>Ga0308417_1002148_pt1 | contig 13075 bp, 11 predicted proteins | sample HotsprSampleOS65_FD_203528 | JGI IMG/M metagenome (GOLD analysis project Ga0308417, IMG submission 203528) | Hot spring phototrophic mat microbial communities from Octopus Spring, Yellowstone National Park, Wyoming, United States - 20090730_OS65 ... | reverse complement strand
CGTTCAAGATCAATGTGTTCATGAGCATACTGCCTATTTTTAACCTATTTTATGAGATGTGTAGATACCTATGCCCTCGGGGAGAGGGGCTGGGGGTGAGGGAACGGATAGGGCGACATTCATGCTCCGGGGTGGCTGTCGCCATGTCCGTTAGCCTCATTGTTGTTCCGGTGTAAGTTCTGACTCACCCATCCAGTAGCACAGCAGCGGCGCCGGGATGCGCAATATCCGAGTGGTGGTGTCGGGCAGATCGGAAATCGCGCCGAAATCATCCAGCGACTTCGTGACTACGTAGCCGCGATCGATGGATTTCTGCTGGCAGAGTTCGAGCAGTCCCTTGAGGTCACGCAGGCCGGTGTGCTGGGCGCGGTATTTCACCTCGGAGGGGATGAGTCTCCCGCCCACCTCGGCGACCAGGTCGACCTCCCGATCCTTCTTGCCGCGCCAGTAGGTGAAGCGCACGTTCTGCGCGTAATAGCGGGCAAACAAGTGCTTGAATACGGCGGTTTCGGTCGCCACGCCCAGGGCGGTGGGATCTTCGAGGATCGCCTTGCCCTTGAGCATCACCGCGGGCGCGATGGCAGCATCGGCCAGATAAATCTTGAAGCGGGCGCGTAGCACGTCCTTGCCGTAGCCGAAGGGCGGCAGGCGGTAAATGAGGTGTGTCGCTTCCAAGAGTTCGATGAAGTTCTGCGCCGTCGGCCGCTTGACCTCCAGATTGGCGCAGAGGTCGACCATGTCAAGCAGTCCGCCGTCGTGCATGCACAGGTAGAGGAAGGTGTGCTCGAGGTCCAGCACACGCCGCACGCCGAACAACGCGGTCATGTCGCGCTTCAAGACCTTGTCGATGATGTCCTCGCGCAGCAGACGCTGGGCCTGAGTGATGCTTTCCATCTGTGCAGTTTGCGGGAAACCGCCGCGCACGAGGTATTCGTGGAAATGGCCGACGTATGGCGCGGCCGCTTCGGTGACGCGATAGAAGTCGGACTGCGGCCAGTCGAAAAGCTCACGCAAGGACTGGATGCGCGGTAGCCCCGGCAGCGACAGGTTCTTGATCTGGAGATATTCGTAGAACGAGAGCGTAGTCAGCCGGATGGTATGCCAGCGGCCAACGCCCGATTCCTGACCAACCTCCACCAACGGCATGGCCGAACCAGTAAAGGCGATACGGCGCTCTTTACGGAAGTCCACTTGGTGCTTGACCCAAGTGCCCCAGTCACGGATGAACTGCGCTTCGTCGAGGAACAGATATTCCGGCCCATCGGCCTTGGGCTCGCGCTCGCGCCAGGCCTCGAGGACGGCATCGATGCCGGCGAGCTTGAGTATGGGATGGTCGAAAGTGGCGTAGAGGATGTTGGCGGGCGACGCTCCCTCCCTCAACAGCGTGTCGATGGCCTGCAACATCAGCGTGGTCTTGCCGATCTGCCGCGCGCCGGAAAGCAGAACCGCCCGTGGCGCAGGCGGGGCGGTCAGCCAGCCCAGCAATTCGCGGAAAGCGGCACGCCGCCATTTGGGCAGGTCGGCAATGGCCTCATGCCGCCACCAGGGATTGAACTGGGACAGGACGGCGACAAGTTCTTCTTTCGATACTCTCATGGCCAACAATCTAACAGTAACGCATGTGCAATGTAACTACACTTTAACAAATATACACTATTTATTAAGGTAGTGCGATTTTCGTGCTGGAACGCGCAGCGGGCTGTAATCGCCGGGCTGGCCAGCTGAGCATGAGAGTGCGTTCGAAACCCGACCGCTATGCGTTGTGGGGTGCAAACCGCTGCCAGGAAACCCGCGTGGTTGCATGGGTTCATGCGCAGGCCGACCTGCGCACAAATTGAGAAAAGAGAGGAATTCGGGTGGCCGGTGGGGCGAAACCAGCGCGTGCCGACGATCAGCGAAATTCGCACCGCCCGCGAACCCCGCACCGCTTGGCCCTTCGCGGCAACAAAAAGCCCGGAGCATGTCTGAACTTTGGGCGGTGGTCCCTCAAACAGCTTCGACAAGGCATTGATTTGTGGCGTTGTCGCTGCCCATCGGTTTTCATTCTACCCCCAAATCTACCCCTAAAATTCGCCGGTAGGGGGCAGATCAGCCCGCGCTTCGCTCGTCGGCAGGCCGTAACTTCGCTCGATCAGGATGGCCCCACCCCCAGGTCATCAAGCGGTTCAAGGCCCAAGCCTTCCGGCCGCCGATTCATCAGCCGAAGCCGCGCGGCCATGCCTGCCAGCGATTCAACGACCAGCGCGTCATGTTCGGCCATCAGCTGTTCGAAGGTGCGCCAGTGCATCCCCTTGGTTTGCCGCCGCTCAAAATTCCCGGCTCCCACCCCAGCCGCCGCCGGATGGCGTCCGCCCGTCGCATCGCTCGCTCAACGTCGGTTTCACGCTGGCTCGGATAGGCCAGGCGGTAGCAGTGCCGACAAGCAAAGATTGAACCGCCGTAAAGAATCGCCACGCGCCGCCCGCATCCCATCACCGGGCAGACGAACCACGCCCGCCGCCCGCCAAAGTTGCAGGGCGTCCATGTGCATTTCACGCTCTGCCACACCCCGCCGACTTGGAGAACGACGAAGGCTTGGCCCGGCTTGGCCCGGCGTCAGCAACCCATCGCGTTGCAGCTTGCGAATGTCCAGCGCGCGCATGTCGCTGGTTGTTGCCTTCCAACCATGCCGCCCGCTACCGTATCCGCCCATCGTTCCGTCCCCGCGGATTTTCCGAATTCATTCGGCAGATTTGCCCGAATCGCTCGCCGTTGCCGGTGCGGCCAGTTTTTCAGCCAGTTCCCCCGCGATTGCGGCACGGACGGTTTCCTCCAAGTCGTCATCCTCATGCAGGGTCGGGAATTGCGCCCGGTCAATCAGCGGCTTCGCCAGCCTTTCGACTACCGGGTCGGTGCCGCTCCATTGCTGGACGACCACGGTTAGCGGGGTCGGCGCTCTCGCTTCCGGTCTGCCGACAAGGTATCGCGCCAGCCACTCCCGCGCCGCCGAATCGCCTTGTTTCGCCAGTTCCAGGGTTGCGGCTATCACCTCGCGCCAATCATCAATGGTCACGGTGTCGAGCAGCGCGCCCATGTAATCGCTTTCGGTGCGCCGATGCGTCCCCGTCCCTCGAATGAGTCCTTGTTTCCGATGCACCTTCATTTATTTCCCTCCATCAGCGCACAAACCGATGGCAGAAAGCCAGCGCCGGATCACCTCCTCGTCTTCGGCGGTCAGCGGCCTCGCTTCGGGGTCTTCGAGGTGCTCAACCTCCCCACAAGATGCCAATCTCCCCACAAGATGCCAACCTTTTGAAGTTGGCACCTTGTCATCTTGTTGGCACCTTGTGGCGTCTTGTGTTGTTGGCTTGCTTGGCAGATACCAGCGCCACACTGCGCCACGGCCCCCGAACGTCAGGGTCGGGCGGCGCGTGTACCCCCGCCGGTTCGGGAAAACCTCTACCACCTCAACGATGTGCGGCTTGCTCTCGGGTGCTCTGCGCATGCCTCAAACACCCCCCCGGCCCACATGCCGCCGGCAGTTCCGCCGCAGCCCGCCCGGTGAAGTAGTCCCGCGCATCCGCATCCCGCTGGCACCGGTCAATCACTTCGGCAATCGTCGCCGGGTCGGTTTCACCGATCAGCGCCAGCCATGCGCGGATTACCGTTTCCTCGCTGGCGGTCAGGGGTGCCGACGGTTGCCGGACGGTCGGGGTAAAGGGTTCCGCCTCCGACGCACCAGGCCGACCGGCCAGCACCTCGGCACGGGTCGCATCGGGAAAGCAGCACACCTCCACGGGGGCGCGGTCGGGGTAGTGAATCCGCCACCAGCGGGAAGTCGCCGCGCCCGCCCCGACTTCTGGCAGGGGTGCGGTTTTCTCTTCCTTGGCCTCGATTTTTTGGGAAACCCCCGGCGTGGGGGCTACAAAACCTACGAAACCCGGTTTTGTAGCTTTCGTAGCGTGGCTGCCTGGGGCTTTTTCGTTTTTCAGCCGTGCCAGCCAGTTCATCGCGCACCCCCGTTCAGCAGCCTGGGGTGAATCCAGTAGCAATCACTCGGTCGCCCGCCCATCGCGCCGGGGGGCGTTTCCTCCTTCGCCAGCCAGCCATAATCCGCCAACAGGTCGGCAGCCTTGCGCACGTCGGCAGGGGTGCCAAGCCCCGCCCAATGCTTCACCGCGACCAGTCGGGGCGTGAATGCTACCGCTCGCGTGCCGTCAGCCCCCTTCAGCCCGCCCGCGCGGATTTTTTCCAGCAGCAGCCGCGCCCCGGCGGTCTCGGGAACGGTGGCCGCGGCATAAACCCGCTCGGCGTGCGTGCGCAGGTAGTAGCGATGTCTCAGGCCATTGTCCCAGGGCGAGCAGCTTTGCTTTGCCGGCGAACTGGTTCAATGGGGTCGCTTTGCGTGCCATTGTTCGCTTCCTCGCGAGCAGATACCCCAAAGGGGGGCCAGATACCCCAAAAGCTACCCCTAAAATTCGAGGATGGCAACGGAACAGTTCTGACGGCAGCAAACAAAAAAGCCCGCTTTTTCACGGGCTTCTATGGGGTTGCCGGATGTTGGCGGAAGGCTACGGATGGGTAATTGGTGGAGCGGAGGAGGATCGAACTCCCGACCTTCGCATTGCGAACGCGACGCTCTCCCAGCTGAGCTACCGCCCCACAGACCGAGCATTCTAACGAGATAGCAGGGTGGCGTAAATCTTCACCTAGATTTTGCTGACGGGCGGACCTGGCTCAACCCTTTGCAGCCTGGCTGCGGTAGAGCAGCACGAGGCCGATGACGATCATGGGCAGCGACAGCCACTGGCCCATGCTCACGCCCAAGGCGAAGCCGAAGATGCCGTCGTCGGGGGTGCGGAAGAATTCGCCGGCGCTGCGCAGCACGCCGTAGCCGAGCAGAAAGGCGCCCGAGGCGGCGCCGACGGGGCGGGGGCGGCGCGTGTAGAACCAGAGGATGACGAACAGCAGCAGGCCTTCCAGGCCGGCCTGGTAGAGCTGGGAGGGGTGGCGGGGCAGGTCGTCCACCTGGGGGAAGACCATGGCCCAGGGCAGATCGGGGTTGGCAGGGCGGCCCCACAGTTCGGCGTTGATGAAGTTGCCGATGCGCCCGAACATGAGGCCCAGCGGCACCAGGGGGGCGACGAAGTCGCCCACCTCGAGAAAACGCCGGCCGGTGCGACGTGCGTGCCAGAGCATCACCAGCAACACGCCGATGAGGCCGCCGTGGAAAGACATGCCGCCCCGCCAGACGGCGATGATCTCGGCCGGGTTGGCGAGATAGTAGTCCGGCTCGTAGAACAACACCTGTCCGAGCCGGCCGCCGATGACCACGCCGAGCACGCCCCAGAACAGCAGGTCGTCCAGTTCCCGCGGCGTCCAGCCGGTTTCGGGCCGTTGCGCCATGCGCAGCCGCCCGAGCAGGTAAAAGCCGGCGAAGGCCAGCACATACATGAGGCCGTACCAGCGCACGGAGAGTGGGCCCAATTGCAGGGCGACGGGGTCGATCTGGGGGTGGATGAGCATCGGTTCGGGTTACAGGGTACAGGGTACAGGATACAGTTGTTTTCCGCGCCCAGCGGGCGCGCTCTACTGTACTGTACTGTAAACTGATACCTGATACCTGATACCTGATACCTGATACCTGATCATGCCCCCGTACCGTTCCCGCACCACCACCCACGGCCGCAACATGGCCGGCGCGCGCGCCCTGTGGCGCGCCACCGGTATGAAGGACGGCGATTTCGGCAAACCCATCATCGCCGTGGCCAATTCCTTCACCCAGTTCGTACCCGGCCACGTGCACCTGAAGGACCTGGGCCAGCTGGTCGCGCGCGAGATCGAGGCGGCCGGTGGCGTGGCCAAGGAGTTCAATACCATCGCCGTGGATGACGGCATCGCCATGGGGCATGGCGGCATGCTCTACAGCCTGCCCAGCCGGGAGTTGATCGCCGATTCGGTGGAGTACATGGTCAATGCGCACTGCGCCGACGCCCTGGTGTGCATCTCCAACTGCGACAAGATCACCCCAGGCATGCTGATGGCTGCCTTGCGCCTCAACATCCCGGCCGTGTTCGTCTCCGGCGGGCCGATGGAGGCCGGCAAGGTCAAGCGCCATGGCGAGGTGGTCATGCTGGACCTGGTCGATGCCATGGTGGCGGCGGCCGACGACCACTACAGCGACGAGGAGGTGCTGCAATACGAACGCTCGGCCTGCCCGACCTGCGGCTCCTGCTCGGGCATGTTCACCGCCAATTCCATGAACTGCCTGACCGAGGCCCTGGGACTGGCCCTGCCCGGCAACGGCTCGCTGGTGGCCACGCATGTGGACCGTAAGCAGTTATTCCTGCGCGCCGGCCGCCTCATCGTCGAGCTGGCGCGACGCTGGTACGAACAGGAGGACGCCAGCGTGCTGCCACGCAGCATCGCCACGTTCCGGGCCTTCGAGAACGCCATGGCCCTCGACATCGCCATGGGCGGCTCGACCAACACCGTGCTGCACCTGCTCGCCGCCGCGCGCGAGGCCGGCGTGCCCTTCACCATGGCCGACATCGACCGCCTCAGTCGCAAGGTGCCCAACATCTGCAAGGTGGCGCCAGCCACGCAGAAGTATCACATGGAGGACGTGCACCGCGCCGGCGGCGTCATGGGGATTCTGGGCGAACTGGACCGTGCCGGCCTCATCCATGGCGACGTGGCCACCGTGCACAGCCCGACCCTGGCTGCGGCCTTGGAGGAATGGGACATCCGCCGCACCCGCTCGCAGAAGGTGCGCGAGTTCTACCTGGCCTCGCCTGGCGGCATCCCGACACAGGAAGCGTTCAGCCAGCCCACGCGCTACCTCGCGTTGGATGAGGATCGCGTCGGTGGCTGCATCCGCGACGTGGAGCACGCCTATTCGCGTGACGGCGGGCTCGCGGTGCTCTATGGCAACCTGGCCGAGGACGGCTGCATCGTCAAGACCGCCGGCATCGACGAGAGCATGTTCGAGGTGGAGCAGCTGCGCTACACCACTAGCGTGCCCACCTCGGTGATCCGCGTCTTCCGCGGCCCAGCGCGCATCTTCGAAAGCCAGGAGGCGGCCGTCGAGGCCATCCTGGGCGACCGCATCCGGCCGGGCGACGTGGTGGTGATCCGCTACGAGGGGCCGCGCGGCGGGCCCGGCATGCAGGAGATGCTCTATCCGACCAGCTACTTGAAGTCCAAGGGCCTGGGTAAGCTCTGCGCGCTCATCACCGATGGCCGTTTCTCCGGCGGCACCTCGGGTCTTTCCATCGGCCACGTCTCGCCCGAGGCGGCCGAGGGCGGCACCATCGGCCTGGTCGAGGAGGGCGACACGATCGAGATCGACATCCCCAACCGGCGCATCCATCTTGCGGTGTCCGACGAGGAACTGGCGCGCCGGCGCGCGGCGATGCTGGCGCGCGGGGCGGATGCCTGGAAGCCGCTGGGGCGCCATCGTGAGGTGTCGCCGGCATTGCGGGCGTATGCGGCGATGACCACCAGCGCCGCCCATGGCGCCGTGCGCGATGTGAGCCAGGTAGAGCGCAGGTCTTGAGGAGCGCGTCATGGGGTTCGCACTTCGGGACACGGTCCGGCACACCTACGGCGAATACCTCACCTGGGGTGAAGAGCAACGCTATCAGCTCATCGACGGCGAGGCCTATCTCATGGCCCCCGCACCCAGCGTGCGGCATCAGGTGGTGGCGGGCGAGATCTACTTTCAACTGCGGCGCGCCTTGGGCGACACCTCCTGCCGCGTGCTGATCGCTCCGGTGGACGTGCTGCTGCCCAAGGCCGATGAGGCGGACGAGCAGGTGGACACCGTCCTGCAGCCCGATGTGCTGGTGGTGTGCGATCCGGCCAAGGTCGGCGAGCGCAACGTGCGCGGGGCACCGGACTTCGTCGTCGAGGTCCTGTCTGCCTCCACCAGCGGGCTTGACCAGATCGCCAAGCGGCATCATTACGAGCGCAGCGGCGTGCGCGAATACTGGCTGGTGCACCCCCTGGACCGCGTGCTGACCATCTATCGCCTGCAGGGGGACCGCTTCGGCATGCCCGAGACCCGGCTGCTCGAGGGCGAGACCCCCGTCGAGGTGCTGCCGGGTGTCAGTATCCACTGGGCGGAGCTCACCGACCGCCTGCCGCCGGCGGATTACTGATTCGTGGGGTGTCGGTGCCTATCGCCCGCACGGTGGCCTCGAGCGGCGTCATGCCTTTTTCATGCAAACAGACAAAAGGGGGTACACCGTGTATGACACAAACCGTTTGAACCAGGACCATGGCCAACCCGGCCTGCGCTTCCGTGACGACCCTTCGGGGCTCGTCTTCGCCGAGATCGACAACGCCCACGCCACCGCCACGGTCTGCCTGCAGGGGGCGCACCTGGTCACCTGGCGGCCCAAGGACCAGGCGCTGCCGGTGGTGTGGGTGTCCGAGGCGGCCCGGTTCGCGCCCGGCAAGTCCATCCGCGGCGGTGTGCCGGTGTGCTGGCCCTGGTTCGGTCCCCATGCCACGCAAGCGAGCTTCCCCGCGCACGGCTTCGCCCGCACGGTGCCCTGGCAGGTGACCGGGACCGAGACCACGGACGAGGGCGCCACCCGCCTCACGCTGGTGTTGCTGCAGAACGAACAGACCCGCGCCCAGTTCGCCCACGCCTGCCGGCTCGAACTGAGCCTCACCATCGGCGCAAACCTGCGGGCGGCGCTCGTCACCACCAATCTCGACAGCGAAACCCTCAGCATCGGCGAGGCCCTGCACACCTATTTCCAGATCGGCGACATCGGGCAGACGCGCGTGTTGGGCCTGGAGGGCTGCGCGTATGTGGACAAGGTCGAGGGCGGCGTGCGCAAGCGGCAGGACGGGCCGATCGCGTTTGCCGGTGAGACGGATCGGGTCTATGTCGACACCGAGGCCCAGTGCGTCATCGAGGATCCGGTCCTGCGGCGGCGCATCCTGATCGACAAGTCGGGATCGCGCTCGACCGTGGTGTGGACGCCGTGGCAGGAGAAGGCGGACAAGATGGGCGACCTGGGCCCGAACGATGGCTGGCGCCGCATGGTGTGTGTGGAGTCGGGCAATGCCCTCGACAATGTGGTCAGCATCGCGCCGGGCGCGGCGCACACCCTGGCGGTGAATTACCGCGCCGAGGCGACATAGTACCGGAGTTGCGGAGTTGGCTCCAACATTGGCCTGGCAGGTGTAAAAAAACCGACAAGGGTTTACACCGCCCAGAAAGCTTGCGCGATTGGTAAACGGATCCGGGTCGGCTCAGTGCAGCGGCCGCTTCATGAAGTTGACCACCTTGGCCTCGCTGGGCCCCTTGCGTCCGGTGCTGGAGCAGGCGCCCTCGGTCTCCGGCACGAAGCCGGTCGCCTCGTGCAGGAGGTTGATGACGTCCACCCAGTGCCGTTCCTTGGCCATCTGCAACGCCGTGCGGCCGCCGTCGTTGGTGGCGTTGACGTCCGCCCCGGCCTCGAGCAGGACCTCGCACACCGCCCCCTCGCCGCCGCCGGCGGCCAGCATCAGCGGGGTGATGCCGTAGAAGATGCGGGCGTTGACGTCCGCCCCGGCCTCCACCAAGGCCCGCACCACGGGGGCGAAACCGCAATCCAGCTCGGCGTTGTGCGCGGCCTTGAACAGGGCGGTGAAGCCGTTGGCGTCGCGCGCGTCGACGTCCGCCCCGGCGGCGATGAGGGCCTGCACCGCCTCCAGATGCCCGACGTGGGCCGCCGCCATCAAGGGCGTCACGCCGTTTTCGTCGGCCCAATTCGGATCGGCCCCCGCCTCGAGCAGGGCAAGTATGCGAGCGGTATCGCCGGCTTGGGCGGCGGCCATCAGTTCTGCGGACATTGGCATTCTCCGGGAAAAAATACACGACCATTTTAATCAACTACTCCGTCTGCGCAAGGCCCTGCCGAACAGTGTTGGCAAAAAGGGGTGGCAGCAAGGCATAAAATGTTTCGATGCAATGATAAGATCAGCGTTTACTCATGTTCCTGCGAGGTCCCCATGCACACCGGCACCACCCTGACCCAGTTCATCATCGAGGAGCAGCGCCGCATCCCGGGCGCCACCGGCGACTTCACCGGCTTGCTCAACGACATCGTCACCGCCTGCAAGGCCATCTCCAACGCGGTGAACAAGGGCGCCCTGGTGGGCATCATGGGGGCCTTGGAGAGCCAGAACGTGCAGGGCGAGGTGCAGAAGAAGCTGGACGTGATCGCCAACGAGATCATGATCCGCGCCAACGAATGGGCCGGCCACCTGGCGGGCATGGCCTCGGAGGAGATGGACGCGCCCTACGCCATCCCCGACAAGTACCCCCTGGGCAAGTACCTGCTCTTGTTCGACCCCTTGGATGGCTCCAGCAACGTGGACGTCAACATCTCCGTGGGCAGCATCTTCTCCATCCTGCGCGCGCCGGTACCCAACCGGCCGGCAGGCCTCAACGACTTCCTGCAGCCGGGCGTCAAACAGGTCTGTGCCGGCTATGCCTTGTACGGCTCCTCCACCATGTTGGTGCTGACCCTGGGCCATGGCGTCAACGGTTTCACCCTGGACCGCGAGGTGGGCGAGTTCATCCTCACCCACCCCAACATGACCATTCCGGAGGATACGCGCGAGTTTGCCATCAACGCCTCCAACCGCCGCTTCTGGGAGCCGCCCGTGCAGCGCTACGTAGAGGAGTGCCTGGCTGGCAAGGAAGGGCCGCGCGGCAAGGACTTCAACATGCGCTGGGTGGCCTCCATGGTGGCCGAGGTGCACCGCATCCTCACCCGCGGCGGCATCTTCATGTACCCGCGCGACACCAAGGACCCGGCCAAGCCCGGCAGGCTGCGCCTGATGTACGAGGCCAACCCCATGGCCCTAATCGTCGAGCAGGCCGGCGGCGCCGCCTCCACCGGCTACGAGCGCATCCTCGACATCCAGCCCGAAGGCCTGCACCAGCGGGTGCCGGTGATCCTGGGGTCGAGGAACGAGGTAGAGGTGGTGGTGGGTTATCACCGCCAGGGCTGAGACGGTGGTGAGGTCGGTGGTCTGAAAACAAAACGCCCCCGGTGTCGGGGGCGCTGAGTGCGGGTACGGCGGCCTCAGGCGTGCAGGCTTCGCCAGTACTCCTTCACCTCGTCCGCATTCCACTGGTTGGTGCTGGTGACCTGGTAGAGCCCGCCGGTGGTGACCACCTTGTTGAACATCTCCACCGCCTGCTGGGGGGTGATGGGGAAGTTGGGGGCCAGGGCGATGGCATTCATAACTGCCGCCACCGCCTCGGCACCTAAGGTCAGGTCAGGGTTGAAGCCGCTCTTGGGCTCGAGGACCCAGCCGGTCAGGGACGATCCCGTGTTCGCATTGATAGGCTCGGCGGCGAGCACGTCCCACACGGTCGCATCCTGGAGCGTGTTGTCGCTCGAACGACGCCGCTGATAGGCATCTGCAAAGCGTACGGTGACGCCATGAAAACGGCCCAGTTTTTGTGGGGCATTCTTGAACAGCCTTGGCCTGTTATTGGCGTTTATGAAATAGCTGTTGGCGACATTACCATCCGGCCAGGTGCTCGGACCGGCAGCATAGTGGCTGGGTCCGAAGCCCAGCGTGCTGCATGGGGTGGCGCCGCCGGGAGGGGGCGAGGCGAAACCGGCGGAGATGTAACCGGAGGGGGTGCAGTGGTGTGGGGCAGCACCCAATACCGGCCGGCTGGCGAGCACGCCCAGCACGGCGGGGGCGGCCAGGCCGGCCTTGGCCAGGCGCCGGCGCGCCTCGTCGATGGGCGGTTTTAGGTTGGGGTCGTTGCGTGGGTCCATGGTGCACCTTCAATGGATGTGTGCCTGAATGTAAGCAAGTATCGTGCCTTTTCTGGAGTCCATTGTAAATCAATGGGTTGGCATGCAGGGCCGGGCGACGGGGCGAAATAGTGTAAAAAATTCCGACAACTTCGGTCCGTTTCCGTCAGGCCTTGGCCTGCTCACGCCCCCGGGTCGCTTTATACACCAGATGCGGCAGCAGCAGCCTGAGCGGCATGCGCAGGGCGTGGGCGCGCACATAGAGGACAAAGGCGGCCAGCCGCGTGCCCGGTAGCCTGCAGTCGGCGTGCGCCGTGGCGAAGCCGCGCAGGAACAGGGTGTCGCGCAGGGCCCAGGCCAGGCGAGTGGAGGCTCGGCTGGCCTCGGCCAGGACCGCCGCCGGCAGCGGGGTCGCCAGCAGCCGTTGTGTATAACGCAACGCAAGGGCGAGGGGGTGACCGAGGTTGAGTTGCCGCGCCCGCTCCAGCAGGGCGGGCCACCAGTCGCTGCGCGCCGCGCCCCAGCGCAGCAGGGCGTCGAGGTCGACGAGGTCGCGCAGCCCGTGCTGCCATTCCCCTTCGTGAAAGAGGTGGGTGGCCGAGTGCAGCACCAGGTCCTCCAGGGTGGGCAGGCGCAGGCAGCGGTAGCCGGGCAGCGGCTGCGCGGCCTCGATGACTTGCTCGGGCCGGGTCTTCAGCCGCGCCGTCTCGGGCAGCAGGTTGTGGTGCACGTCCAGGTGGCTGCCGCGGCGCAGATGGGTCATGGGCGGCAACTCGTGCATCCATTGCCGGTAGTAGCGCTGGTCGTAGTCCGTGTGTTGGGTGGCGTGCCAGCCAGCGAGCATGAGCCGCGCCTCGGCATCGCCCAGCCGGTCCTTGGGCACGAGGATGTCGATGTCGGCGAAGAGCCGCCCACGGGCGGGCGGCAGCTCGCCCAGGACATAGGCGGCGCCCTTGAGCAGCAGCACCGGCATGCCGCTGGCGGCCAGGGCCTCGTCCAGCTTGCGCGCCTCCCACAGCACCGCGCGGCGTTGGCGCTCGGCCAGGGTACGGGCGGCGGTAAGATGCGGGCGCACCGGCGGCGGGAGTTGCCCGGTGATGCCGAGGTCGTCCGCCAACACGGCCAGGCGCGCCAGCAGGCCGGCGGCCTGCGCCTGGGGCAGCAGCCGGTCCCATTTGGCGAGGGTGAGCGCGCTCATGCGGGCGGGTTCCTGCAGGACCGCAAGGAGGTCGTTGCAGCGGCGGTTCATGTTGCGGCCAACGCCCTAAAGCGCTGCAGGGCCTCGGGCAGGTGGCCGTACTCGAAGTCCCAGC
>Ga0308417_1002145_pt1 | contig 13082 bp, 30 predicted proteins | sample HotsprSampleOS65_FD_203528 | JGI IMG/M metagenome (GOLD analysis project Ga0308417, IMG submission 203528) | Hot spring phototrophic mat microbial communities from Octopus Spring, Yellowstone National Park, Wyoming, United States - 20090730_OS65 ... | reverse complement strand
GCGCGGCTGGAGGCGGTCCCGCTCGCGCGCGCTCCATACCCCCGGGGGTGTGAATTTGGCACACTCGGCTTCTGCACACTTGAAGTTTGCCCAGGGGGGTTTGACGCCGTGGGGGTTGACGTCGTCGGGGGGGGGTTGGCAACTGCTGCCATACCATAGGGGGTATGGTAATGCTTAAGCTATTGATTCTAAAGCACTTTAATTTCGGATAAAAAGCTTCTTAAACTCCGAAATTATTTCGAATTTTGTCGAAATAAAAACACAAGCATGTCGGTCTGGACGGATTTGAGCGAAAATGGCGCGCTGGTGGAGGGTGGTTCGCGTGCTTTTCCATACTGGGGGGGGTATGGCATTCGCTGTCATACCCTAGGGGGTTTGTGCATAGTGCAAAAATTTACAGTCTTGACAGATTCGCGGGAGTGCAATAGCATGATTATGGAGGTGGAAACGATGACCAATATCGAAAGGTTTTTGGACAGCTTGCCAGAAGAGTATTTCGATCCGCTGAGCAGTGATGAGCTCGGTCGGCTTGCGAGTCGGTGGGAGCAATACGCGCGAGAAGCTGGCTTGCTTGTGGATTATCGAGCGGCTGGCGGATTCAATTGGTCTGAGATTTGCTCGTCGTTAATAAGCCCTTGGAGCGGTTGCGCTGAGGTGTGGGCGAGACTGCTACTTGAGGATGATGTGGCCGCGATTGCGGCGGCGCGGTGGATGTGGGGATTTCCTCTGTTCAAGTGATTTTGGCCCGGCGGCTTCGGCTTCCGGGCTTTTTTCGTTAAGAGGATCCGAATGAGATTGACGACTTTGCTTGATATCCTTTGGGCTTCCGTCATGACGCATTACGTTTCCGATTCGTTTTCGGATCGTGGCGGCATCGTGCTGGTGGCTCCACCTGGCCAGTTAAAGACTTCCATGCTGGCGGCGGTTGCGCAACTTCCTGGCGTGATTTCATACAGCGACCTGACGGTGGTAGGGCTAGTGGAAGCGCGGGACCTGATCGTGAGCGGCAAGATGCATACCGTCGTATTGTACGACCTCCAGAAGCTATACGAGCGGAGGGCGGATACGGCAGCGAACATCATTGGCAGCTTGCGGGCTCTGGCCGGCGAAGGCTTTAGTTCGGCCGCATGGGAAAAGCAGTCCAAGCAAGCGGTTCAGATGACGGCGCGGGCTCTGGTGCTGGCGGCCACGACGATCAAGAATTACAGCCAGCATCTTCCCGAGTGGGAAGAGAGCGGCTTCAATCGCCGCTTCATTTTTTCTGTTTTTCGGATGCGTGATCCTGAGGTCGTGCTGGATCGGGTGTTGCGAGGAAAGCCGATCAAGCTCAGGTATCACGGTCTCTGGCCGTGGCCTGGGTTGCGCATCCCAATGAGGTGCACAGAGAAGGATCGTAGAACGATCCGGTCCTTGTTGGGGAGGCAAGCGGATGCCATCCCCGCTTTGCTTTTAAAACGGATTCTGAGCGTGTTGCGCTGGCGGGCGGCTGAGCTAGGCCGCCGCGACAACTCGCTGGAACTCGTCGAGGAGTTCGGCGAGAGTATGCACGGCGAAGGGGCCGTGCTGGAAGTGGATAACGTTCAAAATGGTGGCCAGAAGGGCCACAGGAGGAAACAAAAGTGAGGTTGAGCGAACACGAAGCTAAAGCAGCACCCACAACTCCGTTGCTGCACGGATCTGATTTGTCGTCGAAGCAGAGCTTCATCACGGTGACCTGCACGGGCATTCGACCAGCACCAGACGGGTTCAACAGCCCTGCCATTATGGACTTCGAACCAATCCGAATAAAGGACAAGGAGTTCGGATCCATTGCTCTCAACAAGAGCAACATTCGGGCTTTGAGGGAACTGGTTGGCGATATCGACGTGGATGACCTTTATGCGGAGGTGACATTCACGAAGGTTCCAGTTCGCAATCCCCAAACTGGCGAAACAACCTGGGGTTTGCGGATTACGCAGGTTGATCTCAAGAAGCGTCCGAAGGGAAAGAGGAAGCTGGACGATGAGGACGTTCCGTTCTGAGGTTTTTAACACCTTGGACGCAGCTTGTGATTGGGCTGAGGTGCACCCTGGCACATGGGCTTGGGTGCGCCAAGCCCAAGCTGGGATTATCGGCGTCTTGTGCAAGTATAGGACGGCGAAAGACGGTCATGCTTATAAGCAGTGGGCATACATGACCGGTTCAGGCGTTGTATGGCGGCGAGAAAAGGTCGAGCGGTGAAACCAGTCAAGGTGCGATCCGAGGCTGCCAAGCGGCGATCCGAGGCGGCCAAGCGCGGCTGGGAAAAGCGGCGCGAGCGGGAAGCGGCGCGTCAGCGGGAGCTGGATCGGCGGCGGCGATCCGAGGCGGCCAAGCGCGGCTGGGAAAAGCGGCGCGAGCGGGAAGCGGCGCGTCAGCGGGAGCTGGATCGGCGGCGGCGATCCGAGGCGGCCAAGCGCGGCTGGGAAAAGCGGCGCGAGCGGGAAGCGGCGCGTCAGCGGGAGCTGGATCGGCGGCGGCGGTCGGAAGCCGCGAAGCGCGGCTGGGAAAAGCGCAGGCAGCGGGAGGCCGAAGAGAAAAAGAATAGGCCGCCAGTTCCGGCTGCGCCAAGTCTTGAGGATTGGCTGGAAGGCTACGAAGATTGGGATCTGTGGTTCACAGACGCCGATGAATGGGAAGAGCAGGAATGGGAGGGGACTGCATCATATGAGGAGAACCGTTGATCATCAGATTCAGGTGGGGATTACGGTTCGGCGGCCGAAAGGCGTTCGGATTACGAGAGAGTTTCTGCTCCAGTGTTTGTACTACTATGCAGAACACGGTGATCCACCGCCGGGAGTGACCGTGCGGGTTATTGAATGGACAAAAGCCGGACGAACCTACGTGTACGAGGAACCGCATGACATCCAAGCCGCTCTACAAGCGGCGTTGCGGATCACGTCCAACTTCCGGTTCATGGGGATAGAAACCGGAGAACCAGCTCAATCGGCTGCTGAGAAGTGATCATGGGCGCGCTGACGTTCAAGAAGTTTGGACTGGTGAAGGAGTACTCGGATGATCGGATGCTGTTGCTAGACTTTGACGACGGCTGCCGGTCTCCGGCTCTGGACAGGCTTTATTCGGTGGCCCGCACTTGCGGGTTGGAAATCGAGTGGGTGAGGCAAGATCGAACGGTGCATGGATGGCACATGGTCGTTCGACTACGGCGGCGTCTTAAGCCGTGGCAAACGCTTGCGCTTCAGGCAATTCTCGGAAGCGATTGGAGGCGGGAGTCCATGAACTGGGCGCGATTGGCTGCCAATCCTGAGCACCCTGCGGCATTGAGAAGATGGAACATTTTGTATGAGGAGAAAGTGCAATGACGCAAGAAATGCTGGAACAGGTCAAACGACTCGTGCTGTACTGGGTTATGACCGGCGGCAAAGCATTGCTGCCGAAGGTGGATGGCGTTTCGGTGGACGGACTGATTGAGTTCCAGTTTGAGGATACCCTGAGGTGGAAGTCTCCATCGCGGAGGTTTTGGGTGTCCGTTCGTACCGGAACGGATGGCATTATGATTGAAAGCGTGGAGGTGAAAGATGGCGAAAAGGAGAAAATTTGAGGACGTGAACGAGCAGCCGATGTTGGAAGGCGCAGAGCAGGAAGCGGCTGCTCCAGCGGCGCGGCTGACGGTTCCTCTGACGGCGGACGGCAGCATTGACCTAGATCGGATGCGGGCTGGAACCCGCGAAAAGCTGTTGAAGGCCGTTCAGGGGATTCAGCCGCAGGCAGCCGAAGACCGGGCGGCGGCGGCGCAAGCGTTGAGCATGGTGGTTCCTGCGGTTTATGCGTTGTTGGGCGGACTTGAAAGCTTGATCGCGGCGAAAGCTGCGGGCCTGCCTGGGGCTGAGGCTGCCGCGATCATGCGCTACACGGAAGCCGAGGTAGAGGTGTTGAGGCAGCCCACAGCGGAGGTGCTGGCCAAACATGCCGGGGCCATCGGCGAGTATCAAGCCGAGGTGACGCTTGCCCTGCATCTATTGGCGATTCATCAGCACAAGATCAACTTGCTGATGGAACGGAAACGCGAAAGGGAACGGAAGGCGGATCAACCTTTGGCCGATCCGGTTGCGGCTCTGGTTGCGCCAGCGGCAGAAACCGATGTTTAGCGCGCTAGTCCTTGGGCGGAGGCGGCAGGGAAAGAGCACCCTGTCTCTAGCCATTGCTCGGGCCCGGGCTCCTACGGTGGTGGTGTTCGATCCGAATGCTCAGTTTGATGGGTTCGGATTGATACCCATTGAAGAGCTGCCGGATGCTCTGGAGCAGGATGAGGCTGTGCTGGTGGTGCGTCCAGATCCTGGCGCGGTTCTTGATGACTGGCAAGCTGTGGCTGAGATTCTGTGGGGCTACGAGGACTACGCCTTGATTCTGGACGAAGCAAGCGTGGTGCAACAGCCGGGCTGGTGCGATCCGTGGCTTGAGCGGTTTCTCCGGCAAGCGCCGGATTCCGTGAGCCTGATTCAGAACACCCATCGTGCGGTGGACCTCGTGAAGCTGAGTAGGGCTTTGGCCACCGATCTTTTCCTTTTCCGTACGACGCTTGAAGCGGATCTCCGTCTGCTTGAGTCTGAGTTCCCAGGGCTTGACGTGAAAAGGGTGGCTTGCCTTCCCCCTTATCATGTGGTACACTATACCTGGGATGGAAGGCGAGACCACAACTACATCTGGGACGATCCCGGAAGCTGGTTCTGGGGTGGAAGTTCCTCAGGTTCCGGCGGCTTCGGCGGCGGAGCCCAAAGAGGAAGATCCGCTCTGGAAAGAGGTTCGGCGTCTCAAGCATCGTCTGAACCGGCTGCGGCGGCAACAACTGGAATCCCGCCGTAACATCCCATCGTCCGTTTCCTCCTCCGTGGATGGCGCAGCAGCTTCTGCTCCGGCTGCTGCGCCTTCTTTTTGCCAAGACACTCGGCGCGCGAGGGTGACGGACAGAATTCTGAGACCTTGGAGGGCGAAGAATGGCTAGCTTAGAGGTGTCGAGCGTTAAAGAGTTCGCGGCAATTTTTCTTGCCGGGTTTATTGCCGGTGGTCTGCTGGCATTGTATCGGAAACTCCAACGCAAAGCGCAGGGAGGCGTGTGATGAAGGTAAGGGACATTGTAGAATTGGCTGTGGCGATCACGGCGTTGTTCATCGGGCTTGATTTGGGGGCATGGGTTGCCTCGAAAGTAGGAATTTGATCTGAAAGGAGATAAAACATGAGACTTCAATTGACGGCGCGGCAGCGGACGGAGTTTATTGCTGCCATTTCAGCAAGCAGTACCAATGCGGTGTATAATCTTCCGACTCAAGGCGGGCTGCTGCCGATGGACCGGTTCATGCACTCGCTTTTGCTGCGGGTGAGGTTCCGGGTGTCCATGCCAGCTTCGAACCCGCCTACGGCTGTGAATGCGGATGCGCCTTGGAGCATCATCAATCGGGTGGTGATCAGCGGTCGCCATCGGTTGCGCGGTCAGCAAGAGGAATTTGTCAACCTGCGGGCGGCGGATCTGGCGGAACTGAACCGGATCTACTCCGGCGTGAGTCCAATATGGAGTGTCACGACGAGCGCAACTGCAACACACGGTCCGTGGTGTCTTACGGCTTCGGCGACCAATGATGTGGAATTATTTTTGCCGATTCCGTTTACCCCGCTCCGGCTGCCCGCAAGCGTTCAGGATGAGTATGCATTGGACGGTCCCAACTATGACAACCTGAAGTTGGATGTATACTGGGGGGATGCGGCGCAGCTTTTCACCTTGGGCACTGGGTCTGTTTCTCTGAGTGCTTTCGGCAGCTCAAGCGGTTCTCCTGAGGTGCGAGTTTATGGACGCTTCTATCAGGCAGGTCCGAGTCTGTTCAAAGGATTCGTGCCCGGACGAGTCTGGAGAACTTTCACCGAGGTGACCGGATCGACCATGACCACAACGGCAAACGGAGTGCGTCTGGTGAACGTTCCGAAGGGCTACCTGATGCGCAGCATCCTGTTGAAGACCGGCGTCAAGGCGAACACGACCAGCGGAAACGATGCTTTTTTGAGCTTGACGGACTCGGCGGTGTCCAACCTCTATCTGTTGCGTGGGACAAACAAGAGCATCCGGTACGTGCGCGATCTGGTGGACCTGAGGCAGGAGGTGGCCGAGCGGTATTCGATCCAAGGGACTGGAGGGTACGGTATGTTTGACTTCGTACCCTTCGGGTACCGTGAGGAAATTCTTGACCTGCGTGGGTTGACCAGCGGTCCTACTGGCGATACGGATGTCTACATCCAAGGTGATGTGAGCGGCGCATCCGGCCGGGCGCTGGTGGCGGTGTGGGAAGAATGGCGGTATAGCCCGCAGCTTTACTCTCAGAGATAACCATGACCGACTATCAGGAGTTTACTAACTGGTTTCAATCCGGTCTTTCGAGCGGTTGGTTGGCCGGATCGAGCACTATCAACCTTCCGGGCTACGGAACGATTCAGATATCCGGCGGATCTTCGGGGACTCAGAGGCTGCCGGCAGCGCAGCCGGTAGCCACCATCCCCACGTGGAGCACAGGATCAAGCGTAAGCGCGAATGTCGGGCTTGTGCTTGCGATCGTGCTGGCTGCGGTGGCCGTGGTGGTTCTGATAGCGAAATGACATGCGCCTTGAGGAAGCCGTTGCTTTGGCGGCATGTGGAGGTTTGATCATGATCGCGGCGACTAGGCTCAGATCTCTTCCGCCGTGGCCGTATGATAGGGTGCGGCGGATTGCGGCGGCTATTGCCATAGCAGAGGGGTACTGGGTTCCGGGAAGCATCCCGAATAGGCGCAACAATCCAGGAAACTTGACCAATCCGAGGACCGGGCAAATACGGACTTTCGCTTCGGCGGAGGAAGGATGGAGGGCCCTGTATCGGCAGATCGAGCGCATTCTGTCGGGTGAGAGTCCTCTTTATCCGGCGAATGGAACGATCCGGCAGATAGCTCGAATTTACACGGCAACAGAACAAGACGCTTGGGCGCGAAACGTGGCGCGGGCCCTTGGAGTAAGCCCAGACACTAAGCTGAGGGATGTATGAGTTTTAGCCCAGTAGTCAACTTTGATGCGCCTTTAAAACCTGGCGATAAAGTCCGCTTTGTGCTGACCTATACCGCTCTTCTTGGACAAACTCCTGGGGATGCGGCGCAGATCATTGAATCAACCGGCCTGCTGTCGAGTTATGCGATTGAGCAGACCACCATTATTCAGGTTCTTACCAGTCAGTGGCGCATCACGGCAGTAGTGAAACAGCAGACCACGCCAGCGGAGGTTGCGGCTGCGGTCAAATATGCCGCAGAGGTGGACTGGCAGCGGTGGAGCGCCAGTGTGACAGAAATGCAAGTGGAAACGGTAGGCATATCTATACCGCAGCCTAGCACAAATACTGCGGTTGTGGTAGCTGGCGTAGCGGTGGTAGCGTTCGTGATTTGGTGGTTTTTCAAGTGAGGTGAAACATGCAATTTGGTGGAAAAAACTTGCCATACACTCTGATGGGAGTTGGGCTTCTGATGAATGCGGTTGACATTGCAACCGGGTCAGCTGGCAGCGGAGGTAAGCTTTACGGACCGCAGGGATGGCTAAGGCAAGTAAACGACATGCTGCCCAGAGTAACCGTTCCGGGAACAAAAGGGGTGACCTCAGTCTATCCAAATGGCATACCGGTGGCCTTGGGAGGATGGTTGTTCTTGGCCGGTCTGGTTCTGTTGCTTTGGCGCAAGTACGCTTGATGGCAATCTGAAACGCGCTGAAAGGAGGCGCGATGATATACTTGGAAGACGTTCAGTATGCGCTTGAGGTGCGGGATGCTCTCCGCGCGGCTGGTGTGGAGAGCTATGTAACAATTGATCCTTCAAGCGAAGATCGAAAGAATGCAGTTTGGCTGCCGGTCTTTTCGCGCCGAGTTATCCTTTGGGCGGCACGAGACAATGCGCGATTGATTGCGGCATATGCTTTGGATGAGAGCGCTGGACGATTTCGGGACGGAGCAATTCTGATCCAAGATCCTGTGGATCACGTGATCCGCGGACTGGATTGGGCAAATAACACTAGACCTTCTGATGAAGCTGGGGCTCAGGGAGAGGTGCATATAGCTAAATTGCCGAATGCCGCTCCAGACAAGATGCCTTACATCGGTTTCATCCTGCCGAAACCGCTCGTAGGTCGGGCTGTGGACTGGTATTTGAGGACGGCGGCAAAGTGGGAATGGGGGAATCCTCCTGATCCCTATTATGCGATTGGCAACGGCGGAGTCACTCCTATTGAGACCTCGGATTTGCCGGGACTGGGGCTTCCCCGCAGACCCGTGCAAGTGGACATTGCTCTCGTTTCAGACACGCAGACGGCTCCGGGCGCAACGGCAACGCAGCCAACCGCTCCGGCCATTTCTGTGCAGACAAGCCCAAGCGGAGGCACTATGAGCAGCTCTGGAATCACTGCGGATGCGATCATCGCGGAGTTTCAGCGTCTAGGCGCTGATCAGGATGCCAACGCTGTTGGCGGCAAAATGACTCCGTATCAGTGGAACTTCTATTTGGAGCACTCAGACCTCTATCCGGGCTACCCTGTGGGACCGGGCGAAATCGGAGTGCCGGGCGACCAACTGATCAGTCTTCAGGACTATGCGAGCAAAGCGGCGGCCTATATTTCCGGCGGCGGCGGTCCGGCTCCGGGCGGCGGCGGCCCGGCTCCGGGCGGCGGCGGCCCGGCTCCCGGCGGCGGCGGCCCGGCTCCCAGCGGCGGTTGGATGAGACTCAAAGAGTTCTGGATTCAGTTTGTGCGGCTGCTGTTTGGAGGCAAGTAATGGCGGCATTTGTTCCATTTGCGATTGGAGCAGCTGGAGCATTGCTTGGTGCGGCGCAAGGCATTCAGCAAGAGAATCAGTATGCCAAGGCTGCCAACCGGCAAAGAGCGGAGGCGTTGAATCAGCTTGAAGCGCAGCTTGCTGAAAATGCGCGGCAATACTTCTTGGGCACGAGGACGCAAGCGGAGCACGATGCAGCCGTAGCGCGGGCTGAACAGCTATGGCAGCAGGTGCTGGCGGTTTTTGCGCCGGGCGGCCGCTGGGATGACTGGGGCCGCCGAGGGTATGAAGAGCGGCGCGCTGGAGGATCGAATGATTGGGAAACTCCATACGTGTTGGCGATCAAAAATGACGTGCCGGTTGGCGGCGCGGCGGCTCCGGTCCTATCGGCGCTTGGGCAAGCCGGTTCGGTGTTGGGGATGAACTGGTGGCAGTTTTCTTTGGCTGTGGCCGCTCTGGGAGTCATAGCCTATAAGGTGGTGAGGTGATGGTGTACCGATTGCAGGATGCGGATACTCCGGTGATGCTGATGAGCACGGACCAATGGCGCAAGGTTTACCTTCAAGTGATCGGGCCTACGCCGATCAGGATAGCGCGAGACCGGCAGACGCTGGCGGTTTCCAGCGGCGGTTTGGCGCAAGGGATCACTCTGACGTCTTCGGATGGGCTCATTGATCTAAGCTGGATAGGCGAACTGTGGGCGATCCCGCAGTCAACCGGAGCTGCGGTAGACATAGAGGTGCTATGAAAAGGACGGTCATTCTCGGATTGCTTTTTGCGGTTTGGGCTGCGGTTTGGGCGCAGGCAGCTGACATCATGATCTCCAGCCGGGGTCCCTATCAGGATTTAGCGAGAGGCGCGGCGTGGGGGAAAAAAGGTCGCGGCGGCATTGAAAACAACTACATCCTACAGCCGATAAGTCCTTCGCAGGGCGTATGCATCTTCATTGCGAATAACAATCCCGTTTCAGCACACAGCTTCACGCTGGAGGTGCATCAGACGGGAGACGTCATGCAGACCGTTTATGAAGGACAAACAGGGCGATGGGTGAAGGATACCGTTCAGGGATTGCCGACTCCGGCTACCGTGGCGGCTGGCTCAATGGTATCGGCTTACGTCCACACAAGCGCAGCTGCTCGTATCGCGGTGTCGATCTCTGGCACCACGGCGCAATCAGGGACTCCTGATACGGCCGACATATTTCTCGTTCAGACTGAGGCAAGTTCCTGTGGGCCAGTTCATGGCGGTTCTTCGTCAATCCAGGGGTGGGCTCCGAATGGATCTTACTGGGACGATAGTTCAAATCCCGTGGTGGTGGCCGGACTGAACACGTCCAATCAGATTAACATCCTTCCGGTAACGAACCTTGGCGTAGCGACTACGGTCAACCGTTTGCCAGCTTGCGGCGGCGTCAATGGATATCAGCCAATCGGTTTGCAGCAACTTCCGACAAGTTCCACGCAGGTTTATTCGCAACCTCCGTGCATCATAAGCATATATCTGTGGAACAATAACTCAAGTGACGCAACGGTAACATTTATTGGGGGAACAACATCGGTGCCTGTATTCAGCGGGTTGACTGTTCCAGCTAAAACTCTGGTGTCAATCAGTGACGCGAATATTGCGTTGGGGGAGCCATTAAGATGGTACGCTTCTACAACTGGAGTCTACGGTTCATTGCTGTTGGGGCGGTTACCGTAGTCTGTTTTGCGCGAGTCAACTCCTACCCTAAGGCCGGAGGAATTGTGCCCGCAGGCATGATTGCAGCCACCGCTGGCGCATGTCCAAGCGGTTGGAGTGAGTACACGGCGGCGCGCGGGCGGTACGTGGTGGGCGTGCCCGCTGGGGGGACCGTGGAAGCTGTAGTGGGGATCGCGTTAAACGATAAAGAGGACCGTGGAGTGGCTCAGCATACTCATCCAATCACCTATAATTCAGCCCACACTCATACCGTAGATCTGACTCATCAGCACTTCTTGAATCCTTGGGCGAACAGTGGGGTTTTAGTAGCTGCTGGGGGTTACACTCTTAATCAGTATGGAGCAAGCGTTGGATCAACGTCTACAGCAAATCCATCGTGGAGCGTTGTTGAGATGGGAGAAACGATACCTACGGGATGGGCCGGTAGTGTGGCCAGCACAACTAGTGCTCCTTATGTGCAGCTAAGACTATGTGTGAAAAACTGATATTCTTGGCGGTAATCGCCGCAGTTGGAATTCAGGCAAACGAGTATTCTTGGCCGCCTAGAGCTTCTATCCCGGCGGGCATGATCATGGCTTGGGCTGGCGCATGTCCCAGCGGATGGAGCGAGTACACGGCGGCGCGCGGGCGGTACGTGGTGGGCGTGCCAGTAGGTGGGACCATAGAAGCCGCGATTGGGACTGTGCTGAGCAATCAGGAGAACCGGGAGGTGGCGCAGCATAGACATAATCTCGTGGTGGAGTCACATACTCACAGCGGGGGAACTTTTCACCATCACCACGGGCATTTAAACGCAAGCGCTACTGGAGGGACGGTTGGCGGAAGCATACCATCGGCGGGAGGCGTGCTGACTACTGGAAGCACTCCAATGATGGCAGACGGCTTAAGTTCTTATCCGTCAAGTATAAGCGTAACCATTCACGCGTATGGCTCAACGTCTGGAACTACTGCTCCATATATCCAACTCAGGCTATGCAGAAAGAACTGATTTCATTGATCCTGTGGACAGCTTCATTATCGGCGCAATCTTTCCCACCGAGCGGCGGGAGTGCGGCTCCATCAGGAGCCATAGCTTGGTTTCGAGTCTCATGTCCCAGCGGATGGAGCGAGTACACGGCGGCGCGCGGGCGGTACGTGGTGGGCGTGCCTGCGGGAGGGACCGTGGAAGCAGTGGTTGGGACCGCGCTGAGCAATCAAGAGAACCGTGACGTAGCGCAGCATACTCATGGCTTTATCCAACTTGCTCACAGGCATACTGTAACCATAGACTCGCATACTCATACAATTCCTAATGCCTATCCCAGTCAATACGTTACCAGCAGTGGATCTGGAACTCAAGTTCAAAAAGCTGACTCTACTGGTTATACAACAGACACTCACGGAACAACACTACAAACAACCGGTTCTGCAAGCCCAACCATAACGATTCAAAGCGCCGGTTCAGTTCCAGGCACGATTGCGCCATATATCCAACTATATGTATGCCGAAAGAACTAATCGCAATCATTGTTTCGACGCTTGGAGCGATCATGCTCCAAGGGTTAGTGTTGTACTGGAAACTGGGGCGGCTTGAGGAGCGGGTGCGGTGGTTGGAGAAAATGCTATGGGACCACTTAAAGCATTTAAGATATACTGGCGACTAAGGCAGGTCATAAAAGGATTTAAGGAGGTGAGTCAAATGAGGTTCTCGGTGAACTTTATCGTTCAGATTTTGGCATTGACGGCGCATGGACTCAACCAGGTGACGGATCTGTTGCCGCCAAAGGGCAAGTTCTGGGCGACAGTAGCGCTAAGCGCGATCCAAGGCACCGCAGGCGTGCTGGCACACTTTGCCAACCCGGACGGCACTCCCGCAGAGGCACCCTACGTGAAGAAGTGAGGATGCCATGAAGCGCGGCGAGAAGTTCTTGATCTACGGCGCGTACGGTTCAAAGTCGGCGGCGCGGAGGAAGGAACGCGCCGTCCACGGATTCATCATCGAGCGCAAAGTGCGCGGGAGCAAGCGCTATATCGTGTTGAAGAGGAAAAAGCGATGAAGGGAAGCACGTTCGTTTGGTTGGCGGCGGTGGCGCTATTGGTTGCGCTACTGATGCGCAAGCCTGTGATAACCTCAACCATCACTTACGGCGAGATCATAGAGGAGGGAACATAACATGAGCGCGGGATTCTATGCGTGGACAACCGCAGACGAACTCAGTTTCATAGACCGCTTGCTTGCATCTAATCGTTCTCAAGGTCTCAATTACTGTCGCGCCGTGCTGAAGCGCGAGCGGTGGGGGAAGGACATGGATCCTGAAGTTATTCGCGCGAAAGCTGAGTTAGAGTTATTGCGTGAAGCGCGGCGCAGGTTGAGGATGGCATGAGCAAGCATGAAAAGAAAAAAGCACGATAAGGCAATGGCAAAACGGTTGCTGAACGGTTACTATCTCAAGCACGGATATGAGATAGTGCTGCGAAAGAAAGCGCGCAATGGCAAGCGCAAGCGGCGGTCCAAGCGCAAGCGGTAGCGCGAGCGGGCCCGCCGCCGGCCGCGCGCGGGCACGAGCCCGGGGCGGCGGGGCGGGTGCAGCCCCGCGCGCGT
>Ga0308417_1002143_pt1 | contig 13083 bp, 12 predicted proteins | sample HotsprSampleOS65_FD_203528 | JGI IMG/M metagenome (GOLD analysis project Ga0308417, IMG submission 203528) | Hot spring phototrophic mat microbial communities from Octopus Spring, Yellowstone National Park, Wyoming, United States - 20090730_OS65 ... | reverse complement strand
ACATGCGCGAGATCGCCGACGTGATCGCGCTTGTGTTGAAGACGGCCAGGCCATACTGCTTGCAGACGAAGAAGTCAGTAACCTACACCGCGCGAGTGGACTTTGACGCATTGATGCAAGGCCTGGAGCGCGTTAACGCGCTGGTCGCCAGGGCCGGTCGCGACTTCGACCTGCCGCAGCAGGGCTATCCTTTCGTGTGGCATGCGACGAACGGGACAAGGCCAGAGCTGGAGACCGGAAATGGGAAGTCGGGGATCGAGGTTCACGGAGAGCACGCCGCAGCGTTCCTGAGCGTCGTGCTAGGCATGGATGCGACGGGGCTGGCCGATGGGGCTGATGTGCGCATACTCGGCCGCAACCGCGTACCTGTGTGCAACGCCAGGTTGCACAAAATCGGCGATGGCTTCGCGCTGGACGTGCCAACCGAGCACGCAGCCCACATCACCCGCTGGCTGCGCGCGATGTCCGATGGCTACGTCATCTTCGACGACGCCGACGTAGGGATGAACATCCCAGGGCCGGTGGTGGTGAAGTAGCCGGCGATGGCCAGCCAGGCCGCTTTCGGCGGCAATCCCGACCCTCATGTCAGACCTTAAACGCACCGCCCTCTACCAGGCGCACAAACAACTCGGCGCGCGCATGGCCCCATTTGGCGGGTGGGACATGCCGGTATGTTACACCTCGGCGCGGGCGGAGCATCTGGCAGTGCGCAACGCTGCTGGTTTGTTCGACGTGGCGCACATGGGCGTGCTGGACGTGCGCGGCCCGAACGCCTGCGCCTTCCTCGATCGCGTTGGCACGAACGACGTAAGCCGGCTGGCTGTTGGCCGCTCACACTACTCATATATGCTCGACGAGCACGGCGACGTGGTAGATGACATCATGATCTATCGAATCGAGCCGGAGCGTTACCTGGTCGTGGTCAACGCCGCCAACGATGAGAAGGATCAGGCCTGGCTACGATCCAGGAACTCAGGCGAAATGGCATGCGAGATGCGTGACCTGCGCGACCCGTCCAGCGGCGCCGACATGCGTGTTGACCTGGCTTTGCAGGGGCCAAAGTCGCTGGAGAGTTTGCAGCGCCTGATTGCCGATTCCCAGCGGGAAATCCTCAGTTCCCTGCCCTACACCGGCATCATGCGCGCCTCGCTGGCCGGCCACGACGTCTTCATCGCGCGCACCGGCTATACCGGCGAGCGGATCGCCTACGAAATCTTCGTCCACCCCGACGAGTCGGTTGCGCTGTGGCGCACGATCCTGGAAGCAGGCAGCCACATTGGAGTGAAGCCGGCCGGCCTGGCGGCCCGTGACTCGCTGCGCACCGAGGCCGGTCTGCCACTCTATGGCCACGAGCTGGCCGGTCCGCTTCACCTGGCGCCATACCACATCGGCTTCGACAACTTCGTAAAGGTGAACAAGGCCGCCGAGTTCATCGGCAAGCAGGCCTATATCCAGAAAGCGGCCCAGGCAACCAGCAAGCTGGTGCGCTTCCGCATGAACGAGAAAGGGGTGCGCGTGCCCAGGCTGGGCGATCCGATACTCGATCGGCGCGGTCGCGTGATCGGCACCGTCACCTCCTGCGCGCAGGATAGCGAGGGATACCTGCTCGGCATGGGGACAGTCGAGAAGTCAGCCGGTGTGGAAGAAGGCAGCACGATTCACATCATCGCGCTGCCTGAGCGCATGCCAGAGCCGCTTAAGCCGTTCTCCCTGCCGGGCAGCCGGGCGCTTATGCCCGATCCAGCAACAGTGCTTACCCGCTTCCCGCCAAAGAAGTGACCGAGACATGCGCTGCTTTACACTTGTCATGCGGCCGCATAGCTCGGCTTGTCATTTGAGAAAGGATGCTTGACCAAACGCTGCTTCCACTCGGCCTTTACCACAAGGCCAAACAACTCATCTGGGATCCGCGCGATATAGACCTGTCACAGGACGTGCGCGACTGGCAAGCCATGAGCGAACGCGAACGCGACATCATCGCGCGCCTGTCGGCCCAGTTCCTCGGCGGCGAGCAGGCGGTGACACACGACCTTGCTCCGCTGCTGATCGCGATTCGTCGGCAAGGGGGACTGATTGAGGAAGAGATGTTTCTCACCACCCAGTTATTCGAGGAAAGCAAACATGTCGAATGGTTCGAGCAGTGGTGCAGGGCGATCGGCCCCGCAGCGATCGAAGGGATCGCCCTCAGTCAGCCATATCGTCACCTCTTCGAGGTCGAGTTGCCGGCGGCGCTCAGCCGTTTGCTGGACGATCGTTCGCTGCAGGCACAAGCCGAGGCGATCGCCACGTATCACATCATCATCGAAGGCGTGCTGGCCGAGACCGGCTACCGCGGCTACGCGCGCGCCTTGCGCGATAACCGCATCATGCCCGGCACAGTGCGCGGCGTGGAGCTGGTGCAGCGCGACGAGTCTCGCCACATCGCCTATGGCCTGTATGCCCTGGAGCGTTTGATCCGTCGTGAGCCGGCCCTGTGGGATGCAGTGATGGATCGGCTGAATGTGCTGCTGCCCCTGGCGCTGGAAATCGTCGGCGAGACGTTCGCTCCCTACGGCAATGACATTCCCTTCGGCCTTGATCCAGGCGAGTTCATCGCCTACGCCGGCGAGCAGTTCGACCACCGCCTCGGCGTCCTGGAACGGGGCATGACTCAGCTAGCTCGTCTTTGATCGCGCCCTGAACATGCATGCTTCGCCGGTCGGGGCGACTTTCGCAGCAGAGCGCATTCTCATACAATATTCTTGTCTTCTGGCCACGCTGCCTCAGCATTGCCTTTTGCACTCAGTTCCAAGTTTCAGCCGGAGGAAATCATGTTACACAAACGACTTGATCGCTTCATGACCTTGCTCGCTGCAGGTGGGCTGGCGCTGTCCGCGTGCGCTGCGCCGCCACAAGCGCCAGCGGCACCGCCTGCCACTGCGCCCGCCGAAGCCACACCGGCTCCGGCGACGTCCGCCAGGAAGTTCTACTACATCACACCCAATCCGATAGGGGTGAACGACTTTCTCATCCTGGGCCGCAAAGGCTCGGAAGAAGCAGCGCAAAAGCACAACGCCAGCCTGAAGATCCTGGAGAGCGAAGACCCGAATACGATCAACGAAAACGTGCGCGCTGCGATCAACGACGGCGCGGACCTCGTCATCGTGATCGGCTTCGAGTTCGGTGACATCATCCCCAAAGTAGCTGCTGAATCACCTGATGTGCAATTTCTGACGATAGACTTTTGCCCGGACAACCCGGCCACCAACGTGCACTGCGCTGTGTTTCGCGAGTATGAAGCTGCCTATCTCATCGGCGCCACGGCCGGCCTGCTGACAAAAACGGATAAGGTTGGCGTCATCAGCGCGATTGACATCCCGTTTTTGCATCGCTATACCGATGGCTTTGCCGAGGGCGCGAAGGCAGTCAACCCGAACGTGGACGTCGCCGTCCGCTGGATCGGCACAGATCCTTCGGCCTTCTCCGATCCTGCCAAGGCGAAGGAGCAGGCCCTGGCACTAGCTGCCGAGGGGCGCGATCAAATCTTCGCTGCAGGCGCGGCCAGCAACCTCGGCATCTTCGAGGCAGCCAAAGAGAAGAACTTTCAGACCTACGGCGTGGACGTAAACCAGTGCCCACTGGCCGAGGGTTACGTGGTGGATAACCTGCTCAAGCGAGTGGACAACGCGACCGTGCAGGCGGTGGATGCGATCATGGCTGGCGAGAAAAGCAACGTGCTAGCCTATGGCCTGAAGGAAGGCGGCATCGGCATTGTGCCGTTCTCGCTGGACAAACCGGAGGACAGCAAGTGCCTGATCATGCAAAACCCCGACGTGATCGCTAAACTCAAGGAGCTGCAGGACAAGATCATCAGCGGCGAGCTTACGATCGAAGATCCGATGTTCAAGAAGTAAAGCGACGGTGCGCGCAACGCGCGATACGTTCTTCGTGTCGCGTGTTGCGCATCACGCATAGCGCGTTGCTCATGGCCGAGCTCGAACTGCGCAACATTACCAAGCGCTTCCCCGGCGTTCTGGCCAACGACCACGTTAGCCTCTCGGTTGAAAAGGGCGAGATTCGCGCGCTGGTGGGCGAGAACGGCGCCGGCAAGTCCACACTAATGAAGATCCTCTATGGCCTGTATCGGCCAGACGAGGGCGAAATCTTGCTGCGCGGTCGAAGGGTCGTCTTTCACTCACCGCACGATGCCATCCGCGCCGGGTTGGGCATGGTGCATCAGCACTTCATGCTGTTCCCCTCGCTCACCACATTCGAGAATGTAATCTATGGCGACGAAATCGCCAGGCTTGGCTTTATCAACCGCGACGAAGCGCGCCGTCGCGTGCGCGAACTTTCGGCGCAATACGGCCTGGCTCTTGACCCCGACGCAAAAGTGAGCGAGCTTCCCGTTGGTATGCGCCAGCGCGTCGAGATCGTCAAGACCCTGTATCGCAACGCCGACATCCTGATCCTGGATGAGCCGACGGCCGTGCTCACACCACAAGAGGAAGAGGAGCTGTTCGCTGTGTTAGGCCGCCTGGCCAGGGCAGGCAAGACCATCATCTTTATCACCCATAAGTTGAACGAGGTGATGCAAATCTCCGACCGCGCCACAGTGCTGCGCGATGGCCGTGTGGTGGCGACGCTGGTGACAAGCCAGACATCGCCCGCCGAAATTTCGCGCGCCATGGTTGGGCGCGATGTGATGCTGCGGGTGAACAAGCTGCCGCGCAAGCCGGGCGAGGTAGTGCTCAGCGTAGGCGATCTTCACGTCGAGAACAATCGAGGCAGCGAGGCGGTGTGCGGCGTTTCGTTCGACGTGCGTGCGGGCGAGATCGTCGGGATCGCAGGCGTGGCCGGCAACGGCCAGAACGAGTTGATTGAGGCGCTCGTTGGCTTGCGGCCAATTAAAAGTGGCCGTGTGGCCTTGCGTGGCCGCGAGATCACTTCGGTGAGCATCGGCGCGCGCCGGGCGGCGGGCATGGCCTATGTGCCAGAAGATCGCAGCGCTGTTGGTCTGGCGCTTGATGCGCAGGTGGATGAAAACCTGTTGATGGGCTATGAGGAGCAACCCGAGCTGTCTCAACGGGGCTGGCTGAACTTCGGCAGCATCGAGCGACATGCCAGGTGTCTGGTCGAGCGATTCGCCATCAAAGCCCCTTCGCCGCGCGAAGCGGTAGCCAACCTGTCGGGTGGCAACCGGCAGAAGACTGTGCTGGCGCGCGAGCTATCGCATCAGGCTGCTTTGCTGATCGCCGAACAGCCGACCTGGGGCGTAGATGTCGGCTCAATCGAGTTCATCCATCAGCGACTGCTCGACTACTGCCAAAACGGACACGCCATCCTGCTGGTCTCGGCCGACCTGGGCGAGGTGATGGCGCTCTCGGATCGCATTCTGGTGATGTTCGAGGGCCGCATTGCTGGCGAGGTGCAGGGCGCAGACGCAACCGAGCACGGGCTGGGATTGCTGATGACTGGAGCAGTTAAATGACCACTGCAGCACCGACACAAACATCCACCCACTGGATGCAAACGGCATGGAGAAACATACAAGGCCCTGCCCTGGCCATTCTCGGCAGCTTGCTCATCGGCGCGTTGATTATGCTGCTCAGCGGCCATAACCCGATCGAGGGTTACGGAGCGATGCTTAGCGGCGCACTGGCTGGGCGAAATGCTGCCAACCTGGCTTCGACCCTGGCGCGCGCTGCGCCCATCGTCGGGATGGGGCTATGTGCAGCGATTGCCTTTCGGGCTGGATTCTTTAACCTGGGCGGCGAAGGTCAGCTTGTGCTGGGCGGCCTAACCGCAGCCCTTGTTGCCTTGAACCTGCCGCTGCCGCCTGTTCTCACTCTGCCGCTCACCGTCCTGGCCGCGATGGCAGCCGGCGGGGTGTGGGCGCTGCTGCCGGCGTGGGCGCAGTTCAACTTTCGCGTGCCGTTGTTGATCAGCTCGTTGTTGTTGAATTATCCGGCGCGCTTCTTCGCCTCGTATGTCGTGGTCAACCTGGTGCGCGACGTACAGACAGGTATGCCGCAGACGCGCCAGATCGCGCCGGAGCTGCAACTTCCCCTGTTGATCACCGGCACCCAGTTGCACGCCGGTGTGTTCGTCACGCTCATCGCCGTGGCGATCGCTGCACTGGTGATTGGCCGCACTGTTGCTGGCTACCGATTGCGCATGGCGGGCCTGAACCCAACATTCGCGCGCTATGGCGGTGCGCCCATGGAACGACTGGGCTACGGCGTAATGTTCGCCAGCGGCGCAGTCGCAGGGCTGGTTGGGGCGATCGAGATTCTCGGCGTCAACTATCGCTTCATTGACGAAGCGTTGACCATCCCACAGTACGCCTGGGTAGGCCTGATGGCTGCCCTGCTGTCGAACTCGTCGCCGGTCGGCGTGTTGATGACGGGGTTGTTCTTCTCCGCCGTGCAGACAGGCGGCTTCGGCATGGAGCGTGCGACAGAGATACCGCGCGAACTATCGCGCGTGTTGCAAGCTATCGTCATCCTGCTCGTCGCCGCGCGCGGCGGCTTCAGGCTATCCGGAGATAGATAGTAGGATGAGCCTGCCACCACTGCTGGACGAAACGCTGCTGAACTCGACTTTCCGCTTCATCACGCCGATTCTGCTGGCTGCACTGGGTGGGCTGATCTGCGAACGGGCGGGGGTGTTCAACATCGCGCTCGAAGGCTTAATGTTGACGGGCGCGTTCTTCGCCGTCGCCGGCAGCTACCATGCGCAGAACGCTTTCGCCGGTGTGCTCGCGGCAATGGTAGCAGGCGCGCTGGTGGCGTTCATCTTCGCGGCGCTGGCCATCGGTCTGCGTGGCAATATGATCGTGATCGGCATCGCGCTAAACCTGCTCGTCGCGGGTGGCACGGTCTTCCTGTTGCGCACCATGTTCGACGTGCGCGGCGCGTTTCAAGATCCACGCATTGCCGGCCTGGGCAAAATTACACTACCGGTGGTTGACCAGATCGCAATCCTTGGGCCGATCCTATCGGGGCATAGCTGGGTGGTATATCTGTCGTGGGCGCTCGTCCTTGCGACGCAAGTGCTGCTATTCCATCACCGGCTCGGCCTGCGCCTGCGCGGCGTGGGCGAGCAACCAGAAGCTGCCGAGACGCTGGGCGTGAACGTCGGGGCCATCCGTTTCGGCGCGATCATCGCCTCCGGTGTGCTGTGCGGATTGGCCGGCGCGCAGTTGTCGCTTGGGCAGGTGACGCTGTTTGTGGAGAACATGAGTGGCGGGCGTGGCTGGATCGCGGTCGTGGCAGTGATGCTGGGCCAGGCGCACCCGATTGGCGTGTTTCTGGCCAGCGTGTTGTTCGGCTTTGCCGACTCGATCGGCTTCCGGCTGCAGGGCGTCGGCCTGCCTTCGCAGTTCACCTCGATGGTGCCCTATGTCGTCACGCTAATCGCTTTGTTCATCACCCAGGCCCGCCGTCGCAGGGTCGCGCTGGGTCAATAATCACCAGGGTTCAAAACATGGACGTTCCAGGCGTCAGAACGCTGCTCGACTTTTCCGGCAAAGTGGTCATCGTCACCGGCAGCGGCAGCGGGCTGGGCAGCGGCATTGCCCGGCGTTTTGCCGAAGCCGGCGCAGATGTGGCCGTGCACTACCGTGCCAGCGCCGCAGGTGCTCAGGCAACGGTGGATGCGATCAACTGCTTGCATCGGCGAGCTGTCGCTATCCAGGGTGACCTGATGCGCGAAGAAGATGCCACGCGCCTGCTGAAAGAAACAGTTGCGGCTTTGGGCCGCGCCGATGTGTTGATCAATAATGCCGGTGCGTATCCATTGGCCGGTCTGATGGAGATGACGCCGGCGCAGTGGGATGAAGTGATCGCTGCCAATCTACGCAGTGCGTTTCTGTGCACACAGGCGTTCGCCCGACAGGCGATCGCACAGGGCAGCGGCGGCGCCATCGTCAACATCACCTCGATCGAGGCCGAAAACCCGGCGCCGATGCACAGCCACTACAATGCGGCGAAGGGTGGCTTGTTGATGTTCACGCGCGCCGCGGCCAGTGAGCTTGCGCCACATGGCATTCGTGTGAACGCCGTCGCTCCTGGTCTGATTTGGCGTGAGGGCATCGAGCAAGCCTGGCCGGACGGCGTGCAGCGCTGGTTGAGGGCAGCGCCGCTGGGTCGGTTGGGCCTGCCCGAAGACGTGGCAGATGCCTGTTTGTTCCTCGCCTCGCCGGCTGCGCGGTGGATCACCGGCGCCAGCCTGACGGTGGACGGCGGCGTGATGACGCATCAGGTCTTCTAGTGAGTGTTTGTCGCTCCAAATCGGCTCGCAGCTTCGAGACCCACAAATGCCCTCGGATTAAGAAACCATGTTGCTCAAGGACAAAGTGATCTTCGTGACCGGCGCAGGACGCGGAATGGGACGTGGCATCGCCGAAGCGCTGGCGGAGGCAGGCGCCGACGTGGCTGTCGGTGACCTGACCGTGGAACCGGTGCAAGATACGGCAGACCTGGTCGAGGCGCATGGCCGGCGGGCGCTGGCCGTGCCGCTCGATGTGACTCAGCCATCCAGCGTTGAAATGGCAATCGTGCGGACGGTCGAGGCGCTCGGTCGGCTCGACGGCTGGGTAAACAACGCCGGGGTGCTCAAAATGGATGCCGCCCTCGACATCGCGCTTGAAGACTGGGAAGTACAGATGCGGGTAAACGTAAGCGGCCTGTTCGCGTGTTGTCAACTGGCAGCCAAACAGATGATCGCGCAAGGCAGCGGCGGCGCCATCGTCAACATTGCCTCGAACGCCGGAAAGGTCGGCTATCCGAACATGTCGGCCTACAACGCCAGCAAAGCCGCGGTGATCAACATCACGCGCTCACTATCGCAGGAGTGGGCCGCGCACGGCATCAACGTCAACGCAGTGTGCCCAGGCGGGGTGGACACGCCGATGCTGATGAGCGTGGCCGAGTGGATCACGGCGCGCGCCGGTGGCGACCCAAAGGTGCTGGTGAAGGAGATGAAGCCGCGCCAGTTGGGGCGCCATGTGCGGCCGATCGAGGTCGGGCGCGTGGTAGCCTTCCTGCTGTCCGACCATGCCCTGATCATTCGCGGCCAAGCGATCAACGTAGACGGCGGAGATACGCCATACTGACGACGAACGTGCTGGCCATGGTTGGCTCTACGCATCATCACGCATAGTGCCGCTGCCTCGGAGCAGAGACGGCAAAGTAAAGTGTCGGGTTGGTGCCGTTGGCTAGCGGCGCCATCGCAGCCGGCGCGGTTTCGGGTCCGCTCACGCCGCCCCGATCGTCAGGCCAAGCTGGTTCAACCACTTGCGATATGCAATGGCCGTTCGGTCACTCCTGAGATGGAGTTCGGCCTGCAGGTCCAGCGGCAACAGCTCCGGACGCTGCGATTGCACGATTGGCGCATCCTGAGAGAAGATGCGATCCTGAAAGGCGACAAAAGCCTCGATCGGCGTATCCTCCCCGTAGTTCATTGCCATCCACATCCAGGCCGTGCTATCCACCAGGTCGTGCGGGGTGACGATGAGCTGAATAGCCAGGCTCTGGGCGGACTGCTTGAGCAGATAGGCCGTGAGCGGGCGCAGCGCGCGGTATACGTAGGTCACGTAGTCGCCTGCGCCGGTGCCGTAAGGGTCGGGCTGATACACGCGCACCCCTTGCGCGACCACGCCCTCTGGGGTGATCTCGGCCTGGTAATCCATGATTTCAGGGTGGGCCCGATCGCCAAGAATGCCTTCGTGGACGAAGGGAAAGTGGCCGACGTCGAGAAAGTTCTCGATGATGCGCGGGCCGCTGGCTTTGACGCGATATGGGCCACACAGCACCTTGCGATACGACGGATCGTCCCATTCGGCAAAGGCCGGCACGTCGTGTTGCGGCTGGCCAAGCGAAGCCCACACCAGCCCATACTTCACCTGGGCGAGGTAGGTTCTGGCGCGCGCCTTTTCGGGCGGCGCCTGGTTGGGATGAGCCGGGATGTGAACGCAGCGACCATCCAGGCCGTAGCGCCAGCCATGGTAAGGGCAGATCAGCGTCTCGCCGTCTGTCTTGCCGAGCGAAAGGCGCGTGCCGCGGTGAATGCACAGGTCCTGCCAGACCAACGCCTGGTCGCCGCAGCGCCAGACCACAATGTCCTCGCCCAGCAGGCGCGTGCCGAGCACGGGGGCGGCTTCGAGTTGTTGCCAGGAGGCGACCGGATGCCAGTCGTTGATGAGCAAGGGATCTGGAATCATGGGTAGCGCGTCATGGATTTTAATCGCCTGGCGACCGAGGGCAATTGTCTGCTGAGCCGGCGAACCTCACGGCCAGCCGGCGGCAGGGTTACCGCACGAACGAGGCCGACAAGGCGATGAACAGTTGCGCACAGTAGTATGTGGAGAGCACCCAGATACTGTTATTCTCTCCCTCGCCGCCGAAGACGAACCTGTTGATGGCAAGGATAAAGTCGGATATGTAGAACAGCAATGCGCCACCCATGGCCAGGGCTGGTTGAGCCAGCAAGCCTCCGCCGATCTGGACGCCCGAAAGGGCCTGGTGCACCATCAGCGAGATCACTGTCATGTAGAGCAGCACTGGCTGTTGCAGGTTGCCCAGCGACGGGCGCAGATAGAAATACACCACGCTGCCCAGGATGGCCAGCACTGCGGCTGCCAAGGCGGCGCGATTCAGGTCAAATGGCGTGCCGCGCACAACCTGTGCGTAGGCAAAGGCGAATATGTGGGCAACGTGAGCCAGGAGGAAAGCCCCCAAACCGGAGACAAACAGGCTAGGGCGCTCGTCCGAGTCAATCAGCAACCAATCGCCGGCCAGCGAAAGCGCCAGTCCGGTCAGGATGAGAATTGAATAGAGCGGAACATGGGTCGGCTGGGCGAATGACAAAGCCGCGACAACGATGATCAGGCTGGTGGACAACGGCTTCCACAGCTTGATCTGCCGCCTGTTGCGCGGCGTCTGTGTCTCCGCGCGAAGCAATAGAAAGACGGCGACGACGAGCAGCGGCACAGGCAACAGCGACAAGATCATGTGGGGTGAGTCTATCACGCCAGCCCGTCGCCTGCCGGAGTCGTGACCGCCGACAAAAACCGACAGCAGATCGTCGCTGTCGCCGGCCGGGCTGCTCACTCCGACCTCAGCAACTTGCCTTCGCTGGGGATGAAGCGCTCGGTGGTCAGGATCACAGCGCTCTCCTCTGCGCCGCCGCGCGCGTCGTTGACTGCCTTCTTCTCCCGCGCTTGTGCATCCAGTGTCTTGCGCCAGGCTCGCAACTTCTCCGACTCCTGGGAGCTGATCTCGTAGTGCGCGCTGTTGGCCAGGATATGATCCACCAACAAGCGCAGCGCGCGCCAGCGCAGCTCGAAAGCATCGGCAAAGGCGTGCCACTGGCCGAACCTGGCCACCTCGCGCACAAAAGCCTGTGCTGCCTGGGTCTGTAGGGCTGACGATTTGTAGAGCAAAGCCACACGGTTGCCGACGCGGCGCGCCGTCGCCCACTCCAGGCCGACCGGCGCCTGGATGTCGCTGCCAAGGATGAGCAGATGAAAGTCGGCCTGAGCGACTGCCTCCAGGTCGGGCTGATGGTCGGCCCCTGGCGTCTGCGTAATTGCCCACCCCAGCGAGGTTGGGATCTCGGCGATCGCGCGCGCCAGCACATCGCGCTCGAAGCGCAAGTCGGGCGCAGCAGAAATGTATAGCCTGAGCTTGTCAACCATAGTCCGTTTTAGGTTAGCACAACTCGCCCCCTATAATAACTTCCGGGATGAGCGCCATCACCACACTGGTCGCCATGCTGCCCTTCTTCGTCGCCATTTATCTGGCTAACGCAGCAGAGAAGGAGCGCGGCATCCGCGTCCTGGTTCATCTCTATCTACTGCTCCTCAACGGGCTGATTGCAGCGATCGGGGCGTTTAGCCTGGCCGGCGCCGCCTTGTTTGCGAACGATGACTTTGTCGGCGCACTGCAACAGCAAAACCCCGGCCTGGACGTGGCGCAATTCCGCGCTGCCCGCCTGGATCTGGCCGGCGCGTTCCTGACGCTGGCAGCGCTCCTGGCAATGGTCGCCCTGCTGCCGCCGGTCCGCCGCCTGGCCGCGCACCTGCTGCCGCTGCAAGCAGACAGCACGGTGCACACAGCCGCGCTGTCGCTGACGGCCACCGCTCTCGGCCTGAACCTCTTCCAGATGGTCGCTCTCGCTCCGACGTTGCTGGCGGCCACTGCGACCGAGCAAGGGATCGAGCAGCTACAGCAACTGGGGAGCGTCTCCTATTTGGACGTGCTGGTCTTTCCGCTGCTCACATTCGGCGTCGCGGCGCTGTTGGGCGTGGGACTGTATCTGAGACGCACCCAGGCTGAGGCATTGGAACGGCTGGGGCTGGCTCCGCTGACGATGCCACAACTGGGCGCTGCTGCCGGCCTGACCGTTGCCCTGCTTGGAATGGCAATCCTCACGGAGCGAGCCTGGCAGGCGCTCGATCCGGAAAGCCTGAGGAAGGTGGGCGGATTATCGAAAGCGCTGATGGGCAACTTCACCGGGCTGAGCGGCGCACTCGCCATCGGCGTCGCGGCTGCGATCGGCGAAGAAACTTTCTTTCGCGGCGCATACCAGCCGCGCATGGGCATCGCGCTCACGTCGCTTTTGTTCACCTCCTTCCATGTGCAATACGGCATCACACCGGCAACCTTGCTGGTGTTCGTGATGAGCGTCATATTGGGCATCTTGCGCCAGCGCACCTCACTCAGTGTGTGCATCCTCGCACACTTCCTCTATAACTTCATCACCGTTCTGGCAGCGTCGTCGTAGACCGCGAGACGACAATGCCTGGCCATTCACCCAACAGAAACCTGGCGATGGCGCAGGTTCGCCGGTTTGCTCTGTCAGGATCGGCCAGGCATCGGCGCTGGGATCACGGCAGGGGCACGCCGACCAGCTTATAGACCGCCCCACCGTGATCTAGCAGATACAACTCGCCGGCCTCGTCTTCGCCAAATGAGCTGATGTTGGCATCGGCGCTGAACAACGTCTCATTCTGCCATTCGCCGGCGGCGTTCCGGTACAATGTCCAGATCAGGCCGGAGCAGTAGTCGCCATAGACATAGGCGCCCACCAACCCTGGCA
>Ga0308417_1002142_pt1 | contig 13085 bp, 13 predicted proteins | sample HotsprSampleOS65_FD_203528 | JGI IMG/M metagenome (GOLD analysis project Ga0308417, IMG submission 203528) | Hot spring phototrophic mat microbial communities from Octopus Spring, Yellowstone National Park, Wyoming, United States - 20090730_OS65 ... | reverse complement strand
AGTCTTCAGCCGGTGTATGGCGCTCATAGTCGCTGGCAAAAGCTACCAGCGACTATTTCGCAAACAAGCTCTCAGGCAGGCGTCGGCGGTCTCCAGGTGTTGCAGGCGCGCCCGGCCTTTGCGCGCGTTGGCCTCGAATAGCGCTTCCTGAAAGTCGAGCGCGGCGTTCATCAGCCGTTGCGTCACGCCAAAGCGCTGCGCTTTGGGGAACTTGTCGCAGTGCGGCAGCAGCCATGTCAGCAGATCGAACGTCTGGGTGAGAATCACCATGTCTTCCATGATGGACGCCATCATAAGCTGGGACAACCTGTGGCTGGCTTTCAGCCGGGCCGCGCGCGGCAAGCGCCGGCGACCACCGGCGGCGGCCTTCGAGCAATACGTGGCCGACCAACTGGTCATGCTCAAGGGCGAGTTGCTCGGCCGTGCGTATCGGCCAGGCCCGTATCGTCACTTCGTCATTCACGAGCCAAAGCGCCGGCTGATCAGCGCCGCGCCATTTCGCGACCGGGTCGCGCACCACGCGCTGTGTAATCTGATCGAGCCGATCTTCGACGCGCGGTTCATCCCCGACAGCTACGCCAACCGCATCGGTAAGGGCACGCATCGCGCCATCGACCGGCTACAGGGATTTGCGCGCCGATACCGCTACGTGTTGCGCTGCGATATCGCGCAGCACTTTCCGTCTCTCGATCACACCGTGCTGCGCCACGAGATCGCGCGGGTGATCCGGGACGAGGATGTCTTGTGGTTGGTCGATGTCATCCTGGCCGGCGGCGCAGGTGCGCTGGCCGGCGAGTACACACCCGTGCTGTTCCCCGGCGACGATCTGTTCGCGCTCAACCGGCCGCGCGGCCTGCCGATCGGCAATCTCACCTCGCAATTCTGGTCGAACGTGTACATGAACCCGCTGGACTGGTTTGTCGCGCGCGAGTTGCGCTGCCCGGCCTATCTGCGCTACGTGGACGACTTCGCGCTGTTCGGCGACGACAAGCGCGAGTTGTGGGCGTGGAAGCGCGCCATCGTCGACCGGCTGGCCGGCATGCGCCTGACGATGCACGAGCGCGAGGCGCAAGTGCTGCCGACACAGGATGGCATTCCCTGGCTGGGCTTTGTGGTCTATCCCACCCATCGCCGGGTCAAACGGCGCAACGTCGTCAACTTCACGCGCCGTTTCGAGCGCAATCTGGACCTGTATCAGGCCAGCAAGATCACCTTTGCCGAACTGGATGCCAGCGTGCAGGGCTGGATCAACCACGTGCGTTACGCAGACACGTGGGGATTGCGCGCGCATGTGCTGGGGCGCCGCGCGCTTTGAACGCCCATCGTCCAAAAATGCGATTTTTTCGCCCCTGCGGGGAAGAGGGCTGCGCCCTCTCCCCCGCACCCCCTCTCCCCAGAGCCGGCGCCTCAGAGCTTCAGAGAACAGAGGGTCCAGAGGTCAGAGGTTTTGAACAGGGGCAGCCACAACACGAAAACCGACGTAGTTGAGGTCGCTGAAGTACGGGCTGAGCCTGAAACGGCACACTGCGCGCGCGAGGACCTGATTGAGGTTCCACGAGCCGCCGCGCAGCGCCCGGTCCGGCGCAGCATGATTTGGGTCTTCTCTTTCAGGCGACCATACATACGGATAGTCGAGATACGCGCTGCTGGTCCAGTCCCACACATTGCCACACAGATCGGCCACGCCCTCGGGCGTCTCGCCGCCGGGGAATATTCCCACCGGCGTCGTGCGCCGGATGTGACTTTCGAACGTGTTGCAGCAAGCCGGATCGAACACAGCGCCATAGGCATAGGCGCGACCGGCCTGCCCGCGCGCGGCTGCTTCCCACTCTGCTTCCGACGGCAATCGAAAGCTGCGCCCGGTCTGCGCCGACAACCAGGCGCAGTAGGCGCGCGCCTCATACCACGTGATGCCCACCACGGGCTGGGCCGGGTTGTTGAAATCGGGATCATCCCAGAAACGCGGTTGGCGGTAGCGTTCGCCGGCCGGCACGGCCTTTGCCAGCCACGCTTCGAACGTGTCGTCGCTCCAGGCGCACAGTGTGATTAAGGCATCGACCTGTTGAGAGGTGAGGCTGTTCTGGGCGACCAGCGCGCGGATCTGTTCCTCGCTCATGCGCTGCCACATGCTTCTACTTTCGCGCCAGGACTGGCGCTGGCCTTCGACCTGCCCTTCGCCCCGGCGCCACGCCTGGGCGGCCTGTGTGTCCCACCAGCGCGCGTCGTCATACCCGCCGGCGCGCATGAACAGGGCGTACTCGGCGTTGGTGACGGGAAAACGGCCTGTCTGAAAGGCCGCCAGTTCGACCGTGTGCGCCGGCCGCTCGTCCTCGTAGGGGCTGGCATCGTCGCCGATGGGGTAGACCCCGCCGGGGATGGTGACGAGGGGTGGCAGCAGGTAGTCGCCGTGCGGGCCGTGGCGCATCTCGAAGCGCGGGTCGCCCAGTGTGCCCAGGGCCTGGCCGGCGGCGATGCGGGCGCGCAGGTCGGCGCCGGGGTCCTCGGTGCGGGCGATCAGCCGTTGCTGCAACTGCGCTTTGAGCGCGGGCGACAGGCGGTCTGCCACATCGGGCGCGGCGGCGCAGCGGCCGGCCAGGGGCAGGTTGGCGCCGGCCAGATGGCGCACAAAGGCATCGACATCGTCGCTCATGGCCGCCGCCAGCAGGATGGTCTCTTCCCAGCCTGTGGTCGGCAGGGGCGGCAGCGGCTCGTGGTCGGCCAGCCCCGCGATCACCTCGGCCAGGGAGGGGCGCGCGCGATCGGCGCGCCATTCGACGATAGCCAGCGCCGGGTCGGGCGCGCGCGCCAGATGGCGGGCCGCGAAGAACTCCTGCAGCAGTTGATGGAAGAACAGCACGTCATCGCGGGCCACATCTTCGTCCAGGGCGTTGATCTGGGCGCCGGCGGTGAGGATGTCGCGCGCGCGGGGATGATCGAGCGCCGCGCGCGCTTCCGGCTCGGGCAGGCGCACCTGGGCGGCCTGCCCGCGCAGGCCGCTGCGCTGCATGTGGCAGGCCAGCGCGCTCAATTTGGGGATCAGGCAGCCGCGCTCGGGCAACTGCTGCGGCGTGGACCAGGAGCGCGTGGCGATCTGCCGGCGGTCGCGCTCGTCCAGCAGGCCGTCGTCGATCAGCAGCCGGTTGCGCGCGTCGATCTCGCGCGCCAGGGTGCGGCGAATGAAGCCGGTGAAGAGGGCGGCGCGACCGGTGGGGATGCTGGCCTCAGCGGGGCCGGCGCTGACCTGCTCGCACAGCAGTTTCAGGAAATACGGGGTGCTGAACAGATCGAGCAGGCGCGGGTCGCGTTGCAGCGCCTGCCAGACCGGCCCGGACTGGCCGGGCAGGTAGCGGTCGAGAAACTCGTGAATCTGGGCCGGGGTCATCGGTTTGACGTTGACCTGGCGCACGGTGACCTCTGCGCTGCTGAGCGGGAGGCTGTAGTCGAGACTGCGGCAGGTGAATACAACGCGGTTGCCCGGCGCGGTGAAGGGGCGCAGGAAGTCGCGCCACTGGTCGATGCGCGCCGCCAGGTCGTCGCGGCTGGTGTGGCGCATCTCATTGAGGGCGTCGAGCAACACCAGCAGACCGCCGGCGGCGGCCAGCGTCTCGAACGGCGGCAGGCCGGGGCAGGTCGTGTTCCATTCCTGCGCCAGCCACGCGCGCGGGTCGCTGGCCGAGAGCGGATAACGATTGAGCGACACGAAGTATGTCAGGGGATGGGCGGGTGGCGCTGCGCCGACGAGGCGCAAGCGCGCCTCGTCGAGCTGCAGACGCCGCAGGAGGGTGGTTTTGCCGCTGCCCGGCGCGCCCAGCAGCACCAGGGCCGGGTCATCGACCTCGGCCAGCACATCGCGCAGGTTGGTGTAGGTCTTGCGGGTGTCCTCGACGAAACGGATGCCCTGCGCGTCGCGGCCCTGATCGAGGAGCAGCAACAACCGCACGAAACGCTCGTCGATGGCGTAACGGGGTTTGGACAGTTCGGCGATCAGGGCGCGATGGTAGGCGGCGAGCGCCTGGGCGTATGAATCGTCGCCGGCGCCGTGGTTGGTGTTGGGCTGTCTATCCATGTGAGCAGGTGAGTGTTCGGTCATGACGCTGCCTGCAAAGTATAGTGACATTCCCGGAGTCTTCAAGACTCCGGGAATGTCCAATTCGCGTACACTGTGCGCTCATGCGAGCCATTCTTCAGCGCGTCACACAGGCCTCGGTCACGGTGGAGGGGCGCATCGTGGGCGCGATCGACCACGGCGTGCTGATCCTGCTGGGGGTGACGCACGACGACACGCCGGCCCAGGCCGACTGGCTGGCGGCCAAAATCGCCGGCCTGCGCATCTTCCGCGCGGTTGACGGCCCGTCGCACTTCGACCGCGCGCTGCTCGAGGTGGCCGGCGCGGCGCTGGTGGTCTCACAATTCACGTTGTACGGCGAGGCGCGCAAAGGCCGGCGGCCCGACTTCACGCGCGCCGCCAGGCCCGCTGTGGCAGCGCCGCTGATCGACTACTTCTGCGACCAGTTGCGCCGACAGGGGGTGCGCGTCGAGACCGGCGTGTTTGGCGCAGACATGGCCGTGTCGCTGGTGAACGACGGGCCGGTGACGCTCATCCTCGACGCGCCGGCCTGATAGAAGGTGTCTCGCGTCAGGGTGCGGGGGTCACGATCCCGTTGAGCAGGGCGTAGTGGATGGTCGAGAGCGCGTTGCGCCACTTGTGGTTCAGCATCGGCGCGTAGCACAGGCAGCCGGCGTAGTCCAGCTCGACCGGGCGCAGGATGGCCGCTTCGAGCGTCATGCCGCAGAAGGATTGCGGCGCGCGCAATTCGCGCAGGAACGGCTCGCGCTGCGTCATGTAGGCGCACATCTCGGTGGCGCCAGGGTTGTTTTCCAGCGGCAACTCGACCCAGGCGTTCTCGACGATCATCCCGTCGGGGCCGGGGCGCAGGGTGACATGAAATGTGGCGACGAAAGCCCGCCCGCCGTCGTTGCAGGTGCTGCCGGCGTAACGATAGTGGCATTGCCAGACGCCGCCGCCCGTGTTCACGTCTTCACCTGGCTCGCAGGTCACATCGGCGCGCGCCCACTTGTCCAGCGCGCGGGCCGGCACAGCGTACTGAATCGGCTTTACGAGTGAGGCGATCGGCGTTAGTCTCATCAGGCCGGCAGGATACCATAGCCGGCCGCCATGATACGAAAGATGGATGCGCGCCTGTGCCCATCAGCCCATGCCGGAGGCAGGGTCAGCCGGCATACTGGTCGCCATTCAAAACTGTGTTTTTGTCGCCGGGGAAGCCGCCGGGTTGCCCCCGCTCTGAAACGCGCCAGGCTGAGCCGTGACCCTGACGGGAATTTCCTCCCAAAGTCCGAAGGTCTGATGGCGCTAAAGGCGTATGCCAAAGAGAGTTGCCCATGAACCGGTGGTTCACCACAGCGGATGAAAATGCCGCACCCGGTGGCATAACTGGGTTTGTGGGCGCATTTTCACTGGAGTTGCCCATGAATCGGTGGTTCACCACAGCGGATGAAAATGCCGCACCCGGTGGCATGACCGGGCTTGTGGGCGCATTTTCACTGGAGGCAAAGCCGGCATACTGAAACCACTCGAAAGGCATTGAAGGAATAGACGGATAGATGTCGCGTGAAGGAGCGTTCGAGGTGGATACAGTGACAATGCAGCGTGGGGTGATGACGGGCCGGGGGCGCTCTATCGGCGCGCTGGTGACGGCCCTGCTGCTGATTGGCGCCGGGGTGTGGATTCTGGCGCTGAACCTGGGCGCGCATCTGCCGGACATCTGGCAATTCTGGCCCGTCCTTCTGATTGCAGCCGGCATATTTCAAGCGATTGCCTATGCGGCCAACCCGCGCGCCAATCCCGATGGCGGCCGGCTGTGGAGCGGTTTGATGGCGGCGATGGCGGGCCTGCTTTTCCTGGGCATCAGCCTGGGCGCGACGTTGACCGTGTTGGGTGTGCGCGTGGAATTGAGCTGGACTTACTTCTGGCAGGTGTGGCCGGCGTTCCCCATGTTCGCCGGAGTGGCCTGGCTGGCGCAATACGCCGCCACCGGCCTGCGGCGCAGCGGCCTGCTCGTGGTCGGCCTGGGCGCGCTGGTCACCGGCGTGGTGGGCTTTGGCGCCATGCACGATCTGTGGGCAGTGAGCGCGCTGGAAATCCTGTGGCCGGTTGCGCTCATTTTGGCCGGCGTTGCCGTGCTGGCCGGCGCAGCCACGCGCCGGCACTGACGCGCTTCATCCTTAACCCAATCCGTGTCCCATCCTTGTGTCTCACAAGGAAAAACCCAGGCCCTGCTTGATCCCAGGGCCTGGTTCGTTATTGCGGGCCCACGCGTTCTATGCGCGCTGAGGCGTCTTCCACTGCAATGGCTGCTTGCGCAGCAGACCATCTGTTGCGACTGCTTCATCCCCTGGCGCCTGGTTTGAGGTTGATGCGGTTGGCGATGGCGTGCGTCAGGTTCTCGAAATCTTCGTAGCACTGTTGCACATTGGCCTGATGCGCCCCAATTGCGCCATCCGAGGGGCGCAGGGCAAACATCGGTTTGCGCGCCTCCATCGCCATGGGCATCAGGCTGCGATAGTGCTTGACGCGCTGAATCTGATGGGGATCGGGCGCTGCGATTGGTTGAGATGCGGCTTGCCCCAGAACACTGTCGCGGTATGCCTCCGGCAACCGCGCCTGCCATTTTGCATAGGCCCTGGTTGGCCGCCCCAGCCGCTCGGCATGTTGCATCAACACATAGCCGACGGGCGCCATCTCTCCGCCCGGCTGTTCACCCAGAGCGGCTGGCGCTTTGGGTTTGGCCTGTTGCCAGGTGTCGCGCCAGCGTCTGAGCGTAGGCCCCAGGTTTTTTAGCCCTTGCAGAGAGAACAGGTCTGGCGCCACCGGGATAACGACATGGCTTGCCGCCACCAGGGCAGCGCGATTGATCGCCCCCAGGTTGGGGCCGACATCGATCAGCACTACATCTGCCTGGTGACGCGCCGCTGCCTCCTTCATGACTCTCCAGAACGCCGTGGTCACGCGAAAAGCGCGTTCCCGGCCTTCCAGACAGCGCGGCCATTCAGTGGACAGATCATCCTCGATCCTCGAAAGCGCCAGGTCGCCGACGATCAACCCCAGCGCGTCTGACAAGAGTTCAATGTGGGCCGGGCGAATGTCGCCCGTGCCGCCAAAGAGCGGGTCCACCGCGCCAAATAGCGTGCGTGGATGCGCATCATCCGGCCAGAGCGCTTCCAGTTGTTCCTCGTCCAGCGCCATGATGGACAGGTTCGACTGCGGGTCGAGGTCCACTATCAGCGCGCGATATCCTGATTCAGCAAACATCCACGCCGTGTGATAGACCAGCGAGGTTTTGCCGACCCCTCCTTTGTTGTTGAAAAAGGCGATGCTCTTCATGGCGCCTCTCTGTGGATGATGGCTGCCACAACACCTGGCTGCACTTCAAAGCGCAATCGCCGGCCAAAGTGCTTGCGAGCGATCGCAATCCCTGCGCCAAAGCGTTGCACATAGCCCAGCGCCCGCAGCGCCTCGGCCAGATTAGGATTGCGATAGTCTGTGATGCCCGGCTGTCCGAAGTTTTCCACCGTGACGCTTCCGTACGGCCCGCCGGGACTGTGGATTTCGATGCGATCGTCGAACCAGTACACCCGCACCGGCGCGTTCGTTGCCTCATAACTCCGGTGCATATAGGCGTTGCGCGCCAGTTGCCGCAACCCTTCCAGCGCGTAATCCTCGACAATGATCTCCTGCGCTACTGCGGCGAAATTCACGCGGCGGCGGTTGTGGGTCTCGAGCTTTTCTTCCAGGCGGCGAATCTGGTCAGCAACTGTGCCATAAATGACCTCTTCATCATCGACTGGGGCGGTCAGATCCACACCGGCAATCCGCAGAAACTGAGTGTAGGCTCCAGGAATCCATCTGGACGGTTCCTTGCCGCAGACCAAAAGCCCCAGCACGGTCGGGTGCAGCTCTGTCTCCGAGACAATCAGTTTGGTTGCCGCCAGCTTTTGTTCGTAAGTGCGGTCATTAGCCATCAGCACATCGCGCGCCACGAGCGAAGGCAGGTATTCCTGCTCGACGCGGAGACGGTCCAGGTCTTCCAGGGTGGCGCCATTCACGGGCTGCACGTCGAAGGGACGGTCGCGGTGGCGACGCCGCTCGTTGAGGATGCGCTCGTCCTGTGCGCTGGCCAGGCCCCGACGAGGCCCCCAGCGCACATGAATGCGCCCCTTGTATCGCACCGGCGGCGTGTCGCAGGGCCACACGGTGATCACGGCATAGTCGGCCCCGGCGATGTGTCGCTTTTCCACCAGCAGCGCAGGCGGCGGCGCAATGTTGCCGTCTGTCTTGATGTCCGCCAGTTGGCGCAGCAACTCATCGCTTACGACAAACCCCTGCATGGGCGCGCCATCATCTCGCGCGCCGATGAATATCACTCCGGGTTGACCGTGCCCGGCCAGATCGTTGGCAAAGGCGCAGACCGCTTCACGCACTTTGTCGGGGGCCTCCCCCTTGAACGACGCCTTGCGTTCGACACGATCCGATTCGAGGTCGGCCAGCATGGCCATAAGCTCTTCATCGCTATAAGGCTTCATCGCACCCTCTTCTCGGAAGTTAAAACGGCTATTGGGGGTGACCCTGCTTGTGTTGCATTGCCGATCAGGCAGGCGCAGATGCGCGGCGTAGTCGCACATTTTGCCCACGGGATGATGTCAATTCGCTCGAAAGCAAGCCGGATTCTACAACTAATCGTTGCCGGAATTGTTTCATGCTGCATAACAGGCGCGCGGCCGGTTTTTGCCCGCCGGGCGTTGTCATCCTGATCGGCTCAGCCACGACGAATCTCGCCGGAAACACATTCCCGCAAGCCGCTGTTCACGCGCCTTACAGACGAGGAGGGGGTGTCCGCGCGCCACGCTTGACTTGCGCCCGGCCACGCGCTAAGCTAACAGCGGATCGATCGTTTTGCTGGTCCACAGGCTTCCCCGGCGCCCGTGGACAGCCCTGGCTGCTCACGAGCGCCGTGGTCAGGGGTTGCGCAATCTTCGCGCGCGAAGCGGCGCGCTGTGTCGAATGGCTGCGCGGCCACGGAGGACTTGCTGCCATGGTTTGTCACAACTGCAAGATGGAGCTTCCGGTGCATGCAAAGTATTGCCCTAACTGCGGGCGCCAGGCGCATCATGCTCACGCGCAGGCGCATCTCGACTCGCAAGCCCAGATGGCTGCGGCCGCGCGGGCGCAACACATGGCCCGGCTGTTCGAGCCGGTCTTTCAGCGCATCGAGATGCGGCTGGAGGACGCGCGCGTGGATCGTGACGAGTTGTTTGACCTGGCGCGCCGGCTGGAAGCTGAGGTCGTGAAAGGCGACACAGTGAACCCCGACAAGGTGTCGCGCTGGCTCAGGCAACTGGGCGAGCTTGCGCCGGATGTGCTGGCGCCTGTGATGGCTGCGCTCAACGACCCGGCAGTCGAATTGCCGGCGGCGCTCCGCCAGAGGTTTGCCGGCGCCGCGCCCCAACCGGCGTAGTGTGGATTTGGGCGGCAGGCGCCGCCGATTCAACTGACAGAGGAAGCGCCGCGCTTAACTGGCAGCCACGGACGGTTGCCTGGCCAGCAACGCGCGCCGCGTCTCGGCGCATTTCTCGTAGAACTCCGGCTGCGCCCGATACGTCTGGCTTCCAGCGCGTGGATTATCGACCACCACCGGCTGCGTGTGCGGCGGTTGCCCCAGCACCAGAATGCGCCGGCCCAGAAAGACGGCGTCCTCGATGTTGTGCGTCACCATGATCAGCGTCAGGCCCTGTGGATTCGATCCACCCTCGCGCTGCAACGCCAGTGTTAAGTTTTGCAGATCCTCGCGCGTCGGCGCGTCGAGGGCGGCAAACGGCTCGTCCATCAGCAGCAGGTCCGGCTCCAGCGCCAGGGTGCGACCGATCGCCGCGCGCTGGCGCTGGCCGCCTGACACCTGCGCCGGAAAGCGATGCCGCACGCCGTCGATGCCCAGCCGCTTGAGCCAGAAGTCAACCCGCTCCGCCGTCGGGCCGGTGGCGTGATCGGCCGGCGCGTGGCGGCCATCCGGCCCGTAGTAGTTGCGCAGCTTCAGCCCCAGCGCCACGTTCTGCTCGATGGTCGCCCACGGCAACAGTCCGTAGTCTTGCAGCACCAGGCCGGTGCGGGGGCGCGGGCGATCGATGATCTGGCCGTCGATGCGCACCTGGCCGGCTGTCGGCGCGCGCAGGCCCGACAGCAACATCAGCAGCGTGGATTTGCCGCCGCCGGATGCCCCGACCACGGCCCACGTCTCGCTGCGCGACACCGACCAGTTGAACCGCTCGAACACCGGCTGGCCGGGCGCATAGGCGAACGTGACGTCGCGCAGTTCGATCATGGGATGCGTGTTGCGTATTGGGGTGGGGTTACTTCAGGTTGAGGGCCACGAGTTTGTCGTAGGGCACGGGGGACTGAATCAGCCCCTTGCCGATCATCCAGTCTTGCACATCCTTGAACTGCGCCTCGGTAGGCGCGGCGCCGGCGGGCAGTTGAGGCAGGGTGTACTTGCCGGCCAGTGGCGCAGGGATGAGCTTCTTCTCCACCATCAGATCGTTCCATCTGGCCGGGTCGGCGTTCACGTCGGCGATGGCTTTGTCGAGCGCGCCGAGGAACTTGCGCACGGTCTGCGGCTTGTCCTTCAACGCCGCCACGCTGAACGACAACACGCTGTTGCCGATCTCGGTATGCGCGCGGTCATCCACGATCACCCTTGCCCCATCCTGAATCGCCAGCGTGTAGAAAGGGTCGGGCAGTGTGGCTGCTTTGAGCTGACCCTGACCGAGCAGTTGCAGGCGGTCGGCGATGCGCACGACGCTGGTGGTGCGAATGTCTTCCGGCGCCAGCCCCTCCAACTGCAACAGGCGATCGGTCACGTAGGCGATGACCGTGCCGTCGGAGATGCCGATCTCGACGCCTTTCAAATCCTGAACGGTCTGGATGCCGCTGTCCTTGCCGGCCAGAATGGCGTACTGGGCGATGTCGGGCGTGGCCGTGCGCGCGAAGCGGATGACAGCGATTTTCTGCGCATCCTTGTTGTACAGAACGGTCGAGACCAGGTCGTTGATCATGCCGTCGATCTGGCCGGCCTGCATCAACTGATCGCGCTCGGCGGCCGAAGCGACGGGCACGAACTCGACCTGCACGCCGGCCTCTTTGAAGTAGCCCTGCGCCTCGGCTACGTGCATGGGCAGGGTTTCCAGGATGGGCAGCAGTCCCAGCTTCAACGTGGCATCTTCCGCCGGCGCCACCGGCCGGCAGCCGGCGGTTACTGTCCCGGCAATCAGCGCGCCCGCCGCGAGCAATCCAATCACATGTCTGCGCATCACATCCTCCTTGTCAGCTCCGAGCCATGATTTCATCACCAGCGAATATACAACCCGGCCAGCGCGCCGGCGAACAGCGTCACGCTGATGTAGCCGTTGACGTTGAAAAAAGCCAGATTGACATTGGATAGATCGTCTGGCTTTACCAGCGAATGCTCGTAGATGAGCAGGCCGGCTGCCACGATCAGCGCCAGCCAGTACAGCGCGCCCAACCCCATCCATGCGCCCACTGCCGCCAGCAGCGCGACAGTCAGCGCATGGCACACTTTTGCCAGGCGCAGCGCGGCGGCGTTGCCGAAGCGGGCCGGGATACTGTGCAGTCGTTCGGCCCGGTCGAACTCGGTGTCCTGGCAGGCATAGATCAGATCGAACCCGCCGATCCAGACGGTGACTGCGGCTAGCAGCAGCCAGGCCGGCAGGTCCTGGGCGGTGAACAGCGAACCGCGAATAGCTGCCCACGCGCCCATCGGCGCCAGTCCGTCGGTGAAGCCGAGCACGAAGTGCGACAGCCAGGTGAAGCGTTTGGTGTAGGCGTAGCCGGCCAGGAAGAGCAGCGCGCCCGGCAACAGCGCCAGCGTCAGGGGATGTAGCTGCCAGGCTGCCAGCGTCAGAGCCAGCAGCGACACGATCAGCCCGATGACCACTGTGCGCGCGCGGATGCGCCCGGCCTGGATGGGGCGATTGGCGGTGCGCGGGTTGCGCGCGTCGATGTGGCGGTCGGCCAGCCGGTTGACGCTCATGCCGAAGGTGCGCGCGGCGGCCATGGCAACCGTGATCCAGAAGAACTGCTCAAAGGGCGGCAAACCATCTGCGGCAAGCGCCATGCCCAGGTAGGCGAACGGCAGCGCAAAAATGGTGTGCTCGAACTTGATCAGATCGAGGAAAGCCGCGAGTTGCTTCATCGCGATTGAGAATTACGAATTGAGAATTACGAATTGAGAATTGAGAATTGAGAATGAGGAGGGATGGGTTCAGGGAGCCGGCGTTGATTGGCTTAACATGCGCGCGATGTCGGCGGCGATGATTTCCGGCGGCGTTTGAAATGGGTACGTCACGCGCCAGTAGCCTTGCGGGTCGATCAGATAGGTGTGACTGGTGTGATCGACCAGATAAGTGGCGGCGGTGTTGTCGGCTTTGCGCTTCACAAAGCGGACGCCATAGTCCAGCCCGATGCGCTGCACCTCCAGTTCGTCGCCGGTCAGGCCGATGAAGGCCGGGTCGAACGCCTCGACATAGCGTTTCATCACCCTGGGCGTGTCACGCGACCCATCCACGCTGATCATGACGAAGGCGACCTGGCCGGCTTGTGCGCCCAACAGCTTTTTAACAGTCTTAAATTCACCCAGCGCCAGGGGACAGATGTCGGGGCAGCGCGTGTAGCCGAAGAAGATCAGCGCCGGCCTGCCGCGCAGGTCGCTCAGCGAAAGGGGCCGGCCATTCTGGTCTGTGAGCGTGAAGTCGCGGGCCGGCGCGTCGTGGTTGACTCGCAGGCCGCCCGGCGTCGGGGAAGGGGCGACGCCGGGGCTGCGCACGCCCTGGATCAGGTTCGGCGCAAAGGCGCCGAGCAATCCAAACAATACGGTCAAAGTCAGCGCGCCGGCCACTGCCAGCGCCAGTTGTGTCGATTCGCGTTTCATCACATCTCCGTCCAGTGGTGTTACAGCCCGTACTCGCGCCAGCGCCGGCTCACCAGTTCGACAATCTCC
>Ga0308417_1002138_pt1 | contig 13118 bp, 15 predicted proteins | sample HotsprSampleOS65_FD_203528 | JGI IMG/M metagenome (GOLD analysis project Ga0308417, IMG submission 203528) | Hot spring phototrophic mat microbial communities from Octopus Spring, Yellowstone National Park, Wyoming, United States - 20090730_OS65 ... | reverse complement strand
TCATCGGCCGAAACCCACTCCCCGGCATCCCCCACCAGCAGGAAGGCCCGATCGCAGCCATACGGCATAACCCACGTCATGCAGACCAAATCCGCAGATCGCAGAACGCCAGGGAATCCAACAGGCTGCTGACGCCCTCGTCTCGCGATCGGGCTCGGCCCGTGGTAACAGGGCCGCGTTGGAAAGGTGAGCGCGGTGCCAAGGACCGTTCCGCATGACAGAGACCCAAAACAGACCCGCCGTTGCGATCGGCGCTGATCACGCTGGCTACCCGCTGAAGACCACCCTCGCTGCCGCCCTGGTTGAGTGGGGCCACGCGGTCATCGACTGCGGCACCGACGGCTCGGCTTCGGTCGACTACCCGGATTTCGCCCACACCGTCTGCCGCGCTGTGCTGGACGGCAGGGCGCGCTTTGGCGTGCTGGTCTGCGGCACGGGCATCGGGATGTCGATGACCGCCAACCGGCATCGGGGCATCCGCTGCGCTCTTGTCCACGACGTCACCGGGGCGCGGCTGACGCGGGCGCACAACGACGCCAACGTGATCGCTTTCGGCGCCCGCACCACGGGGGTCGAGCCCGCTCTCGATGCGCTACGGACCTTCCTCACCACGCCCTTCGAGGGCGGGCGGCACGAACGCCGGGTCGCCAAAATCGAGGCCAGCGGGGAGTGCGTGTCATGAACGTGACCGCTGCCGCCTTGAGCCCGGATCGTTTCTTTACGGCCCCCCTTGCCGAGGTCGACCCTTTGGTGGCTGACGCGATTGCTGGCGAACTGGCCCGCCAGCAGGACGGTATCGAACTGATCGCCTCCGAGAACTTGGTCTCGCGCGCCGTGCTCGAGGCGCAAGGCTCAGTGATGACCAACAAATATGCGGAAGGATATCCGGGCCGGCGCTACTACGGCGGTTGCAGCGAAGTCGACAAGGTGGAGCAGCTCGCCATCGAGCGGGCCAAGGCCGTCTTCGGCTGCGCCTACGCCAACGTACAGCCCCACTCCGGGGCGCAGGCAAACCAGGCCGTCATGCTGGCCCTGCTCGCGCCGGGAGACGTGATCCTCGGCCAGGATCTTGCTGCAGGCGGCCATCTCACCCACGGCGCAGCGGTGAACCTCTCGGGCAAATGGTTTAAGGCAATCACCTACGGCGTACGACACGACGACCATCGTGTTGACATGGATGAGGTGGCCCGTCTGGCGCGCGAGCACCGGCCGCGGCTGATCATCGCTGGCGGCAGCGCCATCCCTCGCGCCTTGGATTTCAGGGCGTTCCGCGAGATCGCGGACGAAGTTGGCGCCTACCTTTTGGCCGATGTGGCCCATTTTGCCGGGCTGATCGCGGCCGGCCTTTACCCGTCGCCGTTCCCGCACGCGCATGTCGTCACGACGACCACCCACAAAACCCTCCGCGGGCCACGCGGGGGCATGATCCTCGCCGATGACGCCGAGTTGGGAAAAAGGCTCAATTCGGCCGTGTTTCCTGGTCTGCAGGGCGGCCCGTTGATGCACGTGATCGCGGCCAAGGCGGTGGCGTTCGGCGAGGCGCTCAGCCCTGAGTTCCGCGCCTACCAGAAACGCGTGCTGGAAAACGCCCGCGCGATGGCGGAGGAGCTCCTCGCCCTTGGTTTCGGGCTGGTTGCAGGCGGCACTGACTGCCATCTCATACTCGTCGATCTTCGCCCGAAGAACGTCACCGGCAAGGCCGCCGAGGCCTCTCTGGAGCGCGCCTCCATCACCTGCAACAAGAACGCGATCCCGTACGATCCGCAAAAGCCGATGGTCACCTCGGGCATCAGGCTCGGCACTCCCGCCGCCACAACACGCGGCTTCGGCGTCGCGGAATTCCGTGAAGTGGCGCGCATGATTGCCGAGGTGCTGGAGGGTTTGGCGCATGCTAACGGAGGGTCGAACGAACAGGCGGAGCAGCGCGTGGCAGGGCAAGTGAAGGCGCTCTGCGCACGTTTTCCCATTTACCCAGCGTGATGGGGGCGAGATGCGCTGTCCGTTCTGCGGGCACGAGGACACCCAGGTCAAGGACAGTCGGCCCACCGACGACGGGGCGGCTATTCGACGTCGCCGCTTCTGCCCATCTTGTGGCCAGCGCTTCACAACTGTCGAACGCGTGGTGCTCCGCGAACTGACGGTCATTAAAACCGACGGCCGCCGCGTCCCGTTCGACCGGGAGAAGCTCGCCCGCTCCATCCGCATTGCCTTGCGCAAGCGCCCGGTGACGGAGGAGCAGATCGAGCGCATCGTCAACGGTATCCAGCGCCAGCTCGAAACCTCAGGCGAGAGTGAGATCCCCTCCAAGATGATCGGCGAGATGGTGATGGAGGTGCTGAAAGACCTCGACCCGGTCGGGTACGTCCGCTTCGCCTCTGTCTACCGGGATTTCCGCGAGGCCAAGGACTTCGAGCGCTTCGTCGGCACGCTCGGCAACGGGCGTGGGGGCTGAGCTGGCGGAGGCGGCGAGGGCGGATGACCTCGCCTTTATGCGCGCCGCTCTGGCTCTTGCCCGACGGGGTTTGGGCAACGTGGCACCGAACCCGGCAGTCGGCTGCGTCATCGTACGCGACGGCCGAATTGTTGGGCGGGGCTGGACGCAGCCAGGGGGGCGACCGCACGCCGAAACCGAGGCGCTGCGCCGAGCAGGGGCCGCAGCGCGCGGAGCGACGGTGTATGTCACTCTCGAACCGTGCTGCCACTGGGGAAAGACCCCGCCCTGCACAGACGCGATCGTCGCCGCCGGCTTAGCTCGCGCCGTGATTGCCCTCCGCGACCCGGACCCGAGGGTGAATGGGGAAGGGATCCTCCGCCTGCGCGAGGCCGGGCTTGCGGTGACGGAAGGCGTGCTGGAGCGGGAGGCGGCGGCGGTGAACGCAGGCTTTCTTCTGCGGGTTCGCGCCGGCCGCCCACTCGTCACCCTCAAGCTCGCAACCACTCTGGATGGGCGGATAGCAGCCTCCTCGGGAGAAAGCCGCTGGATCAGCGGCGAGAGCGCGCGTCGCCTCGCGCACGGTCTACGCGCCCGCCACGATGCGATCCTGATCGGCTCCGGCACGGCGATCGCCGACGATCCCGAGCTCACCGTCCGCGTCTCGGGCCTAGTGCCGCGCGGCCACCCGGGCCCGATACGAATCGTCGCCGATGGTCGGCTCAGGCTGTCGCTAACCTCGCGGCTCGTTGCCACCGCGCGCGCCCAGGCCACCTGGGTGCTGACGACGCCGGGGGCAGATCGCCACCGGGTGGCGGCGCTCGCTGACTGTGGGGTGACAGTGATCTCGGTTCAGCCGGACGCGAACGGCCAGCCCGAGCCGAAGGCGGCCTTGCGGGCTCTGGGGCAGCGGGGCATCACGCGGTTGCTGGTCGAGGGCGGATCGCGGCTCGGCGCCTCGCTGCTGCGCGCACGCTTGGTCGATCGCCTCGCTTGGATCCACGCCCCGGGAGTGCTCGGCGGCGACGCCAAGCCAGCCATCGACTCCCTCGCCCTTCCCGGCCTCGCGGCCATTCCGAAATTCCGCGTTGAGGGGGAGGAACGGCTCGGCGCCGACCGTCTTCTGCTGCTCGCTCGGGAGGATTAGGTGTTCACCGGACTCATCACGGACCTCGGCTCGGTGCGCGCGATCGAACCGGCCGGCGAGGGCAGGGACCTTAAGGTAGTGATCGCCACCGCTTGGGATACGGCGGCGATCCCTCTCGGAGCGTCTGTTGCCTGCAACGGCTGCTGCCTGACGGTGGTGGAGACGGCGAAAGGCACCATCACCTTCACCGCGTCTGCCGAGACCCTTGAGAAGACCACGATCGGGCGCTGGCGTCCGGGAACGACGGTGAATTTGGAACGGTCACTTCGTGTTGGCGACGAACTGGGCGGCCATCTCGTCACCGGCCACGTCGACGGCGTGGGGCGCATCGCTTCCACTAGGGCCGAGGGCGGAAGCCTCCGCCTGACCATCCGCCCTCCGCCACACCTCATGCCGTTCCTGGCGCAGAAAGGTTCGGTCGCGGTCGACGGCGTCAGCCTGACCGTGAACGACGTTGACGCCGACGCCTTCGGGGTCAACATCATTGGCCATACCGCGGCGGTGACTACGCTCGGTCGTCTGAAGCCCGGAGATCCCGTGAACATCGAAGTCGATCTTATCGCGCGCTACCTTGCGCGCCTGCTTGAAGCGAGGGGTCGATGACCCCTGGCTACAGTCAGGTCGCCCTCGCCCCCGCTCTCGCGCGCACCGAAGAGATCATCGCCGAGGCGAAGTCTGGCCGGATGGTGGTCCTGGTCGACAACGAGGACCGCGAGAACGAAGGAGACCTTGTCATTCCCGCCCAATTTGCCGATGCCAGCGCCATCAACTTCATGGCGAAATACGGTCGCGGGCTGATCTGCCTTGCTCTTACCCGCAAGCGCGTGGAACAGCTTGGCCTGCCGCTGATGCCGCAATCCAATTCCTCCCGGCACCAGACCGCGTTCACGGTCTCGATCGAGGCCCAGGAGGGGATCACGACGGGGATCTCGGCGGCGGATCGCGCCCGCACCATCGCAGTGGCGATCGACCCGACGAAAGGGCCGGCCGATATCTGCACCCCAGGACACGTCTTTCCGCTGATGGCGCGCGAGGGCGGCGTGCTGGTACGCGCCGGGCACACCGAGGCCGCGGTTGACATCGCCCGCCTTGCCGGCCTCACGCCCGCAGGCGTGATCTGCGAGATCATGAACGACGACGGCACGATGGCGCGCCTGCCCGACCTGCTCGCCTTCGCGCAACGTCATGGGCTGAAGATCGGCACCATCGCCGATCTCATCAGCTACCGGCGCCGCACCGAGAAGCTGGTCGAACGCCGCGCGGAGACGAAGATCGACAGTCTGCATGGCGGTGAATTTCGAGCTATTCTCTACGTCAACACCGTCGAATACGCCGAGCATCTTGCGCTGGTGAAAGGCGATCTATCTGCCCCTGGACCCGTGCTCGTGCGCATGCATGCGATGAACGTGCTCACCGACGTGCTCGGCGATCGCAGCGGCTCTGACCTTGCGCCTGCGATGCGGCTCATTGCCCGCGAGGGCCGGGGCGTGGTGGTGCTGATCCGTGAACCGCGTGCGACCGCACTGTCCGAGCGCATTCTCGGCCCGGCCTCGGGGGCCAAGCGGCAACTGCGCGACTATGGAGTCGGCGCCCAGATCTTGCGGGATCTTGGCGTTCGCGAAATGATCCTGTTGACCAACAATCCGCGCCAGATCGTCGGTCTGGAAGGACATGGCTTAACGTTGGTTGCCCATCGTCCGATCGCCCGGCCGGAGGGGTGAGGGTGATGACGCAGGGGCAGGAGGAGATCGCCGCGCCGCATGTGCTGATCGTCGAGGCACCCTACTACGCGGAGGTGGCGGCAGGGTTGCTCGCCGGAGCGCGTCGTGCGCTGGCAGCGGTGGGAGCGACGCACGACATCGTCACGGTCGCAGGCGCCTTCGAGCTTCCGGGCGCGGTCAGGATGGCGATCCGCGCCATGGCACGCGTCGGCGGTCCATCCTGGGACGGCTTCCTTGCCCTCGGCTGCGTGGTGCGTGGCGAGACCGACCATTACGATCACATCGCACGGGAGGCCGCACGCGGCCTTATGGATCTCTCCCTCCAGTTCGGCGTCCCCGTCGCCTTCGGCGTGCTGACCGTGCACGATGAGGCGCAGGCTTTGGCCCGAGCCCGCGACGACGACACGAACAAGGGAGTCGAGGCAGCGCGCGCGCTTTTGGCCCAGATTGCGCTCTATCGCCGCTGGGGGGCTTGATGGCGAAGTCTCGCGGTCAAGGCGGTCGGAGCAGGCCCCGGACCGCCGCGCGTCTGGCAGCCGTGCAAGCCCTCTACCAAGCGGAACAGGCCGGAGTCAGCGCGGAGGTTGCCCTCGAGGAGTTCGTCCGCCACCGGGTGGTCGCAAACGGTCCGGCCGATTTCGCGGCGACCGCGCTCGAAGAGGGGCGGATTCCCGGGGCGGATGTGCCGCTGCTCGCCGCTATCGTACGCGGCTGGGCGCGCGACGCTGAAGTGCTGGACCGCGCCATTGCCGCCAGTCTGGCGGAGAATTGGCCGATGGAGCGCCTGGACCCAGTGCTGCGGGCCATGCTGCGCGCGGCCGCCGGCGAGCTGTTCGATTCCTTGGGGCCGCCTGCGAAGGTGGTCATCAATGAATACCTCGATGTCGCCCACGGGTTTTTCTCGGGCGACGAGCCTCGCTTTGCCAACGGCGTGCTTGATCGGCTTGCCCGGATCCTCCGTCCGGCAGAGTTCGCCGACAGTCCGGGCACGCGATGAGCCTCGCCCGCGAGTTTGCGCTGATCGCCCGCCACTTCCGGCCGCTCGCCGCCGAGGTCCCGGGCGCGCTTGGCCTCCTGGACGACGCCGCGCTCCTGAATCCGCCCGAGGGGAAGACGCTCGTCATCGCGGCGGATGCCATGGTCGAGGGTGTGCACTTCCTGCCTGACGACCCGCCGGAGACGATCGGGCGGAAGCTGCTGCGCTCAAATCTCTCCGATCTCGCAGCGATGGGCGCAGCACCTCTCGGCTACCTGTTGGCGGCGGCACTGCCGCGCGCGGTCGACGAAGCGTGGCTTTCAGCGTTCGCGCGCGGGCTTGCGGCCGACCAGCAGCTCTTCGAGTGCGGCTTGTTTGGCGGCGATACCGTCGCCACCCCTGGACCGACGACGCTGTCCCTCACCATCCTCGGCTGGGTCGCGCCCGGCCGCGCGCTAACGCGTTCTGGCGGCCGCCCCGGCGACGAGGTCTGGGTGAGCGGGACGATCGGGGACGGCGCACTGGGCCTGCTCGCCTTAACCGGCCGGCTTCCCGGTCTGTCCGAGGCCGATCGCGCCTTTCTCGCCGAACGCTACCGCCTCCCCCGGCCGCGCGTCGTTCTTGGCCAGGGTCTTGCGGGGATTGCCACGGCTTGCCTCGACGTCTCGGACGGGCTGGTGCAGGACCTCGGGCATCTGGCGCGCGCATCTGGCTGCGCGGCTGAGATCGAGGCGACCGCCGTGCCCTTGTCATCATCCGCCCTCGTCGCCCTCGAGCGTGACCCAGCGCTCCTCACGACCTGTCTTGCCGGAGGCGACGACTACGAACTCGTTTTTACCATTCCTCCGCACGCCGCCGCGCAGGTCGAGACGGCGGGCTTGGTCGCCGGTGTACCCGTCACCAAGATCGGCCGGCTCGTGCCGGGCGCGGGCGTGCGTGCGCTGGGGCCCGACGGGTCGGCAATCCCGCTTGAACGCGCCGGCTGGAGCCACTTCGAATGACCGCGCTCCTCGGTGAGCCGAAACGGACCCTCGCCCTGCTTTTCGGCGCGCAGGCGCTCGCCCAGGCGGCGCAGAGCGGGCAAGTGGCCATGGCCGGGCTCATTGGCTACAGTTTGGCCGAGGCGAAGGCACTCGCTACGCTGCCGCTCGCAGTTCAGATGTTGGCGACGATGGCGGTCTCCGTCCCCGGTGCCGTCCTCTTCGCCCGGCTGGGCCGGCCGGCTGGGTTTCACCTCGGTTGCGCCGCGTATTTGGTTGCGACGGTGGTTTTCCTGTCTGCGCTTTGGCTCGGCTCGTTTGGCCTCTTCCTAGTGGGCTGCCTGTTTTCCGGCGCCGCCTTCGGTCTTGCGCAGTATTACCGTTTCGCTGCTGCAGAGGTGGCGCCTCCGCCGGAGCGGGCGAAAGCGATCAGCACCGTGCTGGCGGGCGGGGTCATCGGCGCCTTCTTCGGCCCGGCGGTCGTCAAAGCGAGCAAGGACTGGTTCGCACCCGTGCTGTTCGCCGGCACCTATCTCGCCTTCGCGCTTCTGCCGATCACTACGGCCGTGCTGGTTTCGGGAATGCGGCTTGCCCCACCGCCTGATCCACGCGGCACCGCAAACGTTCGGCTCGGTCCCATCCTCCGCCGGCCGCGTTTCATCGTCGCTGTCCTTTCCGCCGTGGTGGGGTGGGACACGATGAACATCCTGATGGCGGCAACCCCACTCGAGATGATGCTCTGCGGCTTCTCGGTCGGCGACTCCTCGACCGTGATTCAGTGGCATGCGGCGGCGATGTTTGCGCCGTCCTTCATCACCGGGCACCTGATCGTCCGATTCGGCATGCTGCGCCTGATCGGGGCCGGCGCGGTCTTGACGGCAGCTTGCGCGGTCATCGCTCTCTCAGGGCGGAGTTTCGCCCATTTCTGGGTGGCTTTGGTGGCGTTGGGGGTCGGCTGGAACTTCATGTTCGTCGGCGGGACGGCGTTGTTGACGTCCTCGTACCGGCCTGAGGAGCGGTCGAAGGCTCAGGCAGCGAACGATGTCTTGGTGTTCGGTTCGGTGGCGTTGACTTCGGTGCTGTCGGGGGCTTTGCATCCTTGGGTTGGCTGGGCGGTTCTCAATCTGCTGACCTTCCCTGCACTGGCGGTAGCACTCGCCGGCCTCGTCCAACTCGCCCGCATCGAAGCGGCAGCACTGGCGCGCGCCGCCTGAGGTTCAGCGGTGCCGCGACCGCGATTGCGCTGCGTCCACGGCTTTGGCATACCCGACTGGCCTCGCAGCCGCGTGAGTGCCTCCGGGTTGGGCCCGGTTGGCCCGCTTTCGCCAGTCGAACCGGAACAGGGTCCATGATCACCGCGCAATATGTGCTTGTCCTGCTTTGCGGCGCCCTCGCGGTAGGCTTCGGAGCCTACGCAACACGGCGTGTTCTTGCCGCGCCGCCAGGCTCGGTGCGGATGCAGGAGATCGCTGCTGCAGTGCAGAAGGGGGCGGCCGCCTACCTGTATCGCCAATACACGACGATCGCCTTGGTCGGCGCGATCATGGCCGCGGCGTTGTGGTTCCTGCTCTCTCCTTGGGGAGCGATCGGCTTCGTCATTGGGGCAGCGTTGTCCGGTGCCGCGGGCTTCATCGGCATGAACATCTCGGTCCGCGCCAATGTTCGCACCGCAGAAGCGGCCCGGCAGGGTCTGCAGCCGGCGCTTGATCTTTCCTTCCGCGCTGGCGCCGTCACCGGGCTGCTCGTGGTTGGGCTTGGCCTGCTCGGCATCGCCGTCTACTGGCTCGCGCTGCAGGGAGCTAAGGTTGATCAGCGAACAGTGCTTGAGGCGCTGGTCGCGCTGTCCTTCGGCGGCTCGTTGATTTCCATTTTTGCCAGACTGGGCGGCGGCATCTTTACCAAGGGAGCCGACGTGGGTGCTGATCTCGTCGGCAAGGTGGAAGCCGGCATTCCCGAGGACGATCCCCGAAACCCTGCGGTGATCGCCGACAACGTCGGCGACAACGTAGGCGACTGCGCTGGGATGGCCGCCGACCTGTTCGAGACCTACGTGGTGACGATGGTCGCGACCATGCTGCTCGGCGCGATCTTCTTCACTGGTGAGGCAGCGACCACCCTGATGCTGCTGCCGCTCGTCATCGGCGCCGCCTGCATCGCCGCCTCGGTCGCGGGGACCTACTTCGTCAGGCTCGACGGCTCGAACGACATTATGCGGGCGCTTTACAAGGGATTCGTCGCTACGGGCGTGATCGCGGCCGCGTTGATCCTCCTCGTGCTGATCCCGACCGTCGGCCTTGCCACCCCTTACACGCCGACCTCAGGTCCCTCCTTCACGGGCTTGGGCCTGTTCGCTTGCGCGCTCGTCGGTCTTCTCGTCACGGCCGCAATCGTCTGGCTAACGGAATACTATACGGCTACGCAGTTCCGTCCCGTGAAGTCGATCGCCGCGGCCTCCACCACCGGCCATGGCACGAACGTGATCCAGGGGCTCGCGGTCAGCATGGAGGCGACGGCGGCTCCAGTGCTCGTGATCTGCCTCGGCATCCTCGTCTCGTACCTTGTCGGCGGGGTGTACGGGATCTCGATCTCCGTCACCACAATGCTGGCACTCGCCGGAATCGTGGTCGCGCTCGATGCCTACGGCCCGGTGACGGACAACGCCGGCGGTATTGCCGAGATGGCGGACCTGCCGAAGGAGGTACGAACGATCACCGACGCGCTCGACGCTGTCGGCAACACGACGAAGGCTGTAACGAAGGGCTACGCGATCGGCTCCGCTGGGCTTGCCGCGGTGGTTTTGTTCGCTGCCTATATCCAGGACCTGTCGCACTACTTTCCTGACCTCCAGGTGTCGTTCTCGCTCGCCGACCCGTTTGTCGTGGTTGGACTGTTCGCGGGCGGATTGCTGCCCTACCTCTTTGGGGGCCTTTCGATGACAGCGGTCGGTCGCGCCGCCGGGGCAGTGGTGGTCGAGGTGCGGCGGCAATTCCGCGACATTCCCGGGATCATGGAGGGCACGGCGAAGCCCGACTATGGAAAGGCCGTCGACATGCTGACGCGTGCGGCCATCCGCGAGATGATCGTGCCCTCGCTTCTGCCCGTACTCGCCCCCGTTGCGCTGTGGGTGGCGATCTACGCCATCGCCGGCACGGCCGCGGCCTTTACCAGCCTCGGCGCGATGCTGCTCGGCACCATCGTGACAGGGATATTTGTTGCCATCTCGATGACCGCCGGTGGGGGAGCTTGGGACAACGCAAAGAAACTGATCGAGACCGGTCTGCACGGCGGCAAGGGGTCGGACGCGCATAAGGCGGCCGTGACTGGCGACACGGTTGGAGACCCGTATAAGGACACTGCCGGCCCTGCCGTGAACCCGATGATAAAGATCATCAACATCGTTGCCCTACTTCTGCTCGCCATTCTCGCCAACATGCTTCAGGATTAATTGTCTCGTTTCGAGAACTTCGTCGTCTCACCCCGCCCAATCACTAACGAGGAAGACGGGCGTTTCGACACGTCATAGCCGACCGACGAGAATGCTCTTCAGGCTGAGAACGATCACGAGGGTACCTACAATGACCATAAGAGGTTGCGATGGGAGGCGCTTTGCAACTATCGCAGCGACAGGGGCTGCAGTTACCCCCCCGATGATCAGGCCGACGATAACCGGCCACAGCTCGAGACCAATACTGACAAAGAAGGTCGCGGTGACAACCGAGGTAACGAAAAATTCGGCGAGGTTTACCGAGCCGATGGCGTAGCGCGGTACCGTCCCGCCGCCGATCAGAGTCGAAGCGACGATCGGTCCCCATCCGCCCCCACCCGCTGCATCCAGAAACCCCCCGATCAGCCCGAGCGCGGGCAGGAAACGCGGATTATCGACCGTCGGCCGGCTGGGGCGCCAAGCTTTCCAAAGGATGAGTCCGCCCATCAGGCAGAGATAGAGGCTGACCCAAGGGCGGATCGTTTCCGCCGGAATGCTGCTCAGCACGACGGCACCGGCGGCACCGCCGACCATGCCGGGGATGGCAAGGCGCAGCACCAAGCTGCCACGGACGTTGCCGACCCAGAGGTGGGACAGGCCAGAGGCTCCGGTGGTAAACACTTCTGCCGCGTGCACAGCGGCGGAGGCGGTAGCTGGTTCCACACCGAGGCTCAGCAGGACCGTCGTTGCCGACACCCCGTAGGCCATGCCTGCGGCACCGTCGATCAGTTGGGCAACGAAGCCTACTGCGGCGAACAGCACGAGTTCGCGGCTCAGAAGGTCAAGCTGCATCGCGCCGTCGCAATCGCGCTATCCGCAGAGCTCTTAGCCCTTGGGCGAAGGCGACGAAGGGCAGTCCGGCCTCAGAAGCCGGAGCCCGGCATTCGGGTGCCTGGCCCGCCGCCAAAACGGCCGATGTTGCCAAGCAGAAGCTGCAGGAAGTTGCGGTCGGTCCCGGGGGTCGGCGTAATCCGCTCAACAGGGTCGATCTCTCCAGCGTCCTTCAGACCGAGGGTCCGGACCTCTCGAACCACGCCGCGTTCGTCGAAGCGGACCGCAACGACAGTTTGCTGTTCGATCGACGGCACCCGCCCGACGCGATTGCGCGTCGTGCTCGAGACGTAGAACCACGATTCATCGCTGAAGGCGCCGGTGGCCGAAGGTGTTCCGAGCAAGGAGGCGACGTCCGCGCGGGTTTGCACGCCAGGAACAATCTCAGCCACCTGCTGCGGGTCAAGGCGTGCCCCGCGCAGGTCGCGGGTCGGTTCGGCAACCCCGCAGCCGGCCAGAGCGCTCACAGCCGCCGCAAGGACCACGGCTTTCGCGTCGAGGCGAGCGCTGGCCACGACTGCCCCGTACACGCGGTCGGTGACGCCCCCTCTGCCGCCCTCCAACTTGAACCTTTTCCTCGACATGTCCTTTCCTCGCTGTCATAGGGGACCAACCACTGTCAACCGACCATGCTGCAGTCGCTTCGTCGCCTGTTTTCGCCCAACCCCTTTGAGCGTGAGGGATATGTGTTGTACGGCGCGGCCGTGGCCGCAGCCCGCGAACCGCTGTGGTATCTCCGCCTTGGCGTGCCAGACACGCTGGAGGGGCGGCTCGATATGATCAATCTCTTTTCGTTCCTTCTCCTGCATCGAATGACGGCGGAGGCAGGTGAGGAGCCGCGCCGGCTGGCCCAGGCAGTCGTAGATGCGATGTTCGCGGATCTCGATCAGACCCTGCGCCAGATGGGGGTAGCCGATACGGGCCTCGCGCGACGCGTGCGGAGACTGTACGAAGCCTTCCACGGCCGGGCTGCAGCTTATGCACGGGCCGTCGCCTTGCCCGACGACGGCGCGCTTGCTGAAGCCTTGTCGCGCAACGTCTGGCGAAGTGAAACGGTCGTCTCGGCGGCCGTTGCGCTGGCTGTCGCCGTCCGCCGCGAGCGCGCCTTTCTCGCCACCCAGGCTTTTTCTGACCTGTGCCGAGGGACGGTCAAGTTTCTTCCGGCTGAGATGGCCCTGGCATGAAGGCCTTGGAGCTCGCGCATATCGTCGCAGTCCCTTACGTGAGCCCTGAAGGAGAGGCTTTTACGTTTGAAGCCAGTCTCGAACAGCGCGAGGCCCTTCAGGTTCGGCTCAGTCTTGAAGGGAGGTCCTTCTTATGGCTGACATCTTTTACTTACTTCTCTGCCCACTTCTTCGACGCTGGATCATAGTTTACTCGAGGCCGATTGGGGATAGCATGCGCCAACACCCGGGAACCATTTGGACACCTCGAATAACTGTCTGGCTGGATGTTGGTGAGGGTCGTTGGGGGCGGCCGCGCGGTTGGGGGTGTGCGGGCTTCGAGCCTTTGCGGGGCTTTCCGGCGCAGGCTACGGGGCTTTTCCGA
>Ga0308417_1002132_pt1 | contig 13140 bp, 11 predicted proteins | sample HotsprSampleOS65_FD_203528 | JGI IMG/M metagenome (GOLD analysis project Ga0308417, IMG submission 203528) | Hot spring phototrophic mat microbial communities from Octopus Spring, Yellowstone National Park, Wyoming, United States - 20090730_OS65 ... | reverse complement strand
AAAGCTTTGCGGGATACCGCCTTCTTGTCCAGTGATGGGCAGGATGCAATCGTTGCTTTCTTGAGCAGTAATGTGTGGCTACGCCACGCAAGCGAACAGGAAAGTTCAGCGTAAATGTATCAGTAAGCCTAAATGGTACAAACACCATCTAAAACATTGACCTTGGCGGAGTTTTTGCAATTACCAGAAACGAAACCTGCAAGTGAATACATTGATGGTCAAATTATTCAGAAACCGATGCCCCAAGGGAAACATAGTGTTATCCAAGGAGAACTTGTATCTGCTATCAATGGGGCAGTTAAGGCTAAGCATATTGCCCGTGCATTTCCTGAGTTGCGCTGTACCTTTGGGGGTTGTTCCACCGTGCCTGACATTGCAGTTTTTCTATGGCACCGCATTCCCCGTGAAGAGAATGGGGCAGTGGCTAATACATTTCTTGCCGCACCAGATTGGACGATTGAAATTCTCTCCCCTGAGCAAAGTCAAACAAGAGTGACAAAAAATATCCTTCACTGTCTGCGACATGGCACGCAAATGGGCTGGTTGATTGATACAGAAGAACAAACAGTTTTTGTTTATCGCCCAAAGCAAGAACCTGAAGTGTTGGATGAGCCAGATGAACTTGTTCCCACACCGTCATTTGCCAGTGATCTACAGCTCAAAATCCAAAACCTGTTCGCTTGGTTGCTGGAGTAAGCCTTGAGTGGTTGCCAGCCTCTGGTGCGGACAAAACTGAGTTTATTGGTGGGAGTTGTCTCTACCGTCGAGTGTATGATCAGGAAAATCCTATTTGTGGAGGAGTAAAATTTGGCGGGTCGTTATCTCTTTACTTCAGAATCGGTTACGGAAGGGCATCCCGATAAAATCTGTGACCAAATTTCTGACACCATCCTTGATGCCTTGCTTACCCAAGACCAGCGATCGCGCGTTGCCGCCGAAGTTGTCGTGAATACTGGTTTGGTATTGATTACGGGCGAAATTAGTAGTAAAGCCACTGTCAATTTTGTGGAGCTTGCCCGCCAAAAAATCAAGGAGATCGGCTATACCGATGCCAGCAACGGCTTCTCTGCCAACAGTTGCGCCGTGTTAGTTGCTCTCGATGAGCAGTCCCCTGACATTGCCCAAGGGGTCAACGAAGCGATGGAAAAACGACTGGGAGAAGAAGATGATCTAGAAGCGATCGGCGCTGGGGATCAGGGGATCATGTTTGGCTTTGCCTGTGATGAGACTCCCGAACTCATGCCCCTGCCCATTATGCTTGCCCATCGCCTAGCGCAAAACCTGAGTGCAGTGCGCCACTCTGGTAAGCTAGACTATCTGCGCCCTGATGGCAAAACCCAGGTGACGGTGATCTATGAAGACAGGCAACCAGTGGGCATCGATACCATTCTCATTTCTACCCAGCACACTGCAACCATCGGTAATATCGTTGATAGCAAGCAAGTACAGGAAAAAATTAAAGCTGACCTCTGGGATCATGTGGTTCTGCCTACTTTTAGCGATCGCAAAATAGTACCTACGGCGGAAACTCGCTTTTTGGTCAATCCTACTGGGAAGTTTGTCATCGGTGGTCCTCAAGGAGATTCGGGTTTGACGGGGCGCAAAATTATTGTGGATACCTACGGCGGCTATGCCCGCCATGGGGGAGGAGCTTTTTCGGGCAAAGACCCCACCAAAGTAGATCGCAGTGCCGCCTATGCCTGTCGCTATGTGGCTAAAAATATTGTTGCCAGTGGGTTAGCCCAAAAGTGTGAACTGCAAGTCAGCTATGCCATTGGGGTAGCCCGCCCCACCAGTTGGCACATTGACACCTTTAGCACTGGCAAAATCCCAGACCAGCAGTTACTGCAGTTAGTGAAGCAACATTTTGACTTGCGCCCTGCGGCGATCATCCGCCAGTTTAATTTGCAAGGCTTACCAAGGGAGCGAGGGGGGAGGTTCTACCAATACACCGCTAGTTATGGGCACTTTGGGCGTACTGATATCGATCTCCCTTGGGAACACACAGACAAGGCAGAGTTGCTGAGACGGGCAGTAGGTTAATGGAGCTAACCGGACTCGAACCGGTGACCTTCTCAATGCCATTGAGACGCGCTACCAACTGTGCCATAGCCCCACTTGTGCTACATGCAGAAAATAATAGTAACATAAAAACCTGTTGTCTTGGGGCGATCGCTATAAATAATCCCCAGCAACCCCAACCAAGCCAAACTTTCTTTTAGCGTGAAATCTAGCCCTTACCTGAGAATTGCCCCTTACCTGCGCCCCCACTGGGGGTTGATTGCTAGAGCATTCCTCTGCACGGTGGGCTTTATCGGCACTATGCCTTTACTGGCTCACATTTTGGGACTGGTGGCAGAGGCGGTAGCCCAAGGCAATGTTCCCGAAATCCTCAGCATTGCTGGTTTTACGATCACTATGTTTGTCATTCGGGGTCTGTGCCAGTTTGGGCAGGATTCGCTGATGGCAAAGGCGGCGCTACTTACGGCTACAGACATTCGCATTGCTGTCTATCGCCATTTGCACACCCTCGATCTCAGCTATTTTGCTGAAAATCGCACAGGCGATCTCTCCTACCGTCTGACGGAGGACATCGATCGCATTGGGGAAGTGATTGGCAAGTTTTTTCACCAATTCATCCCTTCGGTTTTGCAGTTGCTGTTTGTGTTGGGGTACATGTTCTACCTCAACTGGCTGTTGACCCTGACTACCCTGATTGGTGCCCCGCTGATTGCCCTGTTGATTGCTTGGTTTGGGCAGAGAATGCTAGAGCTGTCCCGCCAGAGCCAAGATCAGGTGTCCAATCTGGCGGCGCTGTTGGCAGAGGTGTTTGGTGGCATGCACTTGGTGCGGGCATTTTCCGCGGAGTCAGCAGAAATTGAGCGGTTCAGGCAGGAAGCCATGCAGAACCTGAAGCGCAGATATGCCGCCGATCGCATTCGGGCGATCCAGTACCCTGTAATTGGTTTTCTCGAGGCATCAGCTATCACTCTGCTATTTATCATCGGCGGCTGGTTGATTGGCTCAGGGCAGTTGACGGGGGGGCAGTTTGTGGCTTTCGGCGCCAGTGTGTTACTCCTAATCGATCCCATCTCCCACATCAGTAACGGGTACAACGAGCTGAAGCAGGCGCAGGCATCCATCGATCGCATCTGGGAGCTATTTCAGGAACAGCCCACCGTGCGGGAACTGCCCTCAGCAAGGGTTTTGCCCCCCATAGCGGGCAAGGTGGAGTACCGCCAAGTGAGTTTCGCCTATCAGCCAGATCAGCCTGTTCTGCGAGGCATCAGTTTTGTAGCTTTTCCAGGGGAGAGTATCGCTCTGGTGGGAGCTTCAGGGGCAGGCAAATCCACTCTGATCAACCTGCTGTTTCGCTTCTATGACCCCACCAGCGGTTCCATTCTCATCGATGGTATTGACATCCGCACGGTCACCCTTGATAGTCTGCGGCGACAGATGGCGATCGTACCGCAGGATACTATCTTGTTTTCAGGCACAATTGCCGAAAACATTGCTTTTGGCAGGCGCTCTGCCACCCTAGAAGAAATTGAGTCTGCCAGCAGGATCGCCAATGCCCACGAGTTTATTATGCGATTACCTGACGGCTACCAAACGGTGGTCAACGAAAAGGGGGTAAATCTATCTGGAGGACAAAGGCAGAGAATTGCCATTGCCCGCGCCATACTGCACGATCCTAAGATTTTGATTCTCGATGAAGCCACCTCGGCTTTGGATGCAGAATCGGAAAGTTTGGTGCAGGAAGCACTGCAACACGCCATGATTGGGCGCACGGTGTTTGTCATTGCCCATCGTCTGGCGACGGTCAGAAATTGCGATCGCATTTTGGTATTAGAACGGGGGTGCATCATTGAGTCGGGCACCCACTGGGAACTGATCACCCAGTCAGGGAGGTACGCTCAGTTCTACGCCAAACAGTTTCAGCAAAAAATAGAGCACACTAGTTCAGATTAGTTTTGGAAAGGTCACTGGAGCAGTAAAGAAGGGAAGATAATCCCTGTCCCCAACTGTACTTCTCAATTTGCCTCAGTTTGGGAATTTAGTCTTTGGCGTTGGAAGAGTGATTTGACCTGTGGGTTGATAAGAACCAGTAGAACTATAGTGCAGATGCCGACTATTTGCCAGTTGTAGGGTTTCATTGGGGTAGGATCGCGCAGTACATTCAGTTCCGCCAAAACTGAAGGAATGAGAATGCACAGAGCAAGGAGAATAGTCAGATTTCTTGCCCAATTTGCCCTGCGGTATAGCCCGATCGCCAGCCCCAAGGGAATGAAATTCAACAATAGGGCGGACAGGGCAGATAGCACTCGCAGATCGAGAAGCAGAGGATCTGAGAGGGTCTGCTTGGTGGTTTGCCATAGCTGGTAGAGAAAGATACAGCGATCAGCGATCGCCCAGCCGCTCAAGTTGACAAGCATGGCTATCAACCCATAGAGTGCGATTCTGGGAACCATCTCCCTGCCTATTCTTCCATCAGTGCCCGTGCCCGTGCCGCTTCGTCGGGGTGAATGCCCAAGCGGGTCAGGTTGTACCGCCCCTTGTTGTCCACTTCACGGATTTTCACGATCACCATATCCCCCACCGCTACTTCATCTTCCACTCTACCCACCCTGCCTTCTGCCAGTTGGGAGATGTGCACCATGCCTTCTTTACCAGGGAGAAATTCCACAAAGGCTCCGATGGGAATGATGCGGGTTACTCTGCCTAAATACACATCCCCTGCACCCACACGGCGGGTCATGCTTTCTATGAGCTGTTTGGCACGTTTGGCGCCTTCTGCGTTGGTAGAGCAGATGACCACCGTGCCGTCGTCTTCAATGTCAATTTTCGTTCCCGTCTCTTCGGTAATTCCCTTGATGGTCTTGCCCCCTGGTCCTATGAGTGTACCGATTTGATCGGGATCGATCTTGATGGTGATCATCCGTGGGGCATAGGGAGAGAGTTGCGGTCTGGGTTGGGGAATGGTCTCCAACATTTTCTGCAGAATATGCATTCTGCCTGCTTTAGCTTGCATGATGGCACTGCGGATAGTGTCCAAGGAAATGGAAGTAATTTTCATATCCATTTGCAGGGCGGTAATCCCTGTATCTGTTCCTGCCACTTTGAAGTCCATGTCTCCCAAGAAGTCTTCTATTCCCTGAATGTCCGTGAGAATGCGCACTTGATCTCCTTCTTGCACCAAGCCCATGGCTACCCCACTTACTGGCTTGCTGATGGGTACACCTGCATCCATCAGGGCAAGGGTGGAGGCGCAGACGGAACCCATGGAAGTAGAACCATTGGAAGAGAGAACTTCGGAAACCACCCGCAGTACATAGGGGAATTTGTCAGGGGGGGGTAACACTGGCTCTAGGGCGCGCTCTGCCAGTGCTCCATGCCCCACTTCCCTGCGTCCAGGCGATCGCAGGGGTCTGACTTCCCCTACGGAATAGGGAGGCATGTTGTAGTGGTGTAGGTAGCGTTTCTCTTCGTCTGGGTGTAGGTCGTCCAGTTCTTGGGCATCGGAGGGAGTACCCAAAGTGGCAACGGAGAGTACTTGGGTGAGTCCCCGATTGAAGAGAGCGCTTCCATGTACCCTAGGCAAAACCCCCACTTCACAGGAAACGGGACGCACTTCATCCAGTGCCCTGCCATCAATGCGGATATTCTTTTCAATGATTTGAGCACGCATGATTTTCTTAGTTAATTCTTTGTAGGCTGAGCTGATGTCCTTTTCCACCGCTAGAGGTTTGATGGGGTGGTCTTCGGGCAGGGCGGCGATTGTCTGCATCAGTTCAGCTTTGATATTCTCAAGGGCAGTGTCTCTGACGGTGCGATCCTTTTCGCAACTGGCAATAACTTGCTCTACTTTGGCGTAGCAGTGCTCACTGACAAAATCATAAAGGGTGGGGTCTTGGGGGGGCGGGGTGAGATCGGGGCGGGGCAAGCCCAGTTCTTCAATGAGCTGATTTTGGGCTTTGACCAGTTCTAGCACTGCCTCATAGCCAAACTCGATCGCCTCAATCATGTCCTGCTCAGGCAGTTGCTTAGCGCCTGCCTCTACCATGATGATCCCTTCGCTAGTACCTGCCACCACTAAGTCCAATTCCCCCGCTTCTATTTCTGCGTAGGTGGGATTGATAATGAATTCATCCCCCACTAATCCCACTCGCACCCCAGCCATGGGTCCATAGAAAGGTAAGCCTGCCAACAGAGAAGCAATGGAAGCCCCCGTTACGCCGAGGATGTCAGGGGGCACCTTTTCATCCAATGCCATGGTCATAGCGGTAATCTGAATGTCATCCCGCACCCAGTTGGGGAAGAGAGGACGCATGGGGCGATCGATCAAGCGACAGATGAGAATTGCTTTCTCGGGCGGTTTCCCCTCACGGCGCAAGAATCCTCCAGGGATGCGTCCTGCCGCATAGAGCCGTTCCTCGTAGTCCACCACTAGGGGCAAAAAGTCAATGCCCTCTCGGGGGGTTGCTCTGGTGGCAGTTACCAATACAGCCGACTCCCCGCACTGTACCAATACTGCGCCGCCTGCTTGGGGGGCAATGTCGCCAAATCTCAACTTAATTTCCCTGCCATAAAAAGGGATTACCTTTTGCTGTCCTTTCATGCTTCCTGTTTCCACTTCGGTCTATCTATCTGGCAATGGTAGCACCGCTGACTGGAGTTCGGGTTTGTTTCACAGATGGTAAAGCTGGAAGCCCCGTACTCTAGTGCGGGGCAGAAAACCTCTCAAGCAACTTGCTTCATCTTCCATCTAAAAGTTAGCACGAATTTCATGCCACAGCAGATACTAACCATTGTCTGCAAACTAAACCCTACCACATAGCCTGAAGCTAGACAAAGTCCTGCAAGGGTTCGCTATATGCATCCTGACCCACAACAGTCCTGTCAGTCGGGGAAGTGGTTTAAGTGTGGGTATGGTGGTTGGGAAGGGGATGGAGATTTTAACGGTGCATTTGCTTTAGCGGTGTGGAGCGCAATGTGATTGTGTTTTTGGGGCTATGGTAAACCAGCCTAGAAGTATAGCCTACGCCACCTACGGAGCGTGGTTGGCTTGCCAGCTACAGGGTTACTGAAAGCCCCTGACTAAAGTCACGGGAAGTTTACAATAGAATTGATAATTATTCGAGTCAACTTAACCTTTGAGCTAGGTAGCAAAAATCCCTATGATCACTGCCACTGCCTTGGGTAAATCTCTAGCCCAATACATTGCTCCCATTGCCGATCAGTTTAACCAGCTAGGCATACCTGAGCCAATTGTGCATTGGGGGCATCCCTTTTTTATGAGCATTGTCATTTTGGCGATGGGAAGCTATGCGGGGATCAGCGGCTGGAAAGTGCGCCTGCAAAAAGATGATGCCAGCCGTTCAGCACACAAGCGCGTTTCCCTATGGATGACCACTTTTTTGGCAATGGGCTACACTGGCGGTCTGCTCTCTTTGGTAATGCAAGGGCAACCCCTGCTGGAAAGCCCCCACTTCTGGACAGGTACGGCGGTACTGCTGTTATTGGCAGTGAATGGTTCTCTCTCCCTGTTTGGGTTTGGCAATGCCAATGTGGCACTGGCTGGCAAGTTTCGCACTGCCCACGCCTATCTGGGAACGGCTATTTTAAGCCTGCTGGTGTTCCATGCCCTGCTGGGAGTGCGGCTAGGGCTGTCAATATAGAGGCATTGATAGTATTGGCGCTCTTTTGCTGAGCAAGGAGTAGCTCCTTGTGGCGCAAGGCGGTGATTGCCATTTGCCATGGAAAGACAAATAATTGGTATGACTCAGGGGAGAGTTTATCCAGATCGAGGTCTCGGATTACCTTGTTGAATATTTCTAGCAAGCGATCGCCAATCTGTGCCAGTTCTTTAGGGTCTTCGGTTTTGTGGATTTGCTCCAGTAAAAGCGCAATCTCTAGGTTATAACCGTCGGCGCGGTTCTTTTGAGCTTCGCTGAGACGGGATTTCAGGTTCAGCAGTAGGGAGACGATGATGGTAATTACAGTAATGATCAGGGCTATGGGTTCGGCATTTTCTTGCAAGAAGGAGGGCTTTTCTCGGTCATAGTAGGCTTTTGCCCCTTGGTGGAGGGGAACTCCTAAATTTTGATTGCTGATGCTGGGAAAGGCGATGGTGGCGGTGCGGGGGTTTTCGGCGATTAAATCACTGCGATGCTCATAGAGAATGGTGGTGATGTCTTTGATCACTTCATTACTCATTCCTTGGTGGGTGTAGAGAATGGCTTGGACGCTGACGGTGGGTAAATCTTGATCGGGAATAGGTGGAAACGCTTGATAAGTTCCCTTGGGAATGATGTCAGATTCTAGGTATGGAGCAAGGATTTTCATGGCGGCGGCTTGCTCTATGGGGAGCAGTCTAGCGCCAGTTTTTTGTAAGAATTGGCGCAGGGACGAATTGTTGAGAGCAATTACTTGGAAGTAGCCTTCCACGCGATTTTGTTCAAGGGCTAGTCTGGCATCGGTGGTGTTGAGTTCAATGATTTTCAGGTCTTCTGGTTTCAGCCCGTAGTGGTTCATCATGTTCCAAAAGGCGTGGTAGGAACCACTGCCTTTGATGGGTGTGGCAAAATTGCGCTTCTTTAGGTCTGGTATTTGGCTAATGGGGGAATTGGGGCGGACGATCAGGTGAAATACCTCAGAGTAGAGGGAGGCAATACTGCGGGCTGAGGTGGGGGTAGGGGTGTCTATTTGGGCAATCGCTAGGTGTACTGATTTGTTTTCCAATAGTTCCAAGTTTTGGGCTGAGCCAGCGGTAGCTTTGACAGTGATGCGAATACGGGGGTTGTGTTTTTGCACTACTTTGGCGATCGCCTGTCCCATGGCGTAGTATTCTCCTGTGTCGGCTCCCGTGGCTATTACCAGTTCATGTACTTGATTGGCATGGAGCCACCAGTGCACGCTTACTACTCCTCCTACCAATACGCCCAAGGCTACCAATCCGTTGACCAGAGATAATTTCATAGTTGGCTGTCCCAGATTGACCTCTCCTTATTATTTTCTCACTGAGGGCATGGTAAGACAACCTATGGTTGGTGCTAGGAATCAAAAAGCTGGTGACGGGATTCGAACCTGCGACCTACTGATTACAAGTCAGTTGCTCTACCAGCTGAGCTACACCAGCACAGAGCCTAGATTATATCAGCGATTACCTGTGGACGTAAATCCATTACATTGTCATAGACGAGATCAGCGCCGTTGTGGATTAGAGTCTGGCAATAGGCAGACCTTCTGCTCTGTTCCACATGGGGGGGGATGATGCCCACAGCGAGATAGTGCCTGCTGGGGTCTTGTTGGCGAGCTTGTAGAACTGTCAGCATATCTGCCACTGTATCCCCTGCATAGATTACGGTGGTGATGGGTTTGGAGAACTGGGCGATCGCCAGAAACAGTCCTTTGGGGTCGGGCTTGCCTGGGGCATCTTCCATGGCGATTAGCACTTTGGGCTTGATCCCCAAGCGATGCAGGACATACTCTGCGGAAGCGCGAGTTGCGCCACTGAAAAACCCCCAGTTGATCTGCGCTGTCGATAATTCATGGAAAAACTCCTGATCTACCAACAGGGGTTCTTGGGTAATGTAGCCATTCCAAGGGATGCTTGTACCCCGATAGCGACTCTGGAAAAAGGCGATTACTTGGTCAAGGGTGGGCAAAATTTGCGTTTGTTGGAAATTGCCATATTGCTGAAAATAACGGCGGATTAGCTCTTGGGACGCTTCCCAGTCATTGTTCCACCTGCCTTCCGCCTTGAGATTGTCTATATCCAGCGCAGAAGGGCGAAAACCAGTGAAATGCTCCACTGTATCAGCTAAAGCCCGCAGGTAAGACCCTGCCACATCACGGATGACACCGTCAATGTCCAGAATCAGAGCAGTTTGTGCGAGGTGGGTCATGCTAAATTAAGAAACTGTAACTTATCTAATTTTAGGAGGTATGCCCGTTTGGCTGAATTTGTGCTCAAGATTCTCTGGCTAGAAAACAATGTCGCCATTGCTGTAGATCAGGTAGTAGGTAAGGGCGTAAGCCCGCTAACTAAGTATTTCTTTTGGCCCCGCGATGATGCGTGGGAGCAACTGCGTACTGAGTTAGAGAGCAAGCCGTGGATTTCAGAGCAAAATAGGATTGAACTGCTCAACAAAGCCACGGAAATAATTAACTTTTGGCAACAGGAAGGCAAGCACTGTTCTATGGCAGAAGCGCAGGCGAGGTTTCCTGATGTGGTGTTTACGGGGAGCTAGTTTTTACGGAAGTTTATAATGGGTGTGTAAACTTCTGTGTGCGCCAGTGCTCGTCCTCTCCCCTGATCAACGCAGTAAACTGGATGGCAGTGATGATGCCCTGTTCTATGCCTATCCACGGTTTGTAACCCATGTGGATCAAGCCTTTATAGACCGTCTGACCCAGCTCTATCGGGAGCGTCTCAGACCCCAAATGCGCATTCTAGATTTGATGAGCAGTTGGGTATCGCACCTACCCGATGAAATGGAATTTGCCCATGTGGAAGGACATGGCTTGAATGCAGAGGAACTGGCGCGCAATCCGCGGCTAGACCACTATTTCGTGCAAAATCTCAATCAAAATCTGCGATTACCCCTAGAGGATCAGAGCTTTGATGCGGTTTTGAATGCAGTGTCAGTGCAGTATTTGCAGTATCCCGAAGCTATCTTTGCCGAAATTCACCGCATTCTCAAGCCTAGGGGGATCGCAATTATCAGTTTTTCCAATCGCATGTTCTATCAAAAGGCAATTCAGGCATGGCGGGATGGCAGTGAGGCTGACCGTCTGCGCTTAGTGGTCAAGTATTTTGCGTCTGTCCCCAACGGCTTCAGTACCCCTGAGGTGCTATCCTATCCTGCGTTGCATAACCCCTTGGCACTGCTGGGATTTCCCAGCCAAGACCCTTTCTATGCCGTAATTGCCCATAAGCTAGAAACCTAGCATGACAGGAACACCACTCTACGAAGGCAAAGCCAAAATTCTCTATGCCACTGACGATCCCGCAGTGCTGTTGGTGCATTTCAAGGACAGCGCCACTGCCTTTAATGCCCAAAAAAAGGGGGAAATTCCTAACAAGGGACGGGTTAATTGTGCGATCGCCAGCAAGATTTTTCAATACTTGGCCCAGCAAGGTATTCCCACCCATTTCATCCGCCAAGTGGGCAGTAATCAAATGCTGGTGAAAGCTCTACAGATCATTCCCCTAGAAGTGGTGGTGCGCAACATCGCCGCTGGGAGCCTATGCCAACGGCTGGGGATAGCCTTGGGGACAAAATTGCCAGCTCCCCTGGTGGAATTTTTCTACAAAAACGATAGCTTGGGAGACCCGTTGGTAACCCATGCCCACATTCAGCTACTAGGCATTGCCACTCCCGACCAACTAGAGCAGTTGTCCCAACTAGCTTTGAGAATTAACCGCCATCTCCAAGCTTTTTTTGCCTGTGCAAAGCTGATTTTGGTGGACTTTAAGCTAGAGTTCGGGCTAGATCAAGGGGGGAACATACTGCTGGCAGATGAGATCAGCCCTGATTCTTGCCGTCTTTGGGATGAGCGGGAGGGGGAACTGCGTGATCGCATCATGGACAAAGACCGCTTTCGCCAAGACCTAGGCAGAATTGCGGAAGCCTATCAGGAAGTAGCCAATCGCATTCAAGCGGTGGATCAAAAAATGATCCCTGTAGGGGATACTAATTTAGGTAATTTTGCGTCTTACCTACCTAGTTATTGAGCAACAATTGCAATTCTCATGCACCGTAGATACTCTGCCGTACTCCTTACTCCCCTAGTCTGCTCAGTTCTCACCGTAGCTGTTGAAACTCTGCCTGTGCAGGGGCAAACCCCTACTCCACCCTCACCCGCCATCCCCTCTGAGCCAGAACCTGAAGTATTGGTAGCTGAAGTCTTCGTCAAAAATGACAGCGACATTCCCATCCCTCTAGAACTGGAAAAGCAAATCTACGACACCATCACCACCAAACCAGGGCGCACTACCACCCGCAGGCGCATTCAGGAAGACATTAACCGCTTAGGCGCTCTAGGACTGTTTAGCAATGTGCAGGCACAGCCCGAAGACACTGACATTGGGGTCAGGATTACCTTTGTAGTCCAACCCAACCCCATCCTCAAAGCCGTGCGCACCGAAGGAGCTAGTGCCATTCTCGAAGCGGGGGTAGTAGATCGCCTATTTGCCAACCAGATCGGCAAAATAACTAACCTGCAGGAAGTGCGAGCCAGTGTTAAAGCCTTAGAAAAGTACTATCAAGATCGGGGTTTTGTGCTTGCTCAAGTTACTGATGTCAAAGCCCAGCCCGATGGCATCATTACCCTAGTGATTGCCGAAGGGGTAATTGAAGATATTCGTGTTGGCTTTCTCAACGAAGAGGGCAAAGATGTAGATAAAGAGGGCAGAAAAATCACAGGCATCACCCGCCCTTTTATTATCACTAGGGAAATGAACTCCCAGCCTGGACAGGTGTTTAACCGTAATACGGTGCAGGCGGATTTGCAAAGGGTGTTTGGGCTGGGGATATTCGACGATGTGACCCTGAAACTTGACCCTGGTACTGATCCCCAGAAAGTGGTAGTTACAGTCAATGTCAGGGAGCGCAACACTGGTTCTATCGCTGTGGGGGCGGGGCTTAGTTCGGCTACAGGCTTCTTTGGCACGCTGAGTTTCCAACAGCAAAACTTTGGCGGCAATAACCAAAAGGTTGGCGCTGACCTGCAGGTGGGGGAGCGGGATTTGCTGTTTGATGTCAACTTTACCGATCCTTGGCTGGCAGGCGATCCCAATCGCACTTCCTTTACTGCTAACGCATTTAGCCGCCGCCTGTTTAGCTATGTGTTTGACAGCCCTGTGGGGGTGGGGGCGTTCAACGAAACGCCAAGGATCAACCGCCTTGGCACAGGCTTTAGTTTTTCCCGTCCTTTGGACAATCGCACTACCGCTTCCCTGGGGTTTCGCTTCGAGCGGGTCAGTGTGACCGATAGCGGTGGCAATAATACTCCCTTAGACATAGGCGGTCGTCAGCTCTCCCTTGATCCCAGTGGCACGGATAACCTGTTCAGCCTGCAATTTGCCTATGCGCTGGATCAGCGAGATGACCCCAACAAAACCACCAGTGGGTC
>Ga0308417_1002130_pt1 | contig 13155 bp, 18 predicted proteins | sample HotsprSampleOS65_FD_203528 | JGI IMG/M metagenome (GOLD analysis project Ga0308417, IMG submission 203528) | Hot spring phototrophic mat microbial communities from Octopus Spring, Yellowstone National Park, Wyoming, United States - 20090730_OS65 ... | reverse complement strand
GTTCACGCTTATGACTACCTCAAAACACTGCTGGAGAACATGCGCGGCTTGGGCGCAACTGGCGTCGAGGATTTTCTGCTCATCGAGAGCGCGTTGCTCGAAGAGCAGAAGAAGCGCGACTTGCGCAAGGTGGCGGCGCTCGTTGAAGTGCTCAATGCACAAGGCTTATCAGCAGACCGCATGGCAGATCAGTTGATTTCAGCCATCAATCAGGCGGTCGGAAAAGCGGGAGACGCAAGCGCCCTTTACGGCAAAGAGGCGACGCTCGTGCAGATGTCTGAGATGCAGCAAGAAATGCGTGCGCATCTCGGCAAGCCGCTCTTCACACTGCCGCCTGAGTGGGGGCTGAATAAGTTCATATCGCATCTGCCCGCTGGGTTCATGGGTGTCATTGGCGGTATGCCGGGCGATGGAAAGAGTTCACTAGCTGGACAGTTTGCCGAACACACCGCACGCTGCGGCATTAACGTCTTGTACATCCACCTTGAAGACCCGATCAAGATCGTGCTGATGCGTAGCGTGTGCCGTCTGACTGGAGCTACGATGGAAGAGCTCCTGCGCGGCGATCCATACGACCGCATCGGGCAAGCCAAAGCGATACGACAGTCGTGGAAGGGCGAGATAACCTACTCGTATATGGCGGGCGCGCATATCAGCGCGGTCGTCAATCGGATTAGCGCGTGGGCGAAGGGATTGCCGCAAACCTCGAACAACGTCAACCCGAATGGGGTGGTGATCATTGACTATCTCCAGAAAATCGGGTTTGATACTAGGGGTAACCGCACGCTCGCTGAAAGCTATATGAGCGGCGTGGAGCTGCTCAAGAACATCACCGAGCGGTACGGCTTGTTCACATTCATCGTCAGCCAGCTGACGAAAGCGGACGGTGAACGGCGATACGAAGGGACGAGCCAGCTGGAGAAGCGCTGTCAGATCGCGCTGGATGTCATCCGCCCGCACATTGACGATCCGGAGGAGATTTTGGATGTCGTTGTCGAAGGACACCCGTATCCGTTTCGGGTGGTGAATTTACACGGCAGAAGCCCTGTCATCACCCTGCAGATCAAGAAAGCCAATCAAGGTCAGCAGGGATCGAGCAAGATATTCTTCTTCGCGCCGTGGTTTTTCGCTACCACGAAGAAGGCGTACGAGAGTTTGCAACAGGGTATTCCGTTTGAACCCGAAATCGTCCAGCCTTGGGATGCCAGCGCGCACAATCGCGCCAAAGGCAAACGGGCTGCTTATGAACAAGCGATGAACACTTTGATGGCAGAAGGAGAAGTAGAGTGAGTACCTATGCATTCGCAAGTAAAGAGGAGTTGCTCGCGCTCACACCTGAGCAGCGAGCGGAACGTTTGCCGCTCGCCGGGACGCCGAGCTCGGCGACGCTGCTTCGTCCTTATCGGGGCGTCCTGAACGCCATGAACAATTTCGGCGTCTTCGGCGAAGGACCGGGCAGCGTATATGTCGCCCCTTATCTTGCAGAAATCTTCTGGGGGTTGGACCCCTGCTACTTGATGCAGGTGACCAAGATATTGGGCAAGAACCCGCGCGCGGAAAAGGTAGATGTTTATCCGCACGCTTCGATAGTCCACTATCTGGAGCGGCTGCCCGAAGGCGTCTTGTCGCACGCGGACGTACGCAAGGTAGCGCTGTACGTTCAGACAGGTCTCGACTGGGACGCCTTGCTCGGAAAAGATTGCTACGATCTACCCGCTTCGACTGAGTACAGAAGCGTCAAGTCTATTCACAAGACGCTCATTATGCGCTACATCCAAAAGCGCGATTGGTTTACAGGGGCGGTGCGCCGTGCTGCTGGAGCGCACTTGGATATGTCCGGCAACCCGTCGCCGTACCGTTTCTGCGAGGCAATCTATCCGCTCTGTGCGGAGATTTGGACACAAGTCAAGCGCGATTTGGTCACCGTTGGCTTCTACGACGAGCGCGGCGCGAACTGGGCTGGTAAGCCGCTGTTCACGCCTGTGGCGAATGAACAAATAACGCGCTTCACGTTTGAAGACGCGCAGCCGAGACGCTATATCCTTGAAGTTCTTTGGCGCGAGCGCGTCGGCATGGGCGAAATCGAGGGCGCGCAGCCGACGATCGTTCTGCACCAGCGCAGCGAGCAGGCGGAGTATTGTGTCGTCAGACTGATGGAGGACGCGCGTACGACTGTCGTGATCGCGCAGAAGCCACGCGACGACTGGAAGCGCCATTTGTTTGTGGCAATCAAGAACGTCCACATCTACGCTCTCCCCAACGTCGTGGCGCGCAGCGCGCTTGCGTAGGTTCGGCGATGCGTATGAAGAGCAATCGTAACGTAGTCCTGCGCCATACGCTTTATATCGTCTACCGTCTCAAGCGCGCTCCGCTTGTCTGCGGGTTGTGCGGCAAGCGTCTGACACTAGACATGGCGCACATGCACCACGTCATCAACCGGAGACACCTGACGAGTGAAGCGCAAGAGGTCTATCCAGTAGAACTCTGCATTTTCCTGTGCGCCGAGTGTCATCTGGGCGAGGCGGTAGACACGCCTGAGATGCGCGTGGCGCTGATGGCGAAATGTGGAGAGTTGTTTGGCGCAGAGCGCGTCGAGCGCGCTCGTGAGCGCCTATCGCAAGTTGTTCAGACAGATTTGAGGAGGTTGTTCGATGTCTCGTAATCCATTTCAGATCGTGAAGCCTGAGAAGCGCGCTGGCTATACACCTCACATGCTGGCTGTGCTGGGCGCGCCGGGCGCAGGCAAGTCTACGTTTGCAGCGAGCGTCGCCCGCGTGTGGGGCGAGAGCTCTTTAGTGGTGCTAGACACTGAAGGGCGGCTGGCTTCAATGGGCGTTCCGCACATTCCGCTTGAGTTGAAGAATGATGACGATGTTCAGCAGCGCGCTGAGCGCACTCTGAATTTCGTGCGCGCTTTGATCGAAATGGCGCGCCGCCGTGACGAGCTGGACGTGACGTTGCAGATCAACGATAAGAAGCTGAGCTTCGGTAACCCGTTCTTTGGGAGCGACCCGATTGTGTTCGTCATCGACTCACTGGATATGCTGGTCAGTCGCGTCGAGGCGTCGGTCATTGCCAGCTTAAACGCAAAGCGCCGCCTTGAAGAGTACCAAGTCGGGTACGATATCTACACAGGCTTGACGACTACCGTGATGGATATTGTCAGCCAGTTGGCGGCGCTCGCCAAACACAACGTCACAGTGCTGCTGACAATGCAGCTGAGCGCCCTGTCTGAACGAGACGAGCGCGGCGTAGAACGTACTATCTATCGTCCGACGCTTCGCCAGGGCATCGCTAATGGCGTTCTGGCGCGCACAAGCGCCAACTTAGTTTTCGAGCAGCGCGAGCAGCCGTACAACGTGCTGCGCCCTGTCTCGTTGGGCGGTGTATATCCGGCGAAAGACGGATTTGGCATACTGCCGACCGAGCTGCCGCCAACTTGGGCTGCTTATGTGGCTTGCTTCGAGGGCACGTTCAAGTACGGCGTGTCTGAATACGAGCCAGTTCTTCCGACGCGGTTGATGCCGCCGCAGGAGGGCGAGGCGTGAGTAAGAAGCCGGCGAATCTTGACGATTTCAAGGCGTTGTACAGCAAGCGGGTGGGTGCGCCGCCCGCTCGCTTGGAGAACGCCAAGCGGATGTCGTTCGGTCTACTGGCTTTGGACTTAGCACACCAGCTGCCTGGCATGTCCTGCGGGTACTACGCAGGCAGCGTGATCCGCATTGCGGGCGCGCCGGGCTTGGGCAAATCCTCGCTCACCTACAAGATGGCAGCCGAAGCGCTGAAGCGCGACATGAACGTCTTGTTCGTGGATAGCGAGGCGAAGTTCAACGAGCTGATATGGGCGAGTTCGCTCGCAGATGCTGGTGTAGACGCATCCGCCGCTGAGCGCGTCATGTATGTCCGGCAGGGGGATGTCTTCGATCCTAAAACCGCGCTGACAGTCGAAAACTTGTCGGGCATCATCACGGACATCATGCAGCCCAGCGTCTCGCCCAATGGGGCGTTTGTCATCATCGACAGCGTAGACAGTCTGCCCAGCGAGATGCACTACGCCAAGCAAGTGGACGAAAGTGTCATCGGTACAGTGCCGCGCATCTTGAAGAACATGATGCGCTTGTGGCGTCCGGCGATCGTCGCGCATGGGCATGTGTTGGTTTTCGTCCATCAAGCGATGGCAAACATCGGCGCTTCGTCGCAGCACGTACCTGTCACGTACGGCGGCGGGTACGGGTTGGCTCATGCGGCTGATATCCAGATCGTCATGAAGCACGTCGGAAACATCAACGTGGGCAGCGGTGATGACCGGGAGCGCGCCGGGCGCTATGTCGGGTTCGATTTCGTGAAATCGACGCAAGGCAAAATGGGGGCGCAGGTGACCATCCCGCTGCGCAGCGATATCGGGTTCGACTGGACTGCTGCCATTGTGGATTACGGCACTGAGCTCGGCATCATCTCCGCGAGCGGTTCGTGGCTTCGCTTCAAAGATGAGAAGGGCGAGACGGTCTCCCTGCAAGGCGCAAACAAGCTGCGAGAAGCGCTGTCCTTGAACCCGGCTTTGCGCGCATACCTTGAAGAGAAAGTGCGGAATGCGTATTACGAAGCTCTACTACGTGCCTGAAGGCAAGGCGATATACCCAAGCAGCGTTGATGCTCTTTTGCTCACGTTAGCAGATCAGCTGAGTATCACGACAGTCGTACGCAGCGCGTATCACAAGGGGTGGTACTGGCGGGGTATCGCTTTTGTCTTCCTGCGGGCGCGACAGAGCTTCATGAAAATAATCGAGAGCGGGGCAGGCTGGGATATGCTCCGCTCTCATGGGTTAGATCATGTTCAGCGCATCAGTTGGTCTCAGGCAAGATTTGGCTTGCTTTTCACGGGACGAGCTACCATAGAGCTTCCCCGTCTTCCGTATAGCGAGCTTCAGGCTTACTACACTGAACAGGACCTGTTGGTTATGCTACCACTCCTGTTCAGAGAAGTCAAATTGGAGTTCTATACGGAGGAGACTTGGAATGTCCCGTTCTGGAAGAAAGCGCCTGTTAAGCGCAGTGGAAGATCGGATACTTGAGGGCTTCACGCCTGAGCGTGCCGCTCGGTCGTTGAAGGTGTCGCTAGAGGAGTTCTATAAACTCGCGCATGAAGCGGGCTGGCGCGAGCGCGAGGATGGACGCTGGCAAAAAGGCGATTTGGTCAATACCTGCCCGGTCGGCGCGAAGCTCGGCGTCGACTTGCTGATGCGCATTCAGGAGCTGTTCGAGCAAGGGATACAGCCACCGCTAATCGCCAAGCAGCTCGGCGTCCCCTACGAAGTCGTCTACAGGGCGGCTGAAAAACTTCACTGGTGCTATGACAGCAAGACGCGCACATGGCATCAGCGCACGGTCGCGCCCAAATTCAGGGGGCGGCAAGTGGGCTATCCCAGCGTGCACGAGCGGGTCTATCGCCTGCTTAAAGTGTACCGCTATGCGGGCATTGCAGAGCTTGCTGCTACGATGCACACGAACAACCATTCTATGCGCCAGATGATGCATATCTTCACAAAGCATGGGTATATCGTGCGGTACTCAGTGAAAGGCGTCCCTGTGAAGGGCATCTACACCGTCAGCGACGACAAAGACCCTTACGCGGATGGGTTTTTTGATATCGAGGATCACCCGATTTATCAGGAAGACGTAAGCCATTTCCAGGAGTTCCGGAGAAGGAATTATGAAAACAACACATGACGTAAGTGAAACCGTGTGCGCCCGCATCGCCGCCAAGCTCAAGGATGGCGGGTGGCGGATGTTTTCGCACGTTGTCTGCGTGTCTGATATCAACAAAACAGACTACTACTGTCCCAACTGCTACGCAGACAACCAGACGATGGGTACAGTCTGCTTTGTCTACGATGCTGGTTTTATCGCACGCGCTGCGGTTTGCTCGAAATGCTGGAGGAAAATCGTAGCCTACCAAGTTATTGCGCCGCGCGATGAGCAGCGCGCGGAAGTCACAGTCCAGACAGTTCAGCACTCTTTGTTCGAGATAGAAGGTGAGACGGATGGGACTGAAGTCGGATCGCTGGATACGGATGATGGCGCACAACTTCGAGATGATTGTGCCGTTCGAGGAGAGCCTGAAACGCGAGGGGGTAATCAGCTACGGGCTTTCTAGCTACGGCTACGACATTCGTATCGCCAGAGAGTTCAAGGTGTTCGTGCCTACGCCGTATAACGCAGTTGTTGATCCCAAAGCGATAGACAAGGGGTCTATGTACGACTATCAGGGCGACCGCTGCGTTATACCGCCCAATTCGTTCGTTTTAGGGCGTTCGGTCGAGCGCATCCGAATGCCTGAGAACGTTTTGGGGATTGTCGTCGGGAAGAGCACTTACGCGCGGTGCGGGCTTGTCCTGAATACCACGCCGCTAGAGCCCGGCTGGTGCGGACACATCACGTTGGAAATTTCCAACACCACGCCTTTGCCTGCGGTCGTATACGCCAACGAAGGTATCGGGCAAATCCTGTTCTTTGAGGGCGACGAACGATGCGAGGTGACCTACGCCAGCAGAAACGGGAAATACCAAAACCAGACAGGCGTGACACTCCCGCGAATCGAGACTTGAAGACCGCTTGACAACCAGCTCGGAGTGCGTTACAATTGTTTACAAAGCCGTAAACATTCGTAAACGAGGTATCGATATGCCGAGAAAACGTCGCGAAACTCTTCCGACTGGCTCGCCTGAGCTGGTTGTGATGTTGGATTTGGGTAATGCCCTGCTGAAATGGATAGCCATTGACCCGGAGACGTTAGAGGATGTCAGTCGGGGCGCCATTCCGCACGATCTGGCACGTCCGCACGAGTATCAGTTTCAGCACGCGCTTGAAGTGTACGGGGGAACAGAGCGCAAGCGAGATTTGCTGGTCTTTGAAGGCGCTCACTACATCGTCGGTGGGACTGCCGAGTACTACGCGCAGAACCGCGTAGCGCGTATTGGCGCTGCACGGTTTGAGCGGAGCTACTACACGCCACTTTTCTTGCGCGTCATGGCGGAGATCATGGATGAACTGGGGCGGGAAGAGGTGGTCATCGCCGTTCGCATCAGCTATGCGTCCGTCGACACGGCTTACCGCACAGACCAGCTCGATCTCATCAAAGGGGAATTCGAGTTTCAAGTCCCTTGCGAGGGCAATCTGTCGGCGCGTTATGTGAACGTCGTGGACGCCAAGCATTACAACGAGACGCATGGCGGTTATCTTGCTGCCGCGCTTGATGTCGATTTGGACGGGCGGTCGTTCCGCCGGAATTACGTCGGACAGTCGGTGATCGTGATTGATGTGGGCGGCAGCACAGTCACCGCTATCACAGTGGACGGTGATGCAGTGCCGAACCTTGAACCTGCGTTCACCTACTCGGTGGCGGGCGTCGGCATCCTGACTTCTGTGACGCAACTTATTCAATCGTTGCGCCACGATGTCGCGCTGCGCGATTTGCTCAAGACAACGACCGTCTCGCAAAACGCAATGCTTGAGGCGCTGCGCACAGGTTATTTGACCAAGCAAGGCATTCAGTACGACATTCGAGACCACGTAGCGCGCGCCTTAGCGCCGGTCCTGACGCAAGTAGACGCTGCTGTGGCGAAGTTGGGCGGCGGCGTAGGGCTTGATGCTTGCATTGTAACCGGCGGCGGCGGCGCGCTGGTGAGCGGCTATCTAGCAGAGCGCTTCCCCGCATGGCGTCCGCGCGTCGCTTATCCTCCCGCGCCGCACATGGCGAACGTCTTCGGCGCTTGCCAAGCCTATCGCGCTCTTCAGCTCAGCAAGGAGGCAATCTGATGAAGCAGCGACGCCGTATTGATGACGATGTGATTGTCGCTGTGCGCCTTAGTCCTAAAGTTCCTGAAGAAGCGCGCGCTCTGCGTGTTTTGAACACGCTGCTCGCGATGGGTCATTCGAAACGCGCCGTTATCACACGCGCTTTGTGTACTCTGGACGGTCAGCCAGTTCCTACTACTTTAGATGAGGTAGCTGGGCGTATCGAAGACCTTTGCGAACTGGTACAGAGGTTGGCTGAATCCGGTGTCGCCGCGCGCCCCTCGCCAGCCGCCAAGAAGAAAGCGAATGCCTCGTTGGGCGGCTTGGCAAAAGTCTTCGGCGAAGATTGAGGCTGGGGTATAATGAGATGAGTGTTGGATTAGAGGTTATCGGGTGGGGGAATGGGACGGCGAGAGGAAGCGGAACGCCTTGGCATGAACTACCACAGCTACCGTAGGTGGCTGAGCGACTTAAGGCGACAGGCGCGCGCGACGCAGGCTTTGCGCGATGAGGTGGTAGGAGGCGCTGCGTCAGCGTTTACGACAGTTGTGGTTGTAAGCGATCTGCACGGAAATCCTGATACATCGCTCGTCAGCACGATCAGTTCGGTCAAACCAGACATCATCGTACTGGCGGGCGATGTGCTTGACAGCAGAATAATCAGCCCGCACCGCGCGCCGCGCGAGCGCGTCATGGCGCTCGCCGAAGAGATGCGTCGCGTGCGCGGGGCAATAGACCAGTGGGTGACGCACACAAGCGCGCAAATTTGGGTGATACGCGGCAATCACGACGATTACGCCGCGCGTCAACTGATGAACATCTCGCCCGAACTGCACGATTTCTTCGCTGACCCGTTGGAGATACTGGTCACGCAATACGAGGGGCGCGCCAAACTGTGCGGCGCTGAGACGTATATGGGGCGCACGCCGTATCTGATGTTCATCGGCGATGTGTGCATCAGCCACTTCCACTTCACGGGCGCGCACCCGGGCGCGGCGGTTCATAAGCTGTATCAGAAGTACATGACCGACTGGCGATTGACGTTCGGGGTGACGCCGTCGCTATTCATCCAAGCGCACACGCATAACCTGTCTTATCAGGAGCGCGATGGTGGGCGGGTGACGCTCGTCGAGTGCGGCATGGGTTGCGCGGCTGAGGCAGAAGAATACAAGCTAGGACAGAAATTCGCGTGGCGCCCGGGCGTGTTGGGCGCGTTCATGTTCCAGATGCAAGACGACCGATACGTTCCGCGCAGCGGGGTGTTCTTGCCCTAAACAAAGTGCGCCGCGATATATCCAGTTGCGGCGCACTTGATTGGTGATGGCGATTAGCCCTGAGCGTCGCCTTGTTCGGCGTCGTCTTCCTTGTCACCCTCGCCTTCCCCGTCGGTTAGCTCAATGACGACAGGTTCTTCGAGCTTCTTCTGAATATCAGCGACGGCAGCGACAAGTTCGGCGAGCGTGTCTCGCAGGGCTTCTTGGGGGTCTCTAGGGCGGCGGGCGATGGCGCGCCCGATATCTTCGGCGGACGTAGTGCCCATGAAGATAACGACGAGCGTCACCAGGGCGACGATGAGCTGATCGGCGTAGGGGCGCAGCGCTTCAACATGCGCAGCGAGCGCCCAAACGATGAGGCTGATTAGGGAGAACAGTGCCTTGCGTGAGCTGCCCAGCGCCAGCAGTGTTTTCACCACCATAGAAAGCGTCTCCTTCTGTTGCGCTCTTCGTACTCGGAGAACTTGCGGTCAATAGTGCGCTCGACGCGCTCGGTGACGCGGTCGGCGAGGTAGACCTCGATGCGCTCTAGGCGCTCCGTGTTCTCGCGGATCGCTTGCGTGTTGTGGCTGAGCACTTCGCGGATGTCCTGAAGGGCTTTCGTCAAGTCCCCTTGCACGCTCACCATCTTGTCCCACGCTCTTTCGAACGACGAAATGCCCATTTGCGCCAACCCCCGCATAAATGGAAATAGCGTGCGGACAATCGCGAAAATCGCCACTGCAAATACCACGAGCAGGACGCTGAGTACTTTGAGCGTCTCAGCGTCGATTAGCTGCTGCAGCACGTCTGTTGGCATTGCGCACCTCTATGCGCCCACAAGGAACGATACGGTCACCACCGAGCCTGTGAGCGCTGTGAATGCGCCAGTAGTTGCAAACCGTGCATAAAAGAAACGCGCGCTCGGATGAGTTGTAACGCACGCCATGAATGGCACGCTCCCCATCCCGCCGTGAAGCCGTCCACTGTGGACTCCGGCGGTCATTGAGGTTTCTGCGACGCGGTAAATAAGGCTTTCCTCGGTGAACACCAAAGGCGTTTTGTCTTCAGCCAGCGCCAACGGGCGGTCAAAAAAGTACACAATGAGAGGTAGAGCGCCCCCATAGTTAGTTGGTGCCGCGACTGTGATTTGCGTTCTTATTAAGAACGCTGGATTGCCCGGGACAGGGACGGTGAGCAATGGACCGAAGGCGTCGCCCGCAGCGTACGCCGACCCGATAGTGATTGTGGGTGTGAAGGTGTATCGCTTGACACTCTTGAACTGCCACATGGTTTTTACTCCTGAACGAGCGGCTGCCAATATGATACAATACTTTCGGGAGGTAGTCTACCATGCGTTTCCGAGTCAATGCGCTGCTGCTGAACGTCCGCTCGCGCCCGTCTCTATCGGGGTTTGTGGTGAAGCGCCTGCACGCGGGCGATTTGTTGGAGCATCTGGACGATCGAACGGAGGAGGAGAACGGCATTGTATGGCACGCCATTTACGACCCGCGAGACCACACTGTCGGCTGGTGCGCGGCTCCTTACCTGACCGTCATCCGCGATACAAGCGCGCCGCGCGGGTCGAAGATTGGCTTTCACATCGCTGGCGGGCACGCGCCAGACAACTTGGAGCAAATTCTGCGTGAGTTGCGCAATAGCGGCAAGCCGCTCGCTTGTGCGCTCGTGGTCAATCACGGACATCTGTGCCGCGCCATCAAAGAGGCGTCCCCTACGACGGTCGTAGTCTACCGTCCAGTGTTGTGGGACGATAGCGATAACCCAGCTTCGCGCGGCTGGATGAGCGGGCGGGATTGGTTCAATCGTCTGTGGGGGCATATGCACCCTTATCGCCAATGGGCAGACTATTTCCAGTTCGAGAACGAGTGGTTTGTGCTGCCCAGCCGCACCGAAGCGGAGATGCGCCGTTTCGGGCAGTTCTTCATCGAGCTGATGGAGACCTGTGAATTAGCGGGCGTGCGCTGTCTGGTCGGCAACATTGCAGTCGGCAACCTTGACCCGCATCACGAGCCAGCGCTGCACGAGATGTTCTTGCGCGCTGAGCGCGCAGGTCATCCGTTCGACTACCATATGTACAGCAGCCAGCACCGCAACCACGACATGCTGCACGAGGCTGACTTGTACGCCGCGCGCTGGCATCGCTGGGCGCGCAAGTACCCGAACCTGAAGTTCATCTTCGGTGAGACGGGCAGCTTTCACGGTCCGCGCTACGTCGATCCGCAGACCACCATCGCCCAGATGCGCCAGACCGAACAGCTGATCCAGCCGTTCGACCGCCAGGTCATCGGTGCGTGCTGGTGGACGCTGGCGGGCGAGCCCGGCGGCTGGGGCGCTGACGACTTCGCGCCCGCCTTACCACAGGTCGCCCAGTACCTCAAATCACGCTAAATCTATACCGCATCGCTTGCACTAGGCTCTGAGCGCGCGCTCAGAGCTTTTATCTCTGTCGGCTTTACTTGTCAAGAGAGGTGTGCTATAATGAAGAGCAGGTTGACAATTGTCGCCTTATGCTACGGCGGCGGAACGCAGGAAATGACATCTATCGAGACTGCGCTGCGGCTGAACGGAAATGTGAGGATGGTGTGCGTGCATCCCAACGCGGGGTCTTTGAATAAGTCCGACGAGGACGCAATCGAGCGGCTCGTGCGGCATTTCGGAGAAGACCGCGTTGTCGTGATGAAACCTTCAACTTCAAAGAATATAGAGAGAGGTGAGTATGTTATTCGTCGTTAAAGGCGGACGAGGGCAAGACATCTTTGACCTATACCACGCACTTTGCGATCTGCAAGGATATCAGCGAGATGTTGTTCTCGTCTGCCCCGTGAATATGGAGAAGGTGATGGGCGCGGGTTTAGCCAAAGCGGTGCGCGACATCGCTCCAGCTGCGTACGATATCTACTGTCAAGCTATCGAGCGCGGCGACTTGACCTTGCGCAAGCCGCACCTCGCTCAGGTGAACGGACTGGGCGATGTCCTGTTCTTCGCCACTAAGAATAAATGGCGCGCCAAGTCTTCGCTCTCCGATATCCAGAAGGGGCTCTGTACATTTAGAGAAATGCTGCCGAGCTTGCAGAGGACGCAATTTGTGTTCCCGCCTCTCGGATGCGGGCTTGGCGGATTGTCGTGGAGCGAAGTCAGTGCAGTCGTGGCGCGCGAGATAGGTTGGCTGCTCGACTATACCTTCTGGGTGTTCCTGCGGGAAGGCGAGGATGTCTGAGCTAATCGGCAAGCGCGCGGCAGTGTTGGATCGCGGCTATGTGGAATTGCAAGACGCGATGCCGCATCCTGAGAGCGGCATCAGCGCGGATAACGTGGCGGTCGCATCAGCGCGGGTGAGCTTTTTGGGCGCCAGCAAAGGCGTTGAGGCGGATCGGCGGCTGATCCATTACCTGATGAAGCATCGCCATACCACGCCATTCGAACACATCGCCATGACCTTTCGCGTCCACGCGCCAGTGGTGGTCTGGTGGCAGTGGACGCGGCATCGCACAGCGTCTTACAACTTGATGAGCGGCAGGTACATCGAGCTGCCTGAGGACGAATATTACGTGCCGACGGTCTGGCGGCGGCAGGCGGCGCAGAATAAGCAGGGCAGCGAAAGCGCGCTCGACGCGACAGAAGCGGAGCAGCTCTCGCAGCTGCTCGCCGAGCATATCGCGCGCGGACACGCGCTGTACAAACGGGCGCTCGCGCTGGGCGTCGCGCGCGAGCAGGCGCGCTTGTTCCTGAGCGGCTTCGCGGTCTACTACACAGGCTACGTGACGCAAAACTTGCACAATCTGCTGCACTTTTTGCGGCTGCGCATGGCAGACGACGCGCAATATGAGATACGGCAATACGCACAAGCGATCTATCATGAATTCGTCAAGCCGTTTGCGCCGATCATCTGTGAGGCGTGGGAGACAACTTGGGAGGGTTGAGCGATTGGTGTACGATATGTTCAAACGTAGTTGTGCGTAGCGCTAGGAGAGGTAGTTGTGGTCTGTTCTGGGAATTGGCACGAGAAAAAAGTGCAGGTCTGGGTTTGGAAGGGCGGAACGCTGAAACGACGCCTCTTCAAACCAGAAGACTTCGCGCATCTTGAGGA
>Ga0308417_1002129_pt1 | contig 13157 bp, 19 predicted proteins | sample HotsprSampleOS65_FD_203528 | JGI IMG/M metagenome (GOLD analysis project Ga0308417, IMG submission 203528) | Hot spring phototrophic mat microbial communities from Octopus Spring, Yellowstone National Park, Wyoming, United States - 20090730_OS65 ... | reverse complement strand
TGGCATGTAGAGCTCGAACAATACATCACGTCAGCGCTCTCGTACAACGGATTCCTATACCTTCCAATGAGCCGCGGGAGCGCCTATGTGATTAACGCGCAAGGCAAAATTGTGACGTACGTGCCTCCCAAGAACTCATTGGCGTCGCAACCGCACGGTCGGGTTTACGTGAACTCGGAAGGTGTTTTCGTAGAGGCAGGCAATCGCAGCTTCCAGTTTAATCCCGAAACCGGCACGCTTATTCGGGAAGTTTGGTAATGTTCGGGGCGGCGCAAGCCGCCCTTTCACGAAAGGATTTGGCGATGGGCTATTTTATCGTTGCAATCACCTTGCTGTTTGGTGCGCTGGGCACTGCATTCATTGCGACTACGACGGATATGTTCTCTGCCATTGTGTTTTTGGCAGTGGCGATTGCGGTTGCAGCAGTTGCGATTGGTATCAGCGTTTTTCGTCACGCAGCGCGGCTTAACTCAGTCGAGCAGCATTTTTATCAAGCTGTTCTGAGCGGCAGTGCGCTGTTCTTTGTGCAGTGGATGAAAGGCGGATACGACGTTACCGCTTACGTTGGCAGCAATCGCGTCGTTACATTCCGCGCAAAGGACGTGCAGCAGTATGGAGATTTAGTCCTGTTTTGCGGCACGTTTCTTGCCGTACCAGCCCCGTACGTTCAAATCATCTCGGTTCGCCCTCAAGCGCAAAACGGCGCAAAAGCGAACCGTCCAAAGAAATCGTAATGCGGTATAATGGTGTGAAACTACCGCCATAGGAGATATGCCATGATCCGCAAGCGTTCCCAAGTGCTGCAGTTGATTTACGCTGCGCTGCTCGTGCAGCTGGATGCCCAGCATAAGCTCAATCTCGCCAACTACGTTGATCCGATACGCTGGATGCAACGACAAGGCGACGACCCGTTGCTGGAGCTGATAGCTGCACTGTTGGTGGGTGGGCGTGAGTATCCCGCAATCGACATCGCGCTTACAACTACCCAGCAACAAGCGTTGTGCGATGAAATCATCGCTGCAGTCAACCAGGCGTCAGCCGTATTGACCACGATGGCGTCTGTGGTCAACTCTGTAAAGGGAGGTTTATGATGGGGAAATACGACCCAAACGGAAAAGACTTACGCGGTTTGCTGTTCACGTTGTATGACGCATACCGCGTTTTGCGCACCCAACTTGAGAAGTTGGGGTATCCGCTGCGCGTCGCGGACGATCTATCGCACGCTGCAATGATGCGCGACGACGAGCCTGCAATCGATACGCTTTTGAGCATCTTCAGTGTTGACCCAAACCGCTTTGCGGCGCTGTACCCGAATAAGCCGCTGCGTGCAAAACAAATGGCTCTGGCGGATTATGCGGCGCAAATCGCGTATCTGACTGCTGATGAGTTTATTATCGAGAAAGCAGTTCACGATCCGCAGCTGCAGAAAGTTGTGCGTGCGCTCTACGCCAAGCTCAACGGCTTGGTAGAGCACAAACGCCTTATCTCGGCAATCGACGCGCTGTTGTTTGACTTACGGAATCCGGCGGAAAATGGCGTCAGCGAGGCTGCGCGCTATTTGTACTACTGCCTAACAAGTACGCAGGCGAGCAACAAGCTCTCTGCAGAGCAGTTTGCGAAAGAGGTGCTAGGAAATGCAAACCTATAAGAAATTTCGTTTTCAGCATTATCCGTACCCAAATTGGCTGCCTAGCGCGGGCGGGACGGATATGCTTCCTATGCCGTATGTTGCGGAAGAGCCGTCCGTGCTTTCCTTTTTCGGGAAAATTATCAATACAGGTTGGGAGTTGGTGGGCTTCAACAAAGAACGCGCTAGCCTAATCAGCTCTGCGTACTATTCGTATCTGAATTCCGCCGGTGAGGAAACGAATAGTGAATGTGAGCAGGATGGCGTTGAGTTCTCAGATGAGTTGCTTGGCGAACTCATTCAAAACTTCGCTCAAGCTGCGGGACTGAAAGTCCGTAAGCCTGCCGACCATACATGGGAAGACCTGCTGGGCGACGCGGCGCACTGGTATTACCATGTGTCCAAAGAGGATTACTGGGACGCTCCGGGCAAGAAGTTCCTGCCTCGTTCGATTGTTTTCGAACTGTACCGCAAAGCCAGTATAGGAATTGCCAACCCTGATATGGTTCGTCTGTTGAAGCGAGCCAATGCAGAGGTGTACGCTATCTTGGCGCGCCGTGAGGCGGAGCAAATGCCTTCACTCGAGCCATACTGGTACATGAAGTCGATCAGCGGTGCGTTGTTCGCTCAAACTGCGCGCGAGACGAACATCGAGCTCTACGAGCGAATTCTGAGCGCCCAGCACGTGAGGGAAGTCTACAAAATACTCACTGGTGATTACGCTCCTAAAAATCCAGACCTCGCAGTCGATGTGCTTCTGGATTTGGGGCGTGTTTATGAGCGCTTAAAACCCGCCAACTACGTAAACTTGGCTATCGCGATGCGCCACATCGAAGACTTTCTGTGGGAGCATTACGTGAAGCCGGGTTCAGAACTGCCAGACGATCTGGAACGCGCAACAGACCGCTGCCGTCTAGTGGCAAGCCAACTGTGTGGCGACGCTATATCGTCAAGCAATGTGTCACATATTTTGCTGCTCCTGCCTAAGGTGGAAGAGAAAACTCTTCGCGGTGTTGCAAGCGCGCTAGAGATCGCAGGCATTCGCCTCGACTACAAAGACAAAACGTTCCAGTTGCGGGTTGCCGCAATCTACGACGTTTTGTGGCAAAAGCTCATTGCGGAAAGGAGAGAGGAAAATGGGTCTCTTTGATGACGAGCTCGAAATGTCAGAATACGATCTGACGCACGAATTTGGCGATGAAGACGTTGAGCGCGAAGACTGCGAGTACGAGGAAAGCGACATGGATCACCCGCTCGCAGGAATGATCTACAACGCACTGGTGCGGGAAGGGTACGACGAATGCGAAGCGCTGTCGATGGTGTATCGGTTCAGCGACGCATACGTTACTAGCCACGAAATATTTAGCGCTGCTTTGACAGAAATTGCGACTGCGCTCGGCAGTCGCGCTACGACTGTCGAAGAGCTGGAGCGGTTTCTGTGGGGCGCAGTCGAGGCAGGCGACTACGATTTCGACGAAGATCATCCTATCGATGAAGATGAAGAGGCGATGGGAATGACGCCTGAAGAAATCAAAGTCGAAATTCTGTTTCGGGAAAACTTTGAAGCGTTCCTACTTCTACTCAAAAGAGAGGATGCTTTAGTTGTGCGGAAAGCTGCCCGCGCTTTCCAAATCATGGGTGCATCGCCCGAGACCGCCCAGCGTCTTGCGCTTCGTTATGCGCAGTACTACGGTGAGAGCTTCTGCCTACGCGAAATTGCACTCAAAGCTGCGCTGAGTGTGCTTGGGCTGAACTCTCAAGAAAACGAAATGAAGTTCTATCAATTGTTCAGTGAAAGTGAGGAGTGACCATGAATCAGTATAGCGCCGTTTCCAAAGCGGGTATTTCGCCCGACCTGCAATGGGATGCAGGTATCTTGTATCACCTTTTGGTTTGGGAGTTCCTTTACCAAATCGCCGAGACGCTCGACGGGGAAGAAGCGGAGCGCGCCGCTCATGAGTATGCCGTCGACAAGTTGCGCAAAGTTTACGTCGAGCGCGATGAGCAGACAATTGAGCTTTTGTGGAACGAGTTGACCGACTATGCCGTTCCGTTGCCTCAAGACATTGACCCCTTGCGTGCGCTTAGCGATCTGCTCGTTTTCATTCCCCAGTACCCGTTCGATTTGAACGATGTAAACTGGACCGGTATCTATCAAGAAGCAGCGGAGGATTGGGGTAGCTACATCTCTCCGAGGGCTCTTGATGGCGCCACCGACTTCCAGCATAACTCTAAGGTAATGGCGGCTTTGTACGCCTATCTCGAACGCATGGACTATGGCTGGCATCCGGACGAGCGCTTGGACGCTGTGCTAGAAGCGGATCGCGACCCAGAAGCTCTTGAGCACCTTTTCAAGAGTGTTATCGGAGAGCTTCTGTTGAATCACCAGTTTGTCTTGCCGGCATCGACGCTGCTCAATGTCTTTGCGCATCCAATGCTACAAGACTACACCGAGTATCATGAGACGATGCTCGCTGAACAGCGGGAAAACGACGACTATGAATATGAGCCCGAGTCAGTGCATTTCCCGTATTCGGAAGCACTTTACAAGCGTCTTCTGGATTATGGAGTGCATCCGCGCGACGCGGGGTTCGCGCTGCATGACCTTGACTTCGCTTATGAGCAGATGCTGAAGGCTTCTAATGCCGATAGCGAGAAAGACGTGCTGAAGAAAGCGCGCGCGCTGCTCCAAAAGTGCGCTCAAGATGTTCCTAACTTCACCGATTTCTCAAGTCTTCTGGCGTACTGCGACAGTCTGTTCGCAGACGAGAAGGCTTTTGAGGTGGAAGAGGACGCCGCGCAGCGCAACCCACTGGACGAGCGCTTCGAGGCAGTTAAGGAATATGCGCGTACGGAAGCGCGTATGATTCCAGCCGGTCAAGGTTTCCACATCCCTTCAAACGTGCTTGACGCCACCGAGCCGTACAAGCAGCTTGGAATCGTGACAACTGCAGCACGCGAAGCACGTTTCGCTGTGACTGCAATGCCGGACGCAGCGGGCGCTATCATGGCAATCTTGTATCAGACTTACGTCGATTACGGGTTGTTCAATTTCGCCAAAGCTGTTGCTGGCGCGTGGGCTTCTGGTGCTGACCTGTTAGTTTTCCTGAAGAAGCTCGAAGGAGTTGAATGATGGACGCAGACATCTTGAATCGTGTGTTGCTCGCGGCTGCGCGGGCAACGCACGAATCGATTTTGCGCCAGCTGGATGTCCCGACCGCTGGCGAAGCCTGCTTGGATATCGAGAAAGGCGAAGAGCCGCCAGCAGCCATTGGTATACGTACGACCGCTGGCACTACTATTGTGATGCCGACGTTCCATGGCGAAGGCGAAACTTTGACCTTTGAGTTTTATCAGCCGATCGCGCGCTGGGACGAGTCCTACTACAATGAATTCTTCCAGAAATATCCTGAGTGGTTGCCCAGCTGTGTAGACAATTCGTACCCGGCGGCTTTCTTTGCCTTGACGGGCGAGCAGCTTGAGTGGCAGGGTGTTCGTCCGCGCATGTCTGAGATGTACGAAGCAGACGACGAAGGGGGACTCGTTCCTTGCTTCGAGTTCGCTAAGTACGACAGTCGTGAAGAGGCTGCTCGCGAAGCGTTGAAGCTCATTTACAACCCGACCGAGACGATTTGGCGCCGCGTGAGCACGCAGTTCGGCTACAAGATCAAAGGCAAAGTCGGCAACCGTGTCATCAGTGTTTTCGATCCTAGCGCCAATCCTGAAATTGGCGATCCCAATCGGATCACCATCCGTTTGGACGCCGATCTCAATGGCGATATGGTCGAGGCGATGCGCCAAATCAGCCGCTTTGTTCTGTTGACGCGCGCTGAAGAGGATTTTCTGTGCGCTCGTGAAGTCGCGCTGAAAACGAAAAGCGCTGTCGATGAGCTGCGCTGCGCTCTGCTTGCTTACTGGTGCTACACTGCGTTTGGAGAACAGGCGTGACTATGCTCGCCGTAGCTTTGTCTCAACTACTCAAAGATGTTTGGGATGGCTACGGCGGGCAAACTGTCTTTGTTATCTCAGGAAATATAGCGGTGTATAACGACGCCGCAAGCGATTTTCTACTGGCTAACTTAGACAGTCCGCCGGCAGCTTTCAGCGGCGCGTCGATCTTGTCGGCGCTCAACGCTTCAAACGGTCGGCACGTGGTGTTCATCTGCAATATCAAGCAAATGTATCAGAACTTTGCTAGTATTGCGTATAACGCATTGCGTTTGCCTACCGTTTTCGTGTATACTCAAGGTGACAAGGTGAAGCAATACGTGCGGACGCGCTCGTCTGCGCGCGAGCTTCCCCAAGATTACATGAAGTATACGCCTTTGAGCTGGCAGGCAATCAAAGCGCCTTTAGCTCAATCGTCTCGTCATCCTTATGGGGCGATTATCTTCACTGGTCCGTCTTTTCCAGCCGAACGCGAGGTCTTGTATGTACCGCCGTTCGTGCCGAGCAATGTGGATTACGACTGGACAGCCGAAGCCGCTCAAGTTGCCTACCAGTACTTGTACGTATCTCAGTTGCTTTACACCCAGACGTATCATTGGGCTGTTCTTTTAGCACAAGTAGCGGCTCAAAGAATGGGTGGAGCGACCGTCATCTGGCGCGACGAGCACTCTGAGATTCTGTTCAACGGCGCACCTGACCTGATGTTGTATGTGGGAGGGCAATTGTGATGGAGTGGATGAAGAGCCGAGGTCCTTTGGGCGTGACTTATAGCGTCACGCATAACGGCGAATCCGTCCCGTTCCTGTACATCTACGCGCCGCTGTTCACGCGGCGTCGTATGGAGGAAATGGAACGGTGGGATGAATTCGCTCAGCGTCTGTTGGTTGAGCATGTGCAGGTGGCGCGAGGCAACCGCCCGATGCTGCCTTGCTACAACGAGCGCGTGATCGCCGCAGCACGCCAGCTGTTCAGCGCAACTCAATAAGCAGAAAAGGAGCAGAAAATGTTGGAAGCCAGATTCGTTTTCAAAGGAGTCGAGTTTCAAGTCCGCGCAACTCGACCCGTGTTTTATTTCTCGCACGTCAATAACCCCGCAATCATCGAAAGCGGTACGCCGATGTCTCATAGCTGGAACGTCACGATGAATGTGATTGCGGTGGGTGCGCCGATGGGGCACGAGCGATATCATGGCGGGTTTTTTGCGCCTGCTATCACGCCTGGCAGTGTAGAGCAAGGTGCGGATATTGCGCGCGGAATGCTCGCGTATTGGGCTGAGACGATGCGGTTTTGCTTCGGTCAAGTCGAGGAGGTTGCCGCGGGAGACTTCAAGCGTCTGCTCCCGCCCAACTTCAACTTCGGTTGGTCGAATGACTTTGTGCATACAGAGCATCTAGCGCAACTCGAAAAGCGTATTCGCTCCAATCTCAGCATGAGCATCGTCGAGTATTTCAGCGCTTTATGCGAAGAGCTTTTTCAGTACAAGCAACGCGCTTTTCAGCTCTTGGGCACGGCGCATTGGTTGCTTGAGCCGTTCGGTATCTTCCCGTCGTCTCAGTACGGCATCTTGCACCTTCGCAGTGAGACGCTACTTGCCTACTCTGCCGTCGTGAAAAGCGCGGAGCGTGAGGCAGTTGTCGTTCGTTTCGATCTCAACGACAAGCAACTTCCGCTTAAGACTCTGCGCACGCAAGTGACAAAGCGCGCGAAGAAGCTAAGCGTCCAGCTTGATGACGCCATCGATGTTGATCAGCCGGAGTTGGACGACATCTTGTCGTTGCTGGCTCGTCTGGCGTCCTATCAACAAGATAACGACGGCTTCATCACACCGCTCTATGACCGCGACGCCCGGTGCGTTACGCTAGGCGTACGCTATCAAGGGTATCCGTATGTTTTGCTGGGCGTTACGAGCGGGAGCAGCGATATCAGCTTTGAGTTGGTGTTCGTCAGTCCGTTGGACTACCCGCGCAACGCCGCTCAGTTCGCAGCGATGAAAGAGAAGTATTCGCTGGCGGATAACTTAAAACTCGCCAAGCCGAAGGAGTGAGCTATGTACGCATACGTTTACAGTCGAGGCGACCTCGCCTTTCGACTGTCGTATGCGTTGGTGTTAAGCAATACTGCCCTTGTTCACGCCTATGTGAGCAAGGGCGGTTTGCTTTATCACGGCGCATTCGACATCGAAGTGCCGACTGTGTCGCTCGACGATCTCGAGACGAATGCACTATACGTGAAGTACCGCGCATACCTATTGCTGCGTTTCGCAGCGCCGCGCATGGAAAAAGTGCGTATGGCTGCTTTGAGGTTGAGCGAGGTGCGGCATAAGCACTACTATGCGCTAGGTCGCATTTATCGCCTGCTCAAGAAAGCACTCGAGACGCACAAAAACGTCTGTCGCGTTTTTGAAGGCATGTACACCGACTTAAGCGCTGAGCTTTCCAACGCTGATTTGTCTGCGCTGCGCCACAAGTGGGGCAAGCCAGAGCCTCAAAAGGACGGCTATGTCGAAAGCGAAAATCCGTTCGAGACGCGCTTTCTGAATATGTCGGTGCGCGTCTGGTTCAACGAACAAAATGCGCAACTGGTGTTCGAGCCTGTGCGCAAGGCAGACGCGGTAGTGCGCAAAGCTATCCAAAGCCGCAGCACCGATAAAGAGCGCCTGCACGAGCTGCTTGCGTTCCACTTCAAGCCGTACGGCGGATTAGCTTGGCAAGGCGAGCGCGGCATCCGTTTCCGCTTTGGCGACGCCCGTTACTATACTGAAATCGAACCGCAGATGGTTGATAGACTAGTTGAAGGAGAGACTGTATGTCTTCCGTGTTCGTTCGTGATGAGCTTTTAAACAAAGCGTTCAATCTGTTTCGCTGCGTTCCGCAGACGCCAATCCTGTCGGGTTCATGGAGCGCTACGCCACCTTCTGTCATTGTGGATGTTAGTCCGCGCAGCGAGTTTGCAGTTTACGCGCCGCGCACCATGCCCGTTGCGCGCAGCCTCGACTTGCTGCAGCAGCTGTTCCCGTTCGGCGAGCGGTCGTTTCATGCGATGCGCTTCGAGTTCGGCGTCACCAATCCTTCGGTCACCAAGCTGTTCATCAAAGACTTTTGTGCAATGCTGAGCGGCGATATGACCGAAGCGATGCTGGACTTCAACCTGACGCGCAGCTGGCAAGTGCGCGTTGCGCGCAAGGCGGGTTACGATAGCGCCGACCGCTACTCAGAGACGTTCTACCTGCTGCGCATTATCCCTTCACCGGTTACGCCCAATGTGCTGTACGTCACATCAGCTTACTCGACAGAGAACGAGCTGATGCGCGCAGCTCGCGAGGCAGTTGACAAGCTGCGGAAGGAGCTGTAAAATAGAAGTATGGATTGGGATTTAATCGGAGAAGTCAGAGGTCGTCTGTACGCTTGGATGCCCGGCGAACCGCTAGTCGTGCGCGGCATCCAGCTACCCGGAAGGCACGTGGTGCGCACGCCGCTCGGTACGTATCTGGCGTACCACGTGCAAAGTGTGATGTTTTTAGAAGCTCTTGGTGTCCCTCGCCAGATGATGCTGCAGTTTTTCAGCAATGGTGGCGAGGTTGTGTACCACTATACGTTCCCGACGCGAGGACGCGCAGCGCCATTGTATATCACGCCGAGCTTGCTCGAGGCTATGGATGTTATTCAACAAGAAAAGCTAGGCGATGTGGCAATCCAGAAATTCAAGCGGCTCAATCCGTTTGAGCAGCCGCCATTCTGGATATCCGATTACTGGATATGGCGCTACGGTCCGCTGAGCGCACTAGAACCCGAGACGGTCGTGGCGGCTTACGAGACCGCGGCGACCGGCGTGAAGAACTACCCGCCAGTTGGACATATCACGCGCGGGTTTGTGAACTTACAGTCGAACGCTTGGCACTATGCGTACAAGACTGTGCTGCGGGGCGCTCAGTTCCTCTCGCTTGCCGCCGACATTCAGATAGTGCACTACGGCACTGCTGAATGGGTGGCGGTGTCTGTCAAGGACGTACAAGCGATCACTAATCTGAGATCGCTGTACGGCGATGCTCCGTATCGGCGCATCGGCAGCTTGTTTTTCTTCTTTCCATCTTTTCTGAAAGTTTCGAAAGGATACGAGTTACTATGATGAACGCAGCTGAGTTTCTGACCCGCCTGTACAAGGGTGAGATCGGCGGAGATTTGCTGATACGGACAAGGCGCGGTTGGCGTCTTACGGACGATCCGCGTAGTGTCCAGCTCATTGCTGACAAAACCCTTCTGCCAAGCGATGAGCTCGCGGCGCTAGTCGAGCTGGTGGTTGTCCCGCAGTCGTGCGCGTGGCACGAGATCAGGCTGGATGGTAAGACTGTTCGCGTCGCCGACGCGCTCACGGCTTACTACGTACTGGAGGCTTACTCGCTGGTTGAGCCGTATGCCGAATACGAAAGCACTGGCTTCGGCTATACCATCATGGGCACGTACGATTTCGAGGGGACGGTCTATCGCGGTCCGTATCTGTCTTACGAAGACGCCGTCGCTTCTGTCTACAATTTGGTGGCGACTGACATCGAACTGCGCGCCGGCGACAAAGAAGCGCCGAGCAAAGTGCGCAGCGAAACGAGTGTTGAGATATGTTCAGCGCGCGCACGCACGAAGCGTGTGTACTGGGTTGTGCTCAAGCGAGGAGGAGAGTTCGCCCCTATGGTGTTTGGGGAAGACGTGCGCAGCGAAGGCTTCTTCGACCTGATTGAGATCGAAGAGCAGGTAATGCTGCGAGGTCACAATTACGATTTCATGAAGAGCCACCATGAAGCTCTAGCGGAGTTGTACGACTTCGCTCCCGATTATGTCAATATCGTGGGGCGCGCGGATCGCAAAGTGACTGATTTCCTCAAGCAGCTGCTTCAGGGTTCATCCTCTTCGCCCGAAGACGAACAAGATGATTCTGAGGCAGACTGGCTGGACGAAGACGGCATGGCACCGGTCGTTTGAGGTTTAATTTCAATGGTTCTAGGAGGAGATTGACGGATGCGCTCAAGGTACGCCTTCTGTTCGGTCTCCTCCTCCGGGTCGGCGGCTTGCATGAGCTTGTCGACCCAAGAAGACTGAAGCGCCTTGAACGCTTCGATGCGGTCTCTGTCTAAGCGTCCATTGAAGATGATGTCTAACATTTTCTGCACAGCTTGCGTCCAGTTGGAGATGACTTGGGTCATGACGCCTGCCACTTGTGCTTTCATTTCGAGAAGCGCGAATTGCTGGGCGACGCGCCCTATCTGTCTCCAGTGCGAAGTGCCGACGTACTCGGCTTTAGTGACGCTCCTGTGTAGGCTTTTGTTGGCTTCTTCGATAGCTTTGTCCAGCGGCTTGCCAAGACTTTGATGGAGTACAACCTGCATAGCGAACACGAAGTCGCTATACTGTTCGACAGACAATTTGCGTTCGACGAGTTCGAGGAGAGGATCACTTTGCATCATTCAGCCCCTTTTTTGTTCAACACAGCTTGGCAAGTCGGGCAAGCTATTTGCCAAGCGTACGAAATATACATCGGACAGAATGAGCGTATCCGAGTTGATGCGCAAAGTCAAGATTGGGACAGTGGCAATCTTGTGCGCGGCTCGCGATTAACGGAGTGTCCCAAGTTAGAAGCGAAGGTACGACTGTCGAATGTATCGCCGCGCCCTGTTGAATTGCCCGCTCGCATAAAGATGGAAGCGGGAGTTCGCATCGCGAGCTCGGTTTGCGAGGCAATCGAGTGGGCGCGCCAGAACCATCTGATGGACAGCACGCTCGGTTTTCAGTACGAAGTGCGCGCAACACGAGATGAAGTCGCCGCCACGACGGACATCTTGGTTTGCGTGGATAAGTGGCTGTTTCCGGTGGAGATAAAGTACACAGACTTGCTCGATCCCAGCGATGGACACTTGATGCAGGCGTACGCTCAGATGTACGTCTGCCGCGCCGATTACGGCATCCTGCTCATGCTGCGCGACAGAGCGCCCGCTATCAGCCCCTATATCATATCGGTGCTGAACGGGGAGATCACAGCTGTCTGCGGCAAAAAGCACAAACAGCTCCCGTTGTCAGTGTTTTGGGACGCCGTCGCTTTGCAGAAAAAATACTTCGCCAATCCAGACGCGCGCCCGCCGTTCCAATCGCCCGTCGAGCGCTTGTGCCTCAAAACCGAGCGCGGCAGCGGTAAATCGCATATCATTTGTCCGCTATTCAAGGAGTGTTGGAGATGACCAGCAACATTAGTCGAGACCAAATTCTGAAGGCTTTTGAGTTGTTCGTGCTGCAGTTTGGACGTACCCCCAACGGGCGTTCGACTGAAGAAGAGCGATACGTGCAAGGGAAGCGCGTGTTCGCTGAACGTCTTGAGAAGTGGCAGGGGTACTACAAGAAAGCTGAGAAACGCGACCAGTCGTTCGTGTCGGGACGCCAGGCAGTCAAACTGACCGCCAAGCGTCTTCGTCCGCCCGTAGAGCCCATCGTGTGCGCCTTACAAGACGCAGTCTCGCTGAAAATTGAGGAGAATTTCGCTTTGCCGCTCGAAGCGAATATATACCTAGAAGGCGTTCTGTCTGCCGCTGAGGAGGCTCTCTTCGGAGGTGACGGAGGGGCTGCGCCGAACGACGGCGGATGGGCGTATACGAAAGAGGATTTGCGCTACGCTATGCGCTGCTTCAGCTACTTAGCTTTGTGCGCCCCTTGTGTCAACACGCTGGAGCGGTACTATACCTTTCTGGGGATGGTCAGCCTGTTTTCGTTGGCGGTGCGCAAAGCCGAGATTGGTGAGTGATGGAAAAGCGGTATCAAGCTGAAGTTCCGCGCAGTTTGTCTCGGCTGGGCTTGTGCATCAAGCTCCAGTCGGACACTGTGATTTGTCCCAAATGTAGGCGTCCGATATACCCACACCACAAAGGTCTTTCGGACTACCTGTTTGTGGCAGAGCCGTCCGGCAAAGCGTCTTTTATTGAGATTAAGGGCGGTGAGCGGAATATCAGCTTGTACCGCATCAGCACTGAGCAGCATTACTTTCTAAGCCAGACGCTTCAGGCGTTCGGGAGTGGATACCTTTGGTTGTTTATGACTCCCAAGCCTCGCGTGCGTCTGGCTTATCTCATTCCGTACAGCGAGCTGTTGCAGCTAGAAGCGGATATGCTTTATCTGCCAGACTACTACACAGGCAGTAAGGTAGGCGTATCACTGGCGCTGTTTCAACACTTCGCACTAGAGCGGACACGCTCGCTGTGGCGACCGCCCCGAATGCATCCGATCTACGACGGTTGTAACACGAGCTGGGAGACTTTCTTGGAGAGCAAAGGAAGGCAGTGGTTCTATGTCGCAAACGCCGATTGATATCATCGAGCAGCACGCAGACGCGCTTGTGCCGACGCAAGCGCCGGCGACTGTTCAGCAAGCCTATCGCCTGCACAATCGGTTTGTGCTCGCGCTGATGGCGCGCGGCGCAGTCGGACACTATGTGCGCGGGTTGGCAGCCGAGATCATGTGGTGTCAAGCGTTCTTCAATATTCAACTCGGCGAGACAGGTCAGTCGTTCGGGAACTTCAAAGACTGGTTCGACTACGCGCTGCGCGAAGCGG
>Ga0308417_1002128_pt1 | contig 13163 bp, 12 predicted proteins | sample HotsprSampleOS65_FD_203528 | JGI IMG/M metagenome (GOLD analysis project Ga0308417, IMG submission 203528) | Hot spring phototrophic mat microbial communities from Octopus Spring, Yellowstone National Park, Wyoming, United States - 20090730_OS65 ... | reverse complement strand
TCAAGCGGCCATTAGGTATCACACCGAAGAGACGCTAGCAACAGAAATCGTCGCACAGTATGTTTCAGTGACCTCAAGCGGCCATTAGGTATCACAACCCATCGCCCGGAACAGCTATACCCATCGCCCACTTGGCCTGTTTCAGTGACCTCAAGCGGCCATTAGGTATCACAACAGGCGCATCGTGGACGCCTATGACGAAGGCTACGACCGTTTCAGTGACCTCAAGCGGCCATAGGTATCACAACACAAAAAAGGACGAAGCATTTTCTTCTTTGCTGACAGTTTCAGTGACCTCAAGCGGCCATAGGTATCACAACGGAAGCGGCGGCGGCTTGCATCAGCGTTCCTTACTTGTTTCAGTGACCTCAAGCGGCCATAGGTATCACAACCTCCTGACCCTGAGCAACCATTGCGGGTGAAAGGTGTTTCAGTGACCTCAAGCGGCCATAGGTATCACAACCGGTGGCGGCGACGAGCAGGAGGTGGGCGTGCGCGGGTTTCAGTGACCTCAAGCGGCCATAGGTATCACAACCGAGCACCGCGCTTGGGCCAAGTTAGGTCATCTGAGACCTAAAAAGCGTTTCAGTGGCCTCAGCGGGCCTCTGCTACAGCGCTTATTATAGCACAACAACGCTGAATTGACCAGGCGCACACCAGCGCGGCGAAAACCGATTTCTATCGGAAAACCCCGCCGGTTTTCGCCAGCCGCTCGGGTGCATTCACAGCGACTCTGGGTGTGCAACGGCAGTACCGTCGCACACCCTCTAACTTTGCCGGGCAGCAGAAGTGTTGCCCCATCGGTGAGTGCACCCAGCGGCGCTACGTGCTATTATCCTCGCCATACTGCGCGCGCACCATTGGCTGATCTTCGTGGCTGTCAACGTCCTGGTCTCGGCAGCCACGGCCCTCTTCGTCGTCCAGGCGTTCGTCCAGACGATCAACCGCGCGGCGCCCGCGCCGCAGGCCACGCCGCTTGCTCCTCCACCATTCCCGGCCGCCACCCCCAGCCCGGAGGAGGCCCTCCCCGCGCCCCCGCCGGCCAACCCGCCCGCGCCCAGCCCGCCGGCGGCTCGCCCCCAGGTCCGCATCAGCAACATCATCTACCCCGGCCAGCGCACGCGCGAGGTGGTGGTGCTCGCCAATGAGGGCGATACTGTGGTGCTGACCGGTTGGACGCTCTCCACGCCGCGCGGCGCGCGCTACACCTTCGGCAACGTGGTGTTCCCCAGCAACAGCTTCATCAACCTATACACCACCAGCGGCGTGGATACGCCGACCAACCTGTTCTGGAACCAGCCCGAAGCCGTCTGGCAAAGCGGTGATGTGGCGATGCTGATGCGCGGCGACGAGGTGATCGCCACCTACACCGTTCGCTGAGTCATTATGCTCACCCCGCGCGTCCTGTTGCTGATCTACGACCCGGTCATTGAGTCAGCGACGGCGCCCACTCGCCTAAGCCGGCTGCTGAACTGGAACGACCCCGACCAGCTCTGCGCGCAGTACATCGCAGACGTCGCCGAGGCATCGCACGGCCAAGTGCGCTACGCGATCGTCGAGCGCATCGTCCTGGACGCCTATCCGGTCAAGGCCGATGGCTTTCGCTACGACGACGCGGGCTACCTGCGCGCCTGGCAGGCGCGGGCTGGCTTCCACCAGCCCGACGCTGCCGACTACGCGGCGATCTTGCGCGACGCCGACTTCCTGGCCAGGCTGGAGGCCGACCAGGTTGACGAGTTGTGGGTGATGGCCTTCCCGTATGCCGGCCTGTATGAATCATGCATGGGCGGGCGCGGCGCGATCTGGTGCAACGGCCCGGTCATCCCCAACACGGCGCACGTTGCGCGGCGCTTCGTCGTGATGGGCTTCAACTATGAGCGGGGCGTCGGCGAGATGCTGGAGAACCTGGGCCACCGCGCCGAGAGCATCATGGCGCACGTCTTCGCCGGCCTGCCGGAGGACCGCCCGCGCGCCTCGCCCTGGCGAACACTGCTAGCGAAGTTGGGCTTCGCCCAGCCCGCGCAGGCCGACGTTGATCTGAACGGCAACCTGTGGGCGCAGTTCACCCGCCACGCGCGCACCCACCCCGGCTTGGCGGCCTGCGGCAACGTGCACTTCGCCCCCAACAGCACGACCGACTACGACTGGGGCAACCCGCGACCGGTGCTGAGCAACGCCGATGACTGGCTGAACTACCCGCACTTCACCGGCCAGCGCCGGCTGATGACCTGCGCGGACTGGGGCAACGGCGACATCCGGCTGCACCACCTCTGGTGGCTCAGGCGTTTCCCCCACGTCGAGGGCAGGACGCCAACCGGCCGGCTGAACAACTGGTGGCGCTACGTCGTCGGCCTAGAGTTTTGATCGGCGCTGCGCCATCAATCACCCGTAAGAAGGTGACAAGCTGTCTGCCGCATCGTCGCGTTTCGGGTCGCGCAACCATACGCCCTGCGCCTAACGACGGGACGGAGCGAGGGGTCGGCCTGTGGCCACGAATGGCGACGCAGTGGGCGGCAAACGCTCGCTGCGGTCAAGACTACGGAAGCAGCGATTGAGTCGGCGATGAGCCGGCGCGGGCTACGCCGGCAACGCGGGGTCTTGGAGCAGCGCAGCGGCCAAGGCGTCCAGGCGGGCGCAGTAGTCGGGCGTGGCGAAGTCGGTGATCGTCATCAGCAGCGCGTCCTCGCGGTTGTCCTGATAGTATGCCCGCCGCCGGCCCACCTCGCGAAAGCCGAACTTCTGATAGATGCGCTGGGCGACGAGATTGCTGACGCGCACCTCGAGCGTGACAGTCTGGGCCTGGCAGCGCTGCGCCTCGCGCAGCAGCGCCAACAGGACGCGCTGAGCAATGCCGCGCCCACGCCAGTCGGGGTGCGTGGCGATGGTGGCGATGTGGGCCTCGTCCACCTGCATCCACATGCCGGCGAAGCCGACAATTAGAGTGCGGCCATTAGGCGCGGCGACGACCAGCCCCAGCCGGCTGGCCAGCCAGCGCCAGGGGGAAGGCGGGGCCGCAGCGGCTGGCGTCGGCAGGCGTGCCACGATGAAATGCGCATTCGGGTTCTCGGTCAGCTCATAGCGATAGGCGCGCTCCGGCCAGGGCCGCGGAAACGAGGCCCGCTCGATCGCCATGACGGCCGGGATATCCTCCGGCGTCATCGGCGCGATCTGGACGTAGGCGGCCAGTCGGGGGCGATCGGTCGCTTTTGGGCTGCACATCATCCCAGATAGACTGCGGTCAGGGTCATCGGGTTATCCAACTCACCGTGCTGCCAGCGGGCCATGCCCAACTCCGCCAGGAACCCCGCCCGGCGCATGTTGAGCGCAGCCGGCGCGATCGTGACGCGCTGCGCGCAGGCCGCGATGAACGCCGGCGTCAGCTCACCGCAGACATAGAGCGGCGGCGCGAGGTCCTGGATCAGCGCGTCCCATCGCCAGGTGCGCCACTCGCCGGCCACGCCCCAGGCGTCATCGCGCCACTCATACGGACAGGTGGCCAGCCGGTCGCGGCCTAATTCCAGCACGGCCAGCATCGGCATCGGCTGTGGGGGCTGGGCGTGGGCGAGCACATCGAAGGCAGTGATGCTGACCATCGGCAGGCCGCGCGCTACGGCGATGCCCTTGCCGATCGCCAGGCCGCAGCGCACGCCGGTGAACGATCCCGGCCCGATCGCGACGGCGACGCAGCCCAGGTCCTGGGGCGCAATGCCGCAGGCCCGCATCAGGTCGCGCACGCGCGCGGCGACCGTCGCGGTCTCATGGCGCTGCGCCTCCCAAGTCATCTCGGCGCGCAGCGTGGTCTGGTCGCGCAGGGCGATGCTAGCGCGGCGGGTGCACGTATCCAGCGCGAGCAACACCTCCCCCATGCTCACACCCCAAAGGCCAGCTTGCGAAACTTGAGCAGCACCTGCCAGGTCTGTGTGTCTTGGGTGACGATCTTGATCTGGCGGTGCGTCTCATCCACGATCTCGAACTTGACGTGGATGGCGTCGGGCGGGATCAGGTCGGCGACGCGCTCCGGCCATTCGATGATGGCGATGCCGTCCTGGTCGGACAAGGCATCCTCCAGGCCGAGGGTAAGCAGGTCGGCGTCGCTCTCGATGCGGTAGAGGTCAATGTGATAGAGCACGGCGTCGTCCGTCGGGCGGTGATGTGTCTGGATGAAGGTGAAGGTCGGGCTGCGCAGGAGCTGGTCCGCGCCCCAGCCCATCCCGATGCCGCGGGCAAAGCTGGTCTTGCCGGCGCCGAGCGGCCCCTGCAACGCGATGATGGCGTGGCGCGGCAGGACCATCCCCAACCGCATGCCCAGACGTTGGGTTTGCGCTTCGCTGTGGCTGGTGCACTCGATGGCGAGCGGTTCGAGGATGGACATTGGCGCGCGACGCTGCGTATGCGACGGGGATTATAGGCAGCCCCGCCACGCCGCGCGCCTACAGACGGGCCACCAGCTTGATGTTGCGCGCCTCCAGGCCCTCGCCGCGCTGGCTCTTTTGGAGGTCGAACTCGAAGATCACGTCGCGGTTGGGGATCTCGCCAGCTTCCACGCGGTCGAGCAACTGCGAGTCGTGAAAGTAGGCGGTCTTGTAGGGCGAGTCCTTGCGGCGGGTATCGGAGATCCACAGGTCGGCATCCACGCGCTCCAGGAAGCGCATGAAGCCGTAGCCCTCCTTGTGGTAATAGCACACCCCGCGCACGCGCGAGCCGATCTCGCCCCAGGCCGGCGCATTGCGCGGCTGCCCCTTGATCGGCAGCAGGTTGGGGATCAGCCAGCCGGGGATGAACATGTCCACCTCCTGGCGCAGGTCGGCCGAGATGTTGGCGAACGCCACCAGCTCCACGCGGCAGCCGCGATTTTGCAGCGCCCGCACCACCTGGACGAAGTCGCCGTCGCCGGTGAGCATCAGCACGCGGTCGAGCTTCTCCGACTGGAGCAGCATGTCCACTGCCATGTCCAGGTCGGAGTTGGCCTTGGTCACCGTGTTGCCCTCGGGGTCCACGAAGCGCCGGACGTTCTTCTGGATGACCTTGTAGCCAAAGTCGCGCAGGGAGGAGTGAAAGCTCAATTGGCCCTCTGCATAGTCTTGGTCAATCTGAGCACGTTCAGGATCGTAGGCCACGTAGGCGTTCAGGCGGACGACCTCCCCGTTATCATGGCATGCAAATTCGCGCAATACATCAAATTGCATACCATATCCGCCATTCATTGCTATATTTGCTACGTCAACATATATACCGACGGAGGCTTTAAAACAAGACATAAAATAAGACTATAGTAAAAAAAAGATGTATGAATTTGTCGTGCCCAGCGCTCAGCGCGCAGCCCGCTATGACATCTGTGGAGGTGTTGACCTGGGAGCCGTGCCTGAGTCGGTGTGAAAGACCTGATCCCAGAAGCTGGTGCTGACCCCGAAGCGCGCGTCGGGCGTCTTAAAGTGGTGCTCCATGTGGTGGCGCTTGAGAAACTTCATCACCGACCCCTTGACCGGCAGATGGTGGGTGGCGTAGTGGATCATGTCGTAGGCCACGTAGCCCAGCACCGTGCCGGCGAACGTCGGCGCAACCAGGAACGGCAGGCCCAGGATCACGTCGAGCAGCAGATGGAACAGGCCGTAGAACAGCAGCCCGCCGGGAATGCTCACCGCCGGCGGCATCACCAGGCGCGTCTTGACATGCGGTTGATAGTGGTGCACCCCGTGAAAGAGGAAGATCAACTGCCACTGCGTCCGGTTGCGCGGGCGAAAGTGAAAGACGAAGCGATGCACCACGTATTCAATGAAGGTCCAGATCATCGCTATGCCGGCGAGGAAGGCAACGCCATACCACACCGGCGAGACGCCCGCCGGCCACCCCAGCACGCCGGCGACCAGGAAGGCAGCCACCACCGGCAGCCAGATGATCAACACGGCCTGCGGCGTCACGTGCGTGAAGCGCTCCAAGAAGTCGGATTTCAGCAGGCGGATCGGCTGCTGGTCATAGTTAATATCGTCGTGCGAGATGCGGTCAACATCTACGGCCATCAGTCGGTCGAGGATGCTCAACGTGTTCACCTCCGCTTAAGCGTCCTAAATTGTATACCTTTTAGGCTTCGCGCTTGATGACGATAAGGGCCTGATCATCAAACGGCGGCTCATCGCCAATGAAGTCGTCCACCGCGGCGAGGATGGACGCAGCGATCTGACCGGCATCTAGCCCCTGGCTCGCGGCCAGGGCAGCCTGTAAGCGGGCGAGGCCGAAGCGCTCGCCGCTCGCATCGAGCGCGTCGGTCAGGCCATCGGTGTACAGAAGCAACACATCGCCGGCGCGAAGCGCCAGGCAGACTTGCTCCGGAGTGATGCGCTCCAGGACGCCCAGGGCAGCGCCGGCCAGGCGCACGACGTCGGCGCAGCGACCAGCGCGACACAGCAGCGGGGACGGGTGGCCGGCGTTGGCCAGCCAGAGTTGACCGGTCTGCGGCTCCCAAGCCGCGCAGAGCACCGTCACGAACAGGTCGGCCACCACGTCGTTTCGGATCAGGGCGTTGGCGCGGGCCAGCGCCTCGGCTGGCCCCGGGCTATCCAGCATCGCCGCGCGGATCAGCGTGCGCGAGAAGGCCATAAACAGCGCTGCCGGCACGCCTTTATCAGCCACGTCCGCGATCACCACTCCCCAGCGCCCACCAGGGAGCGGGATGAAGTCGTAGAAGTCGCCGCCCACCTGTTTGGCCGCCCGCCAGCGGCCGGCGACGCTCCAGCCGGCGACAACCGGCGCGCTGCGCGGCAGGAAGCTGGCCTGGATCTCGCGCGCCACGGCCAGCTCCTGGGCCAGGCGCTGGCGCTCCAGCGACTGCTCGTATAAGCGGGCGTCCTCCACTGCCACCGAGACCTGTTGAGCCAGCACCTCCAGATAGCGCGCCTCCTCCGGCCCAAAGGCGCGCGGGTCGCCCGACTGCAACTGGAGCGCGCCGATGACGCGCTCGCCGATCCGCAGCGGCAGGACGACCTCGCTGCGCCGATCTGACTGGGCCTGGCAGAGGGCCACCGTGCAATCCTCGGCGACGCACGCGCCGATCAGCCCCTCGCCCGGCCGGACGCGCCGGCCAAGCATCACCTGCCGGCTGGCCGCGCGACAGACCACGTTCCCCAGCTCGTCCTTGAGGAAGATGCCGACGAAGGCATAGCCGAACGCGGCGCGGATGGACTCGATCAGGCGGGGCAGCAGCTCGTCCAGCGTGAACACCAGGGCCGTGGAGCGGGCGATCGCGCTCACCAGCTCCATCTGCCTAGCCCGCGCGCGCTCCTGCTGCAGCGCGCGGGCGTTCTGGATGGCCGCAGCAGCCTGATTGGCCAGGATGCCGAGCATGCGGGCCTGCGCTTCGGTGTAGGCGTTGACCCGCTCGCTCTGGATGGCGAGCACGCCGATCACGGCATCGCGCACCATCATCGGCACAAAGACCGCTGAGCGCAGCGCGACGTCGCCGTTGTATTGTGGTCGGGCGGGCAACTGCGCCATCTGGGTCTGAAAGTCGGCCACGATCAGCGGCCGGCCGTGCGCGCGCACCCAGCCCACCATGCCGCCGGCGCCGACCAGGTCATAGCCCGCGCCGGCTTGCTCGACGCCGCGGCGATAGCGCAGTTTGATCACATAGCGCCCGCCGTCGAACAAGCCCACCTGGAAATCGGCGGCGTCAACGATCTGGACGGCCTGGCGGTAGATCAGCCGGCACAGCTCATCCTCATCATCGAGGGCGGCGGAGGCGATCGCGCGGACGGCGTCGCTGAGGACGCGCAGTTCAACCGTGCGCGCCTCCAGCCGGCGCTGGCTCAACCGCCACTGGTAGAGCAGCAGGCTGCTCAGCCCGATCACAGCGAGCAGCAACACCACCAGCACGGCGATGAGAGCAGTCATGCCGGCCCTGATAATAATCTCAAGCGAAGGCCGGGCGCGTTCACAGTGTCCTGGATGAGCGCGCGAAACTCGCTTGCGTGATGCACCCAGACGGCGAGAGTGCGCCACCTGAGACATGCACCGCAGAGGCGCGGAGTGCGCAGAGGGTATTTCTCTCTGCGCACCCCGCGGTGTGAATGTCAGTGAGCTCAGTCGTCCCCAAGTTGAGGATTACCCAGACAGCGTCTGCCGCATGAGTGCGTTCACCAATTCCACAAGCGATGCTGCCAGCGAGGGCTGATCTGTAAAGGTGGACGATAGCAGTGCCGTCGCCCACCCAAGGTTTTGCCCCTGGCTATGAATGCACCCTGCCGCATCGTCAATGGTAGGATCACATAGGCAAGCGCGCCTGCGCGAGCGAACCAAGCAACGAGCGATGAACAAGTCCATCACAATGTGCAAAATCCGCTTACAGCACATGTTTGACGCCGCCATTGTCTCGCCCTAATGCACCTCGACCACATCGTCTTCCTCGTAGATGACCTCGACGACGCCACCGCCCGCTGGGCGCGCGATGGCTACACGGTGACCCCTGGCGGTATCCACGCTGATGGCCTCACCCACAACGCGCTGATCTGCCTGGCCAACGGCAGCTACATCGAGCTGCTGGCCTTCCGCACATCTATTGTTGGTGCGCATCGCTGGGCGCGCTTTCGCGCCTTCCCTGGGCCAATTGACTATGCCCTGGCGCACGATGACCTGCCGGCCTTCGTCGCTGGACCAACCGGCCAGCGCCTGGGCTACTCCGCTTGTGACGAGGGTGGACGCCGCCGGCCCGACGGTGTCGAGATCCGCTGGCGGACGAGTTGGCCGCCCGAAAGCGTGCCGGGGCTGCCCTTCCTGATCGAAGACCTGACTCCGCGCGACCAGCGCGTCCCAGCCGGCAGCGCGCGCAGCCACCCCAACGGCGCCCAACGGATCGCCTCGCTCACCCTGGCCGTGCACCAGCCGGCAGAGACTGCCCAGCGCCTGGCGCTGCTCTGCGGCGCAGCCGCCGAGCAGATAGCGGAGGGCTGGGCGCTTCAACTGGGCGCGACGCAGCTCTACGTCCGCCAACCCATCCCCGCCGAAGGCGCGCTCATCAGCCGGCGCGGCGAGGGCATCGTCTCGTTCACCGTGGCGCTGGCGAGCGGTGAACTGCGCTTCTACGCGAGCTGACCGTGGGCAGCGCTACGGCGTAGGCGCAGGCGTGGGCGTGGGCCGCGCAGGCGCGGTCGGCGTCGCTGGCTCCTCAGCCGGCAGCATAAACACCGGCAGCACGCTGTTCCCATCGCCGCCGGCCATCACGCGCGGCAGCACGCCGTCCCAGCGCTCGATGAAGCGCAATTGAAGGAGCGCCGGCGAGATCACCTCGCGCTGCAAGCGCAAGGCCTCCGCCTCGGCACGGGCTACCTCCAGGCGGGCCTTGGCCTCCGCCTCTGCGCGCGCCACCTGCTGCTGCGCCTCGATCTGCGCGCGACGCAGCTCGTTCTGAGCGCGCAGCGCGTCCTGCTCGGCCACCTGTTTGGCCTCAATGGCGCGGGTGAACTCCTCGCTGAAGTTGAAATCTGTGATCGCCACGCTTTCCACCAGGATGCCGCGCGCTGAGAGCCGCGACTCCAGCACGTTGCGAATTGCCGAGGACACTTCGGGTCGCCGGGTGATCAGCTCCTCGGCGGTGAACTGGGCGGTGGCCGCCTTCAGCGCCTCCTGAACCGCTGGATCAACGATGCGCCGCTCGTATTCCAAGCCGATCTCGCGCACCAGCGTATCCACCGTCGTCGGGTCGAGCCGGTAGTTCAACACGATCTGCGTAGACACAATCTGTAGGTCGCGCGAGGCCGCTGTGGAATTTGACTCGTAGCGCTGCGTCTTGACGTCCACGACGGTCACGCTGGAGATGAACGGGACGCGAAAGTGCAGCCCCTCGCCCAGCACGCCGACGATCTGGCCAAAGTTCTTGAGCACGCCGCGCGTGCCGGCTTCGATCACCGTATATGAGTTCAGCAACACGAAGGCGACTACCACGATGGGCACGCCAACACCCACCAGCAACCGCATGGTCCGGTTAGTGGCCAGCGCGTCGCCTCTTCCGAATCCTCCGAAATCCTGTCGCATGTCTTCCTCCTTTTGGCACATCCCCGCCGCGCACAAACACAAGACCGCTGATTGCTGCGGCAAGGCCATGCCCGCTGGGCTAAGCAAAGCCCAGCGCACTGACGTTAGCGCAGATGCGTGAGCATTCCATAAACGGCAGCGGGCGACCAGCTCGCCCGCGCATCTCCAGGGTGAACAGCCTAGACCTACGCTTGCATGCTTAACGCAGGGCGAGGAGAATAGCGCGCGGAGCGATTACAGCGATGATCGAGGTTATCTTCCTGGGCGTCGGCGCGGCCATCCCCATGCGGGACGGGAGCAACGCCTGTTATCTTGTCCGCGCCAACGATGTGGGCCTCTTGATCGACTGCGGGCCGGCCATCCTTCAGCAGCTCGACGCCGTGGGCATCTCGCCGGCCGCAATTACCCACGTCTTCTTCACCCATCGCCACGGCGACCACAGCCTGGGCTATCCGATGCTCATGCTCTGGTATGAGCTGAACGCCGAGGACGGCCATCGGCCGCCGACGCTGATCGCCAGCGCGCTGACCTTTGGCGTCCTGGATGCGCTGATGGACATCGCCTTCGGCCACGTTAACGGCGTGGCTGAGCAAGCGCCCCGCATCGTCGTGCCGCAGTTCGCGGTGCACCAAACGCAAATACATCCCGACATCCTGCTGACGACCGTGCCCATGGCGCACGCTGACTTTGCGCCGGCCTTGGGGCTGCGCATCGAGGTCCGCGGTCAGGGTGTGCTGGCTTTCACCGGCGACACCCTGCCCAACGCGAACATTGAGCTGCTGGCCCGCGACGCTGACCTGCTGGTGCACGAGTCCACCTATTGCGCGACGCTCCACCCGGCGTATGCCGAGGGGGCGTATGGCCACAGCACCGCCCAGATCGCCGGCCGCAACGCCCGCGCTGCCAACGCCAAGCGCCTGGCCCTGGTCCACGTGGACGCGATGTACGCAGGCCGCGAACAAGCCCTGCTGGAGGAGGCGCGCCGCGAGTTCGCGGGCGAGGTCTGCCTGCCAGTCGCCGGCCTATGCCTGACGATCGGCGCAGCGCTGGCGAGCTAAGGAAAGCGATAGACAATCGTCGCAGGTATGACAACGCAACCTATCTTCCCGACCTTTGAGGAGATGCTGCACCCACAGCGCGTCCATCCTGACCTACGGGCGCGGGCGACGCAGGCCCGCTGCGGCGCTCCGCTCGACCCGATCAACTTCTTCAACATTCACTGGCGCAAGCCCGACAACCTGGATGAGGTGAACTACATGGTGGTGCCTCGCGCGCTCACCGGTGTGGAGGCCGAGATCGTCGTGCTGATCGCCAAGGACTTCCCCACCGGCAGCCACAAAGTCGGGCCGGCGTATTCGGTGGTGATCGAGAAGTACCTACAGGGCCAGATTGCGCCGCACAAGCACACCTTGGTCTTCCCCAGCACCGGCAACTACGGCATCGGCGGGTCGTGGGTTGGGCCGCGGGCCGGCTTTAAGAGCATGGTGATCCTGCCGGAGGGCATGAGCCGCGAGCGCTTCGAGTTGATCGAGGGCTATGGCGCCAGCTACATCAAGACCTTCGGCAGCGAGAGCAACGTCAAAGAGATCTACGACGAGTGCAAGCGGCTGAGCCACGAGCATCCAGAGACGATCCGCATCATGAACCAGTTCAGCGAGATGGGCAACTATCGCTTCCACTACTACGTCACAGGCAACACGGTCGTGGAGCTGGAGGCAACGTTGAACGCCCAACTGGGCACGCGCGGGATCGCCGCCTTTTGCTCGGCGATGGGCAGCGCCGGCACGATCGCGGCCGGCGACCGCATCAAGCAAGTCTTTCCCGATTGCCAGATCGTCGGCCTGGAGCCGGTTCAGTGCCCCACCCTCTACAACAACGGCTACGGCTGCCACGAAATCCAGGGGATTGGCGACAAGCACGTGACGTGGATTCACCACGTCACCAACATGGACGCGCTGGCGTGCATTGACGATATGGAATGCCTGCGCCTGCTCCAGGTCTTCACGCATCCCTTAGGGGGCGAGGTCATGATCGCGCAGTTTGGCCTCGACGAGGCGACGGTCAGCCAGCTCGCCACGTCGTTCGGCATCAGCGCGGTGTGCAACCTGCTGGGGGCGATCAAGACCGCCAAGCACTTCGGGCTGGGCCGGCGCGACGCGATCGTCACCATAGCCACCGACGGGCCAGACCGCTACCGTTCGGTGATGGACGAGCTGGACGCGCGCCACCCGCTCACGCCGGCAGAAGCGCGCGCCCGCATCACCCACATCTTGCAGGGCCAAAAGACCGACTGGATGAAGGACGGCACGCCGGCAAACCGCCGGCAGTGGCATAACCTGAAGTATTACACCTGGGTGGAGCAACAGGGCAAGACGGTGGAAGAACTCAACGCCCAGCTTGACCCAGAGTGGTGGCTGGCCGAGCAGGCCAAGGTGGACGAACTGGATCGCCAGATCGCCGCGCTGAGGTGAGGCTGCGCAGGTCAAGCAGCAGCCAGCACAGTTTGTGAGGCAAACCTATCCCCGGCGACGTTTGGATTCGTGCTGGGACACCTGCTTCCGCAGGCGGGTGCATTCACAGCCAGGGGCAAAAACCTTGGGTGTGATTTGCCTTCGCTGGCAGCATCGCTTGTGGAAGATGCCCCTATTGGTGAACGCACCCCGATGATGCGCATCCAGCGCACTGGTGTATAGTGGGCCTAGAGTCACGGGCAGGGAAACCAGACCGGCAGCGCGGCGCAGAGTGATTCCAGGCAACAGGAGCGCTCTCCGAAACGCTCCTGTTTTTGTTTTGTCTGCCGACCAAAAGGAGGAGCACCATGCAGTACCTACTTCGGCAGATAGCCAAGCTGGGATGCGCCAGCGGTCTGATCGCCATTGGTCTGTCGCTCGGCGCAGCGCCGGCCGGGGCCGCCACCATCACCGTCACCACCGAGAATGACTTTTTCGGGATTGGGCCAACCGGCTGCTCGCTGCGGCGCGCGATCAACGCCGCGAACAAAAACAGCGACTTCAACGGCTGCGTCGGCGTCGGCCCATATGGTGACGACACGATCGTCTTCGCGCCGGGGGTAGTCACCGTCACCCTGACGCTCAACACGGGCGGCGGCGATAACGACAGCAACGGCTACCGCGACCTGGACG
>Ga0308417_1002127_pt1 | contig 13166 bp, 6 predicted proteins | sample HotsprSampleOS65_FD_203528 | JGI IMG/M metagenome (GOLD analysis project Ga0308417, IMG submission 203528) | Hot spring phototrophic mat microbial communities from Octopus Spring, Yellowstone National Park, Wyoming, United States - 20090730_OS65 ... | reverse complement strand
AGCCCCGGAAAACACCAGCGCCGGGGCCTGCGAGATGGTCTAGGAATGATGGGAGGACAACACTCTCAGTCTTGAAGGTCCACCCCACTCGGAAAATGATCTGATGAAGGACAAGCAGCCAAAAGGTCCGCTGCTGTCTTGAGGAAACTGCCGAAGCACGTGCGGTCCGAGCACTCGGGTGACCACAATCATGGGTATTTTGCTGATGGCCCTCGTTCTGATCCATTGGTTCTTATAACCGTTGGTTGGTGCTGACACACGTAGCCGATCCGCATTGGCTTAGTCTAGGGTGCACTCCGTCACTGCGACTGGTCCCCGAAAGGTTGGCTGCTCTACGAAACAGTGCCAGCGGCACGCTTTCGGGCCAGTAGTAGCTCGAGATAGCTCCGACGCTCTGAATTCGTCAAATGGAACGACTTTGCCAACCGAAACAAAGCATCGCGAGCGCGGGGCACCTGATCTGGCTCACACACAATCTCAATCTCAACCCGCCAGCCCTCCCACAGCAACCAAGTCTTCCGACGTCGTTTGACCACCTCGGCAACGGGCCGAAACCCAAGTCTCTCGAGCAATTCACACCAGTGAATGAAAACGTCTTCGCCCTCCGGGAGAGGCAAATCCAGTTCGTAGCGGCTTTTTGATACGGAATCGATTTTCGGCCCTTTATACGTAACAAAGTTGTGAATCCCCGTACGGCGGAGCCGAAGGGCTTCATCGGTCTGTGAAAAATCGCGAACAGGATGCCCGAAATACAGATCGCGCTCCTCACGCCAGACCTCCGGCTCGGGAGATAGACCCGCAATCTGCTGGGCTATTTGCTCCATGTCTGCAACAGAGAACTTGAGTTCAACTTCAACCAGCATCTTTCCATCCTGCATTGTTTCGAGTAACAGGCTTCCAGTCGTCACTGTTTCAACGGGAAAAGTTGGCAAAAATGACAGTCCGCTCGGCCGCACTCATTAAGAGAGTGACCAACTTCCTCGCTGCCCGTAACGTGAATGATACCAAAACATTGCCGACAAACCTACGTGCTCAATCCGATCCAATCAAATGACGTTGCGCAACATCCGAACATGGATTAAGATGAGAATAGTGCGGCGGTAAAGAGCATTTGTGAGTGTCCGAGGCGCAACACGGTTTAATTGGTAGCTTGGGGCATCGATGTTTGCGATCCCCGAATGATGTGACGTATCCATTACAAATGGGTTTGATCCTGCCGTGTGGTTCTCATGAGTCAGTATGTTCCGGTGGGTATCGATCTTGGCACGAATCGAATTCGTGTGGCCTATGTCGATTCGCAAGGCCGCGTGGAAATGCTTCGCGATGAGCGCGACGAGATTTGCCTTGTGAACGCTGTCCGATTCACGAGTCAAAACATCATTGTCGGCAAAGACGCACTGGCGGAGACGTCTCTTTTTTCGCCAGAAACAGCTATCTGGATCAAAAGGGAACTCGGTTCGCGAACATACAGTCGCGCCATTCATGGGCAACGATTGCCACCAGAGGTTATTCAGGCATGCGTCCTTCGGAAGGTCCGTACGGAGTTGATGCATCGCCTGGTTGAGCCGTTTGCTTGTGTCATTGGGGTTCCGAGTTATTTTGACGAAATCCGGCGAAACGCCGTGGTCAACGCCGGCCAGATTGCTGGGCTTAGAGTTGTCGATGTGGTGGATGAGCCTTTGGCGACGGCGCTCGCTTATGCGTATGCTGGCGGTGCCATGCTTGCTGATCAAGATGCCCGGGGAAAGACGATTTTGATTTTCGACCTGGGTGGCAGCAGTTTGCAGGTCGCTATTGCACGGCTCTCCGTATCTGAATGCCGAATCCTAGCTAAAGACCAGGATGTTGAGTTAGGGGGATACGACTTTGACGTAAGACTGGGAGAGATCGTCGCAGAGGCCATGATTGCGGAGGGGCATTCTGACCCAAGAGCGGACCCCACAGTCTGGGCGCGACTCTATCGTTTGATCGTGGATGCGAAGCATAGTTTGAGTTCCCAGAATCGCGTGAGCCTTGTTTACGATTATGAAGAACCGCATTTCGAAATGAACATCACTCGGGAGCAGTTTGAAGCATGCACAGCTTCGTTGCTCCGACGGATTGAACGATTCCTTGAGCGATTTCTGGAACGAACTGGTTTTGCATGGACCAACATCGATGTTGTCTTGCCCGTCGGTGGAGCCGTCAGGATCCCTTCCGTCCAACGTCTTTTGAGTCGATTGAGCGGTCACCAGATTCTCTTTCCCGTTAATGTTGATGAGGCCGTTGCCCGGGGGGCAGCTATATTCGGGGCATGGCGACTTCAAGAGGAGCGGGGCGAGAAGATGAGCGGGACTCCATCGGAACGAATGCCCACGTTTTTCCCGGCTCCTTTAAGGACTCGAGAAAAGGTCGAATTCGGGAATTTGCTCCCATATGCCGTTGGCGTTCGGACTCCAGATGAGAAAGAACAAGAAACGGTCTGTCTGGTTTCACGAGCAACCCCCTTGCCACTCAAAGTGACGCACCGTTTATCTGTTCGCGATCCAGTTCAAGGAGCATTGGCTTTTATTGTTGCAAAAAATGAATACGGATCATGGGAAGATTGCGGTCGGTTGATACTTCACGGTATCCCAGAGGCAGTGCCAGCTCATGCATACATAGAATTGACTTTGGAATGTCAGGTCAATGGTCGGCTGCGCTTCCATGCGCGACTCATGCCTACGGCTGAGCCTCTGAAGACAGAGTTTGTCGTTCCCTCGGCCCTGGAGATCGACGCTTTAGAACGATGGCAACGGACGGTGGAGACATCCTCAAGCTGGCAGGATTTGACACAATTGACGGAGCGGCGGGGTCCTATCCTCGATGAACCGGCACAGGAGGCTCATGACGCCACATCGGGCAGCGGTGAAAAGAGACAGCCTGGTCAGGAAAGCGAGGAACCCGAAACCGGCCTGCTACCGCGGAGGAGGCATCCTCGACTTGCCGCAGCGGAGGCCCAGGGGCGTTGGCAGTCGCTGAAAGTTGCTTTACCGCCGCCTCTGAGCCCTGAAGAACCGAAACCTGGCGACAGGTCATCTTCTGAGTCGGCCCATTCAATCGGACAGTCGTCCGAATCGCCGTCGGCACCATTTCCGACAGGGGACCAGCCCAACAAACCGCCTACTTCTGAAAAAGGGATCGTGATTCGAAACAAGCCGCGGGTGACGCGCGAAGCCCTTCTCGAAGGCTTTCTAAGTTACGTAACTGATTCTCCAGGACTTGTGATTCCAAGTGGTCAGCGAGAAGTCGCGGTTACGAGACCTCAAGAGACAACTCAAGACCGTACGGAATCAGTCGTTGTCATGGGATGCAAACGCGATTCGTCCGAGTCGCGACAGCCCTTTCGTGCGACACGCCGTCAGTCGGTGCGTGTGCTGTTGCCTTTTGGCTTGACCGCGCCGCGCTGGCTGGTGGCTGGCATTGGCTTTGTGATTTCGGCCTTACTGGGGCTTACGATTGGGTATTGGATCATCATCAAGCTGATGCCACAGAGTGGATTATTTAAACTCTGGTAATAAGGCTCAAAGCCAAAAAAAAAGCACAGTCCTTTGAGGACTGTGCTGATAGCACTGATCCGGAAATGACAACCTTAAGTTTGGCTATGCCAGACTCTTGGAAACGAGAACGACCTCCTGATCCGCCCTTTCATTGAACTCGAAGCCACGGTTGCGGAATGTGGCCAGCATTCGGGCATTCTCCTTGGATGTTTCTGCAACAACCTTCTTAATGCCCCATCGCTTGGCGACTTCGAGGCAGTAATCGGTCAGTAATCCGCCGAGACCGCGACCGTGCCAGCGATCGGCAACGATAACGGCATATTCTGCCGCCTCATGGTTTGCATCGGCCACGAGCCGCCCCACGCCGATAAGCCGCCGCTGCCCGTCCTCTTCGACTTCGGCTACAATTCCCATTTCTCGATCGTAATCGATGAAGCAGTATCTCGAGGCCATCTCATGCGTGGTGTGTTTGAACAGATAGCTGAAGCGAAACCAGATGGATTGGGTCGAGCAACTTGCCAGCAATTCATGCCACATCGGTTCGTCTTCCGGTTTGATGGGACGAAGAATGACGGGAGTGCCATCCTTAAGTTTTCGTTCGGTGACAAACTCTTCTGGATATGGCCGAATGGCCAGATGAGCATACGGCCGAACACCGTGGGCCAGAATATCCCGATCGACAACAACCCGTGCATCCAACGCGATGACATCCTCGGCTGTTGCCAGGAGCGGGTTGACATCGAGCTCTTTGATTTCAGGATAGTCAGCCACAAGATAGGAGAAACGCATCAACACTTCAATCAGCTTGTCGATGTTGACGCCAGGCCGACCGCGGTACCCACGCAGCAACGGCCAGGATTTCAGGGATTCTAGGGCGCGCCGGGCAAGTGTTTCATTCAGGGGTGGAAGAGCTAATGCCCGATCCTGGAAGACTTCGGCAGCGACTCCACCCATTCCCACGAGGATCACTGAACCGAAGACAGGATCCCGTTTTGTCCCGATAATCAATTCGAAACTGTTGGGATAGCTGACCATCTGTTGAACAGTGCAGCCGAGGATTTGGGCATCGGGACGTTTTTCCTGTGCACGACGAACCAGCCGGTCAAAGGACTCCCGTACAGCCTGTTCGTTGGCAATGTTGAGAATCACACCGCCAACGTCTGTCTTGTGTGTAATTTGGGGTGAATGGATCTTCATGACCACGGGGAAGCCGATCCGTTTGGCGATTTCCACAGCCTGATCGGGCGTTCGAGCCAGGAACGGCTTTGTCACGGGGATGCCATAAGCTTCCAGGAAGGCCTTCGAGACGCTTTCTGTAAGGATTTCTGCGCCTTCGGTGAGGAGGCTTTCGAACACCCCGCGAAGCCGCTGGCGGTCAAACGAGAACGAGACGGGGATGTCGCGGGGCGTTTCATGCAACAGCGTCAGATTCCGGGCATAGGAGACCAGATGCATGAATGCCCGCACTGCCTTTTCGGGCGTTGTGTAACAGGGAACATTGTTCTCGCTCAGGATCTGCATGCCCTGAGCCACGGTTTGACCACCCATCCAGGCTGCCAGGACGGGCTTCTTGTGTTTCTTGGCTGCCTCGGCCACGGCCAGGGCGGTCCCCGTCGAATCGGTCATCGCCTGAGGCGTCAGAATGACGAAAACGGCATCCACGTTGGGGTCCTCGGCCACGACTTCCAGAGCCTTTGCATACCGTTCGGGTGGAGCGTCCCCGAGAACATCCACAGGGTTGTTGTGGGACCAGAAAGGCGGCAGAAACTCGTTCAGCTTTTGAATAGACTGCTCGGAAAGCTCCGCGAGGTGTCCTCCTAAGGCGATAAGTGCGTCGGTTGTCATAACGCCAGGCCCGCCGGCGTTTGTGACGATGGCCACTCGATCACCCTTGGGAGGTTGCTGCCGGGCCAGCAATTCGGCACAGTCGAACATGTCTTCAATTTGGAAGATTCGCTCGATACCGGCACGTTGAAATGCGGCCTCGTAAACGGCATCGACACCCGCCATCGCTCCCGTATGGGACGCCGCTGCAGCCGCCGACTCTGCGAACCGCCCCGCTTTGTAGGCGACGATCGGTTTTGTGCGAGCAAAAGCACGGGCGGCCGACATGAACTCCCTGGCTTCTGTGATCGACTCGATATACAGAATGATCGATTGGGTCTCCGTCTGTGATCCAAAGTAATCAATCAGATCGGCGATTGTGACGTCCAGCATATTGCCGACGGAAACGAAGTAAGAGAAGCCAATTCCTTGATCGATCGCCCAATCCAGAACGGACGTGCACAACGCACCCGACTGTGAAATAAAACCAATATGTCCTTTGGGTGGCGTTGCCGCTGCGAAACTGGCATTGAGACTGATCCCCGGCACAATAATACCGAGGCAGTTCGGACCAATGATTCGCATTCCCGGATATTTGCTCTGTTCCTCGCAAACTTGGGCTTCGAGCTTCTTGCCTTCATCTCCAATTTCTCGGAATCCAGCCGAGATAATGACGATCCCGCGAGTGCCCACTTCTCCCAAATCATGGACCAAGCCAGGGACGGTTCTGGCAGGTGTGCAAATGACCGCCAGATCGGGAGCGTGCGGCAAACTGGCCACGTCTTTATACGCATGAATCCCCTGGACCGACTCTCGTTTGGGATTAACGGGATAGACGACCCCACGGAAACCGGAACCAACAAGGTTTTTGAGCACGGTATAACCGACACTTGTCGGGGTGTCACTAGCCCCAATGACGGCCACCCGATACGGATTAAAGATCTTATGCAGGTTTTCAATACTCACGGCGTGCTCCTGTGAAAACAAGGTTGTTATTGAAAGAAACCCTAACTTGGCCCAGTGACCAGCTGGGCCTAAGGTGAATTGCGGAAGGACGACACATTATTTTCAAGATAGCCCATCTGTGTCATCGTCGAAAGTGGCGCAAACATTAACTCCTGGCAAGGATACTAACGCTCACTCAAGTTTGATCGATTATGCAAAATATGAGGGTCGGGACGCCTTCGGAAATCGCAATTGGCAAATTCTTAAATCACAATTGGCAAAAAACTGAGACTGGAATGTTGACTTTCTTTTCCTACGAGGTGTCTTGCCTCAAGGTTTCCTTGTTTGCTCTGTTGTTTGGACTGCGAAATGTTGGATAATAAGAGACCTTGAAGCCTTGTGGGGAAGAATCCTATTTTGGCAGCCGCTGCTGACAAATCAAATTCATGCATGCTCGGGATTTTCAGGCACGCTACCTGATACCGCACGGTGTTACGGATTCGGATGGAATTGATGCCTCAAGAGCCACTCCTGACAGATGACCAGCTTGTTGAAAAGGCGCGACAGGGGGACTACGAAGCATTTGCGTCGCTTGTTAATCGCTATGAGCGCCGCATTTTTGCCCTTGCTTTGCGCATCGTGCGACGATCGCACGACGCAGAGGAGGTCGTTCAGCAGACATTCTTGAGTCTGCTCGAACACCTCCAGGACTTCCGGGGCGAATCTGCTTTTTCCACCTGGTTACTACGAATTGCCACGAATCATGCTTTGGAACTGTTGCGTCGGGAAGCGGTTCGGGCGACGATGCCTCTGAGTGGTGGCTCTCATGAGTCTGAAGAAGGCGAGGGGCTGCCTAAACCCAACTACATTGCCGAATGGCGCGAATCGCCGGAAGATATTCTTTCCCAAAAGGAGATGAGAGCCTTGGTCGATCAGGCTCTCGCAGAGTTGGACGAGAAATACCGCTTGGTATTTGTGTTACGCGACATTGAAGGCCTTTCTACGTCAGAAACAGCCGAGATCCTCGGTTTAACTGAGGCAAATGTCAAAGTTCGGCTTCTTCGCGCACGTCTTATGTTACGGGAAAGACTCACTCAATTGTTCGGCGATCCCAATCGAGTGTTTCCACCCCATTCACACGACGATTAGCAAGGTTCTCACACCAGGGTTTGAGTTGCAAGCACAGCCACCTCACTGCCTTGAATCAACTAGTCTCGAGTACTGCGGTGAGGTGCTCGGTTCCACTTCAGCCCGGCTTCTTCCTCCAAAGACCGCATCCACCGCATGCCCATCTCACCAAGATCAAACTGGCCTGCCGTGAGGTAGTTTGGTTCGGCCTGACGGAAGAAACTTTCCCGTAACTGCTCAACCGGCGGTTGAAGTTCGACGACCCGGACTAGGTAAACCTTCGACTGAGGCCGATTCCATGCCTTACCAACCTCGCCAACAGCCAGGGAAAAGACGGATGCCATAAACTCGTTGCCGATGTTTTCGACGGCATCCTTCTCCACAATGAGACCACTGGCCGGGTCTTTGGTGCGAACCTTGATGGCACTCAAGCGAGGTTGTGGCATCGAGAGCCGCGCGAGATCAAACTCGCCAAACGTTAACCAGCTGAACGGCTCTGTCTGAATGACTTCCGGCAGGTTGAGGTCGGGATATGCCGTACGGAACTCGCTGAGTGACTTCTGTTCCTTGTTAATCTTTTCCACGAGTTTGGCCAATTCGCTGTCCGCAATCTTCCTCGCTTCAGCCATTCGCCAGGCACGGACAACATTGTCCCGAACGCCGGGAACATCCAAATCAGGTACGTACTCATCAGTTTTGGCAATTGCCCAGCACAGGTACTGGTTCTGCTCAGCGTCAAATGTTCGAATGGCAATAAACTCTCGCAAGTCGAAAATGGCGCGGGGGAATGGAACTCCCTGCATGTCGAACGACTTGCCGACATCCAGGTCTGCGATCCTCCAAACGTCGGCCTCATCCACTTTCACGTAATCAAGTTGTTTTTCTTTCGCTAACTTGCGGAAATCTGGGTGGGATGGTTCTTTAGGAAGCGATCGCTTCTGCTTTTTGGCCTCTTCCAATTCCGTTTGAAAGTTGGCCCAATCGATTTGATAGTCGCGCATCGATTCTTCTAACTCATCGAGGGCGCGCTGCATTCGTTCTGAAATGACCAAGGCGCGGATGCGCTCTTTCACTTCGTCGAAGGGCAAATACTTCGAATCAGGTTCCTTCGTTGCTGGATTCTGTGCCGATCCAGCTTCGGACTCGGCGGCCCCAACAGGCGGAACCATGGCCGGTCCTTCCGTCTGCGGAGGTCCCTCTGGTTGGGGTGCCACCTGAGCATCGGCCATCGGTTTGTCCGCCCCATTTATCGCGTCCGTTGAAGGCGACGGCGAATCGGCTGATTTGGCAGCTTCCGAACCGGGCGTTTCTTGAGATGTCATTCCTTCCACGGCCGGTGGCGCAGTCCCCTGGCTCGGACTCATGTTGACAGCATCGCTTTCGGCCTTAGCATTCTGGCCAGAATCATCAGCCGGTGTTTCTGCCTGATCAGGATTTGATGCTTGCTCCATGCTCTTGTCATCGTTCTGCGGATTCTCGGCCGGGGACTTGGCGTCTGCGGGTGCCGTGTCCTCTGCGTAGGCGACGAGTTGGACGAGTGTCTTGCTGCGGCGATCGATGAAACTCTGGTCTTGCGATGCACCTTCGTTGTCCGTCTTTCCGGCTTCAGGTTCCTTGGGCATTATTTCGGAGGATTGGGACTCACCCATAGGGGGAGCTGTCTCTGGATTTTTACTCGGCGCGGAATCTTCTTCTGTCTGGGCCGAATCACCCTTGTTGCCGCCATCAGTGGCCGTAGGTGGTGCAGTTTGACCGCTCTGCGGTGACTCCTCTCGTGGAACTGCTTGCGGATTAGTCGCTCCGCTGGGCATTCCGGCAGGCGTTGACCGCACGAAGAATTCATCCTTGTGCTGTTCGTAGTAATCGCGCAGGTCCTTATCTTCAAGTTTGATGTTGGTTAACCATTTTTGGAAATCCGCCTTCAGGTATTCCACCGTAACTTTTGCAGGAACTTTGAATCCGGGGTCCGGGGACAGCGGATCGGGCAATCGCGTCTTGTATTGCTCAAAATATTCGCGAATCTGTTGTTCGTTGGGCATTGGGACCTTGTCCAGGTAACGGTCTACGGGGAGACCGCACAGCTCAACGGAAGCCATCCTGTTGAATCGCAGGAAGTACTCCCATCGCATGGCCGGGGGTTCACCGGCGTAACCTGGCTGAAGGTTCATGAGATCAAAACCACCGAGCTGGAGATAACGGAGAACCAACAATTCCCGCTCCAGTCCGGCAAATAATGTCCCTTCCTCAATTCGATTCTGAGCCAAAAGCTGAGCCAAGTCGTTTTGCGAAATCCCCACACCCGAGGCGTTAATCAGTCCCCGGATGAACGCGTTGACGATACGATCTGTGATTTTCATTCCCGACGCTTGGGCATATTTCGAGAGCAACCAATTACGAACGAGTTGCTCTTCATTCGCCTCACCAATCATTGCCAGATAATAACGAATTCGGAAAGAATTACCGCGCAACTGGTCGATCTTCTGGCCAAGAAGTTCAAGGAAGCGGCGGACGGTATTATGTTCAATCCAGAGGTTGTGAAGCTCGAGCTCCGATAATTCCCCGAACTTCCTTGTGGTGACAACCGATTTGACAACACTTCTTTGCCGAGTTTGCAACCACTGCAAAAAACTCGGAATCACCACAAAGCTGATCATTGACAGGAGAAAAAGGCCGACCAGGAGAACCTTTGCATTCTTGCGAAAAATCTTAAATGGGCTTGCCATGACTCAGACGTTTCCCTCAAATTAATCCCAGATTTTCTGAAAAAATCCTTGATTTTGTCGTCCCTACGGATAAAAACTTGAATCCGTTATCAGGACGAGTGTTCCCCTATGCCCGCTACGATTATCATTTTCCCCGGGAGCCGGCAGGGAAAAACAGCAAAGGGCGACACAAGTCCCCGGAAATCGCCATTCTAAGTTCTCTGACGGGAAATGGAAATGCCATCTGCGGTTTAGCCGAACAGAGAGAGCAAATTTGCGATGCCTGCCGATGTCCAAGCGTGTTACCTCTGGATGATTTCCGCCATACTCATCGTGGGCCAATTCTTTCCAGTCCCACAAGTGGTCTAAGAACCTCCGGAATAACGACGGAACCGTCGGCCTGCTGATAGTTTTCCAGAATGGCAATCAATGCTCGGCTGATGGCCACGGCCGTGCCGTTCAGCGTGTGAACAAATTGCGTGCCTTTTTCACCTTTGACCCGGTAGCGAATCCCCAGTCGCCGGGACTGGTAGTCCGTGCAATTCGACGTACTTGTCACTTCGCCAAACTCACCGCGGCCGGGCATCCATGCTTCCAGGTCATACTTTCGATAGGCCGGTCCTCCCAAATCTCCGGAAGCCGTATCGATGACCCGGTACGGAATCCCTAGTCCGTCAAAGATTTGGCACTCGATTGAGCGAAAGTATTCCAGCATATCATCGCTTTGATTTGGCAGGGTGAAGGCGAACATTTCGACTTTGGTGAATTGATGCACCCGATAGATGCCCCGAGTTGCCCTCCCGTGCGCTCCTGCCTCGGTCCGAAAACAGTGACTGATTCCGGCCATCTTAATGGGCAGCTGTTCCGCCTCGAGAATCTGGTCCGCGAAATAACCACCAAGGGTGATTTCCGCCGTGGCGATGAGGCTCAAATCAGTATTCTCAATGCTGTAGATTTGGGTCTCCGGCCCGCGGGGCAGGAAGCCGATCCCTTCCAAGACATCATTGCGGGCAAGGTCCGGCGTGGTGGCGACAGTAAAACCTTCCGAACGCAACAGGTCGATGGCGTATTTCTGAAGAGCCAGTTCGAGTAAGACAGCTTCATTCTTGAGAAAATAAAAACCGTGTCCTGTGACCCGTGCCCCAGCCTCGAAATCGATCAGGTCAAGCTGTTCCGCAATTTGAACGTGGTCTTTAGGAGAAAAGTCGAACTCTCGGATGGGCGTTTTCCCACGCGCAATCTCGCGGGAGGCCGTTTCATCGCCGATCGGTGCGGCGGGATGCGTCATGTTGGGAATCTGCTTCAAGATAGACTCCGTTTCCGCCACGATTCTCTGGAGTTCCTTTTCAAGCTGTGCGGCTTGTTCTCGAAGTTGACGTCCTTCTTCCTTCTTGGCCTCTCGTTGCGATGGGTCTGCGCAACGTCCGATAGACCGGGCGATTTCGTTGGCCTGGCGGTTGATGGCGTCCAACTGCACCTGGAGTTCTTTGCGCTGGGTCTCTAATTGAACAAACCGGTCCACATCGACAACCACGCCACGGATTGCGCAGTTTCGCTTGACAGCGTCCGTGTGTTCCAGGACAAAGCGTCGATCGAGCATGCTTCTCACTCCTAATATCAAATCCAGCTTTGTTGGCTTAGGGAAATTCGGCTTGGATAGTCGATGCCACGTCGAAAGCCGTCGTTTGAATGTCTTTTACACAACCTCCAGGACGATCCCGATAGTCGGGCGACCGTTCATGTCTCGTGCGATTTCGCGACCTTGCGTATGAAATCCCAAAGGTAGGCACTGGCCAAGGTTCCTCGGTGGAAGTCGGTTAAGGAAAACTTCTCATTTGGGGCATGCGTGTTGTCATCATCTTGTCCCCAACCGAGCAGCAGGATATCCGCCCCTAATCGCTCCTGGAAAAGCCCTACAATCGGGATGGAACCACCCTCACGCGTGAACACTGGAGGTGCGGAGAAGGCTGCTTTGACGGCCATTTCAGCGGCTTTGATATACGGGCTGTCCAGCGGAGTCAAAACGGCAGGCGAAGCGTGTAGATCTACCAACTCATATCGGACGCCCGGAGGACAAATCTGGGCCAGATAGGCAAGCAGTTGCTGGCGAACCCGCTCAGGGGCTTGATGGGGAACCAGTCGAAAGCTGATTTTTGCTCCAGCCTTTGCGGGAATCACGGTCTTTGCCCCTTCGCCCTGGTAACCACCCCAGAGGCCGCAGACCTCAAAAGTGGGACGCGCCCATCGTCGTTCCAGCACCGTATAGCCTGGTTCTCCCAGGGCCGATTCGACTCCCAATGTGGCCCAGAATGCCCGCTCCTCAAAAGGTAGCTCCCGTAGGTGTCGTCGCTCCTCGTCGCCGAGTGGAACCACATCGTCATAGAAACCGGGAATTGTGATCCGGCCGTCCTGCCCCATGATCCGCCCGAGAATCATGGTCAATGCCGTCGCTGGGTTTGTTACTGTTCCGCCAAAGGACCCGGAGTGCAAATCACGATTGGGACCGGTCAAGCGAAGTTCAAAATAGGCAATTCCGCGAAGCCCGTAGGTAATGGCTGGCTGACCTGGCCCAAACTGATTGCCGTCACTAACAACAATACAGTCGCACGTTAACCGATCTCGATACTTATCAACAAAATCCTCGAGAGCGGAACTTCCGACTTCTTCCTCGCCTTCGATGATGAATTTGAAATTGACGGGCCAGCTTTTCGTTACCTCATACCAAGCCCGTACTGACAACAAATGAGTCAAAACCTGGCCCTTGTCATCGCTGGCTCCGCGGGCATAGATCGCGTCTCCGCGGACTGTCGGCTGAAAAGGCGGGGATTCCCAGAGGGTAGGGTCCTCGGCTGGTTGGACGTCGTAATGCCCATATATTAGTACGGTAGGCACTCCCTCGCGATAGGGGGTCTCGGCATAAACCACGGGGTGACCGATCTCAGAGGGCACGATTTCCGGTCTAAGTCCCATCTGCGAGAGGAATTGGGCGACCCATTCGGCGGCTCGCCTGACGTCTGCTCGATGCTTTGGATCCGCACTGACACTCGGG
>Ga0308417_1002125_pt1 | contig 13174 bp, 6 predicted proteins | sample HotsprSampleOS65_FD_203528 | JGI IMG/M metagenome (GOLD analysis project Ga0308417, IMG submission 203528) | Hot spring phototrophic mat microbial communities from Octopus Spring, Yellowstone National Park, Wyoming, United States - 20090730_OS65 ... | reverse complement strand
ATCCCCCCGGGCGTTTGCGCCGCGACCGCCGTCGATTACGATGACTCCTCCGGTCGCCGGTGTTCTATGCCGGGTGGTATTCCCGCGCCGGCGGGATCGAACCGGAACGACGGCGTGCCTCGGGCCGATCGTTTTTGCCCCGGGCCGATCGGTTTACCCCAAATCGATGATTTTGCCCCGGGGCCGGTGGAAGAATCGAGCTGAGATCGCGTGTGCGAACAGGTCGGCATGGCTTGCCCGGCAACTGGTCGTTGCCGGAAAACGCGATTGATGGAACGAACCGATGGGCGTGGAAGCGAACGAAACAGTCAGTCGATTTGTGGTCGGCGTGGATTTGGGCACCACCAATTCCGCCCTGTGCTACGTGGATAGCCGCGAGCGGCCGTGGCGGGTGCGCACCCTGCGCATTCCGCAGCGGGTGTCGGCCGACTCGATCGAGGCCCGCGAGTCGCTGCCCTCGTTTCTCTATCAGCCCTTGCCGGGCGAAATCCCCGCGGCTGCCGGGGCCGAGGCCGCAATGGCCGACGATTCGGGCCGGGCGATGGTCGTCGGCTGCTACGCCCGCGATCAAGGCACGCTGGCCCCGGGCCGGCTGATCCATTCGGCCAAGTCGTGGCTCTGTCATGGCGGGGTCGATCGCACGGCCGATTTGCTGCCGTGGCAGGGGGCCGACGACGTCAAACGCCTGTCGCCCGTCGAGGTCTCGGCGCATTACTTGGCGCACCTGCGCCGGGCATGGGACGCCCAGTTCCCGCAGCACCCGCTGGCGCAGCAAGATTTCGTTCTTGCCCTGCCGGCCTCGTTCGACGAAATCGCCCGCGAGCTGACCGTCCGCGCGGCCGCGATGGCCGGCCTGCCTCGCGTCGTGCTGATCGAGGAGCCGCAAGCGGCCTTCTACGCTTGGATCGACGACCACCGCGACCGCTGGGAGCAACTGGTTCAGCCCGGCTGGAAGATTTTGGTGTGCGACATCGGCGGCGGCACGAGCGACTTCACGCTGATCCGCGTCCGCCGCGGCACTGACGGCTTGGTGCAGTTCCATCGCGTGGCCGTGGGCGACCATTTGATCCTCGGCGGCGACAACATGGACCTTGCCCTGGCCCATTATGTCGAAAAGAAGCTCGAACCGCGGCGGCTCGAACCGCGTCAATGGGCCGTGCTGGTGGGGCTGTGTCGGCAGGCGAAGGAGCAAATGCTTGGGCCGCGGCCTGCGCCGACAATCACGCTGAACCTGCCGGCGGGCGGCAGTCGGTTGATCGGCGGCAGCGTGCAGGTCGAGCTTTCGGCCGACGAGGTCCGCGAAGTGTTGCTCGAAGGCTTCTTCCCGCGGGTTTCGCTCGGCGATCGGCCGCGGCCGCGGCAGTCGGGCTTCCAGGAGTTCGGGCTGCCCTACGCGCCCGATCCCGCCGTCACCCGCTACCTGGCGGCGTTCCTGACCGCGCATCGGTACGCAGGCGCCGATGCCGCCGACGCCCCCGCCGCCCTCGCTGCTGAAGCGGCCGCCGCGTTCCCTTCTGCAAATCAAAGTAACTCCCCGCGGGGCGACGATGAAGCCCTCGCCGGCAGCGGTGCTCCATGCGGCAGTGAACAACTCGGCAGGGTCCAATCCGGCAGTGCCCAATCCGGCAGTGCCCAATCCGGCAGTGAACAACCCGACCCCGCCCGGCCCGACATGGTTCTTTTCAACGGCGGGGTGTTCGAATCGCCGGCCATCCGCGCGCGGATGATCGAAACGATCGCTTCATGGTTCAATCCACCGGGCGGTTCGGCCGCCTGGTCGCCCATCGTATTGGAAAACCCGCGGCTCGACCTGGCCGTTGCCCGCGGGGCGGCCTACTACGGCATGGTCCGTCGCGGCGAAGGGGTGCGCATCGCCGCCGGGCTGGCGCGCACCTATTATATTGGTGTGGAGACCGGCCCCGTCGGGGAAAGGACCGATCGAGCGGCCCCGTCGGCCGATGGTTCGCCGGAAACGGAAACAGAAGCAGAGGGCACATCGCCGGAGGCCGTGCCGACCGCGACCACGGCAGCGCAAACGCCCCAGCCCCCATTCGAACAAGCGTCGTCATCCGAACCCGCGATCCCATCCCAGCACGGCGCCTCCGAACAAACATCGCCCTCCGAGTGTGCCGTCGCCGAGGCCGCCCTGTGCCTGCTGCCGGCGGGATTGGAACCGGAGGTCGATGTCGTGCTGAGCGATCATCCCTTCGAGCTGCGCGTCTCTGAGCCGGTCGAGTTTCCGCTCTATGTTTCCAGCACGCGGCTGACCGATCGGCCCGGCCAACTGGTTGCCATCGACCGCACGCAAATCACCCCGTTGCCGCCGATCCGCACGGTGCTTCAAACCCGCGGCTCTTCGGCGCGGACGATCACCGTGAACCTGCACGCCAAGCTGACCGAGATCGGCACGTTGGAGCTTTGGTGCCAAGAGCGCGGCGGTCGGCGGCGCTGGCGGCTGCAATTCGACGTGCGTTCGACCGTTGAAACGGATCGGGCCGCTCACGTCGGCACGGGCGAGCGCGAAGGATTCATCGACGAGTCGGCGTGGGAGGCGGGCCGCGCAGCGATTGCCGCCGTCTTCGGCGCGGAAGGAAGCGAATCGCCCAACGGGCTGACCAAGCGGTTGGCCGAGGCCCTGCACATGCCGCGGCAGGCGTGGCCCAGTTCGTTGTGCCGGCGGGTTTGGGAGGCGCTCGTCGAGTACGAAAACGGGCGGCGCCGCAGCCCAACCCACGAGGCCCGCTGGCTCAACCTGCTCGGTTTCGCACTGAGGCCCGGCTACGGCGTGGCACTCGACGACTGGCGCGTGGCCGAAACGTGGAAGCTGCTTCAAGGCAAGTTCGCCCATTCGGCCGCGCACGTGCGAAACGAAGGCTGGATTCTTTGGCGGCGCGTGGCCGGCGGGCTCTCGGCCGGGCAGCAGCAGGCCGTAGCCGAGCCGTTGCTCGTACCGCTTCGGGCACTGCATCGGCAGGCAACCACCGGCAAGGGCCGCAGCGGCGACTTCACCTTTTCGCCCGGCGATTGGGCCGAACTGTGGCGGCTGCTCGGCTCGCTCGAACTGCTGCCCTCGGCCTGGAAGGTCGAACTGGGGCGAATCGCGCTCGATCTGTTGCCGAAAAAGCGGTGGGAACCGCTGCGGCCGGCCCTGTGGTGGGCTCTGGGCCGGCTCGGGGCGCGCTGGCCCGTCTATGGGCCGCTGAACACCGTGGTGCCCCCCGAGGCCGCCCAGGCGTGGCTTGCGCCGATCATGCAGATGGGCGGCAGTCTGCCGGAGGCCGCGCTGGCGGCGATGCTCATCGCCCGTCGCACCGACGACCGCTTTCGCGACATCGCCCCGGCCGTCCGCGACAGCGTCGTCCGTTGGTTGATCGATCGCCGTGCGCCGGAGCATTTCGTCGAGTTGGTCCGCGACGGTGGGCGATTGCAGGCCGAGGAAGAAGAACAGGTGTTCGGAGAATCGCTGCCCAAAGGGCTGCGCTTGGCCAACTGACGCCGTTTATCTGGGCGGCTCAGGCAAGAGTGGCGGGCAAAGCGAGGCCGTAGAAGAAAGTATCTCGCCCTTCTTGGCTCGGCCCGCGGCTGGAAACCAACTGAAGCTGCTGGAAGCCGATAGATAGGGGACGCCGGCGGCGCCGGCAACAAACAACGCAGAGGGCCGTCGCTGCTCCGCCCGATAGGCACACAACGCATCTGTTGCAGAGCGAACCCCTGAGCCAACCTCGCTGTGCAGACTACCCATACATTCTAGATTACCGGCCAGCCCAATCCGCCCATCCTGACCGATCGCACCACATTCGCATCCCTCCCAGCTTATTTATTCTGCGGCTTTTTGCCAATCTGTTGTGCGTCAAGAAGTCGAGCTTTACCCTGCGCGCCGCTTTGCGGCATAATGCGTCGGGCTTATGATCGGCGGATGGCAACGATGACGGCCCGGGGGAAAGCGGCCGCTGGTCGCTTTGAACGACGAACGCGGGAATTCGTGTTTTGTCGCCAAGTGTTCCAATGTTCCAGCGGCCAGCCGGGAGTGTTGACGGACGAACGACATGCACGGAAGTGAGAAGCGATGATCAACCGGAACAGCAGGCGAACGGTTTTGTCGATGTCCCGCACCGCCAGGGGCGCGTGGGTGGTTGCCGCGACGGCGTGGACGTTTGCCGCAACGTTGTTGGTCGGATGCGGCCAGGGTGGGCCGGGCGGCTCGGGGAGCCCGGCGGGCAACGGCGATCCAGCCAAAGGCAACAAGGGTGCCGCACCGCCGGCCGCGGAGTTGACCTCGGCCGAGAAGGTGCTCGAGGCCATGGCCGCCGCTTATCGCCAAGCGAAAAGCTATCGCGACAACGCGGTCGTGCGGTTCGTGTTGGATACGGGCGGCCGGAAGGACGACCGCACCGAGAAGTTCGCCGTGCGGTTCGAGCGGCCCAACAAGCTGCATGTCGAGGCTTACGCGGCGACGATTGCCGTGGATGGGCGCACATATCGCGCGAAGCGCGACGATGTTCCCGATCAATACATCGAGAAAGACGTGCCGCCGGCGCTTTCGTGGCCGTTCGTCTTCGCCGATCAATACTTGGCGCAAGTGGTGCGTCAGGGCTTTGGCGGCGACCCTCCGCAATTGACGCTTCTGTTGGAGGAAGATGCGCTGAAGGCGATTTTGGGCGATGCCGACAAGCCTTCGCTGGCCGAACCGGGCGAGATCGAAGGCCGCCCCTGCTACCGCGTCAAAGTGCAGCGGCCCGAGGGCACGTCGGTCTTCTGGATCGACAAGCAATCGTTCCTCTTGCGGCGGTTCGAGTATCCGATCGATGAACTGTACCAGATGGTCAGTCGTCAAGAACCGGTAAAAAGCGTATCGATGGCGGCTGATTTCCTCAAAGCGGAGTTCGACGCGGCGATTCCGGCCGAACAATGGGCCTTCCAACCGCCGGCCGGTGCCCAAGCGCGGCGATTCTTGCTGCCGCCCGATCCGGCCCAGTTGCTCAATCGCCCGGTGCCGGCGTTCGAGTTCGTCGATTTGAAGGGGAACAAGGTCACGCCGCAAACTCTCGCTGGCAAGATCGCGGTGTTGGAGTTTTGGGGCGTTCGTTGCGGGCCGTGCCGGCAGGTCTTGCCCCTGTTGGAAAAGGTTCATCAGGGCTACGTGGGCAGCAACGTGGTGATCTTGGCCGTCAACGTCGATCCGCCGGCCGGTGCGGAAGCCGGCGCCGCCGGCGTCAGCGACGACGAAGCGGCCGATTTCTTCCGAAAATTGAATCTGACGATTCCGATCCTTCGCGATCCGTCGCAGCAGATGCAGCGATTGTTTCTGACCGATGGGATTCCCTGCAAGGTCATCATCGACAGCCGCGGCATCGTGCAAGAGGTCGAAGTTGGCCCCAATCCCGACTTGGCCACGGACTTGCCGGCCAAACTCGAAAAGCTCCGCGCCGGCGAAGCGATCTACCGCGAACACTTACAGCGCTACGAGAAGCAATTGCAACAGTACGAACGGCTGATCGATCTGGTGGCCCAAGGGATGCCGCTGAATCAAGCGATTGACGAAGTGCAAGAGGTTCCTCGCACTACGGTTTCGCCGCGCAGCGAGCCGCGCCGGCTGCGGCTAACGTCGCTTTGGAAGAACACGGACGTGAAAGACCCGGGCAACATGGTCTTGCTTTCCGGCCGCGGAGGAGCGGCTTCGCTGGCAGTGATCGAATCGGCCAAGGGAATCGCGGAGCTTTCGCTCGACGGGCGGTTGATCGAGCGGCATCGCCTGCTGCCGGACGACTCGGAAGAGGTGATCACTGCGCTGCGCATCAGCGGCGATAGGAACGGCCGGCGCTGGCTGGCGGCGTTCGCCCCGACGCATCAGCGGGCCCATCTGGTGGACGATCAATGGAAATTGGCGTGGAGCTTTCCGGCCGACGCCCTAGAGAACCGCCACAGCGGAATTGCCGACGTGCAATTGGTCGATCTCGACGGCGACGGCGCGCCGGAAATGTACGTGGGCTACTTCGGCGTGGTGGGCGTGCATGCCGTTTCGCTCGACGGCCGGCGCACCGCCGTGCAACGGCAAATCGCCAACGTTACGCGGATCGCCGTCGGCGGCTTCGATCCGCAGATCGGCGGGGTGCTCTACTGCACCAACAGCGGCGGGCCGCTCGTCGTGCTCGACGCAAAGCTGGAGCGCGTCGGCGAGGTGGCGGTGGGGGATCTGGGGTTTGTGCAAATCGCCTCGGCCGACCTGACCGGCAACCCGCAGCCGCAGTTTTGTGGGCTGATCGTGCCGCAGTTGGGCAAGACCGTGGCCATCGGGTTCGATGCCGCCGGGCAAGAACTGTGGCAATATCTGCTGCCCGAGGGCGTCCACGAACGGCCCGTCGAGCAGATCGTCGCCGGACGATTGGCGGGCAACACTGGCCAATGGATTCTGCCCGGCTGCGACGGCTCGATCCATATTCTCTCGCCGAAGGGCGAGTTGATCGACCGATTCAACTACGGCCAGTTGCTCACCGGCTTGGCCGTGGTCGAACATCAGGGCCGACCGGTGCTGGTCGTCGCCACCGGCGAAGGCGTCGAAGCCTGGGGCGTTGAGTGAAACGCGGCCGCAGCGGCACCCGCGTTCGTTCGCCGATCGACCGACGGCGGCGGTGCGGCGAGGGGCGCGCCAACGGCGTGGGAATAGCAAGCGACGGCGCGGAAATAACGCGGCAATAGCGCGGAAACTTCACGGTGCAGGCAGATTCGCGCCGACCGTCAGGTTCAGATCGCGCAGCAGTCCGTCGTGCAAATCGTAGATCCAGCCGTGGACGGCCAGCGGGCGGCCGGCATCCCATGCCTGGCGGACCGCGCGGCTGCCGGCAATTTGGCTGACGACGTCGGCTACGTTCAGTTCGCACAGCTTTGCCCAGCGCTTTGCCGGATCGGGGCACGACTCCAATTCCGCCCGCCGCGCCTCGGCCAGCTTGGCAATCGGCGCGATCCACTCGGCCACCGCGTCTTCGGCTCCGCCCGCTAAACCGTTCTCCGCAGTTGCGGAAGCGGCCGCTGGCGCAGCGAAGCGGCCGATTGCGTGCGGTTCCCTCTTGAGCTGCTCTTCGTTTTTTGCGGTTTTATCTAAAGCTGCGCGCACGCCGCCGCAACCATAATGTCCGCAAACGATGATATGCTCGACGCCCAACGCGCCGACCGCATATTCGAGCACGGCTCGAGCATTGAGATCCTCGTCGCTGTAGCGGTTGGCCACGTTGCGATGCACGAAGACCTCGCCCGGCTGCATGCCGATGATCTGATTGGCCGGCACACGGCTGTCGGCACAACCGATCCAGAGGTATTTCGGCCGCTGAATCTCGCACAACCGCTCGAAGAACGCCGGATCGCCGGCCAGTTGCTCGGCCGCCCAACGACGATTCTTTTCGAACAGCTCCGGTAGGTATTTCATCGCGCGTTTCTCCTAAAGGCTCATTGGGCTTTGCCAAACCAAGCGATGTGTTTGCCCCCAAGGTTCGGCAGACCCGCGCAGAGCTGCGTCAACATGATTGGCGAAGCTCAATAGGTTCGGCCCGCCTTGGGCAATGTTCAACGCACAACGGAAGGCATTGCCGCCGCTGTTTGGCCCGAAAGCAACCGTCGGCACAACGTTCGCAAGGCCGCTGGCGGATCGAAGAGCTTCAATCGCCCGCGGATCGGCCCGAACGGTTCGGGCAGCGGCACGGCGCCGCACAGCACCCAGGCGAACAAACCTTCCGGCTCGATCTGGTCCAAGCATGCGGCCGGCAAGTCGTCGGCCGTAAGCGGTCGCACGTCGATCAGTTCCACCACGCACACCGCCTTGCCGGCGGGCAACGGCGGACACCGCGGGCGGGCCGAGGCGCAAATCACCACCGGGCCGCGGTAGCGCGTGCACCACGAGCGGACCTCGATCGTCTTTCGCCCCGCGGCGACCAACGAAGCCCACGGCTGACGCAGCGAAAGGCATTTCATTGCCATCGCCCCTTTGGCGTTTCAGTCCCAGGCCGCGGCGACTTACGGCCGCAGGTCGAGTTCGGCGGGCAGTTCTTCGACGAAGCGGGCCAGCAGGTCGGCCGCCCGATTCAGGTCGTCCAACGACACCAGTTCCACCGGGCTGTGCATGTACCGATTGGGGATGCTGACCAGCCCGGCGGCCACACCGGCGCGATTCAATTGGATGGCATTGGCGTCGGTGCCGGGCGGTCGGCCGGCGGCGGCCAACTGGTAGCCGATCCGATGCCTGTCGGCCGCGGCCACGAGCCGTTCGACGACTCGCGGGCTGAAGTTCGGCCCGCGATAGATCACCGGCCCTTGCCCGACGCGGATATCGCCCTCTTCCTTCTTTTCGACCGTGGGGCAATCGGTCGCGTGGGTAACATCCACGGCGATACCGATTTGCGGATCGATGCCGAAGCTGCTGGTTTTCGCCCCGCGAAGCCCGAGTTCCTCTTGCACCGTCGAGGCCAGATAGAGCGAGCACCGCAGGCGGCCGCGGTCGGCGCGGCGGAAGGCCTCGGCCACGACCCACAGGCCGGCCTTATCGTCCATGGCCGGAGCGGCCACCCGTCCGTTGGCCAATTCCCACCAATCGAGGGCCGGCGTTACCGGGTCGCCCACGCGGACCCGCGCGGCGGCCTCGGCCTTGTTCTTCGCCCCGATATCCACCCAAAGGTCTTTGAGCTTGGGCACCTGTTTGCGTTCTTCTTCGGTGAGCAGATGGATCGGCTTTCGGCCGATCACGCCCGCAACGGGTGCGCAGGCGGGCGGCTCGCCCGGCGCACTGCCGGCCGGTTCGGTCCACACGGTGGCCCGCTGCCCGACAAGCATGATCGGATCCCACCCGCCGATCGGCTGCACGTAGAGATAGCCGTCGTCGTCGATGTGCTGCACGATCAACCCGATCTGGTCGCAGTGGCCGGCCAGCATCACCCGCAGCGGCGCGCCGGGGTTCTTCACGGCGATCAGATTGCCGTGCGAATCGATATCGATCTGGTCGGCCTGATCGTCCACGCGGCGGCGCACCACCGATTGAATCTGCCGCTCGTAGCCCGAGGGACTCGGGGTTTCAATCAACTCGCGCAGGAAGCCCAAAGCGGCCTCGTCCATTACCCTGTTCCTCCGCTGCAAAGGGAATGCTTATATTGCTCGCGCTGAAATGATCGCTTTTCTCGCGTAACAATGAGTCATCTCACATCGGGCGAGGCATATCGCGCAGGCAATCCGCCCGCGGGAGTTCCGGCTACGATACGACACGAGAACCCATCTCGGCAAGGGGGCGGGGCGATCCGTGGCGAACAGCGCTCGTGTCGCGATGCGAAAGCCCTCGCCTTGCCGCCCGGGACAATCACGGTTCCGGCCGCTCCTGCTTCGGCGGCTCGGCCGACGATGGGGGGTGCGCCCCTGTGCCTTCGTTTTGCGACGGCGCTGCGGGCGGTTCCTCCGCGGCCGACGCCCGGCCCAACGCCTGCCGCGCTTCGGCCACCGCCTTCGCCGCCCAGGGCTTGCCGGCGTAAAGCGTTTCAATGGCGCGGTAGATGCGTTGCGACTTTTCCGGATCGGTTGCCTGTGCGTTGCGCGCCGCGGTCAATCGCTCGCCCAGCATCGCCTGCAAATCGCCGCCGGCCCGTTCGATTTCGGTCTTCAACTGCTCTAAGCGCCGCCGCGCCAATTCCAGGCAGAGGCCTTGCGGGCCGGGGTCGCCGCGCGAGTCGCAATACAGGTCGAGCAGGGCCGAAAGCCGGGCGATTCCGGCGTCGATATCGGTTCGCGCAACGCTGATCGCCTCGAAATACGCGCGCTCGATCGGCAGCAGATTCTCGGCGCCGAAAAGCCCTTTGGCGCGGCGGTCGAAACGGCGTTCCAGCCGCCGCAGTTCGACCTCGCGCTGATATTCGCGGACCGTGGCCGCGCGCGGGTCTTTCGGAAAACGAATCAAAAAGTCGTCAATATCCGCCTCAGCGGCTTCGATCATGGCGCCGCCTTCGACGGCCTTGGCGCGAATCCGTTCGTACAACGCTTCAGCCGTGGGCGGCTGAAGGAAATACCAAACGAGCGATCCCAGGCCGACCAACGCGGCCGCAAGCAACACCGTCCACAGCGAGACGGCGAACGGGTTGGCCGGTTCCTCGCGCGGCAGCGGATCGAGCTGCTCGCGCGGAACGGAAACGAATCGCCCCGAGGCCGTTGCCGACGCCGAAACGGCGGCCGCCCCCGACGGCAGAAGCCCAACCGCCTGCGTGGCCTCCTCGGCGCCAGCGGCGTTGTTGCCGGCGGCATCGTTGTCGCTGGCATCGTTGTCGGCCTCGACGACGATCACCGCCCCGTCGCCGGCGCCGCTCCCCGCACCCGGCTCCGACGGATTGTCGCCGGAAGGAACCGCCGTGGCGGCAACCGTCGGTCCCAGCGGCAGGGCCGGAGGAGATGACACTTCATGCGACGGCGGCGCGGGACAAGGACGCGACGGAGGAATCGCCTCGCCCAACGGGGCGGCCGTCGCCGCCAGCGTGGGTCCGATCTCGATCGGCGGAACGACCGGCTGCGACGATGCCGCGGCCGAGTCGGCCGGCTCCGGCGGCGCGACAGCCGCAGCCGCGGGATGAACCGCGGACCGCTCCAGCCGTTGGGCATCGTGCGGAGCCGCTTCCGGCGGCTGTTCGCCATCGACGCGCGTCTCGGCCAACGCCGGCAACGATTGCGCGATCGCGCCGAGTCGGCGCGAAACGACCATCGCGTTGGCCGGCCGCTTCTCCGGCCGCTTCTCGATCAGTTGCATCACCAGTTGCACGAGTTCGGCCGGGCACTCGGGCGCGTGGCGGCTGAGCGGCTCGGGCACGGCGTGCCGCTGCTTGTCGAGCATCTCCAACAGCGATTGGGCGCGGAACATCGGCCGCCGCGCCAACAGCAAATAGAACACCGCGCCCAGGCTGTACAAATCGCTTCGGGGATCGACGGGCTTGCCCTCGGCCTGCTCCGGGGCCATGAACTCGGCCGTGCCGAGAATGCTGCCCGCCTGCGTGCGCCGCGTGTTGTTGAACAAGCGTGCGATGCCGAAGTCGGCCAACTTCACCTGGCCGGCGCCGGTCAACAACAGATTGCCCGGCTTCAAATCGCGGTGGACAATCCCCCGATCGTGCGCGTGACGCAGCGCCTGGCACACCTGAATGCCGAGATGGACAACCTCGGCGGGCGAAAACCGCCGCCCGCGGGCAAGCTCGTCTTCGAGACTGTCTCCCTCGACCAGCTCCATGGCATAAAACAGTTGCCCATTCTGCTCGCCGTAACCGAGCAGGCGGACGATGTTCGGATGATTCAGTTTGAGCAGGGTTTCGATTTCGGCATTGAAGCGGTCGCGGAACCCTTGTTCCTCGGCCAACGCCGGCGAAAGCAGCTTGACGGCCGCCGGTTCGCCCGTGGCCCGATGCACCGCCCGATACACCGCCCCCATCCCGCCGCGGCCCAGCGGGCCGACGATGCGATACGGACCAAGTTCGTCGCCGACATTCAACACGTTGATCGACCCTCTGGTTTCACCCCGGCGCAAGCGCACGGCACGGCACACCGTCGAGCAGCCACTCGAGGCATCGCCCGCCGGGCGACGCCCGGCCCGCCGCCCCAGCGCATTGCGGGACGCCCGGCCCGCGGTCGGCGCTCCCGAGATTCATCGTACCGGGCCCCCCGTCCCGCGGCCAGTCTCGCCTGCGGCCGAGGCGGCGTTCGCCGAGGCAGGCGCCGCGGAAGAGGCGGGCGCGATTTCCAAACGAAGGTAATCATAGAGGACGCCGTCGGTCCAGGTTCGCGCCTGTTTGCACAATTCCATTACGTTCTCGCCCGCGCGAAGCAACCGGGCGTCGAAGCGAATATCTCGTTCGATCTGCACGCCGCGAATGCCGTCGCGATGCATTACGCCCGACTCGGGCAATGGGCCGGTCGAGCCTGCCGGTTGCCCATTGACCGCCACATCGATCGGCCCGCCCCGCACTCCGCAGATCGCCATCCGCAGAATCGCCGTGCCCACGGGCTGCTCCGGCAAGGTGAAGCGGATGCGCCACGTGGTCGGTTTCCAGCCGCCGCGGCCGTCGGGACGAGGCGGCTGCGCGTAGTTCCAATCGCGGCTCCAATCGCTCTTGCCGACCACGAAATCGACATCGTCGGGAAACTCTTTCGGGTAGAGATGGTATAGCCCCCATTGCCAATAATGATCGCCGTGCCGGAACTCGGCCGCGCTGCGGTTGGGCACCCCGATCTCCCAAAGCTGCCGGCCGAACCGTCGGGGCTTCCACTCCAATTCGTCCAAGTCGATCGTCTGAGCCGTTCCCACGGGACAGTGTGGATATTCGAATTCGCCGAGCACTCCATCGACAAAGGCGCACAACCGATACTCTCCGGGCCGAACGTTGGCGATTGCGAACGCGCCGTCCGCATCGGCCCGCGTCCAATACTGGTAGTGCTTGCCGTCGATTTGCCAATCGATCGTCAGTTTGCCGAGGCGGTCGAAGACCGCTTCATAAGGATCGGCGGTCAGGCCGACCCACGCGCCGGCCGCGGGCCGCATCGGTTGATCGGCGTCGGCAATCTTCAGCCGGCCGCGCACCACACTGCGCTCGGCGCGCGGGGTATAGCCCTCGGCGCGTGCCCAATCGTAAGGCCACGATTCTTGTTCGCGCCGAGCGCGGGCGAGGGCGTCGTGCCACATCTGTTCGTGATCGGCCCCGCTGTTGCAGTAGAAGGCGAACGGCCCGACGACTTTGCGCCACCGCTCCGACTGTTCGATCGGCATCGGCTTGCCGCCGTAGTGGCAGCTATGCCAATTGAAGAGCAGCGTCGGATCGGCCGGCAATTTCGACTTGCCGTCGATATGCCCGGTAAGCGCCACTTTGATCGGCCCGCCGTTGATATATTCCAGGCTCGGATTGATCAACCAGAGGCCGACCTTATTTCGGGTGCTCGTCCAGCCGTAGGCCGGGGTCTCGGAGAACAAGGCGGAATAGTCGTACTTGTGTTCGACCAGGCCTTTTCGCTCGCCGGTCGTCATGCGGCGCGCTTCTTTCAGGTTCAACGGCTCGCCCCGAACCCAGTCTTCGCCGGTAACCATCTTCAAGCGTCGCCGAGAATCGACCGTCAAAAAATCGACCGCGTCGGGATTGAGCTTCAATACAACCGTCGCCTGTTCGATGGCAAAGGGCGG
>Ga0308417_1002124_pt1 | contig 13179 bp, 4 predicted proteins | sample HotsprSampleOS65_FD_203528 | JGI IMG/M metagenome (GOLD analysis project Ga0308417, IMG submission 203528) | Hot spring phototrophic mat microbial communities from Octopus Spring, Yellowstone National Park, Wyoming, United States - 20090730_OS65 ... | reverse complement strand
CCAGTCACCCAAACGAATGAACAGCCGGGCATCCGGCGCCGCCGCCAGGATCGTCTCCGCTTGGCGGTCCACCGACCAGTACCCGTCGGGCTTCGCCTTGGGTGACCAGTAGTTTTCGGTGATCGGCACGGGGGGGTTATGGATTTGGCCAGGACCGGTCCAGAAGGGAGTGGTGCCCCATTCGTTGTTGTAACCCCCCACCAGGGACAGCCAGAAGTCGCGGCCGCCATGCCGGGCGAACGTCTGTATGGCTTCGACCCATCCGTCGAAGGCCGGACCGCAGGAACAGTAGCTCGGCATGACAACAGGTTTCCCATTCTCGAAGAAAGCCGGCTTGCCAGCGTGCCGGCCAATGGTGTAGACCGCCTTCGCGGGTCGGTCGGCCGCGAAAGCGTTCTGGGCGAGTTCCACGGCATCGGGCGGTTGTCCCGGTCGTTGCGACACCACAATCGCGGGGCCCGTCAGCGTCCGTCCCGCCATCTCAATGGCATCCCCCTTGTCGCGCAGAATCACCGTATCGGCCCGGCCGTCGGGGAAGGTCACGCGAATGCCGTCTCCCCCCTGAACGGTTTCGAACGTCGGCGCCGCTTCATTCGCCTTACGGGGCACCAGCACGGTGAAGAATCTGCCGCCGGGTCTCTGCGGAATCTGTAGGAGGATCTGCTCCTCGCGAAATGGCTTGCCGAAGGTCGCCTGATAGTGTCGGCCGAAGGGGCCGGGCCCGGCATTGCTGTGGCCCACGCGATGACTGACCGGCGTGAACGCCGACGGCTCAGCGACATACACGTCGAGGTCCACACCGTGCGGCCCCTTCCAGGTGGCCCGTGAGCCGTCCATCTTCAACTCGTCGGCCAGGCACCAGTAGTTCAGGGCCGGTGTCAGACGTTGATTTCCCGAGAGCGTATCACGGATCACCAGGTAGTTCGGACCGCTGACGTCCGGGCTCTTGACCAGGATCACCTGTCGCCGCCACTCGATGGGGGAATCCAGTCCGACCGGCTCGTTTTCTCCACGGCCGAGGAATTGGCCGTGGCTGGCCTCAAGCATATACGGCACGCGGTCCAGGACGCGGCTGCGGCGACGCATGGCCGCATAATCCGCCTGGGGGGTGGTCACGAAGGACTCGGCCTGGCCGAAGGCTTCGTCGAGATTCGCCGCATTAGGCGGCCAACCGAACTCCAAACAGGTGAAAGGCTCGATCGTGTGCTCGACCCAGACCTTTCCGGTAAAATAGCACCCCTCCTTGTCACGCCCGGGGCATGGGCGGACGTCCTCGCGATGATCGAAGGTGATCATGCCGTTGTGCAGCCAGGACTGGCCGATGCTGGGCGAGTACTGGCTGGCGAAGTCGAGCATCAACGGCGCGCCTTTGGCGTAGAGGATGAAACCATGCCGATCGGGATGTCCATGGCCGATGGCGAAGCTGCCGCAGTTGATGTTGACGTACGTCTCCTCGGGGTGGGGGAATCCGCTTCGGAGGATGAAGCCGCTGCCCTTGAAATGAGTCGAGCGCAGGTCGGGAACTTTCGGTTCGAGATCCGTCGGAACCAGCAGACCCAGCGGCGTGCCATGACCACCGAGCGCCGCGGCGTTCTCCTGGATGCCCCACATCAGGTGTTCGGCCAGGGAGCGGTCGCGCTCGGCTAGGGCGCCGATCAGAAAGGGGAACGCGCCTTCTCCGCTCAGCGGTGAGTCGCCGATCGGGGCGGCGGTGCGGATGCCCCCGCGCACGTCGGGCGGCGTGAGGTAGGAGAGCCGGAAAATCGCCGCCGCCCGCCATAACGGCAGTAGCTCCGAATAGTCGAGTGACGGATCCGCGCCGGCCAGCATGATGGCCGGCACGGTCGCAAATTCGATCCCCATCACGCCGTAGGCGCCGGGTTCGAGTGTGGCGCCGGCCTCGTTGATTTTTTCACGCGCGTTAAGTTTGACGAAGCGCGCCAGGAACTGACGCCACCTCGGGCCATTGGGATGGTTGGGAAGCAGGCACACCATGGGAGTGGCCCCGCGCAGCCGCAGCGCCTCCATCATGTTGGCCGAACCCCAGGCATAGCCGGCCTCGCGTGGCGGCACGTAATCCGGAGAAAGCGCATTGTAGGCGCAGGCCGCGACATAGCGTCGAATCAGCGCGGCTTTTTCCGGCGTACAGGCCGGGGTGCCAAGCGCCACATCGGCCAGCCAGGCCAGGCGGGGCAGATTCATGGCATAGCCGTTATGGTCAAGGCTTATGGTTGCTATGCGGCGGCACATGTCTCCGAGCGAAGATATGGCTTCCTCGACTGCCTTGCGGTCAGCGTCAGGGTCATTGCTTGTCAGCGCGCGTGAGACCGGATGCGGATCACCGACGAGCCATTTCCGGGCGCGGCGCTGGAGCTCATCCCGCGCGACGGACGTGCCGAGCAGACGTGGATATGTCGCCGGTTCGGGGTAGTCGAGCACCCAATCCTTGATTTCGTCGAGCCGCTGCCGACCGTGGCGGATATGCTTGAGGATCAGATTGCTCGGCGGCATACCCTCAGGCTCATAATTGCCTTGCAGGGCGGAAATGGCGTAAACGCGCCGGCCGAGCATGACCGGCGCCCGCAGGAACAGGTCTGGCGTTGCGCGCCGTTCGATCCACAGGCTGGCGGTTTGCGTCCACTGCCTGAGCGTCTTGATGGGTTTGGGTTCAAGATCCGGGTTGATCCACTGCGAGGGACGGAGACCGATGATTGCCACTTCGCGGCCCTTGGCCGGGTTGAAGGCGCCGAAGAACAGCGCTTCGTCCGAGCCCCAATTCAGAAACGCATTGATGCTGACCACGCGGCTGTTCTTGCCCAGACTCAACGGACGCCAAACCGTGCCGTGGGGGCTGCCGTGTGAATCCACGCCGGGAAAAATGTGGAACATCCTCCCATTCCATTGGCAATGCGTGGGCTCGAGTCCCTCATGGAAGGAAAAGAAGTATGCGTTCGGCGATGGGATGCGTCCGCCGGTGCCTCCCCACCAGTCCCAAAGCAGGCCGCGCTCGGGCGGGTCGAAGGTTGGCCGAACAAGACGATACTTCCGACCGGCCTCGCCAGGCTGTTCGGGCATTTCGTACTCGCCCCCCTCGGCCAGGTTGAACTCCTCGCTGATGATCGCAAGATCCTGGCCGGCGTTGAGTTCGACGGTGGCGGTGTAATGTTTATCCCCCTCGAACTCGTAACGCAGCCGAACGCGCGCAAACACCGGCCCGTGTTCGTCCACCGTCGCCGTGTATCCGAGACAGGCGCGCTCGCTATCCCACCAGCCGCGGCCGATCCATGTTCCGTCCGCAAACCGCACTCCCTGGATCGGCGCCGCCACATCCGCAGCGGCCACCGGCGGATCGAACCGGCGCGTCCCTCCCGCCAGCCGAATGCCAAAACGGGAGGTGGTCAGTTCGATAACGCCATCGCGCTCGCTGACCGTAAGGTCGGTGGCCAGGGGAGTACCGGCCGTTTTGCCGCCCTGCAATGTCCATACACCTTTTTCGTCAGGCTTCAGGGTGGCCATGAACGACACCGTGGCCGCCTTGACGGTCTTGCCGTCCGGCCCGTGCTCGATCTCCGAAACCTGCACGGCCACCGGTTCGCCGGCGGCGTTCTTCAACCTCACGCCATCCGGCGTGACCTCTCCTGGCGGAAACTCGACGCGGTAGCTCACCCGGTCCGGGCCCCACTCCAGGCCAAACGGTTCAGTTATGGTGAAAGTCTTCTCGAATGCGGCCGAGGCGGTGGTCATCGCTGCAGCCAGCGAGAAAATGATAAGCGTAGTGCTCATCTTGGTTTTCCCTTCTGTTTACGGCCCATACATCAAGCCAAGGACCGGCTTAAGTTTTTCTGATTGCCCATCCAGAATTCACCGTGTCTATACGTCTTAGATTACAAAAGGCGCCCATTGGCCATGTTCTCCACCCAACGCAACTGCGACACTCCAGGAGGCACCTTTATTCCTCGAATCGGATGGCGTACAGCCTTTGCCGATGCAGGCGGATTCGCAGGCGCAAGTGCCCGCGATCAGCCGGCAGCCGGGTTTGTGTGCCCCAGCGCATCCTGCAGGCGACGCCGGTGTCTTCCACATGCCCGCAATCCTCAAAACGATAGCCCTTTAGCGAACTCCCATCCGCCGTCTGCGCCTCCACGGAAAACCAGGAGTCATGCCGCCAGTCCGGCTCAGTGTTGAGAATAACGCCGCGGCCCGCCGCTCCGGCCAGGGGAACTGTGACGATCTCCGCCTCGACCGCTTCGGCGCCGCCCGGAGCCAGCGAAACGAAGCCATCCCGCCGCAGCGATGCCACCCCCAGCGCCATCTCCATGCGAACGGTGTGTTCTCGGTGGGTACTGCCGCCATAGATGAAGATCAACTCATCGCCACGACGCAGGAAGTCCCAGGAGAGGTGGTAGTATCGAGGAAAACCTATCCACAGTCCCTCATACTCGGAAACCGTCATACCGTAGTACTGCTGCCATTCCGGTTCATTTCGATCCGGCGCTAGAATGAGTTCCGGTTCGCTCCACGTCACTCCGTCCCGGCTCTCCAACCGGCCGATGCAGCGCCTCAGGCGCGGAGCATTGTCCCATGGCGTGCGCTCCGTCGGCGCCTGAGGCAGGAGGATCGTGGCGTACATGACGAAGCGCTTCTGCCGGCGGTCCCAATTGGTCATCACCACGTCATTCGTGCTGCGGGCGCCGAAGCATCCCCACGAAAGCAGCGGTTGCTCGCTGAACCGCTCGAACCGCAGACCGTCGCGCGACTTGTGCCCGAACAGACCCTGCCGTTCTCCCCAGCCCCAGGCATACAGCAGATAGGTCCAGGACTCGTCGGGCGGAGCGGGATGCCGGATGAGGGAGGGCACAAACCAGCTCTGCTTACGCGGGACTGGGGGCAGAAGCGTGTTCGTCTCCGACTCGCCGTCCCAGGGGTGCAGCCCCAGGTTCGGCCGGCACCAGCGCCGACCGTCTCCGTCTCGAGAAGGTGGATGCCGCTTCCCGACTTGTCATCGTAGGAATTGTAGAGCTGCCGCCACTTGCCGTCCCATTCGATCAGCGAGCCCCACGGTTGAATGCAATACCCTTCCCACGGCTTCTCCGGACGCAGCACCGGATTGCCTGGGTCCTTCCGCGGCGTGTGGAAGATCTTCCGCACATTGGTCTGCGTCTCGATGACATCGTCGAAAATGAAGAAAATCGGTCTCTTGACGCCTTCGTGTGATGGAATTTCCATTATCGTACCCTATCCGTCCCTATTGGTTTGAGTCGAATTCTGCTTCTTTGGTATCAGGTAGGACCTTCCCTTTGAGCGTTGATGGATCATTCGCGAAATCCTTGGCCGTCGGCGTCAAATCGTAGAGCATAACCGGCCAGCCGGATATGCAGGACTTCGCCGTCTCTCGTCACGTTCAAATCATCGGGGCGTGAGCCCCGCCGCCACGGAACAATGACCGTGGTGAAGGGACCGGTCCCGCGCACGCGAAGAATATGCTGCCGCTCGTCGCGCTCGGTCACTGCGCCACCCCATGCGGTATTGCCCCAGTGGCCGAGCAGCGCCTGCTGCGGTTCGTCGCTGATCACGAAGACCGTCGCATCCACATCGTAACGGCCCGTGAACGTGAAGGCGTTTACCCCGGCGGATAGGGCCATGGGTCGCGTGGCCGAAGGCAGCACGGAGGGGTCATCCAATCGATGAGCGTTGGGATGCGTGCGCACCGGTGGTTCGATCGGCCCGTGCGGAGTCTCGACCGGACCGACGGCCATGAGGTTGACGCTGGCCACCTTGGGCTCAGCCGCGTTCGGGCCGGAAAAACGGTCGCGAATCACGATTACTGGCCGATCGGGCGCGGGCCGGGCTACGGCGACCGCGCGTGTCCACACGAGATTGTTCCCTTGGAACGACGCGCGCGCGTAGGCGAAATCGGCCGAGGTTTCAAAAACCGCTTGGATGGAGCCGTTCCAGGCGCCCGAGCCAGCGGTCAACAGGGCTCCGTCCTTGTCCCAGGCGTGACCGATGGCCGCCTCAGGAAGGACCATCGAGTGAACATACCCCCCCGGCGCATGCGGCGTGTAGATGGCCGACCAGTCGGTCGAAAGGGGCTTGGCCAGGGCGTAAAGAACGATGGAGCCGTAATCATGGTGTCGGTGATCGCGGTAGAAGTCGCCATTGACGAAGAAGAGCGCCGTTTCGTTGCTGGTCCCCCAGCCATGGCGCAGGACGCTCAGATAGCCGGGGAAGGTAGCATCGCCGAGCGGGCCGGCTTCGGCCGGCAGGGAGTCGTCAATCATGACCGTGGTCGTTCCGAAGAAAAACGAGTGCTGCCTGCCGCCGGCCGTCCAAGCGGCCATCAGACGCCGGCTGAGCGCCGGATCGGCGTCGCGGAACCCGGTCCCAAGAAGCCCGAAAAGCTCGGAGGTTTCCAGCCCGCTGTCGCCCAGCGCGACCAGTGCCCGTTTGTTGCCCATCCGCGGCTCAGGCGGCGTTTGAAGATTCAGGTAGAACTCAGCAAATCGGCGGAGCTTCGGCCACTGAGCGAATGGATCCGTCCGGCCCAACTGCTTGATCTGCAGTAAGTTATTCATGGTCGGGACCATCGAAGCCCCCATGTAGTGGGGACAGCCGATCTGGGCGCCATGCTCGTTGATAATGCGTTCAACGGTCTCCTTCAGATGGCTTTCGACCTGTTCGGTCCGTCCCTTCATCATCGGATGCCGGCCGAGAAAGAGCGCATAAAAACGGCGGTACCCCCACTGCTGGACCGGCATGTTCTCGGTGCCGAGGTTGAGGCCGTGTGCTGGGGTACTGATGGGGGCGTGATCGTCGTCCCACATCACGTTGGCGTAAAGCACCGCAGCTGCCTTGAGTTTGCGGCGTTCATCGTCCGTTATTCGCGGATCGCCCAGCAGTTGATCAATCCACACGCCGTCACGCTGGGCGATCAATCCCCCGTGCCAGTAATGGATTCCGAAGTCATAGATGCCGCCTTTGTTCACGAGGGCGTCGAGCATGGAGGATGCGTTTTTCAGGACATTGGAGACGCACGCGGCCAGTTTTTCCCGGCCGGGGTCGCGCCAGGCGTCGAAAAGCGGCCGCGTGGCGGTGTCGTTGCCGTAGTGCCATCCGTAATAGCCCCCATCCTCACGAATCCGTCGCTTGATCGCCTCGATCCCGGAGCGGGACATGAAGGCCGTGCCGTAGCCCTCCGGCGGGTCCGGCCAATCGAGCCTCCAACGGCTCACCTTCTCCAGGTTCATGCCGCCGTGGATATTCATCTGGATATTGATCGGCTGGATTTCCCGCGGCGCCTTGATGTCGCCCCGGGTTCCGACATAGAGGCCCCAGACCCACCGGCTGATCGGGAAAACCCGGCCATCCGGGCCGCGCCGTAGGCTGATGAGCGAGAGGCCGCATTGCGGCCGGCCCCCGGGTTCGGCCGGCGGGCGCGTAAAGATTCCCACGCCACTCATGTGAGCGCCCAGCAGGCGAGAGGCGGGGCCTGCGAAGATGCCGATCATGGGCGCCGATTCCGGCGCGTCGCGCTTGAACAGTTGCCAGTACCAGCCCGTGTCAAAGCACCACGGATCCCAGCGGGCCATCATCGCCCGAGTATTGTCGCCGGTGACGTAACTGACCTCTCGCGGCCGGTCGAAGGCGAGTTCTACTTCCGCGTCGCCATCGCCCGCATTGGCGCCTTTGTACACCTCGCCGTCGGAACCGACGCCGAAACGCTTGTCGGTTGCATGGTGGCCGCCGCGGTAACGGGCATGGGTCGGCTGCACGGCTTCGTAGAGCTCGAACGACCAGGACGGCTCGAAATCGGTCTCTTCCTCGAACAGCACCGAGGGCTGGCCGGCCTCCAGGGTGATCGTGGAGGTGTAATAGCCCGCCCCGGCGGGTTTGAGTGTTTGCGGGCCGTAACGCAACTCGGGGTGTTGAAACCGATACTCGATCTGCACCTTGGCGCGCAACGGCCCCCGTTCGAGAATGCGAACGACCATACTCGTGGCCTTTGTGCTTCGGGTCCAGTCATGAGGCGATTGAAAGGCCAGAGAATTCTCTCCCTGGCCAACCCATTGGCCGTCGCGCATGCGGACTCCTTGAAGTGGGGCAGGCAGTTTCTGCGTGACGTTGCAATCAACAGCCTTCGGCACACGAATACCCGTCAGCCCATTGAGCAACTCGTAGTGGGTCTCGGTTTCGGTGAGGGTAACAAGGTCGGGATCCGGATCCCAGGGGCGCTGATCGGAGGTCGCGGTCGTCAGGGTCCAGGATCGGACCGCGTGGGCGGGCAGGTCCGTGCGCAGGGCCAGTTTCCGTCCGCCCTCCACGAACTGGAACGGAACGGCATTGGAGGCCTCATTCACCAGCCACACGCCAGAGGTGGGCGCATGCTGCGGGAGTTCGAAGGTGACGATCTGTTCGGGATGCGAAACTCCGAAGTGTTCCGCCAGTTCGAACCGAAGCGGTTTCAGCTGCGTTTTCAAAATTCCGCCAAAGGACGAGGAGCCCTTCAAATTGCAACCGGAGCCGCAAAGCATAAGAATGGCTGTTAGTAACACTTTCATCCCTTGTAGCTGCCTTTGCACCCTCCCGGTGCCGTTTGTCATTTGCGAACTCATCAGCCGGAAACCCGTGAAGTCAGCGCTTACTGTATGGTGATCAGAGTACCATCGGCCTGCTGGTAAACTTTTCCTGTTCCAATGAACGTGATGTTCCTGGCTTTCTTCAGCAGGTAGATGTTGCGGCCGTTGAGGTTCACGCTTGCGCCTGTGCCCAGGCCCTCCATGCTCGTGGCATAGAGCGCCGTGTTCCCGCCGCCCTCGATGTTGGCGTTGCCGGTCAGAGTAACCGTCGCGCCCTCGGCAATGAAGATCTTGTCGAAGGCGAAGTTGTTGACCCAATCGGCCGGATCGCGCGCCACGCTGTTGCGGTCTTTGCTGCCGGTGTCGAGGTTGCACGAGTTGTGGAACGTGACGGTCGTGTTGTTGGTCATGGTGAAGGCCGGCGCGTTGGTGGAGTTATTCTCCCAAGCCGTGCCGTCCCCGCGGATGTGGATCGCGGTATTCGACAGCCGCACATGACTGCGTCCATTGCCGGAAGCTCCGAGCGCGATCTGGATGCGGTTGACGTCTATCGTGCCGCCGTCGGACACGAGGTAATCGGGATACGGATTCGCTGCGCCGTGGATCCCCCCGTCAATCCGAAGCCGGTTGCCGTAGAGGGTGTGGTTCTTCAGGTCCCATTTGCCGCTATTGGCATTCCATTTCACGCCCGCATCAATGAGGTCCCAGTTCGGCCGGCCGTCGAGAATCGGGTTGCCGGCCCATTCGTGATTGCTGCCATTGTGGGAATACGATGTTATGGTGGTGTTCGTGGCATTATTGATGACCCAGGCGCGGATCTGGCCGGTGCCGTTGGCCTGAAGTTTGATGGTCCCGATGTTGTAATAACCTGCGGTCTGGGTGGGAGTTGCCCTGCACATCTGCAAATAGGTCATGGTCACCGGCCCGGCGCTGAAGAATCCCACCTCTTCCCAGACAGCGAAGCCGATGCCGCCATTGACCGTCAGTCCGCCGGTTCCAATGCTTACGATACCCGATTTCCATCCGTTCTTGCTGTTAGGGGTAATAGTCAGGCTTGAGGGGATTGTAACAAGCATGTTGCCGGTCTGAAGGCGCTGGAGGCAGGCCGGCACGGTGCCGGCGTTGAAGCTCGGGCCAAATCCGTCCGGAATGATCGCAGCGTCCGCTTCCGGTCCCGTGCCCCACGGATAGCCGGCAGAGCCCGCCGCATTCGTCCAGTTATTGGGATCGTCCCACTTGTTCGGATCGGTCCCGCCGCCCCTGTAGTAGTAGGTCTCCGCCCACCCGATCGTCACGCCCATCGCGGCCGCCAGTACCGTCGCCATGCCCCATTTTCCGAGTCGTTTCATGTGAGACCTCCTGCTCCTGTTGTGCGGGGGTTTGCTCGCGACAATATTTCCGAACACTCCACCTTATGGGCCGCCGGACACAGCGCCCGGCGACGGTTTTCGGACTGTCCGAGTCGGCGGGTTGTCGCGCCGGCAATGAAGTCGGGCGTCAACGCCAAGGGGCTCGGGCGTACTCCTTCCGACAGCACCCGGAGCACATACTCGGCCACGGTCACGCCGTGTGCCACCGGATCCATCTCAATGCGCGTCAGCGGCTTGTCATACACAGGGCCCAGTCCCTTGTTGGCCCAGCTCGCCACCTGCACATCCTCGGGGATTCGAATACCGTGGCGCGTCAGCGCCAACAGCGCTCCGCGGGCAATAAAATCGTCATCGAAGTAGATGAAATCCGGCAGGGGACGGGCCAACGCCAACCAGGTCTGCATGGCTCGCAGCCCGCCGCGCTCCACCGATTCCGGACTGCGGAGCCCGGCAACCGGCGTTACCTCCAACCAATCGCACGAGATCCCCTGGGCCTCCATCTGGAGGGCCAGGGCTTGCGCCGGATGGTGGGCCGAAAAACGGGGGGCGTCCTTCGCGGCCAGCAGGGCGCTTCGAATTCCGCATTCCAAGCAGTGTGCCGCCAGGGCCTCGTAGGCATCCGCCGTGGACAACCCTATATCGGGCCGGACAGGCGCCTCCGCGGTCGGATGAACGGCATCCACATACACGACCGGGAGGCGGAATCGCTTCAGAACCTCCCACACGGTCGGACCCTGGCCCTGAAACTCGATCCAACCGCCACCCTCCACCAGAACCAGATCCACCGACCGAGTCTCCAGAACCCCTCGCATTTCCGCATATTCATTGGCATGGGCGGCGCCGTCCAGATGCATGTCGGTGACGAGAAAACGCTGCGCGTGCAGTCGCCGCGTGATCTCAGCGGCCATGACCGTGTGGTAGTACATGTCCGGACCGGACCAGGAGGCGAGCAGCACGTGACCGCGCCAGGAGAACCGTGTCGGGTCACACACAAGAATGCCCCGCCGCGGTCGTGGGGCAATGAGACCTTCGCGTTTGAGCTGGGCCAGAGCGCGGCGGATGGTGATGTCGTTGACGCCGAGTTCCGCCGCCATCTCGAGTTTGGTCGGGAGTGTGTTCCCAGGCTTGAACCGGCGCGTGAGAATGGCCTCGCGAAGCCCGTCGGCCACCTGCGCGGTCAGCGTCTTGCCGGCCTGGCGGTCAATACGAAACGACAGTCGATATGATGCCTTGCCCATAAACTACTCGCTATGATACACCCAATACACTCAAATGTCAAATCGGAGCGAAAAATTTACTTTTTTCAGCGGGAAAGGCGACGAACGGGCTCCGGCGCGAAGGGAACAAACCAAGAGGCGGACGAAGCGCCCGGGCCCTCCGTACGAATGATCACATCGGTATCGGGACCTCCCTGTCGGAGCGAGAGAACGACCGGAGAAGGTCCGAAGGTCCACGCGGCCAGGAACAGAGCCTTCCGCTCGGTGGCACGGGCCAGAACGGTGTATCGGGGAAGGACGGGATCGAGTTCTCCGATGGTGTGGCTCGTTTCAGCCGGCGGCAGGGGATCGCGCGCCAGATAAACGGCGGCCCCCTTTGGAGCCAGAAGCCCCAACTGCGTATAGCCCCGAGCCCGTTTCCAGACGAGCGTCAGGAGTGACTCGCGCCCCGGCAAACGCCGAACCTCCGAAAAATGACGGTACCCCCGTCGCTGTCCCAGCCTCGCCGATCTTCCCGATGGGACATGATCGGGAGTTCCCACGACATGCATGGCCCAGTCGTACCGATGCCGCCGATTGCTGAGAATCCGAAAGAGGTCCAGCACCAACCCTTCGGAGACGATCACCGTGCGGTCAAGGCATACGCCGGAATAAACGCGCTCATTCAGCGCCCGAACCGCCTGAAAACCGCGCCCGTCCGGCTGAAACAGCAACCGTTCCCCATTGGATATCGAGTCGCGCCAGCGGTCGCATTCCCAGATCGAATGGGTCTCGAAATCATAGGGAAACATGGGCGTCCCATCCACCGTGACGGTGTTATGGGCAATCGTCGTTCGGGCCCAGGTCAGGTAGAGCGGGTCCGCATAGCCGCGATCGTCCATGCGGGGCGCATCGGTGACCGGCTCTCCGCCGGCGTGGAGGTCCAGATGGAGGGCGGCGGGAGATTGATGCCCGGCGACATGCGGGCCCCAGAAGAGGAAGGCGGAGGGCGCCGAAGGGGTGGCCGGCTGTGCCCGGAGAACCGCTGCTCCGTAAACGGGAAACAGCGTCGCGTGGTTTTCGTGGCGACCCGCCAAAGAGAAGGAGGCCGTCCGGGGGAGTCGAAACGGCTGTTCGGGATAGCGGGGACGGGGGATTTTAAGAAATTCCACCTCGCTGATCCAAGGCGATTGAAGCGCCAGGGGAAGACCGGGGAGCGGCCGCCGGTCCTGCGGAATTTCACGCTCGGACTTTTGAATCAGGGCGGCGTAGAGCGGGTCGCGATAGGCTTCCCAGGCGCGGTGGAGGAGGGGACCCCATATGAAAAGCCCCCGCAGATTGACGAGACGCGAGTCGTTCAACAGGGAAAGATCCCCACTGGGGAACGCGAGAAAGACGAGCGCATCAAAGGCGGCCTTGAGCGTTTTGGTCCCCAGCCGCGTTCCATAATCGCGGTGAAGGTCCATGCCGTCGTTCTGCCAGAGTGGCGGGAGAGGTTTGTGCCAGAGATCCACACCTAGGGGGTCGAGCATATCGGCCATTTCGGCCATGAGAAAGAGCACATACCCGTGGTAACCCGGCGCCCGTTCCCAATGAAGTCCATCGTCCAGAACGTCGTGGCGCAATTGATGGACGAGGCCGTACCGCCAATCGGCGAGCGACGTTCCCCACCCGTAAAGGACATCGTGCACCCCCTGCCGGTCATGGAGTGCGATCGCCGCGGCGAGCCGCCCGCGCAACACGGCGGTGTTATGGTTGCCGCAATCCTGCTGGGCGCCCGACTCCGAGGCGGCCCGCGTGGACTCCAACAAATGGCGGAAGAGGCGATCCTCCCTCAGGGCAAGACCCTCCGCGGCCAGAAGGTCATAGGTCTGGGCGATACGGACAATAAACTGCGCTTCTTGGCTGTCTTCGATCCCGAGGCGTCCGAGACCGGCGCTCACAGGCAGGGCAGGGTACCAGGCGGCCAACCGGCGGAGAAGGGCTCGGGCACGGACAAAGAAGGCGCGCCGGCCGGTCAGTGTTCCGGCGACCGCA
>Ga0308417_1002122_pt1 | contig 13183 bp, 14 predicted proteins | sample HotsprSampleOS65_FD_203528 | JGI IMG/M metagenome (GOLD analysis project Ga0308417, IMG submission 203528) | Hot spring phototrophic mat microbial communities from Octopus Spring, Yellowstone National Park, Wyoming, United States - 20090730_OS65 ... | reverse complement strand
GGACGTCGGTGAGGTAGATCACCCTCGCCGCCCCCAGGGCGGCGCCGATCGCGCCGGCGACGGTGTCGGCGTTGATGTTGTAGGCCTGCCCCTCGAGGTCGGAGCCGATCGTCGACACCACCGGGATCAGGTGCTCGGCCAGCAGCCGCTCGAGGATGGCCGGGTTGACGCGTCGCACCTCGCCCACGAACCCGAGCTCCGGGGAGCGCACATCGGCTTCGATGAGTCCGGCGTCCTCACCGGACAGGCCGACGGCGAGTGGACCGTGGACGTTGATGGCGGACACGATCCCCCGGTTGACCTTGCCCACGAGCACCATGCGGGCGATGTCGAGCGTCTCGGCATCGGTCACCCGCAGGCCGTCACGGAACTCGGGCTGCTTGCCGAGCCGTTCCATGAGCTCACCGATCTGCGGGCCACCACCGTGGACCACCACGACCCGGATCCCCACCGACTGCAGCAGCACGATGTCCTCGGCGAAGCGCAGCGCCAGCTCCGGGTCGGTCATGGCGTTGCCGCCGTACTTGACGACGATCGTCGCCCCCCAGAACCGCCGGATGTAGGGCAGCGCCTCGATCAGGACGTCGGCGGCGAGCTCGGGAGCGGTCATGAGGTGCCCATGTTCTCGTCGACGTAGGCGTGGGTGAGGTCATTGGTGAGCACGGTCGCCCGACCCGCTCCCACACCGAGGTCGGCGGTGATCTCGATCTCGCGGCCCGCCATGTGGGCCGCCACCGCCTCACGGTCGTGATCCACCTCGACCCCGGCCCGGCAGACCTCGATCCCCCCGTAGGCGATGGTGACGAGCCGCTGGTCGAAGGCCACGCCGGCGCTGCCCAGCTCGCTGGCGATCCGGCCCCAGTAGGGGTCGCCGCCGTACCAGGAGCACTTGCAGAGCTGGCTCTCGGCCACCTTCCGGGCGGCCCGGGCGGCGTCGTCGTCGCTGTGGGCACCCACCACGCGGATGCGCACGACCCTGGTGGCGCCCTCGGCGTCGGCCGCCATCTGCGCCGCCAGACCGGCGCAGGCCTCGGCCACCGCGTCATCGAGGTCGGCCCGGTTCACCCGGTCCCGTCGGCCCGACGCCAGCAGCAGCACCGTGTCGTTCGTGGAGGTGCAGCCGTCCACCGTGAGGGCGTTGAACGACTCGGCCACCCCCGCCACGAGCGCCCGGTGGAGCTCGGCCGGCGCAGCGGTGGCGTCGGTGGTGAGCACGGCCAGCATCGTGGCCAGGTTCGGCGCCAGCATGGCTGCCCCCTTGGCCATGCCACCGACCGCGAACCCCGGTCGCTCGACGAGGATCTCCTTGCGTCGGGTGTCGGTGGTCAGGATCGCGCCCGCGGCGTCGGCGGCCCCGTCGGGATGGCGGGCCGCGACCACGGTGGGGATTCCCGCGACGATCCGCTCCATCGGCAGCCGGATCCCGATCAGCCCGGTGGAGCACACGAGCACGTGGTGACGGTCGCAGCCCAGCTCGGCGGCCACCAGGTCGCACATGGTCTCAGCGTCGCGCTCCCCGGGCTCGCCGGTGCCGGCGTTGGCGTTGCCGCTGTTGAGCACGACCGCGGCGGCCTGCCCGCCGGAGGCCTGCAGGTGGGCGCGGCTGACCAGCACCGGTGCGGCCGTCATGAGGTTGGAGGTGAACACGCCGGCGGCCGGCACGGCCCGACCGTCCGCGGTGGCAACGACCGCCAGGTCGGCGGCGCCGTCCGACTTGATCCCCACGTGGCCACCGGCGGCCACGAACCCCTCGGGTGCGGTCACGCTCACGGGTACACCCCCACGTCGGGCAGCCCGGTGGTCTCGTCCAGGCCGCAGGCGAGGTTGGCGCACTGCACGGCCTGCCCGGCGGCGCCCTTGCCGAGGTTGTCGATGGCCGCGATGGCGAGCACCCACCCGGTCCGTGGATCCCGACGGACGGTGACCTGCGCCGTGTTCGACCCCAGTGTGGCCTTCGTCGACGGGGAGCCCCCGGTGACCACCACGAAGGGTTCGGCGTCGTAGGCATCGTGCAGCAGGGCGAGGAGCGCGTCCGTGTCGTGATCCCCGGTGGGCCGGGCGTAGCAGGTGGCCAGGATGCCCCGGCTCATGGGGGCGAGGTGCGGCGTGAACAGCACCGTGGCCGGTCCAGCGCCGAGTCGGCTCAGGGTCTGCTCGATCTCGGGCGTGTGCCGGTGGGTGAGCAGCCCGTAGGCGGTGAAGTCCTCGTCCACCGCGCAGAACGTGGTCGTGGGCTTGAGCGCACGGCCAGCGCCCGACACGCCGCTGGCGGCGTCGACCACGATGCCGTCGGTGGCCACCGCGCCCGCCCGGACCAACGGGGCCAGCGCGAGCGCCGCAGCGGTGGGGTAGCAGCCGGGCACGGCGACCAGGGTGGCGCCGGCGAGCTCGACGCGGAACAGCTCGGGCAACCCGTAGACGAACCGGCCGAGCAGCTCGGGACGCTGGTGGGGTTCCCCGTACCAGGCCGGGTACAGGGCGGCGTCAGCGAGCCGGAAGTCGGCCGCCAGGTCCACGACGTGGCCGACCCGGGGGACCAGCTCGTCCACGATCTGCTGGGAGGCACCGTGCGGCAGCCCGAGGAACACGAGGTCGAGCCCGTCGACGGCCTCGGCCCGGAACGGCTCGAAGACGAGGTCGGGGTAGGCAGCGGCGAGGCTCGGGTACAGCTCGCGCACCGGGGTGCCGGCCTGGGTGTCGCCGGTGGCGAGCTCGACGGCGAAGGCGGGATGGGCTGCGCACAGTCGCAGCAGCTCCGCGCCCGTGTAGCCCGAGGCCCCGATGATGCCGATCCGCAGCACGGTCGACGACCATACGCTACTACGCATATTCATGCAACGCGGTCGTGCGTCGCTCAGGCCCGCAGACCGGCGGGCAGGTGGGCCTCGACGGCGTCGATCACCCGCTGACGGACCTCGGCGATCTCCTCGTCGGTGAGCGTGCGGTCAGGGGCCTGCAGGCGCAGCGAGAACGCCAGGCTGCGTCGGCCCGGGGTGACCGACGGACCCCGGAACACGTCGAACAGCCGCACCGACACCACCAGCGGGCCGCCCGCCTGGGCGATGACCCGCTCCACCTCGGCCGCCGGGACGGCCTCGTCCACCTCGAAGGCCAGGTCCACGTCACTCGACGGGTAGCGACTCACGAGGCGGTAGCGGCGCTCGTGCCGAGGAGCCGCCACCAGCGCGTCGAGGTCGAGCTCGAGCACCGCCACCCGCTCCCGCAGGCCCACGGCCTCGGCCACGTCGGGGGAGATCTCGCCGACCACCCCCACCTCCCGGCCGGCGACCAGCAGCCGGCCGGCCCGGCCGGGATGGAGCCCGCCGACGGGCTGACCCACGATGGTGGGATCACGCAGCGCCAAGGCCTCGGCCAGCACGCGCCACCACTGGACCGCCTCCCCGGCCTCGGCCCCGGCTGCCACCGCCACCAGCTGCTCGCGCTCGCTCGGCAGCGCGGCACCCTCCACCGGGGGGGCGAAGACGGTACCGATCTCGAAGAGTCGGACCCCGTCGTTGCGGTGGGACTCGTTGTAGCGCACCGCCTGCAGCAGGCCGGGACGCAGGGAGGTCCGCAACACGGACTCCTCGGCGGCGAGCGGGTTGGTGACGGTGACGGCGTCGGCGTCGACCCCCACCCGTTCGAGCTCGCCGGGGGCGAGGAAGGGCAGCGGCATGGCCTCGTCGACGCCGAGACCGACCATGACCTGGCGCAACAGACGCCGGGTGCGCTGACGCTCGGTCAGCGTGCCGATCTGGGGGGTGGACGGAACGGAGCGGGGGATGTTGCCGTAGCCGTGGTGGCGGGCCACCTCCTCGATGACGTCGGTCTCCGTCCGGGTGTCCGGGCGGAAGCTCGGCACCCGCACCTCCAGCACCTCCGGCTCCACGGCGACGCACCCGAACCCGATCGGCTCGAGCAGGGCGGCGATCTCGGCCGTGGTCAGTCCGGTGCCGAGCAGGCCGTTGACCCGCGAGGTGCGGGTCCGCACCACCGCCGGCGGGGGCAGCTCCCCCCGGGCGTCGACCGCCCCGGCCACCAGCCGGGCGCCACTCGGTGCCAGCAGCTGCGCGAACCGGCGGGCCGCCAGCTCCACGATCTCGGGGTCGGTGCCCCGCTCGAAGCGGGCGGAGGCCTCGCTGCGCAACCCCAGGCGCTTGGCGCTGCGGGCGATCGCCAGCGGCTGCCACCACGCCATCTCGAGCAGCACCGAGGTGGTGCTCGACGAGATCTCGGTGGAGGCCCCGCCCATCACCCCGGCGATGCCCACCGGCTGGTCGTGTCCGTCGGCGATCACGCCGTCGCCGGCATCGAGGACGCGCTCGACGTCGTCCAACGTGACGATCCGCTCCCCCGGCCTGGCCCAGCGCACCCGCAGCGCCCCACCGGGCAGTCGATCGAGGTCGTAGGTGTGGTTGGGCTGACCCAGCTCGAGCATCACGTAGTTCGACACGTCCACGACGCTGTTGATCGGGCGCATGCCCAGCAGGGTCAGCCGGTTCGCGAGCCAGGCCGGGGACGTCCTGACCCTGATCCCGTCCAGCACCCGCACGTGGAACCGGCCGCACAGGTCGGGGGCGAGGATCTCGACCGATGCCCTGGACGCGGTGTCACCGGGAGCCTCCTCGACGCGGGGCTCGGGGATGGCGAAGGGCAGCCCGAGGCGCGCCGCCAGGTCACGGGCCACACCCGCGACCGACATGGCGTCGGGCCGGTTCGGGTTGATCTCCAGGTCGTAGAGCACGTCGGCCTCGATGCCGAGGGCGGCGCGCAGGTCCGTGCCCGGCTCGGGGCCCGCCGGCAGCACGAGGATGCCGGCGTGGTCCTCGCCGAGGCCCAGCTCGGCAGCCGAGCAGAGCATGCCGTTGGACCACTCGCCCCGCAGCCGGCGGCGCTCGATGCGTCGCCCGTCGGGCAGCGTGGCGCCGACGGTGGCCAGCGGTACGAGGTCGCCGACGGCCATGTTGAACGCACCGCAGCAGATCTGGAGAGCCTCGCCGTCGCCGGCGTCGACGTCGACGAGCTGGATCCGCTCGGCGTCGGGATGGGGGCGCAGGGCCAGCACCCGGGCCACGACCACGCCGTCGAGCCCCCTCCCCGGGTACTCGATCGCCTCGACCGCCATGCCGAGATCACTCATGACCTCCCCGAGCGCGACCGGGTCGCCCTCGAAGGGCGCGAACTCACGCAGCCACGAGAGCAGGACCTTCAAAACTGCTCCAGGAACCGGACGTCGTTGGTGAACAGCTCGCGGATGTCGTCGATGCCGTGCTTCATGAGGGCCAGACGGTCGATGCCGAACCCGAAGGCGAACCCCGACCACTCCTCGGGATCCAGTCCGCAGTTGCCGAGCACCTCGGGGTGCACCATCCCGCAGCCGCCGAGCTCCAACCATCCGGTCTGGCCGCAGGTCCTGCACCCCCCACCCTCGCAGAGCAGGCAGTTGATGTCGTACTCGGCGCTGGGCTCGGTGAACGGGAAGTACGACGGGCGCAGGCGGGAGTGGATGGCACCGCCGAAGAAGGCGGTGGTGAACGCCTCCAGGGTGCCGGCGAGGTCCGCGAAGCTGATCCCCCGGTCGACCGCGAGACCCTCGATCTGGTGGAACACCGGCATGTGGCTGGCGTCGGCCGTGTCGCGGCGGTACACCCGACCGGGCATGACGGCGTAGATCGGCGGTGGCTGGGTGGTCATCACCCGGATCTGCACCGGCGACGTGTGGGTGCGCAGCAGCACGGTCTCCGGCTCGCCCACGTCGACGTAGAGCGTGTCCCACATCCCACGTGCCGGGTGGTCGGCGGGGATGTTGAGGGCCTCGAAGTTGTGCCAGTCGCTCTCGATCTCGGGCCCCTCGGCGACCGTGAACCCCATGCCCACGAACAGATCCTGGAGGTGGTCGGTGGTCTGGGTCACGAGATGGAGATGGCCCCGGGAGCGGGTCTGGAGGGTCTCGGTGAGATCGAGCCGCTCCGCCTCGAGGCGGGCCCGACGGGCTGCGGCCTCGAGCTCGGCCCGGTGGGCGGCGAGGGTGGCGACGAGCGCGTCGCGGGTCTCGTTGAGCACCTGACCGGCCCGCCGGCGCTCCTCGGGGTCGAGGGCACCGAGACGGCGACGCAACAGCGTGAGCGGCGCCTTCTTGCCGAGCACCTCGCTCTCGACGGCGCGCAGCGCGTCGAGCGTGGCGGCGGCCGCGATGCGTCCGCGCGCCTCCAGGCCGATGCGCTCGATCTCGTCGATCATGTGCCGCTCACCTTGTCGAATCGGCAACGGGGCGTCCAATCGGATGCCGGCGCCGCTGACGGGCGCTCTCGAAGCACAGCACGGCTCCGGCCACGGCCACGTTGAGGCTCTCGATGCCGCCGTCCATGGGGATGCTGATCCAGGCGTCGAGGTGGGTGGCCAGCGCCCCGTCCAGCCCGTGAGCCTCGTTGCCGAGCACCAGCGCCACCCGGGCCCGCAGGTCGAGCTCGTCGTAGTCCGCGCCCCGGCGCGCCACCGCACCCAACCGGCGGTAGCCGGCGTCGCCCAGCAACCCCAGAGCGTCGGCGGCGTCGACCCCGTCGGCGACGGGGACCCGCACCACCGAACCGGCCGACGCCCGCGCCGCCTTGGGCCCGAAGGGATCCGCGCTGCTCCCGGCGGCGACCAGCCCTCCGGCACCGGAGGCCTCCACCGCCCGCACCAGCGTCCCCACGTTGCCCGGGTCGGCCACGTCCACGAGCACCACGACCGGCCGTGCGTCGGCCCGGGCCAGCACCTCGGTGACCGGCAGCGACGGCCGGTCCGCCACCGCCAGCACGCCCCGGGGGCTGAGCGTGTCGGCGATGCGTTGGACCACGCCCGACGCCAGCCGCCGGACCGGCACCCCGCGACGGTGCGCGAGCTCCAGCAGGGCCTCGCGTTCGTCCACGCCGAGGTCCTCGTCGACGAACAGCTCCCGGATCACGACCCCCGCGCCGCGTGTCCCACCACCCGCCGGCGGCGCGTGGGTGAGGGCCTCGGCCACCACCGCCGGGCCCTCGAGCACGAACCGCCCCTGGTCCAGACGCGCCCTGCGGCGCCCCATGAGGCGCCGCAGGTTCTGGACCTTCGGGTTCCGCAGGCCGAGCGGAGCGCTCAGGAGGCCGCCCCGGCGTCGGATGTCGTCCGACCGGCCACATCCACCAGTGCACGGAAGGCGTCGGGGTCGCTGACCGCGAGATCGGCCAGCACCTTGCGGTCCACCTCCACCCCGGCGGCGCGCAGGCCGCTCACGAACCGGCTGTAGCTGGTGCCGTGCTCGCGGCAGGCAGCGTTGATGCGTTGGATCCACAGCTTGCGGAACTCGCCCTTGCGCGCCCGACGGTCGCGGTAGGCGTACTGCAGGGAGTGCATCACCTGCTCGTTGGCGGCCCGGTAGGACCGGCTCTTGTTGCCGTAGTAGCCCTTGGCGCGCTCCAGGGTGGTGCGCCGGTGCTTTCTGCTGGCCACGGAGCGCTTCACTCGTGCCATCGGGTGCTCCTTTCGGACGGGGCGGATGCGGACAGGGACCGGGCCGCAGGATGGTCAGCGGCCGAGCTGGCGGCGGACGCGGGCCTCGTCGGCTGCGGCGACCTCCGTCGGACCCGTGAGTCGGCGCTTCCGCCTCGGGCTCTTCTTCTCGAGGATGTGGTTGAGGTTGGCCCGCCGTCGCAGGATCCTGCCCGTGCCGGTGGTCCGGAACCGCTTGGCGGCGCCGCGATGGGTCTTCATCTTGGGCATGGTGCCTCCGTCGTGCTGGGCGGCGCGTCGTTCCCCGCGCCGCCGGGGTCTGGATCGTCGTGGGAGCCGGCTCAGGCGCCGTCGGCGGACTCGGTGGTGACCGCCTCGGGCGCGGTGGCACCGCTGTCGGCGAGCCGGGACCCGGCGCCGCTCCGGCGACCCCGGCCGTTCTGGGCCTGGGCCTTGCGGTCCGGTGCGAGCACCATGGTCATGTTCCGGCCGTCGAGCCGGGGGTAGATCTCCACCCGTCCGACGTGGGCCACCTGCTCGGCCACCTCGTCGAGGATCTTCTTGCCCAGCTCCGGGTGCTGCATCTCCCGACCCCGGAACATGATGGTCACCTTCACCTTGTGACCCTCACCGAGGAACCGCTCGATGCGCCGGGTCTTCGTCTCGAAGTCGGCCTGACCGATCTTCGGCCGGTACTTCATCTCCTTGACGACGACGTTGGTGCTCTTCTTGCGGGACTCCTTGGCCCGCTGGGCCGCCTGGTACTTGTACCGGCCGTAGTCCATGATCCGACAGACCGGGGGGGTGGCCTTGTCGGCCACCTCGACGAGGTCGAGCTCGAGATCCCGGGCCATCGCCAGCGCCTCTGGCAGCGGTTTGATCCCGAGCTGGGCGCCGTCGGGGCCGATGAGGCGGACCTCACGGGCTCGGATCCGGTCGTTGATCCGGGGCTCGTTGCTGGCGGTGGTTATCGCCGATCACTCCTCATGCGTGCGCTCATGGTCTCCTTCGCGCTGATGGACTGGGACAGGCGCCCGAAAACAGACGATGCGGACGCCGGAAGCCGACGCCCGCGTGGCGCCGCCTGGCGACGCCGTCCGTGGGAATCGACCCGGCGCACGCGCTACCCGCTCGTCGGGCACCGGTGGCCGGGTGGGAGCCCACCGCCGCCCGGGCGCCGGGGTCCCCGCTTTCCGTGGGTTGTGAGGCCGTAGAGTACCAGCAGCGACCGCCGGCATCGACCCGTCGGGCGCATCGAGGACCCCCACCTGCCGATCGGAGCGCTGAGATGAGCCTGTGGACCCCTAGCGGCGAGGTGCCCGTCAACCGCGACCGTCCGTCCCCCGAGCCCGAGCGCGGCGGCGCCGCCGGCGTCGTCGGCGGCCCCTCGCTCGAGGACCTGTCCCCCGAGGAGCGGGCCCGGGCGGAGCAGATGGTGGCGGAGATGGCCGAGGTGCAGCGCCAGATCCTGGCCGCCCCCGCCGGCGCCATCGTCGTGAACCACGTGGTCGGGTTCTACGAGCTGGCGATGATCCACCTGAGCCAGCCGGAGCCGCGGTTCGACGAGGCCCAGCTGGCCATCGACGCCATGGAGGCGGTGCTGGACCGGGTCGGCTCCCGCCTCGGTGACGACGGCAGGGCACTGAGGGAAGCGCTCCGTCAGGCGCAGATGGCCTTCGTGCAGCGTCGCAGCGAGTCGGCTGCGACCGACACCTGATCGGCCACGACCGCGGTGCCGGGCACGACCGGCTACCGCACGGGCACCAGGTCCGTGGCCTCCCAGCACCCCAGGTGCCCGGGAACCACCCGGAAGTCCACCACGGTGCCCACCTCGACGGTGCGGCTGCCGTCGGCGACGGCGGTGCAGTGGAAGGGGTGGGTACGCCCGTCAGCGCTCGCCACGGTGCCGGTTCCCCGCTCCCCGTCGAACTCGACGACCTCACCGCGCAGGATGCCGTCCACCGTGGCCACCGACCTCAGTGCACGATCTTGGAGATCGGCAGCTCGATGATGTCGGTGGCCCCGGCATCGCGCACCGCCGGGATGAGCACGTTGATGCTCGACTTCGCCACCACCGTCTCGATCGCGTAGCCGGCACCGTCGTAGAGCTCGTTGACCGTCGGGGCCTTCATGGCCGGCAGCAGGCCGATCACGTCCGCCAGGCGGTCACCGGGCACGTTCATCTTCACCAGCACCTTGCCGCGCGCCTCCAACACGCCCTCGAGCAGGGTGCGGATCTGGTGCATGGCGTGGCGGCGGTCGGGGTCCTCGTAGGAGCCGGGGTTGGCGATCAGCTCGGTGTAGGACACGAGGATGGTGTCGATGATCTTCAGCCCGGCCGCACGGAGGGCCCGTCCCGTCTCCGTGATGTCGACGATGCAGTCGACGATGTCGGGCACCTTCGCCTCGGTGGCACCGTAGGAGAGCCGGATGTCGGCCTCGATCCCTCTGGCGGCGAAGAACCTACGGGTCAGCTCCGGGTACTCGGTGGAGACCTTCAGCCCGGCGGGCAGCTCCTCGACCGAGGACACCGGCGAGTCGGCGGGCACGGCCACGACGATCCGCACGGGGTTCTCGGTGGCCTTCGAGTACCGCAGCTCCCCGAGCGACACGACCTCGCTGGCGGTCTCCTCGACCCAGTCCCGACCGGTGATCCCGAGGTCGAACAGCCCCTCCGCCACGTAGCTCGGGATCTCCTGGGGTCGCAGGATCCGCACCTCGTCGATCCGGGGATCGGCGATGCGGGCCCGGTAGTCGACCGCCGAGTCCCGACGGACCTTCAGGTCGGCGGCCTCGAACAGCTCGAGCGTCGCCTTCTCGAGCGAGCCCTTGGGTAGGACCAGGCGGAGCATGGCGGCCACGCTACCGGCCCCGACCCCGACGCCAGCAAGGCGGCCGCCGGTGGCGGCCCGCCCCGGCCTAGGCTCACCGTCGTGCTCCACACCGAGCGCCACCTGAGCCACCGGGCCAACTGGCTGCGCGCCAGCGTGCTCGGCGCCAACGACGGGATCGTGTCGACCGCCAGCCTCGTGCTCGGGGTGGCCGCCGCGGACACATCGGGCTCCACCATCCTCACCGCCGGGGTGGCGGGGCTGGTGGCGGGCTCCCTGTCGATGGCGGTCGGCGAGTACGTCTCGGTGAGCTCCCAGCGCGACACCGAACAGGCCGACATCGCCAAGGAACGCCACGAGCTGGCCACCGTGCCCGAACGCGAGCTGGCCGAGCTCACCGCCATCTACCGGCACAAGGGCCTCTCGGCGGAGCTGGCCCGCCGGGTCGCCGAGGAGCTCTCACAGAGGGATGTGCTCAGGGTCCACCTGCACGAAGAGCTCGGCATCACCGAGGAGACGATGGCGCGCCCGGTGCAGGCAGCCGTCGTCTCGGCGGTGTCGTTCGCCGCCGGTGCCGCCCTCCCGCTCGCAGCCATCGGGGTGGCCGGTGCCGCAGTGCGGATGCCGGTGACGCTGCTGCTGGCGGCCGTGGCGCTTGCGGTGCTCGGCGGGCTCGCCGCCCGGCTCGGCGGTGCTCCGGTTGGACGCGCCGTCGCCCGGGTCACCATCGGGGGCGTCGCCGCCATGGTCGTGACGATGGTGGTCGGCAGCCTGTTCGGCGCCGCCGTCAGCTGAGCGGTCCGTCAGCGGCGCAGCTCCCGCAGCACGGCCACCATCTCGAGCGCCGCCCTCGCCGACTCCTCCCCCTTGTTGTCGGACTCGTCGGAGCGGGCGAGCGCCTGCTCGAGGTTCTCGGTGGTCAGCACCCCGAACACGATCGGCACGCCCGTCGCCAGCTGCGCGTCCTGGACGCCACGGGCGCACTCGCCCGCCACGTAGTCGAAGTGGGCGGTCTCACCGCGGATCACGGCGCCGAGCGTCACGACCGCGTCCACCGTCCCCGACGCCGCCAGCGTCCTGGCCGCCAGCGGGATCTCGAACGCGCCGGGCACCCACACCAGGGTGACGTCGTCCTCGGCGACCCCGTGGACGGCGAGCGAGTTGAGGGCTCCGTCGAGCAACCGGCTGGTGACGTGGTCGTTGAACCGGCCGCACACGATGCCGACCCGCACGCCCGCACCGGAGATCTCGGGCTCCACCGAGTGGCGTGCCCGGAAGTTAGAGGACATCGTCGAGCCCTTCGAGCAGGTGTCCCATCCGTTCCCGCTTCGTGCGCAGGTAGGCGATGTTCTCCGGGTTGGGCACGGACTGCAGCGGCACCCGCTCCACGATCTCGAGACCGAAGCCCTCGATCCCGCCGTACTTCGCGGGGTTGTTGGTCATGTAGCGCATCGTGGTGATGCCCAGGTCCACGAGGATCTGGGCGCCGATGCCGTACTCCCGCGAGTCCACGGGCAGGCCCAGCTCCAGATTCGCCTCCACCGTGTCCCGGCCCTGGTCCTGGAGGCTGTAGGCACGGATCTTGTGCCCGAGGCCGATGCCGCGCCCCTCGTGGCCGCGCAGGTACACGAGGACCCCCATGCCCTCGTCGGCGATCCGGCGCATCGCCTGGTCGAGCTGGATGCCGCAGTCGCAGCGCAGGGAGCCGAACACGTCCCCGGTGAGGCACTCGGAGTGGACCCGCACCAGGACGTTGTCCTCGCCCTGCACCGCGCCCTTCACCAGGGCCACGTGCTGCTCACCGTCGAGGACCGACTCGTACACGTAGCAGGTGAAGTCACCCCAGTCGGTGGGGATCCGGGCCTCGGCCACCCGCTTGACGAGCTTCTCGGTCTGGCGCCGGTAGCGGATCAGGTCGGCGATCGAGATCATGAGCAGGCCGTGCTGCCGGCAGAACCCGACCAGATCGGGCACCCGGGCCATCGAGCCGTCGTCGTTGACGATCTCGCAGAGCACCCCGGCCGGGTACAGGCCCGCCATGCGGGCGAGGTCGACCGCAGCTTCGGTGTGCCCGGCCCGCTTCAGCGTCCCGCCCTCGGCGCAGCGCAGCGGGAAGATGTGCCCCGGGCGGGCCAGATCAGCGGGACGGGTGCCGGGGTCGATGAGCGCCCGGATGGTCGCCGCCCGGTCGGCCGCCGAGATCCCCGTCGAGGTGCCGTGGCGGTAGTCGACGCTGTAGGTGAACGCGGTGCGCTGGACCTCGGTGTTGGTGCTGTCGCGCACCATGAGCGGGATGTCCAGCTCGTCCAGGCGCTCCCCGGTGAGCGGGACGCAGATCACCCCGGAGGTGTGGCGGACGAAGAACGCGATCTTCTCGGGTGTGGCGGCCTCGGCGGCCATGATGAGATCGCCTTCGTTCTCACGGTCCTCGTCATCGACGACGACCACGATCTCGCCGCGGGCGATGGCGGCCACCGCCTCGGGGATGGTGGCGAAGGCGTCGCGGTACTCGCTGCGGCTCATCCGTGCCACGGTGCCACCTTCACCTCTCCGAATCCAACCCGCGCGCCGCGAGCTGCGCCTCGAGCAGGCGCTCGGTGTACTTGGCGATGACGTCCACCTCGAGGTTCACCCGATCCCCTGCACCCTTCACCCCGAGGGTGGTGACCGCAGCGGTGTGCGGGATCACCGCCACCGTGAAGCCGTCCCCGAGGGGTGAGACCACGGTGAGGCTCACCCCGTCGACGGCGATCGAACCCTTCTCGACCACGTAGCGGGCCAGCTCAGAGGGCATCCGCACCCGCAGCTCGGGGGCCGCCTCGACGATCACGCCGACGGCGTCGACGTGTCCCTGGACGAGATGCCCGCCGAGCCGGTCCGCC
>Ga0308417_1002121_pt1 | contig 13189 bp, 13 predicted proteins | sample HotsprSampleOS65_FD_203528 | JGI IMG/M metagenome (GOLD analysis project Ga0308417, IMG submission 203528) | Hot spring phototrophic mat microbial communities from Octopus Spring, Yellowstone National Park, Wyoming, United States - 20090730_OS65 ... | reverse complement strand
CCGCCGAAACCCGACCGCGCGCTGGACTGCACCGGCCTGTTCTGCCCGCTGCCCATCGTGAAGACCAAACTGGAAATCGACGCCATGCAGCCGGGGCAGGTGCTGGCTGTTGCCGCCGACGATCCGGGATTTCTCAAGGATCTGCCGGCGTGGTGCACATCTACCGGGCACGAGTGTCTCGGCGTGGTACGGAACGGTGCGGTCATCACCGGTTACGTGAGGAAGAAATGATCACGGCGCATACCACCACCATCGTGCTGGGCGGCGAAGCCGGCCAGGGCATCCAGACCGTGGAGACTCTGCTGGTATCGCTGCTGCGCGCGGCCGGCTGGCACGTGTTCGCGACCAAGGAGTACATGTCGCGTATCCGTGGCGGGAGCAACTCGGTGACCATCCGCGTCTCCCGGCGACGGGTGCAAGCGTACGCGGAGATCCCCGACATTCTCGTCGCGCTGGATGCCAGCGCGCTCGCACACCTGGAACCGCGCATCGCGCCGCACACCCGCATCCTCGGCGATACCGCGGTGCTCGGATCCGCTCGACGGATCACGGACGTTCCGTTTCAGGCCATCGGTTCGGCATTGGGCAGCGCGTTGTACGCCAACAGCGCCGCCGCCGGAGCGGTCCTGGGAATCTTCGGCGTCCCGTTCGATCTGGTGAGCGCGCACCTGCAGCGTCGGTTCTCCGCTAAAAAAGCGGAGATCATCACGGGCAACGTAGAAGCCGCACGCCGCGGCTACGCCATCGGCGCAGAACTCCAATCGTCGGGCGGGTTGCGGCCCCCCGCCCCACCGGACCAGCCGGCAGGTCGGGAACTGCTGGTCAACGGAGCCGAGGCGGTCGCCATCGGTGCATTGGCGGGAGGCTGCACCTTCGTTGCGTCCTACCCGATGTCGCCGTCCACCGGCGTGCTCACCTTTCTTGCGCAGCAGGCGCAATCCTGCGGCATCATCGTGGAACAGGCCGAAGACGAGATCGCCGCGATCAACATGGTGCTGGGGGCCTGGTACGCCGGCGCGCGCGGCCTGGTGACCACCTCAGGCGGCGGCTTCGCGTTGATGGTGGAAGCCGTCAGTCTCGCCGGAGCCATGGAGTCGCCGCTCGTGGTGCATCTGGCCCAGCGGCCCGGACCGGCCACCGGTCTGCCCACCCGCACCGAACAGGGAGACCTCCAGTTCGCGCTGTACAGCGGCCACGGAGAGTTCGCGCGGATCATTCTCGCACCCTCAACGCTTGAGGAAGGGATGCTCCTGACGCAGCGGGCGTTCGGTATCGCCGACCGGTTCCAGGTGCCGGTGTTCATCCTCACCGATCAGTACTTCATGGACACGTACTACAACATTCCGACACCGGAACTGCCGGAAGCGGAGCCGCTACACATCGTGGAAACGGACGCCGGATACCGCCGCTACGCGCTCACACCCGATGGGATCTCACCGCGTGGGATTCCCGGGTACGGTTCCGGACTGGTCCGGGTAGATAGCGATGAGCATGACGAAGACGGTCGCATCACCGAGAGCATGGCGATGCGGGTCGCCATGGTGGACAAACGGCTGCGGCGTGTGTCGGTGCTCACCGCCGAGGCGCTGCCGCCGCGCCTCAACGGCCCGGCGGATGGATCGCTGCTCGTGGTGGGATGGGGATCAACCGGTCCGATCATCGCGGAGGCGATCGCCGGTTTAGGACGATCGGACGTGGGACACCTGCACTTCACGCAGGTCCACCCGATACACCCGACGGCTGCCGGTATTCTCCATTCGGCACGGAAGGTAGTGCTGGTAGAGGGCAACGCCACCGGTCAGTTTGGGCAGCTATTGGCGCTCCACGCCGGCGTCGACATATCCGACAAGATTCTGCGGTACGACGGCTTGCAATTTTCGGTGGAACAACTTCAGGAGGAGTTCACCCGGCGGCTGTGACGCCGGCAGGTGGACACGGATTATGGATCCCAAAACCTACGATGTGCATGACGTGGACGTTGCGTGGTGCCCCGGCTGCGGCAATTTTCCGCTGCTGGCCGTTCTCAAGAAGGTGCTCGCCGGCCTGGACATCCCGCCGGAGCGGGTAATCATTTCATCGGGTATCGGGCAGGCGGCCAAGACGCCGCAGTATCTCGCCTGCCACTACTTCAACGGGTTACACGGCCGCGCCCTGCCGCCGGCGACCGCCATCAAGGCGGTGAGCCCCGACTTTACCGTCATCGTCGAAAGCGGCGACGGCTGTTCCTACGGGGAAGGGGGCAACCATTTCATCCACACCATCCGCCGCAACCCGGATATCACCCACATCGTGCACAACAACATGGTGTACGGGCTGACCAAGGGCCAGGCGTCGCCCACCAGCGCCCGGGGTTTCGTCACCCCGGTGCAGACAACAGGGGTGTTCGAAGAACCGTTCAATCCCATCGCCGTCGCGGTGGCACTGGACGCGCCGTTCGTCGCCCGGGTGTTTGTGGGAGAGCAGAATCACGCGGTGAAGGTGCTGCAGGAAGCGATACAGCACCCCGGCTACGCACTGGTGGACGTTCTGCAACCGTGCGTCTCATTCAACAAGGTCAACACCTATGCCTGGTTCAAGCAGCACACCTACGTGCTGGACACTTCCTACGACCCGACGGATCGTGCCGCGGCGTTCCGGACCGCAACCGATCCGGAACGCTTTGCACTCGGGGTCATCTACCGTACCGAACGACGCACGCCGTTTGAACGGAACCTCTCGGCATACGCCGCCAATCCGCGGCCTGTCCGACAACGTACCATACCGCACGAGTGTATTCAGGCGATTCTCGCCGCCAAGACCGTCTGAGCGGCTCTGAGCGGCGTCACGACTCCCCGCTGTACAGCTCGCGGCGTACCGCGGGGAGAGGCTCGGCGCACGTCACCCCTGCGCGATACCGGACCGAAATCCCGTACGTTGTCTCAGCCGGTGCTCCCCGACGTTGTGGTGCAGGTCGATCAGTAGGCGGTGCAGAGGATCTCAAAGTATGCTTTGGGATGCTTGCACACCGGACAGACGTCAGGGGCGGCATTCCCCTCATGGACATACCCGCAGTTGCGGCACTTCCAGCTGGTATCCCCCGCCTTCTTGAACACCGTACCGTTGGCGACGTTTTCCAACAACGCGCGGTAGCGCCGCTCGTGTTGCACTTCCACCTTGGAAATCAGGCGGAACTGCGCGGCCGCCTCCGGGAACCCTTCCTTGTCGGCCACTTCCGCGGCGTCTGGGTACAGCTTGGTGTGCTCGAAACGTTCGCCGTCGGCGGCGGCTTTCAGGTTCTCCGCAGTGGTTCCGATGACACCTGCGGGATACACCGCGGTGATCTGGACATCGCCGCCCTGCAAGAGCTTGAAAAACAGTTTGGCGTGTTCTTTTTCGTTTTCGGCGGTCTCGGTGAATATCTCCGCGATCTGCTCGTATCCCTCTTTCTTTGCCTGCGAAGCGAAAAAGGTATAGCGGTTGCGCGCCTGTGATTCTCCGGCGAACGCGGCCAGCAGATTCTTCTCGGTCTGTGTTCCTTTCAGGCTCTTCATGCGGAACCTCCTCTCAACGTGAATGAACGTCTTCTCGTATGGTTATCAGGGATGGGCTGCTTCAAGATTCCGGTTCAAACTCCGTCTTGTCCGCCCCGCAGATGGGGCACACCCAGGTGTCGGGAACCTGTTCGAACGCGGTTCCCGGCTTGACACCGTTGTCGGGATCCCCCTGTGCCGGGTCATACACGTAGCCGCAGAGCTTGCAGGTGTACTTCTTCATGGCGGTTGTCTCCTTCAGTGGGGCGGCGCCGGCCGCCGAGTGTACGGGAGCAGGTTGGGGAGGCGCCGTCGCAACCGGCGTCTCAGCGCGGATGAACGTCGCGGCGTTCATCGGTGTTTTCCCTTTCTTGAGCTCGTGGTAGCACAGGTACGTCAGCGGCTCGCCGGGGGCAATAGGTTCTGCCTCCACGATCCGCGCCAGGAAGATGGTGTGGGTGAACGCATCCATCGTACCGACGATCTCCGCCTCGAAGTAGCTGATGCCGTAGTCCAGGACCACGGGAACGCCGGTACGCCCCATCAGCGTGCGTACGCCGCGGAACTTGTCCACGTCGCGGCCGGACTTGAACCCCCACGGCCCCATGAACGCCAGCGTCGCATCCTTGTTGAGCACCGTAACGGTCATCACGCGGCTGGCCATTAGGTACTCGTGCGTCAGGTTCCGCTTGTGAATGCTCACGGCGAGACTCGGCGGTTCCGCCGATACCTGGACCACCGTGTTGACGATCTGACCGTTGCAGCGGGTGTCGGTGCCAGACCCGTTGCGCGAGCACACGATGTACATGCCGTAACTGATGTTGCACAGGGTTTCCCTGAGTTTCATTGCGGCTCCGTCACTTGAATAGATCCCCGGTGGACCGGTGCCACAGCAGCAGATCTAAATGATCCATCGGTATCCCGTTGTTTGATGCAAACGACTTCATCAGTGCTTCAATCTCCCGGTACCGTGCCGGTGTCAGCGTGCGGGGTACCGCCGCGATGACACCCAACTCCGCCAGCCGGCGCAGGATGTGCCGATCCAGAATGGCGAGGGAGGATCCTCTCCCAATGTTTCGCAGGAAGTGGCTCGCTTCTTTCATGCCCATCCCGCGGACATGCTCCGCCAGCCAGTCGCGCAGTTGTGCGTCATCCGAAGTGGTACGGATCCGGCGCAGTACGACCGTCCACCGGGCGCGGTTCTCCACGATGCGGCGGGCCTTCGTGTGACGGAATCGTACCGTACGCAGCGCCGCTGCAAGCCGCGCAGTCGGAGCGCTGAACAGCAGGTTCATGCGTCGCAGATCGTTTACCGCACGCCAGCACACCCGTGCCGACGACTGCGGTGTCAGCAGGCAGAAAGCGAACTCGGCGAACAGGCCGCGCGGTCCGAGTCGTCCCGCCCGTCGGAACGCCTGCAACCGCCGTTCAATGTTGTCCCGGATGCGGCGGTGATGCGCGCGGAGGCGCCGGACCGCCTCTCTCACGACATCAGGTCGTACTTCACCATGTTCTTGCCCGCGGTTTTCACCGCGTACATCAGCCGGTCGGCTCGCTTGATCAGCTGGTCGGCGAGGCACGCGCTGCCGGTGCAGCTGACCACTCCGGCGCTGAATGTCACCGGCCAGTCGTTCTGGGCTGCGATGCGCGCCAGGTGGTACTTGATGCGGTCCATCACCGCGCGCACGTGGTCCTGGGTTTCCTCACGGAACAGAATGGCGAACTCATCGCCGCCCACCCGCGCCACCAGGTCGTTGGCGCGCACCGCCTGCTTCATGGTCTGGGCGACCAGTCGCAGCAGGGAGTCACCCGCTTCGTGCCCGCGCTGGTCATTGACCTGCTTGAAGTTGTCTATATCGATGTACGCCAGGCTCAGCGGCCGGTTGTGGCGGTGGGCGTGTTCCATCTCCAGCGTGAGGATTTCCGTGAAATACCGCCCATTGGCCACTCCCGTCAGGTGATCGGTGCGCGCCAGTTCGCGTACCTTCTGATAGGACTGTTTGAGCAGCACCAACATGCGCCACACGGCCAGGAACATCAACAGCTCCGCACCGGCATTCCAATACGGTGCCATGCGGCTGGTGTACGTGTCTCCCGACGTCAACTCAACGAAGAGGGTCGTTCCGGCGGAGATGCACGCAACCACGGCACCGAACGCGGAACGGGCGAACCACGTGCTCACAACGACCGGCGCGAGGTACAGCAGCCACAGGTTGATGTGGACTCCGGTGAGCTGATGGAGAAAAGCCGCAATGCCAATCAGAAGCGCCGATGTCCCCAGTGCGAATGGCGGCGACATCGTGAAGGGGACGTACTCGGTGTTTGTACCCCAGGAACCTGCCGGTTTCATGTGTCTTCGCAATACAATATTCCGTCCATGCAAAGCAATACCGCGATCATCGTGGATTGCACGAAGGCGCCAATTTTCGTACAAACACATCCAGTCGGCAAACAGCGGCATTCGCAGGGAGGAGCGACATGAGAAAACTGCGCCTCGGCATTATCGGCACCGGCATCGCCGCACGGGAGCTGCACCTGCCCGCGCTGCGTGTCCTGGCGGACCGTTTTGAAATCGTGCAGGTGGCCAGCAGAACACCGGCCAACGCGCGCCGTTTCGCCCGTATGGTCGGCGGTGTCCCCTGGACCGACGATTACCGGGAACTGCTGCGCAACCCTGCCGTCGAAGCGGTGGACATCGTCGCACCCATCAGCCTCAATCTCCCGGCGACGCGGGACGCGCTCGCAGCCGGGAAGCACGTTTTCGTGGAAAAGCCGCTCGCCGGCAACCTGCCGGACGCCCGGCGCATGTGTGCGCTCGCGCGCACCGCGCGCACCGTCTGCTACCTGGCGGAAAACTACCGACACCATCCGGTGTACCTGCGCGTGCGCGACCTGCTGCGCGCGGGAGCCATCGGCCGGCCCTATGCCTGGGACTGGCACGCCTGGTACCACATGCGCAACAATGACAAGTATGCGAAAACCCAATGGCGCCGGCATAACCAACACATCGGCGGTTTAGTAACCGACGCCGGTGTCCACTACATCGCCGCGCTGCGCATGTGGTTCGGCGAGCTGGAACCGACAACGACATGGGCGCGCAGCATCAACCCGGGTATCGGCGACACCGACACCTTCAGCATGACCGCCCGCGCGTCTCACGATGTCCACGGCACCTTCTCCATCTTTTTCACCGCGCGCGGCTGCTCCGACAACACCCTGACTGTTTTCGGCACCAAAGGCACCCTGTCGGTCGTCTGGAACCGCCTCACGATATACATCCCCGGCAAACAACCGCACACCACTACGGTTCCCGACGACGGAGGCTTTCGCGGAGAATTCGCCGAGTTTCACCGGGCGGTGACCACAGGAGGCAAGTTCATCAACACCTTCGCCGAAGGGTACCGCGACCTGGAAACCATGCTCACGGCGCTCGCGCTCGCCGGGAAGACGAACCGGACCCAATCGAGAACGTGACATGCGCAACATCCTGCATCCCGAACGCTACCACGGTTTCGGCAGAAGCTCACGATACTTTGAAGGTTGGTACTACAAGGTGGTGGACTCCTCCGAACGGCACATCCTCGCGGTGATTCCCGGGATTTCCCTGGGAGACGGTGCGGCGGATCCCGGCGGTGCGTTCGTACAAATCCTCGACGGCATATCCGGTCGCACCTGCTGGTTCGGTTTCCCGCGCGAGGTTTTCCACGCCGCACGCCGTTCCTTTGACGTCGCCATCGGTTCCAACACGTTTTCCGCGCGGCACCTGTGCCTGGACCTCGCCGATTCCGGTCACCGTATCCACGGCGAACTCACTTTTCTCAACCAGGTCCCATGGCCGCGGTCGTTACTGTCGCCCGGGGCGATGGGTCCGTTTTCGTTCGTGCCGTTCATGGAGTGCTACCACGGAGTCCTCAGCATGGACTACGATATCACCGGCCGGTTGGAAGTGGACGGCGTCCGGGTGGACTTCACCGGGGGTCGAGGGTACCTGGAAAAAGACTGGGGAACCTCGTTCCCGCAGGCGTGGGTATGGGCGCAGACCAACCACTTCGCTGCTCCGCGGACCTCGTTGATGGTGTCGGTCGCGCGCGTCCCCTGGCTGGGAGGCTCGTTCACCGGTTTCATCGCGGGGTTCCTCCACGACGGGAAGGTGCACATCTTCGCATCGTACAACGGCTCGCGGCTTGAACATCTCAGCGTCCACTCCGACCGGGTGGATCTTCGCTTCGTCAGAGGGCGTCTGCGGCTGGAGGTGATGCTGTTCCGTCCCGGTGCCACGGCCGAGAACCAGCCGCTGCGTTCGCCTGTCGCCGGAGCGATGCAGGGACGGGTGGGCGAAAGCATCCGTGCCCGCGCGTCGGTAGGTCTGTGGGAACGCCGTGGTTCGGGCTGGGAACGGGTGTTTGCAGGAGACGCCCGCCACGTCGGCCTCGAAGTGATGGGGGACACCGGAATTTTGAAGTGAACGATGGGGAAGAGAATCGGGGTGCTGTTCTCAGGGATTCGACTCACGGACCCGCTCCCGGTTCGGGACCGGCCGCTCGGGATGAGCCATGATGCACGTTCCGATGCCCGCGGGCTCATACGTTCCGCTCACGCCGTCCGGAGGCGAAAGATGTTGGAATCTCCTCTCTCCGGACCAGTGTCCGGGAAGAAGTTCACAGATCATCCGCCTTCGCGCAACCCGGTGGGTGGAGAGGTTGAGTGACGGAAACGGCGGGAGATGGAAATGGCGGGGTGGAGAAACGGGAGTAAGGAAACGGCGAGGCCTCAGATTGCTGTTCTCAGACATTCGGTTCACCCGCAGCGCGGAAGCACGAGCACCAGGGCTCTCTACGCCGGTGTCGCACGGAAGACACCTGCCCTCAGCGCACCGGCACAGTGTCAGCATCCCCGCTCATCGCCCCGGTGCCGTGCCGAAGTCTCCACCGCACGCTCACAAAAATACCAGAAAAATATCTATTAACAAGAACTGTCAAATAAACAATTAAAATATATGTACTTCCAATACCGGCCGGGCAACACCCGTGGTCTGACCGATGATCAGGGGAACGCAGTGCAGAAGTACTTCTGCGATGTTTACAGACAATGCTGGACCGTGACCAGCGACCAGGTGAACGGCTACCAGTACGTCGGGAGCCCTGGTGTCAGCGCTGACGCCGATGACGGTCTGCTGTACCTGCAGGCGAGGTTGCGGGGGTAGTATGTGCTTGACCTTCCGTCGGTTTTTTTATATAATCAACAGAGCCGGACAGTAGCCGCTTGCCCGGTGTCGCCCCATCACTTTTCCCGAAAGCGAGGTCGCCCGTATGCAGGTTGTATCCCACAGGAGAGCCGTAGGCGCTGTTTCCCTGGAAGACGTCACCCAGCTCATCATACGCAAACGATGGCCGGTCACCATGCTGGGCATCGGCCCCATGTCCGAGGACACGTTCATCGCCACGCTGGAGCTGGCGCGGGACAAGGATTTCCCGGTGATGCTGATCGCCAGCCGCAATCAGATAGACGCTGCGGAACTGGGCGGCGGGTATGTGTTCTGTTCCACGCAGAAGAACTTCAACGCGGTCATCCGTCGGCTGTCGCGGAAGGTCGGGTTCCGTGGGTTGCTGTACCTGTGCCGTGACCACGGCGGGCCGTGGCAGCGGGACAATGAGCGGGCTGCGAAGTTGCCCGAGGCCAAGGCGATGGACCTGGCTAAGAAGTCGTACCTCGCCGACATCCTCAACGGGTTCAACGTGCTGCACATCGACCCGACCAAGGACCCGCACATCCCCTCGCCCATCCCGATGGAGGTGGTGATCCGCCGTACCGTGGAGCTGATCGCATTCGTGGAGAAGGAGCGCGTCCGGCGCGGCATCGGTCCGGTCTCCTACGAAATCGGGACGGACGAGATTTCCGGCGGGCTCACCGCGGCGTCGGCATTTGAGGAGTTCATCGTCACGCTGACTCGGGAGCTGGCGGCGAAGCGGCTGCCCAAACCCACCTTCATCGTGGGGCAGACGGGGACGTTGGTCAAGATGCGCCGGAACATGGGCACGACGGATTTCAAAACGGCGCGCGTTCTCACAGAGATCGCGGCCAAGCACGGTATCGGATTCAAAGAGCACAACGCCGACTACCTGTCGACCGAGTGCCTGCGTCGGCATCCGAAAGAGCGCATCACCGCGTCCAACGTCGCGCCCGAGTACGGGGTGGCCGAAACCGAAGCGCTGGTGAAGCTCGCCCGCATGGAGGAGAAGGCGCTGGCGAAAGCATCCGGCGCGACGCGGAAACTCCGGCCGTCGGGGTTCATTGCGGTCATCCAGAAGGCCGTTCTGGACAGCGGTCGCTGGACCAAGTGGCTCATCAAGCCGGACCCGCGGCTCACGCGAGAGCGGGTGGAGGCTGATCCGAAGATGCTGGAAGAGATCATGTTCGTTAACGGGCACTACACGTTCAACACTCCGGAGGTCAAATCCGCCCGCCGCACGCTATATGCAAATCTGGTCAAGCTGGGTGTGGTGAAGGATCCGGAGCGGTTCGTGATAGATTACATCAAAAAGTCCATAGACCGGTACGTGACCGCGTTCCGCCTGAAAGGCCTGACTTCCCGGGTGCTCCGGGAGCTGGGCAAGTAGGCAGCTTGGTGTGCGGTTTCCGGTTGTGCGCGCGAGGTTGAAACGGAGTCTTGCATTTTGTAGGTTGATTCATCGCACAGGCGTGGCACGGGCACGCGCGTGGGGCGCCGGTGTCCGTTGCGGGTGTCTGCGGGGGAGGCGTGTTCATTCGTGTCTATGGAAAAGAGCAAGCGCATCGAACTGGGGCTGTTGAAGATCGGCGAGCTCGCCGAGAAAGCCGGTCTGCCTGTTTCCACCATCAAGTACTACACCGACCTGACCCTGCTGCGGGTTTCCGAGTATATGTCCGGCGGGTTCCGGCTGTACAGTGAGCGGGAATCGCTGCTGCGGCTCAAGCGCATCCGCGAGATGCTGGACCAGGGGATGTCCATACGGGACATCAAAGAGAATATCGGGCGGATCACCGTGCTGAAGGTGCTCATCATTGATGACGAACCCGAAGTACACGACTTCGTCAAAGACGCGCTGTCGGTTCTGCAGAACGTGGAAGTCAAGTCGGTGTTTGACGGGTTTGCTGCCGGGCTGGTGGTGGGGGAGTACCTGCCGGATCTCATCATTCTTGACATCCTGCTGCCCGGCCTGGACGGGTTCAAGGTGTGCGCCAATATCAAGCAGACCCCCAAGCTCGCGCACATACGCATCCTCGCAGTGACCGGGTACGATTCGCCCGAGTACCGGGAAAAGATGCGCGCGGCGGGGGCGGACGATTTCCTGTCCAAGCCCATGGAGCTTAAGCCGTTCCGGGAGAAAGTGACCCGGTTATTGGGGCTGCAGGAGCGGTGACCGGACGGGCGCCGGACCGGACGATGTGCGCGGTGCAACGACTGCGGCGGCCGTCGGGCCGCCGGTAACGAGGATACCGATATGATGGTAAAATATCTCAAGGCCAAGCTGCACGGCCTGACAGTCACGTCCAAGAACTTGCGCTACACCGGCAGCATCAAGCTGGATCCCGCGTTCATCGAGCGCGCCGGCATCGCCCCTTACGAAGCGGTGCTGGTGGTCAACACCGCAAACGGCGAGCGGTTTGAGACGTACGTCATAGAAGGCCGGCGTGGTTCGCGCGAGGTCGGCCTGCAGGGCGGCACGGCGCGGCTCGGCGAGGTGGGCGACGAGCTGATCGTCATGTCGTTCGTGTACTGCGATCCGAAGGAATTCCGTACCCCGGTCACGTGCGTGTACCGGGACAATCGTCTGTGGCGCGTGGTGCGGACGAACGGAACGCAACGCGCCGAACGTCGCATGAAGGGGAGGGGGAAATGAAGAATCTGCGCAGGAGTATCGGCGGTATGGTGTGGGTGATAGTTGCGGCGGTCTTTCTGACCGCCCAGAATATGATACCCAACGCCAATTTTGAAGGTCCAGTGCCCGACGCGAACGGCACGTGGCCCAAACCGTGGCACACCTACGAGTGGTACCCGATGTTTTCACCGTACTGTCCACCAACGCCCGCACCGGCACACAGGCGATGAAGCTGCAGTGGCACGGGGGACGTTGTACCTCGGCCGGCGGCCAGTCGTGGCACGGCGGGAACTCGGGCATCGGGCTGCGGTGCGGCGGTTCCGTACGGGACAGCAATCCGGGCAACTGTCAGCCGGACGATACAACCGACAATACCTACAATGTCATTACGCTTGCCCGCGGCACGACGTACGAGCTGAGCGCATGGATACGATTCAACCAGTATGCCGCCCTGACTACGACTGCTCCCGGCGGAGACAATAGCAACTGGAGCGGCATGCGGCTGAACATGCAGAACAACGGCGGCGGTGACCACGGCAACGAGTTCTATAATCTGGATATCCAGCCGACGCCCATGAACGTGTGGCGCCAGATCAGAGGACAGTTCACCTACAACGAGACCGATTCCCGGCCGGTGCAGTTCCGGCTGGAGAACTACGGCCACAACATCCGCGTGGATTGCGACATGGACGATGTGGTGTTGATGCCGCGCAGCGCGACGCCGGTCATTGTCGTCAACTATCCGAACGGCGGCGAGACGGTTGCTGCGGGTTCAGCAGTGAAAGTGGGTTGGTCAAATCTTGGCGGCGGTACACCCCCCGCGACGGTGGATATCGCAGTATCCCTGGACGGAGGCTCCCAGTGGACTACGCTCGCCTCGGGTGTCCCCAACGTCAGTTCCGCGGTGGTGACCATGCCGGGCACTATCAGTGCCAGCTGCCGGTTGCGGGTGCAGCAGGCAGGCGGCGGGACGGCCAGTGACACCTCGGATGGCAACTTTATAATCAGCGCCGGTGGTCCGTCGGGGAACTTTGCCCTGAAGTACGATGGTTCTGATGACCGGGTGGTGATCAGCACGCGGACGCCGACGATATCGAACGCGTTCACGGTGGAGTGCTGGTTCAAGTGGGATGGGGGGAACAATCACGCCTACGACTACCAGGTAGTGGCTGGACGGCGGACGCTGAACTCACTGTTGGAGTGGGACATATACATTCAGGAGAGCACCCGGCGGATCGGCGCCGGGGTGTCGCGGACGGGACAGTTCAGCAACGCGACGTGGCTGGAGAGCGGCAACAACGCGGTGAGCACGGGGACATGGCTGCACTGCGCACTGGTGGGTACGGGGAGCAACTACTATTTGTACCTCAACGGGACCCGCGTGGCGACGGCGGCGCAGGGCGGGACGATCAGCGGTTTGGCGGACGTGCCGATTCTGGTGGGAGACCTGGACGACAGCAACGAGACGTTCAACGGGGTGATAGACGAGCTGCGCATCAGCAACGTAGCGCGGTACACCGCAGCGACGTACACGGTGCCGAACGCGGCGTTTGCGGTGGATGCCAACACGCTGGGGCTGTGGCATTTTGACGAGGGGACGGGAACGACGACGGCGGACGAGACGGCGAACGGGAGTGCGGGGACGCTGCTGAACGGGCCGGTGTGGGTGGCGGGATGTCCGTTCGGTGGTGGGACGGTGAACCAGCCGCCGGTGGTCAACCTGACCAGTCCGGTGAACGGCAGCACCTACACCGCACCGGCGGGCATCACCCTCACGGCAACGGCGACCGACGCGGACGGAACCATCGCCGCGGTGCGGTT
>Ga0308417_1002119_pt1 | contig 13204 bp, 9 predicted proteins | sample HotsprSampleOS65_FD_203528 | JGI IMG/M metagenome (GOLD analysis project Ga0308417, IMG submission 203528) | Hot spring phototrophic mat microbial communities from Octopus Spring, Yellowstone National Park, Wyoming, United States - 20090730_OS65 ... | reverse complement strand
ACGCACGATCGCGCCCGGCGGGACGTTTGTCCTGGAGTTTGCCAACAAGCGCAACCTGAAGGCGATGTTGCGCTATCTGGTTCGGCGCCAGACATGGAACCCCTACGCGCCAGAGCCGGTTGAGTTCGTCGCCCTCAACTTCGACTTTCACCCAAAGTGGATGCTGGCGGCCCTGGGCGCGGCCGGCTTTGACGTGCGCGCCAAGCGATCGGCTTCATATCTGCGCGCCGGTTTCCTCAAGCGCGTGCTGCCGCTCGCGGCGATGGTGCGCGTGGACGCCGCCTTGCAGCCAACCGCTGCGCTCGCCCTGCTGTCGCCCAGCGTGTTTGTGCAGTCGGTAGTCGCAGGCCGTGCGCAGGATGCCCCCGCACAAGGCATCGCCCCGGGCAGCGAGGCGATCTTTCGCAGCCCGCGCTCCGGTCAGCCGCTCCGTCGCGAAGGCGACGCGCTGATCTGCGGTGCCGATGGCACGCGCTGGCACGCCCGCGATAACTTCTACGATTTCAAAGAGCCGATTTGACCAGGCGCAGGCCCGTGCTGCGCAGCACTCCCTGGCAGCCCGGCCCCCAGCCCGCCGGTCAGGGTTGTTCGGCGGGCGTCCCCGTCGCAGGCGCCGGGGACGCCGGTTGAACGGTGAAGCTATACAACCGGTTGCGAGTGGCCACATACAGCGTGTTGCTGATGCGATCCACTGATATGTCCTCTGCACCTACGAATTCATCTTGCGTGCCGCGATACTGGCGGATGAACCGACCGGTCTTTGTCAACTCGATCACTGATCCGCTGCCCGCGTCGAGCACGAATACGCTGCCGCGATTGGGGTTGTCGCCGCTGAGCGCGAGGGCTGCCACTCGCATCCACTGCTGGTCGGGCAGTCCCGTCAGGGTGAACTGCATGGGCTGGCGGCTGAAATACTTCAGGATCGCGCCATTCCGCTGCAGCACGTAGATCGCGCCGTCAATCGCGAAGTCCAGGCTCTCCCTCAGCGGGCCATAGGCGGAGCGGAAGTAAGCGTTGCCGGAAGCGAGTCCGTCGCCGGCCAACGGATAACGCCAGATTTGCCCGGCTCCTGTGTCGAGCAAATACATCGCGTTGTTGTATAGCTCGCCGGATCGTACCTGCACCGGCGTTGCGTCGGCGTCGGCGGGAATAGACATCGGTGATGCGCGGCCGGTGGCCGAGCTGTACTCGAAGATCTGATTGGCGTTGAACAGCACCGCGCCTTCGGTGCGCCAGCGGTTATCGTTTGTGGTTGCCCAGGCCACGTCCACCAGCGCCGCATTTGCGGTCGTCACGCCCTCGCCAAAGGTGATGCTCACCTTCTTGCCGGTTGTGCCCGTGCGTTCGGCGTTGAGCACATAGTAGTCGGCGCTGCTGGCATCTGTGTTCAGCACATATACGCCCAGCGCCGAAGCGGCGATGCGGCGTGGCGCGTCGTCGCCCAGCTCGGCCAGCAGGATTGGTTGCACTCGCGTGACCTGGTTGATTTCGTCGAGACGGGCGCGCGCCTGAGCCTTTGCTTCGTCAAACGTGGCCCGATCGTCGGGGTTCTGCGCCTCGTATTCCGAGATCATCTCCAGCGCCCGCGCCCAGTCGCTCCTGGCCTGCGCCGGGTCGGTGACGGCTCTGGCCGCCTGGACCTGGGCCTGGGCATCGTTGCGCAGGCGTATCCTCTCCGCCTCTCCGCTGAACTGCAGATACAGCGTCGCCACAGCCACCCCGACAATGATTGGGACGAGCACAGCGATGGCAGCCAGCACAAAGGTGACTGCATGGGAGCGCTGTTCCAGCTCGGCCGGCGCTTCTTGCGGCAACAGGCGCGCGCCGAATGCGCTCAGGCTGCGCTGCACCGAACGAGCGGTTTGACTAAGCGAGTCCTTGACTGCCTCGCCCACCAGCGATCCCGATGCCGGCGACCCGGCATGGCCGGTAGCCTGCGGTTCCTGCTTCGGCGCAGCGGAGATAGCAGCAGCCGCTGGCTGGGCAGTGGTCATTGAGTCAGGCGCCACGTCCACCGACAGAGCTATCCCGATCATGCGGCCCTGTTTGATGTTGGCGTTGAGATAGCCGGCCACCATGCGCGCGTCGCCCTTGGCCATACATGCGCTGATCAGCGCATCGCTCACCCCGACGGCGGAGCGCGCGCCGGTGAGCACGAACACGTCGCCGGGCTGTGCGGCGAAGTTGTTGAACTGCACGTCCACCGAGGGGCTGATGCCTATGACCTGCGCGGAGGTCGCGTCGTATGGCGCGATCACCTCGAACGCGCCCGAATCCGAACGAGCGAAAGCAATGGCCGGGCCAGCCTGGGCGATGATCAACCCCTCGGCGGTGGCCAGCGCGCAACTGATCGAGCCTTCCAGGCGCTGGCCAGGCGGGATGCCCTTGTTTAACTGCAAGACGCGATCGTTGGCCAGCTTGACCGCCAGCCGCAGAGCAGAGGTCACCCCGCCTGGGGCGCGCACGAAACCGTCGCGCAGCGTGCGCGCAACGTCGGCGCAGGTCGAGGGCGAGGCGTTCGGCAGGTCCAGAAAGATGAACAGCGTCTGGCCCTCACGTCCCGCCCGCTTGCCCGACATGTGCCACGAGACTTGCGGCGTGTCACCCCGCTCTTCGCCGTTGGCGACGTTGATGGAGGAGAACGAGACGTTCATCATCGCGGAAACAGTTGCAGGCAGGATCGGAGAGTCACCGGGGCAGGTGTTCGATCGCTAATCGCGCTAGGCGCCCCGCCGGTCTCCACGCTTCAGCTTTGATTCGCGCTCTCCAACCTTTTGAGTTCCTCTTCGCTGATCATCGGCACGCCCAACTGTCGCGCCTTGTTGATTTTACTTGCGCCCGGCGCATCGCCCACTACCAGGTAGGCAGTGTTCCTGCTGACGCTGTCGGTCACCTTGCCACCTCGATCCTCGATCCATGCAGCGATGGCCTCGCGCGGCTGCGAGAGCGTGCCGGTGATGACGAAGATGCGGCCGGCGAACGGTCCTTCCGCCCGCGCAGCTGCGCCGCGCGCTTCTTGCCTGGGGTTCACGCCGGCGCGCTTCAATTTCTCAACCAGCGCCCGCGTGCTCTCGCGCCTAGCCCACTGGCTCACGCTTTCGGCGATGACGGGGCCGACCCCTTCGATGTCTTGCAACGCCTCCGGGGACGTGCTCGCTGCTTCGATCAGCGCATCCAGGCTGCCGAAACGCTCGGCCAGGGCGCGCGCCGCCACTTCGCCAACGTGACGAATGCCCAACCCGACGATCAACCTGGTCAGCGGCTGCTGCTTTGACGCCTCGATCGCTGCCAGCAGCTTTTGCGCCTTGCGGTCGGCGAATTTCTCCAGCCCTAACAGATCTTCCTTCTTGAGAGCATATAGATCAGCCACGTCGGCGATCAATCCAGCCTCGATGAGCTGGGCGACGATCTTTTCGCCCAGCCCCTCAATATCCATCGCGCCGCTGCTGACGAAGTGGCTGATGGCGCGATCCAGCCGACCGGGGCAATCTGCGTTGGGGCAGTAGAGCGCCACCTCGCCTTCGCGACGCGCGAGCGACGCGCCGCAATAGGGACATTCGCCCGGCGGGGTGATGACCTGTTCGCGGCCGGTGCGCGCCGAGATTACCGGGCCGGCCACATACGGAATCACATCGCCGGCGCGCTTGACGATGACGCGGTCGCCGATGCGAATGTCCTTGCGCGCAATGTCATCGTAGTTGTGCAGCGTGGCGCTGGTAATCGTGATCCCGCCGACGTGCACCGGCTCCAGCACCGCGTTGGGAACGATGTTGCCCGTTCGCCCGATGGTGATGTTCACCCCCCTCAGCAGGGTGGTGGCCTCGCGGGCGGGGAACTTGAACGCGATTGCCCCGCGCGGATCTTTGCCCACGTAACCCAACCGCTGCGACAGCGCCAGGTCATTCAGCTTGATGACCATGCCGTCAACCTCGAAAGGCAACCCGTCGCGCTTCTCGATATACGCCTCGCAATAGGCGATCGCTGCCTCCAGATCATCGAACCGCTGGGCGATGTCGGCGACGGGGAAGCCGAGCTGCCGGAGGTAGGTCAGCGTATCCCACTGCGTGCGGGGCGCCGGGTCGCCTTCGCCGGGCGCAAAATCCACGATGGCGTAGCAGAACAGGCGAAGCGGCCGCCTGGCGGTCAGGCTGGGATCGAGCTGGCGCAACGCGCCGGCAGCGGCATTGCGCGGGTTGGCGAACGTCCGCTCACCTGCTGCCAGTTGCGCCTGGTTCAGTCGCTCAAAATCGGCGATGGTCATAAATGCCTCACCGCGCACGCTGAGCCGATCGGGGAGTCTGGCGACGTCTGTCCTCCTGAGCGCCAGGGGCAGGCTCTTCACCGTCCGCAGGTTGGCAGTGATGTCTTCGCCAACCAGGCCATCGCCGCGCGTGGCGCCCTGGACGAAGACGCCGTTTTGGTAGGTCATGACCACGGTCAGCCCGTCAATCTTTGGCTCGACGACGTAGTCGTCTAGGCTCCCCAGAGCTTCGGGACTGCCGAGGGTTTGTTCGGCATACCTGACCAGGCGCTGGCGCCAGGCGCGCACGCCGGCGGCGTCGAAGGCATTGCTCAGGCTGAGGATGGGCTGCGGATGACGCACCCTGGCGAACCCCTCTGCCGCTGGGGCGCCCACCCGCTGAGTAGGAGAATCTGATGTGACCAGTTCCGGATACTGCGACTCGAGTTCGCGCAGTTCGTTCAACAGTGCGTCGAACTCGGCGTCGCTGATGATCGGGTCGTCCAGCACATGATAGCGATAGTTGTGCTCGTTGATCTCGGCGCGCAATCGAGCAGCGCGTTCGGCGATGTCCGACGGCGCTGCAGTACGGGTTGCGTTCTCGGCCATGAGCCTATTGTAGGCCTTGCGATTCGTGTATAATCCACGTGCATTCCTCGATAGCTCAATGGTAGAGCAACCGGCTGTTAACCGGTAGGTTACAGGTTCGAGCCCTGTTCGAGGAGTGTCTTCTTTTTCCAGGACGGCGAAACCTGTTTCGGCTCATGATCTTTCTGGTTGGCCCGGCTCGCAACGTATAATCTCACCGGCTCGATGCCATGCCGCCGGGTGGCACATGACCGGATGCCACTCGACCGCATTTGTGCAGACTGCCGCAGGGTGTGAAACTTGATATACGAGGATTGAATTCGATGGCTGACTTGTTTGATAAGATCGCGAAAGACCCGGTGCTTGTTGCCGCCCGCATGGGCCGCGAGCAAGGTATCTACCCCTACTTCAAACCGCTGTCCGAGACCGAGGGTACCGAGGTGGTGATCGGCGATCATCGGCTGGTCATGATTGGCTCCAACAATTATCTCGGCCTCACCACACATCCGCGCGTGCGCATGGCGGCGATCGAGGCGATCGAGCGCTACGGCACCTCGTGCACGGGCAGCCGCTTCCTGAACGGCACGCTGGAGCTGCACAAAGAACTGGAAAGTCGGCTGGCCAGATTCCTGGGCAAAGAGGCCGCCTTGATTTTTGGCACAGGCTACCAGTCGAACCTGGGCGCGATCAGCGCCTTGATGGACAAGGACGACATCGCCATCGCCGATCGCGAGATCCACGCCTCGCTGGTGGATGCAATCCGCATGGCCGGCTGCCAGATGAAGCGGTTTCGCCACAACGACCTCGACGACCTGGAGCGCGTCCTGAAGGAGTGCGGCAACGCTCCCAAGCTCATCGTGGTAGACGGGGTGTATTCGATGGGCGGCGATCTTGCCCCGCTGCCTCAGATCATCGAACTGGCCAGGAAATACGGCGCGCGATTGTTCGTGGACGACGCGCATGGCCTGGGCGTGATGGGCCAGGGCGGTCGCGGCACGCACTTTCACTTTGATTGTGTGGACGAAGTGGACGTGATTATGGGCACGTTCAGCAAGTCGTTTGCCTCGCTGGGGGGAGTGGTGGCCGGCGATCGCGACGTGATTGACTACATTCAGCATCATGCTCGCTCGCTAATCTTCAGCGCGTCCATGCCGCCGGCCAACGTCGCCACCGTGCTGGCCTGCCTGGACGTTATTGAGGAAGACCCAAGCTATGTCGAGCGCGTGCACGTGCAGTCGGCCAAAGTGCGCGCTGGCTTGCGCAATATGGGCTACGACTGTGGCCAGAGCGTGACGCCGATCGTGCCCGTATTCATCAAGAATGAAATGCACACCGTCTTTATCTGGAAGGCGCTCTTCGACCACGGTGTATATACCAACCCGGTGCTGCCGCCGGCTGTGCCGCCCAGCAAGAGTCTGCTGCGCACCAGCTACATGGCCACCCACACTGATGAGCAAATTGAAACCGTGCTTAACGTGTTCGAGCGCGTCGGTCAGTTAACCGGATTTTTGCAGCCTGTCGGCGCGTGACCAGGCTCAGGTCACCCCTCTGCGCGGGAAAGAGAGCGGGCGCCCTCCCCGAAGAGGGCGCCCGCTTTTTATGGACTGTGACAGGCTGATGAAGTGGCCGTCACCCAGTTTTGCCAGCCATGCTGTGCTATTCAAAGCTGCCTGGCTGAACGCTGTCTGACAGCCTTCGATGCACCCTTCGCCACGGCGTTGGCCGTTGACACTGCTTACTTGGCCCCGGCTTTCGCAGCTTCTGTCGCGCCAGATACTGCAGCGGCTGCGGGAGCCGGGGAGGCGCCGGCGCTCTTCAGCGCCGTCTCCGTGTTGCGGACGGCCAGCTCCGTGTTGCGCATCAAGGTCTCGGTATTCTTCATCAGTGTTTCGCTGTTCTTCACCGCGGCCTCAGCCGACTTGCGGCTCTGCTCGGCCACCTGCATAGCGGCACGGGAGTTGTGTTCCACATCGGTGAGCAGGCGCAACACGGCGCCGAACGCGAGCAGGGGAATGCCATTTGCCAGGCCCAGCAAAACTGGCCCCCAGCCAATCATGTTGAAGCCTTGGTTGTAGCCAGGCCAGAAGTTGCCGGTCAGCAAGACCAGGCCGCTGATCAACCCAATGGCTAGCACGATGATCCCCACGACGATGAGAACCGTCCCCAAGACTCTTAGCCCGCCGTATCTTCGCGGTACATTCATAGGTGTAACCTCTTTGGCCTTCGGATACGACTTAGTTGCCCGATCCGAACGGCAACGGAATCCTCTGCGAACCAGGCGCGGGCGGGAACCGCAGCGCAAGTTCGGCGTTCACGCTCGACAAGGTTGGCCCGAACATCTTCACCAGATCGTTGACCTGGCTGAATTCGGGGAAGGTGTTCAACGCGGCGATCACCTCTGAGGTGTTCTTCAGGCAGTCGTCGTTGCACACCAGGTTGGGCAGCGGCTTGTCGTTGAAGGCCAGAGCCAGGCCATCTCCTTCGCTGCGCATCGAGACGTGCTGGATGCCACGATCAATCATCGCCCGCGTGAAGGCCGGGTCGAGCTTGAGCATGGTCAGATCCAGACCGAACATTTGCTCGAGCTCCGCCACCGAGATGCCAGCTACCGAGGGCACGCCGTTCTGATCGTAGTCAATGACCACGCGCACCTGCACCGAGTCGTCTCCGGGTGTTGCCGGGGCGGCCGGGGCGGCAGCTTTGGGGTCGCGCAGCGGGATCTCCGGCGCGCCGGCGCTGGGGACGCGAATCACCAGGCCCAGGCCGAGACTGCGCGCCAACGGCAGGAAGCGCTTGGCCAGCGACGCATAACCCTCGAAGCCAGGGGCCAACATCCCCGTCATGGTTTCGGCCACGTCGCCTACCGTTGAGAGCGATTCCTCACTCAGGCGGATGGATGGGAGCTGTTTGCCATTGGCGTAGATGAAAGCACCCTTCCCGTGAAAGGCCAGTTCAATGTGCTGCACTCCGGTGCTCTTCAGGTAGTCCACCCAATCCTTGCCGATGGAGAACTGCGAGAGGTCCAGTGTGCCGAACGTCAAGGTCCTGATCATGTCGGGGGTAAGCCCAGCGATGGAAGGCATACCATTGTCATCGAGCGCGACTTCTATACGGGGTAGTGCCAGGAAGAAGTCGCTGTTCCTGTCTACCTCTGCAGCAGGTGCGCCGCACGCTGAAAGCGCGAGTGCCAGCGCGGGAATCAATAACGAGACACGCTTTGCGAATTTCATGAGCTGTTCCCTCCAGAATTGAACTGTGATTTATGGCCTACCGCTGCATTGAGCCTCGCGGTTCTAAGCCACAGTTTTACACACTTTCGATGAATTGCGCAAATCGCCTTCCACACACTTCCGGCAATCGGCGACATCAAGTGCGCGTTGAATTGTGCACGAGCATGTTAAATCCGTATGTCCGCCGGTTGTTCGCGCTCCGCCGCTTCGATTGCCCCAAACACCATCGCCAGACTCTTGATGTTGTCGGTGCAGATGGTTTCGGGCGTCTCGCCTTCGCGCACGCAACGGGCGAACTGGCGGATCAAGCTAGCGTGTCCTTCGCTTAGCCCGGCTGTGTCTAGCTCGGGCAGGGGCAGCTCGCGCTGCTTGCGGATGAAGCCGCTGCTTTCGTCTGGCCCTTGAGCGCGGAACCCGTCGTTGCCATCCCAGGTGGCGCTGCCGTTTGTGCCGATGAAGCGCCACTCGCCTTCCCAGCTCGTGTTCAAGCCCTCGGCGCACCAGCTACCGCGATAGGTGAATACTGCGCCGTTGCTCAACTCGAATATGGCGATCGCCGAGGCGTCGCGCTCATACCACGACCCGCGCGGGTTCCACTCTTTGCAGAAGGCGACGCGCACTGCGTCGGCGCCGGCCAGGAAGCGCGCTTGATCGAAGGTGTGGATGGCCATGTCGAGCAGGAGGACATGAGCCATGTGGTCGCGAAAGCCGCCGAAATGCGCGCCGATGTAGAAATCGCAGTTCACGGTGGTCAGCGGCCCGATGGCGCCGCAGCGCAGAAACTCGCGCACGCGACGGATGGGCGCAGTGTAGCGCCGGTTTTGAACCACAGCGTACAGTCGGCCGCTGCGCTGCGCAGCTTCGACCATCCGGCGGGCGTCGTCCATCGAAGTCGCCATCGGCTTCTCGCCGAGCACATGACAGCCATGCCGCAGCGCAGTCAGCGTCGTCTGTGCGTGCGCTTCTGGCACGGTCACGTCGAACACGATGTCTGGGCGAGTCGCGACCAGCATCGCTTCCAGGTCATCGCCGGTGCGCGCATTGGCGAGGTCGAACTCGTCCCTGCGCGCTCGCGCTGCATCTTCGACGATGTCCACCAGCCCGACGATGGATAGTCCCTCGGTCGCTGTGGCTGCTCTCAGCCAGGCCCGGCTCATGCCGCCACAACCGACCAGGACGGCTCGTAGTGCGTCCATGTGGTGATATTTGTCGGTCAGGTCGCGCAAGTCGTCAAGTCGTTAGGTCTGGTTTGACCGACCTGACCGACTCACACGAACGCATCCGTCAGGGCCTGCCGCATGACATCCACCGGCGCGTCCTGGCCGGTCCAGATGGTGAACGCGATTGCTCCCTGATACACCAGCATGCCCAACCCATCAAGCGTCCTGGCGCCTTTGGCGGCTGCTTCGATCAGGAAGCGCGTGCGCGGCGGATTAGGCACTACGTCGCACACCAGCATGCCCGGCCGGATCGTGTCCATGTTCACGCCAGGTTTGTCGTCCATGCGCGGGTAGAGGCCAACGCTGGTTGCGTTGATGACGAGATCGGCGTTTGCCGGAACTGCGTAATCGCCCAGCCACCAAACGAACTCCGCCGGAGTGGAAGTCTTGTCGTTGATGAGCTGGACGAGTGACTCGCCACGCTGGGTGGTGCGATTGACGATGGTGATATGGCTGGCGCCGGCCAGCGCCAGCTCAACTGCAATCGCGCGCGCAGCGCCACCTGCCCCCAGCACGACCGCTCGCTTGCCGCCTGGGTTGGCGTTGGCGATGAGCCTGAGCGACATCAGGAAGCCCTTGCCATCGGTGTTGGTGCCGATGAGCGCATCGCCATCGCGCACCACAGTGTTCACTGCGCCGATCAGCGCGGCCTCCGGCGTGATCCGGTCGAGGTAGCGCAAGACAGCCACTTTGTGCGGGATGGTCAGGTTAATGCCGCGGAAGTTCATCGCGCGCATGCCGGCCATGGCCGCGCCCAGATCCTCGGCCTTGACGTGAAAATTCTGATATCGCCAGGCCAGCCCTGCGGCCTTGAAGGCAGCCTCGAACATCAGAAGGGTGGGGTTCTCGTCCACTGGATCGCCGAACACGCCGACGATCTGATGGCGGTAGTTAACTGTGGCCACTTCAGAAATTCCCGCTCGCCGGTCACCGGCCATACGCGGCTGCCACGCCGCCGTCCACGGTCAGCATCGCGCCGGTGGTCTTGAGGGCGCGATCGGAGGCGAAGAACAGCACAGCCTCGGCGACGTCTTCCGGGAAGACGTTCACCTTCAGCGTGGTGCGCGCCGCGTAGTAGGCTTCCAGCTCTTCAGGCCGGATGCCATAGTTCCGGGCGCGTTCTTCGCGCCAGCGGCTGCTCCAGATGCCGCTGCCCTGCAACACGGCGTCGGGCAGCACGCTGTTCACACGAATGCCGCTGGCGCCGCCTTCCTCGGCCAGGCAGCGCGCCAGGTGCAGCTCGGCGGCTTTGGCTGCGCTATAGGCGCTGGCGTTTCTGCCGGCGTATACGCTGTTCTTGCTGCAGATAAAAACGATCGAGCCCCCCCGGCCCTGCTGCTTCAGCACCCGGAAGGCCTCGCGCGCCACCAGAAAGTAGCCCGTGGCCAGGATGTCCATGTTGCGATTCCAGTCGGCCAGCGTGGTGTCTTCGATCGGCGCGCTGGTGGCGATGCCAGCGTTGTTCACCACGATGTCCACGCCGCCATACTCGCGGCAGGCCAGCGCAAATGCTGCGCTCACCTCTGCCTCGCTGGTGACGTTGCAGGCGACGGCGACGGCGCGTTTGAGGCCGTGGGTCTTGACGAGATCGGCGGCGACCTCCTGCGCGCCGGCCAGGTTGATGTCGGCGATGACGATGTGCGCGCCTTCCTGCGCCAGCCGTCTGGCGATGGCGCGGCCGATGCCGCTGGCAGCGCCCGTGACCAGGGCGACGCGGCCGGCCAGCTCGCGATCGGGTGGCCGCAGCGTGAGCTTGTATAGCTCCAGCGGCCAGTATTCCACGTCGAACGAGTCCTTTTCGTCGAGCGACGTGAATCGCTCCGCCCGCGCGCACAACTCCATCACCGCGATGGCGCGGTGATAGAGCTGGCGCGACACGTCGGCCTGCATTGCATCGCGGCCGGTGTTGAACATGCCCAGTCCCGGCACCAGGATCACGCGCGGGGCCGGGTCGCTCATCTTCACATTTGGATCGGTGTTGAGCTGGTTGAAGTATTCCGCATAGCGCGCAGCGTATTGCGCAACCCCATCCTTCAACGATTGCTTCAGGGCGTCAACGTCCTGGCCGTCCCAGGCGACAAACAGCGGCACGCGCTTGGTGTGCACCAGGTGATCGGGACAGGCTGCGCCGACCTGCGAGAGTGCTTCGGCATCGTGGCGGGTGAGGAAGCGCAGCACGTCTTCGCTGTCGTCGAAGGTGACGATGGCTTTGCGATGCGCCGTCACTGCCCCGCGCAGCGCCGGCATCACCGCAGCGGCCACTGCCTCGCGCCTGTGTTTCGCGACGTTCAGGGTGAGCTTCTCCAGCGCCTCGTTCACCCTGGACAGGCCAAACACGCGCTTCTCGGCTTCGCGCAGTGCATCCTCGGCGCGTTGAATATGCGCGATGGCGCTGAGGTAGCTGCTTTTGGCATCCTCGCCCCAGGTGATCAGCCCGTGCTTGCTCATGATCACGCAACTGGCCTGGGGATGTGCGCGCAGCAACATGCCGATGCGCTTGCTCAGCGCAAAGCCGGGTCGGATGTAGGGCGCCCACACCATCTCATCGCCGAAGACCTCACGGGCGGCTGCCTCGCCCCGCTCCGCGCAGGCCAGGGCGATGATGGCGTCGGGATGAGTGTGATCCACGTGCGTGTGTGGCGTGAAGGCATGCAGCAGCGTCTCAATGGATTGGCGTGGACGATTCGGCTCGAACTGGCAACGGGTGAGATAGGCGACCATCTCTTCATCGCTCATCTCGTCGCGCTGCATCAGCGGCAGCACCTCGTCCAGCTTTAGGCCAGCGAAATCTTTGCCGGTGCAGTTGGCCATGTCGGCGCCGCTCCCTTTCACCCACAGCACGTTGACTGCGCGGCCCAGGTGATCGGTCTCTACGGCCTTCACTGATGTATTGCCGCCGAAGATGTTCACCACGCTGCGATCGGCGGCGAGCAGTCGCGAGCGATAGGCGAGTAGATCCAGCGCGCTCAGCCCGCGCGCGTCATCGTCATTCCAGAGGTTCCTGGGCATAGTTGTGTCTCTTCTGAGTTCTTGAGGCCTGAGCCTGAAGTTCAGGACTGCCCGTTCGTGGCTGGCAGTCGTGAGTCGCGAATAAGGCGCAGTTTAACGCGGAGCGAAAGACTGGCTGGCCGCCGTGTGATGGATGGCGGACGTAGGTCGCAGCGACGTTCAGCCGGCGCAGTGCGCGCTCGGCGATGCGCCCGATGGCGATGACGTGATCTGGGCGCTTCCAGCTCAAGAAGCGCTCAAGCACGACCACGCCGGCCCGCAACTCCGCCCCTGAAGGTTGGCGGTTCGACAGGGGGCATCCGGGTTGGTGAGGGTGCCAGGGAAAGACGTTCCAAAAGATCACGTCGTCGCGCCCGCCAACAGCGCGCCAGACGCAGCGCGCAGAGCGCTCGTCATAGCCGCCGCGCAGGCTGGAGGTGCGGAAGCGCGGATCGTTCCATTCGCGTAGCTGCGCCTCGCAGGTGAAAGGGATGCCGGTGAAGCGGCAGCCGGCGTAGCCCGCCGCCTCGCCGATCAGTGCAATGTGAGCGCTGGCGTGCGCGGCCAAGTAGTGAGCCAGGTTGGCCAGTCGGATCGCAGCCGCGCCGGGCAGGTCGAAGCGGCGATCACTCTGCGCATATGGGTTGAAGACGCCGGGGTGCGCTGCGTCCTCCAGCGCCGCCAGCAGTCCCTGCAGGTCTGGGTCGCCGCTCACAGCACCCCCAGTATCCATCCCTCGATCTCGGCGATGCCGCGCTCTTCGGGCCTGAGCGCAGGATGGAGGAAGTGATCCAGCTCATCACTGCGCGCCGCCTGTTGCAGCCACGCTGCGACCACGCAAGCGTCGTGCTGGTCGGGCGTGCGGCCCATGCCGGGCAGCATTGCACGCCACAGGCTGGGGTACACCTCGGCAATCAGTGAGCATCCCTCCGGCGCGT
>Ga0308417_1002117_pt1 | contig 13225 bp, 10 predicted proteins | sample HotsprSampleOS65_FD_203528 | JGI IMG/M metagenome (GOLD analysis project Ga0308417, IMG submission 203528) | Hot spring phototrophic mat microbial communities from Octopus Spring, Yellowstone National Park, Wyoming, United States - 20090730_OS65 ... | reverse complement strand
GGGCGTTCTTCCCCGAGGCCGCGACGCTGGACGGCTTCCGCTGGCACCCGGAGGAGGCGGTCGGACCCGCGCGCGGGCTCGAGGCGCGGTTCGGCGCCGCCCCCGCCGCTGCGACCCCGAACACGCCGCGCATCCGCCACGCCGCGCGCCTGTTCCTCGACCAAGTCCTCGGCGAACGGCGCGCCGCCGTGGCGGCGTTCTGGTCGAGCGAGCCCGACGTGACCTTTCATTTTCGCGGTGTGGGCAGCACCGAGGCCGAGCGCGCGATGCGCGACGTCGACGCGCTGTTCGGCGAGGTGCTGCGCTGGCGCGATGCCCAGCCCGATCGTGACGGCATCGTCGTGATCGCGCTCTCCGACCACGGCCACCTCACCGGCGAGGCGGCGCTCGATCTGCGGGCAGCCCTGCGCGCGGGCGGCTTCGCGGCCGCGCGCGACTTCGGCGACGGCGCAGCGGTCGCGCTCGGCGGCGGCGGCGCGCCCGGGCTGTGGCTGCGCGATCCCGGCGACGCCGCGCGCCTGGCCGCGTGGCTGAATGCGCAGCCCTGGACCGGCCTGGTGCTCGCGCGCGAGGCCGGCGTTCCCGGCACGATCCCGCTCGCCACGCTCGGGGCCCGGCACGCCCGCTCGCCGGACCTCGCGGTCACCTTCGCGGGCTCGGATGCGCCCGATCCGTGCGGCGTGCCCGGTCGCGGCCTGATCGATGCGGGCGACGTTCCCGTCGGCGGCGGCATGCACGGCGGGCTGCATCAGCGCGAGCTCGCGACCGTGCTGGCGATGGGGGGCGGGCCGATCCTGCGCGGCGCCGTGATGCAGGGAGCGGCGGACCTGACCGATGTCGCGCCGAGCGTGCTCGCCCTCCTCGGGCTGCCGGTCGAGGGGATGGACGGGCGTCCGCTCGCCCAGGCCTGGGGCGGCGCCGACGATGCCGCGCCCGAACGCGTCGTGCTGCGCCCGGTCGAGGGTCGGGCCGGTCTGCGCCTCGTCCGCCGCGGCGCCTCGCTGCGCCCCGACGCGATGCTTGCGGGCTGAGGGGTGGCGACGCCCGCGGCGCCGCCGGGCGACGCCGTCAGCGCTGCCGCCAGGCCTGCGTGCGCCGGCTCAGCACGCGATCGGTCTGCACGTGCAGCCCCTTCACCGCGGCCGAGGTGAGCAGGATCACCGTCGCCATCGCCGCCGCCGCGCTCGCGAAACCGGCCTCGTCCATCTGCACCACCGCGACAGAGGCCGGCATCGTGTCGGGCGAGTAGAGGAACACCACGGCCGAGACCGTCGTCATCGCGTTGACGAACAGATAGATCGCGACATCCAGGATCACCGGCAGCGACATCGGCACGGTGACGACCGCGAAGGTGCGCCAGATCGGCACCTTGAGGCTCGCCGAGACGGATTCGAACTCGGGATCCAGGCTCTTGAGCTGCGTCATGCTGGCGAGATGGCCGACGGTGTAGAAATGGATGATCGAGTTCAGCACCAGGATGCCGAGCGTGCCGTAGAGGAAGCCGAGCGGATTGGCGGAGGCGTTGAAGAAGAAGATGTAGGCGATGCCGAGCACCAGTCCGGGCACGGCGAGGGGGATGACGGCGAGGAAGCGCACGAGGTCGCGCAGAGGCCCCAGCACCTTCGCGCGATCCATCGCATAGGCGAAGACGAACACCAGCGGCGCGCCGATGACCGCGGTCCAGAAGGAGAGGCGGACGCTGTTGCCCCAGCTCCCCCAGCCCGCGCTGATGAAGTTGCCGAAGGCGTAGTTGTCGAGCGTCAGCGACAGGTTCCACGGCCAGAATTTGATCAGGCTGCCCCAGGCGGCGATGCCGACCAGCGTCAGCATCAGGCATGACACCAGCAGGCAGAACGCGAAGAGCGGCCAGTCGCGTTCCGGCCGCCGCTTCGGGATGTAGGGCACGGCGCGCGCCCCGACCACCGCCACCTGGCGCCGCTGCGCCCACTGGTCGGCCGCGAAGGCGATGACGGCCGGGATCGTGAGCACGACGCCCACCACCGCCCCCATCTGGAAGTTCTGCTGCCCGACCACCTGCTTGTAGACCTCGGTCGCCAGCACGCCGAACGATCCGCCGATCACCTTCGGGATGCCGAAATCGGTGATGACCAGCGTGAACACGACGAAGGCCGCGGAGATCATGCCGTAGCGCGCGGTCGGCAGCGTCACGGTGCGCATCACGCGGATGCGCGAGGCGCGCAGCGCCTCGGCCGCCTCGTAGAGCCGCGCATCGGCGCCCGAGAGGGCGGTGGCGAGGATCAGCAAGGCATGCGGGAAGGTGTAGAAGACCTGCGAGACGATGATGCCGAGCGGACCGTAGATGGTGCCGCCGAACAGCCAGGAGCGGAGGAACCCCTGGTTGCCGAAGAGATAGATCAGGGCGAGCGCGGGCAGCAGGCTGGGCGCCAGGATCGGGATCAGCGCGATCGCGCGGAACAGGTCCTTGCCCGGCATCGCGCTGCGCGTCAGCGCATAGGCGAAGACGAACGCCGCCGGCACGACGATCAGGGTGGTGAGGCCGGCCGTCCAGAGGCTGTTCCAGAGGCTGTCCGCGAGCGCGGGGGTCTCGATGTAGCGGGCATAGTTGGCGAGGCCGACGAAGCGGCCCTGCTGGTCCTCGAAGCTCTTGAGGAACAGCGAGCCGAGCGGCAGCACGAGCGCGACCGCCAGGAACAGTCCCGCCAGCACCACCACCCCGGCCAGCAGCCGGTCGTCGGCCGACCAGAGGCGCCGCACCGGCAGGGCGGCCGCGACCGCCATCAGGCCTCGCGCGGGAACAGCAGCACGCGGTCGGGCGGTACGACCACCTCGATCGCGGCGCCGGGGCGAAGCTGCAGCCGGCGCAGCGCGGTGTCCTGCACCTCCACCGTCAGCGGCAGGCCCTGCGCGTCGAGTGCGGCGCGCGCGATCGAGCCCAGATACTCAATGCCGCGCACCGTCGCACCCAGCCGCGTGCCGGGATGTAGGGCGTCCTCCGGCAGCACGTCCTCGGGGCGGAGGCAAACCTGGACCCGCGTGCCGGCGGCGAGGCCGCCGGCCGCATCGGCGGCCAGCCGCACCTGGCCGACCTGGACCGCGCCGGCATCGGTGACGACGCCCGGAAGGCTGTTCATCCGGCCGACGAAGCCGGCGACGAACAGCGAGTCGGGATGGCGATAGACCGCGTCCGGCGTGCCCACCTGCTCGATCCGTCCGCGGTTCATCACCACCACGCGGTCGGCGATCGACAGCGCCTCCTCCTGGTCGTGCGTGACCATGATCGTCGTGATGCCGAGCCGGCGCTGCAGCGCCTTGATCTCCTCGCGCAGATGCGCGCGCACCAGCGCGTCCAGCGCCGAGAGCGGCTCGTCGAGCAGAAGCAGCCCGGGGTCCATCGCGATCGCGCGGGCGAGGGCCACGCGCTGCTGCTGCCCGCCCGAGAGCTGCGCCGGATACTTCCGGGCCTGGTCGGCGAGCCCGACCAGGGCCAGCAGTTCGCGCACGCGCGCCTCGATCTCCTGGCGCCGGCGCCCGAGTGAGACGAGACCGTAGCCGACATTCGCGCTCACCGTCATGTTCGGGAAGAGCGCGTAGGACTGGAAGACGATGCCGAAATCGCGCGCCCCCGGCGGCAGGGCGGAGATGTCGCGCCCGGCCTGGATGATCCGCCCCTCGTCCTGCGGATCGAGCCCGGCGATCGCGCGCAGGAGCGTGGTCTTGCCGCAGCCGGAGGGGCCGAGGAAGCAAACGAACTCGCCGCGCCCGACCGTGAGCGACACGTCGTCGAGCGCGACGAAGGACCCGAACCGCTTGGTGACGCGCTCGACCGCGAGATACGGCTCGGCCGCCGGGGGGGCCCCGGCGGCCGCGGCCGTCAGGCGGGGCGCGACGGGCGTGTCCACGCGCGTCAGTTGCGCGGCGCGGACTTGCCGTCGAAGCGCCGCGCCCACTCGGCGAGGATGCGGTCGCGGTTCGCGGCGACGGCGGCGAAGTCCATGTCGACGAGGCGCTGCGCGAACTCGGGCGGATAGTTTTGCACCGTCGGCTGCACGTCGGCGCGGCCGAGCAGGGCGTAGTAGCGGCCGTAGAGCTGCATCGCCTCCTTCGAGATGGCGAAGTCCATCAGCCGCTTGGCGGCGTCGAGGTTGCGCGTGCCGCGGTGGATCGCCGCCGCTTCGAGGTCGAAGCCGACGCCGTCAGTGGGCACGATGATGTCGATCGGCGCGCCCTGGTTCTTGAGCGCCACCGCGCGCATGTCGAAGGTGAGGCCGATCGCGTATTCGCCGCGCGCCGCGTTGTTGCAGGGCGCGCTGCCCGAATGGGTGTAGACGGCGATGTTGTCGTGCAGCCGCGTCATGAAGTCCCAGGCCCGCGCCTCGCCCATGGTGCCGAGCCAGCCCGCGACCGTCAGCAGGCCGGTGCCCGATGAAGCCGGGTTGGGCATGGCGACCAGGCCGCGATAGGCCGGGTTCAGGAGGTCGGCCCAGGAGACGGGCTTGGGCAGGTTGCGCTGCTGTGCCACCACCGTGTTGAAGCAGACCGCGGCGACAAAGGCATCGAGCCCGACCCACGTCATCGGGCTGCGATGGCTGCGGAACTGCGGCCTGAGCGCCTCCGCCTCCTTGGGCGTGTAGGGCTCCAGCATGTTTTCCGCCTCGAGGCGGATCAGGCTGAAGGCGGAAAGGCCCCAGATCACGTCGGCGCGCGGATTGTCCTTCTCGGCGAGCAGGCGGGTGGTGACGATGCCGGTGCTGTCGCGCACCCAGATTACCTCGATACCGGGCAGGGCGCGCTCGGCCGCCTGCTTGAACACCGGCAGCTGGTCGTTCTCGAAGGCCGTATAGACGGTGAGCCGCGTCCGCTGCGCCTCGGCCGAGGCGGCGAAGACGAGCGTGCAGGCGGCGGCGAGCAGCAGTCGGCGCATGTGGCGGTCCCCAGCGTTGATTGTTGCCGATGCGGCGAGGCCCCCGCCCCACCGTGAAGGAAGGATCACATGCGGCTCGCGACAGGTTCGTGACGATTATGTTTCCATTCAGTGACGTTCACGGGACGCGGAGCGCGGCGCGCAGATGCGGCCGCCAGCGCGACAGCGGCGGCGTGGCGAGCCCGACCCGTTTCGCGGCATCGTCCCAGCGGCGCAGCGCCACGGCCTCGGCCGCACCGGGCAGCGCGCGGAATGCCCGGCACTCCGCCGCGTCCATCGGCCCGCCCTGCAGCGCGAGGCTGCGCGCCGACGCAGGCGAGAGGGTGGCCGCGTAGCCGGGCTCGGTCGCGACGAGGTAGCGCTTCGCCGCGACGTGCAGGCGCACCGGCGCCACCGCCGCAGGAAGGAAATGCCGTTCGAGCCAGGCCGCGCCGACGTCCTCATGGTGACCGTCGATCCCCTGCGCGGCGATGTCCTCCGGCAGGCCATGCAGCAGATGGCCGATGTCATGCAGCAACGCGGCGGCGATCAGCGCGGCCGGCGCCCCGGCCTGTTCGGCGAGCCACGCCGCCTGGGCCGCATGCTCGCGCTGGCTGACCCCTTCGCCGTAATGCGCCGCCCCGGCCTCGCCACCGAGCACGTCCAGAACCGCCTCGACCGCGTTCATGGCCCCTCGCCCCGTTCCAGCCTCGCTTCGATCTCGTCCAGCAGCGGCGGCAGGTCGGCGACCGAGTCGATCACCCAATGCGCGCCGGCCCCGCGCAGCACCGCGTCGGCGCGCGCCCGCAGCGGCGCGCGCGCCGCCTCGTCGAGCGCCGCGAGCTCCTCGGCCGAAAGCCCCGCCTCGTTGCCCGTCAGCGCCACGCCGACCGTCCAGGTGCCGGCCACCAGCCCCTCGGCGATGCCCGGCGCGGTATCGTCCACCTTCACCACCGCCTCGGGCGGGAACACGCCGAGATCGGCGAAGCAGCGATACATCATCAGCGGCGTCGGCCGCCCCGCGGCGAGATCGCCGGCGCACACGAGGCAATCGGGCGCATAGCCCTGCGCCGCGGCGAGCGGCAGCAGCTCCTGCATGATCGGGCGCGTGTAGCCGGTGGTGCTGCCGATCGCGAGGCCGCGCGCCCGGCACGCGGCGACCGCCTGGACCGCGCCCGGGATCAGGTCGGCATGGTCGCGCACGGCCGCGACGGTCATCGGCTCGAACAGCGCGAAGAGGCGGTCGGCGTCGGCGGCGCCGAAGGCGTGGCCGTGGCGGGCTGCCCACGCCGCCGAGACGTGCGGCAGGGTGCCTACGGCCATGATGTGGTCCCATTTCGGCAGCCCCATCGGCGCGCGCGCGTCGGCGACGGAGATCGCCACGCCGAACGCGGCGAAGGCGCGCACGAAGGCCCCCATCGGCGCGCGGCTGCCGTGGTCGACGACGGTGCCGGCCCAGTCCAGCACCACGGCCTTCAGCGGCCCGCGATAGGCGGGCCGGCTCATGCCGGCTGCGCCGCCAGGAGGCCGAACGAGGCGAGCGTCTCCTCGGCGAGCGCGAAGGCGGTGCTCATGCCGGTGCCCGAGGTGACCATGACGACGCGGCTCTCCGGGGTCGGCGCCGCGATGAAGGCGGGCGCCGAGGCCGCAGGGTATTCGCCGACCCAGCGCTCGATCACCCGTGGCGAGTCGGGAAGGTGCAGCACCGCGCGCGCCTCCTCGAGGATGAGCGCTTCCGTCTCCGCCGCGAGGAACGGATCCGGCGTGTCGCCGTAATGATGCGAGTCGCCCACGACCAGCGACCCGTCGGCCGACTGCACGACGATCAGGTGGATGCCCTGCGCGATGTGCGCCGGCTGCTCGGCCTCGAGCCGCGCCCGCAGCGCCGGCAGGGCGGGCGCGTCGGCGTAGCCCGGATAGCGCAGGAGGCCGAGGTCGCTCATCACCGTCGCCGGCAGCCGCCAGCCCGGATCGGCAAGCCGCAGCATCGCGAGCTTGCAGCGCACGGGCGCCTGCGCCGCGATCGCCTCGGGAAAGAGCGACAGGAAGTCGGTGCCGGGGCAGACGACCACGCGATCCGCCGGGACCGGTCCGCGTGTCGTCTCGACGCGGCCGGGCTCGACCCCCCGGGCATGCGTGCGCCAGAGGAAGCGCACGCCGTGCCGGGTCTCGAGCCAGGCAGCGAGCCGCGGCAGCGCCTCGCGCGGTTCGATGCGGAGTTCGTGCGGCGAGAGCAGGGCGCCGGCGAGGTCGCGCCGCAGGGGCGAAGGCATCTCCTCCGGCGCGAGGACGCGGCAGCCCTGCCCCATCGGTCCGCTGGCGAAGGCCTCGATCACCGCGCGCGCCTCCGCCCGGCGCGCGGCCATCAGCAGGCCGCGCTGCAGCACCGGAATGCCCGCGGCCGCCGCGACCTCCGCCCAGATCTCGCGCGCCCGCCGCGCCCGCCGCCACGTCTCGCCCGCCTGCTGGCCGGTCACCGTCACGAAGCCGAAATTGCGGATCGACGCCCCGTTGGCGCGGGCCTCGCGGTCGATGACGGTGACCGAGAGGCCGGCGCGCGCCCCGGCGAGCGCATGCGCGAGACCGACGATGCCGGCCCCGACCACGACGAGGCGCATCAGCGGCGGCCGGCGACGGAACGACGCGGCCGCGCCGCCTCAGGCGCCCTGCGGCCGCATCCGGCGCACCTCGTCGTCCGGCGGCAGGTAGTTCGCGCCGTCGGCGTAGCGCCAGTCCACCATCGTGCCCCTGTTGTTGCGCAGCGCCGTCCTGCCGACGAAGGCGCCGAGCGTGGACTGGTGGTCGATGCCGCGGAAGACGCAACGCCCGAACGGCGACTGGAAGGGCAGGTCCTTCATCGCCGCCACCATGCGGTCGGTCTCGGTCGAGCCGGCGCGCTTCAGGCACTCGGCGATCGCGGTGATGGTGTCGTAGCCGACCACGGTGCCGAGCCGCGGATAGTCGTTGAACCGCCGCTGATAGGCGGTGCGGAAGGCGACGTGCTCCGGCGTCTCGACCTGGTCCCAGGGATAGCCGGTGACGATCCAGCCCTCGGGCGTCTCGTCGGCCAGCGGATCGAGATACTCGGGCTCGCCGGTGAGCAGGCTCACCACGCTCCGCCGCTCGAAGAGCCCGCGCGTGTTGCCCTGGCGCACGAAGTTGGTCAGGTCAGGGCCGAAGGTGACGTTGTAGATCGCTTCGGGCCGCGCCTGCGCGAGCGCGGTAACGGTCGCGCCGGCGTCGATCCGCCCGAGCGCCGGCCACTGCTCGGCGACGAACTCCACGTCGGGGCGTCTCGCGGCGAGGAGCTGCTTGAACCACTTCACCGCCGACTGGCCGTACTCGTAGTTCGGCGCCACGGTCACCCATCGTTTCGCCGGCAGCTTCGCCGCCTCCTCGACCAGCATCGCCGCCTGCATGTAGGTGCTGGGCCGCAGCCGGAACGTGTAGGCGTTGCCCTTCTCCCACACGAGCTGGTCGGTCAGCGGCTCAGAGGCGACGAACAGCCGCCGCCGCTGGGCGGCGAAGTCGGCCACCGCCAGCCCGACATGGCTGAAGAACGTCCCCGCCAGCAGGTCCACGCGCTCGTTGTCGAGCAGTTCGCCGGCGAGCCGCACCGCATCCTGCGGCCGCCCGGCATCGTCGCGCCAGACCACCTCGAGCGGGCGGCCGAGCACGCCGCCGGCGGCGTTGATCTCCTCGACGCGGAGCTGCCAGCCGTTGCGGTAGGGCAGCGTGAACGCGGGCAGGGCCGTGTAGCTGTTGATCTCGCCGATGCGGATCGGCTGCGTGCCCTGGGCACGGATCAGCGCGGGCGCGGCGAGCGTCCCCGCAGCGCCGAGAAGCACGGACCGTCGGGTGGGTCGCATCATCGGTGTCTCTCCAGTGTTCCATTCCCCCTGGTGCGCGCACTGTAGCGCAGTCCGCGCCGACCTTCGATCCCGTCCTGTTCGTCAGGCCGCGTCCGGCCGAGGGCCGCGCCGGGGCGGCGAATCGCGGCGGCTGCGCTATGCACGCCGCATGGCGCGGAACGGTCGCAGAAGGTCAAGCGCGACGGCCCGACAGGAGGCGGCGGCCGGCAAGCCGCTGCGGGCGGTGCTGTTCGGCCCGGGCGTCGTCGCCGGCCCGGCTGCGGCGCATGCGGCGGGCGGCTTGCCGCCCGCCGGCCGGACGCCGGACGCCGGCGACGCGCTCGAGGCGCGCCCGCCGAGGCCCCTGCCCGGCGCGCTGCGCCTCCTGCGGCAGCTGCGCGCGGCGGGAGTCGGCACCGCTCTGTTCTCCGCCGGCCGCGCCGCCGCCGTGCTGGCGACGGGCGGACTGTCCGGGCTGTTCGACGCCGTGCTGCAGGATTCCGACCGCGCGCGCGGCGGGCTGCGCGGCGAGCCCGATCCGGACCTGCTGATCGAGACCGCATCGGCGCTCGGCGTCGCACCCGGCGAGGCGGCTGTGGTCGAGGCTAGCGCGACCGGGGTTGCGGCGGCGGTGGCGGGCGGATTCGGACAGATCGTCGGCGTCGATCGCCGCGGCGAGGGCGAGCACCTGCGCGCGGCCGGCGCGACGCTGGTGGTCGGCGATCCCGCCGAGCTGCGCCTCACGCCGGCGCGCAGCCTCGCCGTCCAGACGCTCGCAGCCGTGCCGTCGGCCTGGGAGCATCTGGAGGCGATCCGCGCCGCACTGCGCGGCCGCCGCCTGCTCGTCTGCCTCGACTACGACGGCACGTTGACGCCGATCGTCGCCGACCACGCCCGGGCGCTGCTCGGCGAGGCCATGCGCGCGGCGGTGGAGCGGCTGGCGCGTCGCTGCGCCGTGGCGATCGTCAGCGGCCGCGATCTGGCGCTCTTGCGCCGCCTCGTGCCGGTCGAAGGGGTGGTCTTCGCCGGCAGCCACGGCTTCGAGATCGCCGCCGCTGACGGCTCCTTCGCGCCGATCGAGCGCGGGGTCGAGTTCCTGCCCGAGCTCGACGCCGCCGAGCAGGCGCTGCGCGCCGCCCTCGCCGGCATCGCGGGCCATTCGGTCGAGCGCAAGCGCTTCTCGATCGCGGTGCATTACCGCCAGGTCGCGCGCGCCGACGAGCCGGCGCTGCACGCGGCGGTGGCGGCGGCGCTGCGGGCGCATCCGCGACTGAGGCGGGGGCTCGGCAAGAAGGTGGTGGAACTGCAGCCCGATCTGCCGTGGGACAAGGGCGAGGCGGTGCTGTGGATCGCCGAGCGCCTGGGCTTCGCCGCGGCCGATGCGGCGACGGTCTATCTCGGCGACGACATCACCGACGAGCATGCGTTCCGGGTCCTGGCCGGGCGCGGGCTCAGCGTCGTCGTGCGCAGCGCCGATGCGCGCCCCACCGCGGCCGACTACGCCGTGGCGGACACGGCGGAGGTGCAGCGCTTCCTCGAGCTGCTGGGCGCGATCGCGGCGGCACAGGGCGGCCCGGGCGGGGCCGCGCCATGACCGGCGAAGCCGGCGGCCGGAGCCTCGTCCATCGCGGGTGTCCGCCACGCGCGGTGCCGCCCCGGCGCGGGGCGACGCCTGTGCGCCCCGACCGCGGATCGCGCACGGCTGGCCGCAGGCACGCGCGCTCCCGTTCTACCGCGCCAGAAGCCGCGCCGCCCGCGCCCGCACGGCCGGCACCGACAGCAGCACCGAACCGAGCGTGATCGCGCACAGCACTGCGCTCACCGGCCGCGTGAAGAACGGGCTCACATCTCCCGCCGTCAGCGTCAGCCCCCGCAGCAGGTTCTTGTCCAGGAGATCCCCGAGCACCAGGCCGAGGATCAGCGGCGCGACCGGGAACTTCAGATCGCGCAGCACGAAGCCGATCAAGCCGAACACCAGCATCACGCGCATGTCGAACTGGCGCGACGCGATCGCATAGGCGCCCACGCAGCAGAGCACGAACACCACCGGCATCAGCCGCTCGCGCGGCACCAGCAGGATCCACAGCAGCGGCCGCACCAGCAGCAGCCCGAACACCAGCTTCGCCATGTCCGCCAGCACCAGCATCGCCACCACGCGGTAGATGAAATGCGGCGCCGTCACGATCAGCATCGGCCCCGGGTTCAACCCGTGGATCATCATCGCCGCCAGCAGCACCGCCGCCGGCGCCGAGCCCGGCACCGCGAGCGTCAGCACCGGGATGATCGCCCCCGGAACGCAGGCGCTCTCCCCCGTCTCGGCGCTCATCAGGCCCTCGACGGAGCCGTGGCCGTAGAGCTCGCGCTCCTTCGAGGCGCGCCGTGCCGCGGCGTAGCTCGTCCACGCCGCGATGTCCTCGCCCAACCCCGGCAGGGCGCCGATGAAGGTCCCGATGAGGCCCGACCGGAGGATCGTCCGCCAGTAGCGCGTGACGTCCGCAAGCCGCGGGATCACGCTGTCCACCGTCGCCGCCACGGGCTGCATGCGCGGGCCGCGCATCACCTGCAGCACCTCGGCCACCCCGAACGCGCCGACGAGCGCCGGCAGCAGGCTGATCCCGCCGGCGAGGTCGGGATCGCCGAAGGCGTAGCGCGCATAGGCGTGGTTGGTCTCCTGGCCGATGGTCGAGACGAACAAGCCGAGGAAGCCGGCGATGTAGCCCTTCAGCGCATCCCCGCCCGACAGCGTGCCCGCGATGACGATGCCGAACAGCGCGATCCAGAAGAATTCGTAGGAGCCGAAGCTCAGCGCCATCTCGCCGAGCGTGGGCGTCAGCAGCGCCACCATCGCCGTGCCGACCAGCGTGCCGAGCCACGAGCCCGAGGTGGAGATCCCCATCGCGCGGCCCGCCTCGCCCCGCCGCGCGAGCGGATACCCGTCGAGCGTCGAGCAGGCCGAGGCCGGCGTGCCGGGGATGTTCAGCAGGATCGCCGAACGGCTGCCGCCGAAGATCGCGCCGACATAGATGCAGATCAGGATCTGGATCGCCGCATCGGGCTGCATGCGGTAGGTCAGCGTGGTCATCAGCGCCACACCCATGGTCGCGGTCAGCCCGGGCAGGGCGCCGATGACGATGCCGAGCAGCGTCGCCCAGGCGACGTTGAACAGCGTCGCGACCGTCATCAGCGACGCGAAGGCGTCGCCCAGCATCACGAGCGCCTGCGGCATCAGGGCAGCCGCACCAGGAACACCCGCTCGAACACCAGCGTGACCACGAACCCCGTGGCGAGCCCGAGCGCCACACCCTCGGCCACCCGGCGCAAGCGCTTACCGCGCGGCGTGAGCGGCCACTCGAACAGGATAGTGAAGGACGCGACGAACAGCGCGGCGGCGGCCCAGAACGGCACCCGCCCCACCAGGCCGAACACCAGCACCACCCCGAGCGCGGCCGCGAGGGCGAGCCGGAGCGTCGAGGCGCCCTCCACCACGCGCCAGTCCGGGGGCGGCCCGCCGTCAGGCCGCAAGGCGCCGCGCAGCACCGCGCGCGCGCCGAGCACCAGCGACAAGAGCCCAATAACCACCGCGTGGAAGCCCGGCACGATGCCCGGCGCGGTGAACGGATCGCCGCCGCGCTCCGTGAAGGTCGGCATCGCCCACGCGCCGGCGAAGGCCGCGGCGGCGAAGGCGAGCAGCGCCGCCGCGGTGATCAGGTCGGTGCGGGCGCGCGGCGGCGGGGTGACGTGGCTGGCCGCGCTCTCGTCCGCCACCCTGCCTCCTTACGGCCGCGGAATGCCGACCGTGTCCGGCGAGACCTTCGACTTGCCGGCGTCGTGGTAGAGCCACGCGGTCTGGCGCACCATCCGCATCGCGCCGTTGTGCGCCTCCTCGCCGTGGATCGGCGTGAACAGCGCGGAGCGGTCGGCCGCGTAGCGCTTCAGCGCCTCGCTGTTGGCGATCTTGCGCTCCCACGCCATGGTCATGGTGCGCACCACCGCCTCCGGCGCGCCCTTCGGGATCCAGATGCCGAAGTAGTTCACGGGCGCGACCATGCCCGGGATCCAGCGCGTGATCGGCGGGATCTCGCCGTACCCCGCCAGCGTCACCGGCCTTTCCGCCAGCACCACCAGCGGCCGCAGCCGGTTGCCGCGGATCATCTCGGTCATCTCGACCAGGAGCTGGCAGACCACCGGCGTCTCGCCGGCGACGGTCGCCACCACGGCAGGGTTGCCGCCCTCATAGGTGACGTGGCGGTACTGCAGCCCCGGCACGGCCGCGCGCACCATCTCCATCATGTTGTGCCCTGCGGACGACAGGCCTGCGGTGGCCACCGGTACGGTCGCGCCCCGTGTCTTCAGCACCTCGAGCAACTGGCCGAAGTCGCGATACGGCGTGTTGGGATTGACGCTGATCGCCGAGACGTTGGCGACCGCGAAGAAGAGGTGCCAGTCCCCGAGCGCGGTGTCGAGCAGGCCGAGCACCTTGTAGGTGCCGACA
>Ga0308417_1002116_pt1 | contig 13229 bp, 14 predicted proteins | sample HotsprSampleOS65_FD_203528 | JGI IMG/M metagenome (GOLD analysis project Ga0308417, IMG submission 203528) | Hot spring phototrophic mat microbial communities from Octopus Spring, Yellowstone National Park, Wyoming, United States - 20090730_OS65 ... | reverse complement strand
GCTCGACGTAGTTGTCGGGTCCCCACCAGGTGTAGGTGCGGCCATTGAGGAGGTCCTCGACGTCGAAGGGGCGGCCCCGATCGAGACCGAGCGCCGCCAGCTCGAGGTGCACGAACCCCGCCCGGGGGGTGGTGGCGTCGAGGTTGGCCACGGCCAGCACCGGGTTGCGCTCCGGACGGTCCGGGTGGGGGTCGGGTCCGTCGTGGGTGGTCTTGGACCAGCACAGCAGGTGCTCGCCGTCGGCGGCGTGGAACCGCAGGGTACGCAGGGTGCGTAGGGCGGCCTGGCTGCGCCGGGCCCGGTTCACCCGCACGATGAGCTCGCGGATGCTCACCGGGTCGTCGAGGTCCCAGCGGCGGATCTGGTACTTCTCGGAGTCGAGGTACTCCTCCTTGCCGTTGTTCGCCGGGCGGTTGTCGCACAGCTCGAACGCGGGTCCGTAGATGCCGTAGCTGGGTGAGAGGCCCGCAGCCAGCAGCAGCCGGAGCTCGTTGACCTCACGGGGCGCGTCCTGGAGGTGCCAGGGCAGGATGTCGGGGGTGTTGGGCCAGGCGTTGGGGCGGAACTCGTCCACGCTCGGCGGGGTGGACAGCTCGGTGAAGTAGTCGGTCAGCTCGGCCTTGGTGACCCGCCAGGTGAAGTAGGTGTAGGACTGGGTGAAGCCCACCCGGGCGAGGCGGTGCATGACCGCCGGTCGGGTGAACGCCTCCGACAGGAAGATGGTGTCCGGGTGGGTGGCGCGGACGTCGGCGAGCAGCCACTCCCAGAACGCGAACGGCTTGGTGTGGGGGTTGTCGACCCGGAAGATGCCGACACCCACGTCGAGCCAGAACCGCACGACGTCGCGCAGCGCCTCCCACAGCGACTCCCACGCCTCGCTCTCGAAGTCGAGCGGGTAGATGTCCTGGTAGCGCTTGGGTGGGTTCTCGGCGTACTGGATGGTGCCGTCGGGCCGGTGCCGGAACCACTCGGGGTGCTCGCGCACCCAGGGGTGGTCGGGTGAGCACTGGAAGGCGAGGTCGAGCGCCAGCTCGAGGCCCCGGGCCCGACAGGCGGCGGCGAGGGAGCGCACGTCGTCGACGGTGCCGAGCTGGGGGTGCACGGCGGTGTGGCCCCCCTCGGGGCCGCCGATGGCCCAGGGGCTGCCCGGGTCGTCGGGTCCGGCGCCTTCGGTGTTGTTCGGTCCCTTGCGGAACGCCCGGCCGATCGGGTGGATGGGCGGCAGGTACAGCACGTCGAAGCCCATGCCGGCCACGTAGTCGAGCTGGGCCTCGACGTCGGCGAGGGTGCCGTGGGGACGGCGGTCGGGGTCCGTGCTCCACGAGCGTGGGAACAGCTCGTACCAGGCGGAGCACAGCGCCCGTTCTCGCTCGACGAGCACCTCCACGGTCGGTCCGACGGTGGCGTCGGCGCGCCGCAGCCGGGCTCGCATCAGCGCAGCCGCCGCGGGCCGGTCGGGGGCACCGGGGTCGGTGACGGGGCCGGTGTCGCCGGCGCGCAGCGCCTCGGCGGCGGCCCGCAGCGCCTCGGCCTCCGCCCGGGGTGCGCCGACGGCGGCTGCGTCGAGCAGGGCGGCACCGGCCAGCAGGTCGGAGCCGACCTCCACGCCGGCGTCGAGCTTGCGCCGGGTGGCGTGCTGCCAGGAGGCGAACCGGTCGATCCAGGCCAGGATCCGGTAGCGGTGGGTCCCGGTGCCGGTGGGCGTGAACGACGCCGCCCACCGGTCGAGGCCGGGGTTGACCGCGGTCATCGGCGTCGTGGTCCATCCCCGTGCGCCCGGCTGCTGGTGGGCGAGCACGACGTGGAGCTCGTCGTGGCCGTCGGCGTAGACGGTGGCCTCCACGTCGACGGGCTCCCCCTCGACGCGCTTGAGGGGGAAGCGGGTTCCGGCCACGCAGGGCGAGACGTCCTCGATCACGATCCGCGTGGGGGACCTGCCTGCCATAGGTGCGTCATTTCTAGCCGCTGGCCGGGATGCCCCTGACGGCGGTCGTGACCTGACGGCGGGGCGGTGCGGGCCCGGGCGGTGGAGCAGACTGTGGGGGTGGGACGCGCCGGGTCGGGGCCGTGGTGCTGGTTGGCCGCCGGTGAGGCGGACGTGCCCGCCACCGGGCGCTGGCTGCACGACACCGAGCGGGTCGCGCTCGACGGCATGCGCTTCACGAAGCGCCACGGCGAGTGGCGGCTGGCCCGCTGGACCGCCAAGCGGGCGCTGGCCGAGGTGCTGGAGCTGTCCGACGACCACGAGACGCTGGCGACGCTGTGGCTGCGGCGCACCCCCGAGGGCGCCCCGGAGCCCTTCGTCGGCTGCACGCCGGCGCCGTGCTCGGTGTCGTCGACCGACCGGGCCGGCTGGGCGGTGTGCCTGGTGGGTCCGGCGGGCCGGCGGGTGGGGGTGGATCTCGAGGTGGTCGAGGCGCGCTCGGAGCGGTTCGTGCGTGACTGGTTCACCCCCGCCGAGCAGGCCCGGGTCGACGCCGCCGTCGACGACGACGGCTGGCGCTGTGTCGCCAACCTGATCTGGTCGGCGAAGGAGAGCGCCCTCAAGGTGCTCCGGACGGGGCTGCGGCGCAGCACCCACTCGGTGGAGGTCGACCTCGGCGCGGATGCGGGCCCGGGCCACGACGGGGAGGGCTGGCGGGCTCTGCGGGTGCACACCGACGAGGGGCTGGTGCTGCCGGGGTGGTGGCGGCGCTTCGGGGCGTTCGTGCTGACCGTCGCCGCCGACGGCCCGGTCGGCGGCGGACCGCCCCGCTGCCTCGTCGACCCGCCACCGCTCGCGGCTGCGGAGCCCACCCACTCCTGGCTCGACGCACCGGTGCGTGACCGCTGAGCGCGGGTCGGGCGGGGGTGGGGGCGCAGCTCACGACCCCGTCGGGAAGGGCTCCTCGCGATCCCAGAACCCGAGGCGGCGCATCTCGCGGTGGATCTCGTTCGCACCTCGTTCGGTGCGGAGGCCTTCGTCAACGGCCCGGATGAGCAGTCGACGGATGCGCTCGTAGCGATGCCCCGGGCGTAGATGCCCGAGCGCCCGGAGGGCGTCGCCGTCATCGGTGACGAGGGCGAGGTCGCGCTGGATGGCGATGGCGAGGCACGCAGCCTCGCCGGCGCCGAGGGGGACCCGAAGGCCGTACTCGCTGCACGTCGCGAGACCGGTCAGGCGCCCGACCAGGGCGAGCTCGCGATCAGCGAGGTCGATGACCTCGAGCGTTCCCTCGGCGTGCAGTGCTGCGGCCGCCTCAAGCCGCCCTGCGTTGCTCCTCGCCTGCTGGCGTGCAGGCGCGCTGCGCATCGGGTCCTCGCTGACCCGTCGCTGGTACCCGATGCTGCGTGTGATCTCGCTGCGAGCCTCCTCCGGCACGTCCGGCGGCTCGTCAGGGTCGTACACGATGCGAGGGACCGCCAACGGGGAGCTGACGAGCGCGCGCAACAGGTCGAGCTCGTCGACGAGCAGGAAGTACCGGAGGACGACCGTGTCGACGACGGCCTCAGGCGACTCCGAGGATGCCGCTCGCTTCGTACTCACCGAGCTCGGCACGCTCCTCCTCCGTCGGACCGGACGTGTCGATGTCGGGGGAAGCGAGCTCGGTGATCTCGTCGATCGACGCCTGGGTGAGCGCGGCCGCCGATGGCACCGAGAGCACGCCACGCTGTACCGCTGCGCGCAGCAGCCACCGGAACCGGGCCGGGAACCGGCCAAGGTGCTGCGGGGCCCGGCGCGGGCCGTGGTCGTCGTCGGAGACGTCGAACCCGAGGGAGCGGGCGAGCAGCACGGGGCGGATGCCCTTGAACCGTTCGAATCGCTCCCGGGTGAGGAAGGCCGACTGGCGCAACCGCACGAGCGCCGTGATGTAGGACACGCCGAAGAAGCGCTGCAGGTGGATCACCTCGGCGGGGTCCTCGATACTGGGACCGAACCCGTGCTCCTCCATGACCCGCCGCACGCCTTCGGTCGGCATGAGGAACTCGCCGGCGAACCGGTCGGCGAAGCGCTCCCGTGGCGTCTTGGCCGAGGTCGAGACGGTGTAGCGCTCCGACGCGCTGTCGAAGAGCGCGTGCGCGAGCTCGTGCGCGATCGTGAACCGGCGCCGTCCCGGGGTCATGTCGAGGTTCACCAGGATCGAGAACCCGACGACGGGGTGGCTGTAGAACGCGCCGGAGACGGTGCTCGACAGGTCCGGGCCGAGGGGCGCCTGGTAGACGGTGACGCCGAGCAGCGCACAGAGCGCATCCAGGTCCCCGATGGGTCCGAGGCCGATCCGGAGGTGGGCACGCACCTCCTCGGCCTTGCGGCGGGCGTCCTCCGCGCTCTCGAAGCCGGCACCACTGACGAACGGGCTCTCGTGCATGCCCCGGATCGGGAACCGCGCCGCAGCCGCCAGCTCGGCGTAGGTGTCGAGGAACTCGACGAACCCACGCAGCCCTGCGTGCGCCCGGTCCGGGACCTCCCGGCCCGCGCCCCGCATCAGAACGGCGGAGAGGTCCGGATCGCGTGCCGGCTCCTGGGCTCCGAGGAGAACGCCGATCGGGGTGTGCAGCACGCGGCTGAGCGCGGCGAGCTGGCGGTCGTTCGGGGTCCGATGGCCGCGCTCCCAGTAGGAGACCATGGCCCGGCTGACCCCGAGGGCGCTCGCCACGTCGTCCTGATCGAGGCCGGTCTCGGCTCGAGCCCGAGCGAGGTTCTCGGCGACTGGCATGGTTCCCCCCGGCATGGACGGTGGTGTTTCGCGTCCGAGCTTACGTTCGCTGAACGCGTAACAGGCGTCGCGGCCGCCACGAACCCGGGCGCGGGCTCAGCCCATGAGGGCCTGGAGAACCTGGCGGTCGGCGGCCGAGGGCAGGCCCCAGCCGGGCTGGTAGTCGAACAGCTCCTGCAGCGTGACGGCGCGGTAGCCCTTGCTCAGCAGCTCGAGGTGCTCGGGGCCGACGAGGGCCGGGTGCGGCTCGCCGCAGGCCCGGGCCAGGCGGAGCAGCTCGTGGCGCAGCGTGGCGATGTAGGTGGCACACCGCACCGACTTCAGCGCCGGGTCGAGCCCCCGCTGCAGCCACGCCGACTGAGTGGCGACCCCGGTGGGGCAGCGTCCGGTGTGGCACCGCTGCGCCTGGATGCAGCCGATCGAGAACATGGCGGTGCGGCCCACGTTGACGAGGTCGCAGCCGAGCGCCATCGCCTGCAGGGCCCGCTCGGGCAGGCCGAGCTTGCCGGAGCCGACCCAGACCACCTGCTCGTGCAGACCCCGCTCGGCGAAGGTGCGGTAGACGCGGGTGAAGCCCCACATGAACGGCAGCGCCACGTGGTCCGAGAAGGTGAGCGGCGCGGCCCCGGTGCCGCCCTCGCCGCCGTCGATGGTGATGAAGTCGACCCCGCGGCCGGTGCGCTCCATGCGCAGCGCCAGGTCCTCCCAGAACGCCTGCTCGCCGACCGCGGACTTGATCCCGACCGGCAGCCCGGTGCGCGCCGCGATGGTCTCGACCAGCTCGAGCATGCCGTCGACGTCGTGAAAGGCGGTGTGGACCGCCGGGCTGCGGCAGTCCCGGCCGACGGGGATGCCCCGGATGGCGGCGATCTCGGGGGTGACCTTGGCACCGGGGAGGAACCCGCCGAGGCCGGGTTTGGCGCCCTGGCTGAGCTTGAGCTCGATGGCCCGCACCTGCGGGGTGGCGGCCACCACGTCGACGAGGCGTTCGAGGTCGAAGCGGCCCTCGCCGTCACGGCAGCCGAAGTAGCCGGTGCCGATCTGCCACACGAGATCGCCACCGTGGAGGTGGTGGGGGGAGATGCCGCCTTCGCCGGTGGTGTGCAGGCACCCGGCGAGCGCGGCGCCGCGGTTGAGCGCCTCCACGGCGGCGGCACTGAGCGAGCCGAAGCTCATGGCCGACAGGTTCACCACCGACGACGGGCGGAACGCCCGCGCTCGTCCCCGGGCGCCGCCCAGCAGCTTGGCGGCCGGCAGGGGCCGGGCCGGGTCGGGGTGGCGCGGCTCGTCCGGCGGTGGGGTGCGCGGGAAGGCGACCTGCTTGATGACGAGGTACCCCTCGGGCCGTTCGAGGTCGTTGTCGGTGCCGAAGCCGAACCAGTTGTTCTCACCCTTCGCGGAGGCGTACACCCAGCGCCGCTGGTCACGGCTGAAGGGCCGCTCCTGGTCGTTGTCGGTGACGATGTACTGGCGCAGCTCGGGGCCGACGCTCTCGAGCAGGTACCGCAGGTGCCCGACGACGGGGAAGTTGCGCAGGATGGCGTGGCGGCGCTGGAGCAGGTCGTAGGTGGCCACTCCCGCGAGCGCCGCCCCGACCGAGGCCAGCAGCGTTCGTGCCCTCACACCGATCGAGCCTACGAGGGGGCCGGCGGGCGACGGCCACCCATGGGTGCTACACGAGCGAGAGCACGATGCCGAGCTGGCCGAGGTGGTAGGTGACCATGGTGACGAGCCGACCCTGTGGGAGCGGGCGCACGAAGCGGTTCCAGGCCAGGGTGGCGTCGGAGGCGTAGAACGAGAGCGCCCCGACCAGGGCGAACACATTGCGGGTGCCGAAGGCGCACACCACCATGGCTGAGATCACCGCCAGGTAGGCGGTGACCGGGGCGGCCAGCTCAGCGTGCTCCCCGGCGCGCACCGCCCGCACGACGCGCAGCCCCACGGTGGCCACCCCGACGGCGACCACCACCACGCCGGCCACGACCCACCCGGCGCTCAGGCCCCGTAGGCCGAAGCCCACGATGTAGGCGAGGTGGGCGACGAGGAACGACACCAGCCCGGGCACGAACAGCGACTCCCGGGGCAGCATGAGGAACACGTCACCGGCGAGCGAGCAGACGAGCCCGACGATGATGGCCACCCGGAACGCCGGGTCGACCGGCTCGACGGCGATGGCGACGGCCACGAGCAGGACCATCACCGCCGGCTTGGTGGCGTACTCGAGCCGGCGGGTGTCGCGGGCCACGGCCGCCCAGTCGATGACGGCGACGACCGCCGCGAACGACACGAGCAGGGCGGCGGCCGGGGTCACGGGGCGTCGAGTCGGGGTACCACGAGCAGGCGGCTGTCGGGGCAGACGTCGTGGCGGGTGAGCCACTCGGCGAGCTGGTCGCGGGGCACCCAGGCGGCGTCGGTCACCTCCCCGTCGCGGAAGCTGAACGGTCCGTCGTGGCGCACGAGGTACACGCGGGCGAGCTCGCGCACGAGGTCGTCCTCGTAGGTGTCCTCGCCGAGGTAGTGCAGCTCGGCGACCACACCCGCCTCCTCGTCGAGCTCACGGGCGGCGGCCTGCTCCCAGCCCTCACCGACGGCGACGACCCCGCCGAAGGCGACGTCCCAGGCACCCGGCCACAAGTCCTTGTGCTCGGCCCGGCGGTGCACGAGCACCTCCCCGGCGTCGTTCATGACGGCGACGAACACCGAACGGTGCCGCAGGTTGCGGGCCCGCACCTCGGCCCTGGAGGCGACTCCGGTCACGTTGCCGGCTTCGTCGACGACCTCGACCTGTTCGTCGTCGATGGGTGGTGAGCTCATCAGGTTCCCTTCATGCGATCTGGCGGGCCGCCGCGCAGGCGTCGTCGAACGACGTGCCCTCGACGAGCAGCGTCCGGAGCTGCATCACCTGGCGCGGGCGGTTCATGCCGAACACGCCCCGCAGACGCCCCTGCTTCCCGTAGAGCGCCACGAAGCGGCGCTCCTCGACACCTCCCACCACGATCTCGACGTCGTGGTCGGCGCCCGAACGACCGGCGAGCTGCAGCTTACGGTCGTACTGGTCGCTCCAGAACCACGGGACCGGATCGAACACCTCCGGCGCTCCGGCGCCCTCGAGCTCGGCGAGCAGGCGCCGGGCGGCGGCCTCGCCCTGCTGCACGGCGTTCTCCCAGTGCTCGAGGCGGAGGCGCTCACCGAAGCGGCGGCTGGGCCAGCGGGCGAGGTCACCGGCGGCGACCACCCCGGGGGCGGCGAGGAGGGTCTCGTCGCAGACGACCCCGTCGTCGAGGGTGAGTCCGCTGCCCTCGAGCCAGGTGGTGGCCGGGCTGACCCCGACGCCGACGACCACCACCTCGGCGTCGATCACGGCGCCGTCCGCGAGCCGTACGGAGGCCACGCGGCCCTCGCCGTCACCGTCGATGCCCGCCACGCCGACCCCGAGGCGCAGGTCGACGCCGTGGTCGCGGTGCAGATCGGCGCACACCTGCCCGAGCCGGGCGCCGAGCACCCGCTCGAGGGGGACCGGGGCGGCCTCGACGACGGTGACCTCGAGGCCACGGCCCCGGCAGGTGGCGGCCACCTCGGAACCGATGAAGCCTGCGCCGACGACCACCACCCTCGAGGGAACCCGGTCGAGGTCGGCCCGCAGCGCGAGGCAGTCGTCGAGCGTGCGCAGCACGTGGACACCGGCGAGGTCGGGCTGGCCGGGCAGGCGCCGGGGGACGGCGCCGGTGGCCACCACCAGGCCTGCGAACGCCAGCTCGTCACCCCCGTCGAGGGTCAGGACCCGCCGGTCGAGATCCACCGCCTCGGCGCGCCGGCCGATGAGCTGCTCGAGGTCGAGGTCCTCGCGGGCCGCCGGGAGCACGATGCGGTCGGGCTCCCACTCCCCCGCCAGCACCTGCTTGGACAGCGGCGGACGGTCGTAGGGGGCTCGGGGGTCGGCGTCGACGACCGTGACGGGGCCGTCGTAGCCCTCCTTGCGGAGGGTGTGGGCGGCGTGCATCCCGGCGAGGGACGCGCCCACGATCGCGATCGGGTCGGGCACGGTGGTGTCGGTGGCCGTCGGCGGGCGGACCCGGTCGGGGGCTCAGTCCTCCTCGATGCGGATGGCCTGCTTCGGGCAGCGCTGGACGGCCTCTTCGACCTTGGGTCGCAGCTCCTCGGGCGGGTGCTCCTGCAGCACGTAGAGGAAGTCGTCGTCACGGACCTCGAACACCTCGGGCGCGATGCCCATGCACACGGCGTTGCTCTCGCACAGGTCGTAGTCGACCACGACTCGCATCTGGGTCCCCTTCCGTCGGCTCGGGGGTGCCGTGCGCGCCACGGCCCCGGCGGCATCATGCCTCATCGGCCGCACCGGCGCGCCAGCCGGCCATCGGGGGTGCGACCCGGGCTCGGGCCGCCGATCGGGCAGGCGCGGCTCCGGGCACCATGCGTCGATTGGGCAGGAGCCGTCGGAATCCGACGCCTCCTGCCCGAGCGACGCCCACTGCCCAGCCGATCGCCGCCGCCGGAGGCTTGGGACCCGGCTCGCGCCCGGGCTCAGAAGATCGTGTAGCCGCCGTCGACCACCAGGCAGTCGCCGGTGTGGAAGGTGTGGCGCGGGTCGGCGAGGAACACCGCTGCGGGCCCGAGGTCCTCGGGGGTCGCCCAGCGCCGCACGGGGGTGCGCCGGATGGTGTTGTCGACGAACTTCGGGTTGGCGGTCATCGGCTCGAGCATGTCGGTGGCGGTCCAGCCCGGCAGGATCGTGTTGCAGCGGATGCCGTGGCGGGCGAGCTCGACCGCGAGGCCCCGCATGACGGCCACGAGGGCGGCCTTGCTGCCGGCGTAGTGCTGCATGGCGGGGGCGCCGTGGATGGCCGAGGTGGACGACACGGCCACCAGCGAGCCGCCCTCGCCGCGGGCGACGAGGTGGCGGGCGGCCTCCCGCAGGCACAGGAAGGCGCCGTCGAGGTTGACGGCGGTCACCCGGCGCCACTCGTCGAGCGACATCTGCGTGAACGGCGACCACCCGCCGATGCCGGCGTTGGCGAACAGGGAGTCGACCGTGCCGAGCTGCTCGACGGTGGCGGCGAAGGCGTCGACCACCTGGGCCTCGTCGGCGACGTCGCAGCGCAGGGCGAGCACCCGCCGCCCGGTGCGCTCGAGCTCGGCCCGGGCCTCGGCGTTGCGGGTCTCGTCACGGCCCCAGATGGCGACGTCCGCGCCCGCCTCCGCCAGGGCTCTGGCCATGCCGAGGCCGATGCCCCGGTTGCCACCGGTGACCACGACCACCCGTCCGTCGAGCTCGAACACGTCCCCGACGTTAGGCGGTGGCGGTCAGGGCCGGAGCCGGGCGCCGCCGGTGCCGTCGACGCGATCCCCCACCCGGGCCGCCGGGTTGCGCAACCAATAAACACATAGTAATCTTCTTATGTGACCGGTCCCGGGGAGCACCTGACGGTGGCGGCGGAGCTGCTGCGCACGCTGGGCAACCCGGTCCGGCTCGCCATCGTGCACGAGCTGAGCTACGGCGAGCGCTGCGTCCACGAGCTGGTGGAGGTCACCGGGGTGTCCCAGCCGCTGGTGTCCCAGCACCTGCGGGTCCTGCGGGGCGCCCGGCTGATCACCGGGAGCCGCCGGGGCCGGGAGGTCGCCTACCGCCTCGCCGACGACCACGTCGCCCGGCTCGTCGCCGATGCCCTGGACCACGCCGCCGAGGGTGTGGCCGCCCGCACCGACCCTGCACCCGCAACGAGGAGCTGAACCCATGACGACCCACACCGTCCACGACGACCACACCCACACCCACGGGCCCGACTGCGGCCACGTCGCCGTCGAGCACGGCGACCACGTGGACTACCTGCACGACGGTCACGCCCACCACCGCCACGAGGACCACTGGGACGAGTGCGACCCGGCCGGGCTGCACGCCACCCACGCCGAGCACGCCCACGAGCACGGTCCCGACTGCGGCCACGAGGCGGTGGCCCACGGCGACCACGTGGACTACCTGCACGACGGCCACCGCCACGCCCGCCACGGCGACCACTGGGACGAGCACTGATCCGACCCTGAGGCGGCCCGGGCACCGAGCCCGGGCGGCGGCTCTGGCGACGCCGGCTCAGGCCGGGGAGCTGAGCTGCTGCGCGCAGATGCCGGCGGCGACGATGGTGGCCCCCATCCGGGCGCCCCACAGGTTCCCCGCCGCAGGGCCGAGCGCGAGCATCGCCAGCCGGCCGAGGAGGTGCACGTTGGTGCCGGGCCAGCGCAGGTCGCGCTCGAGCACCGGCCAGCCGTCGACGACGGTGGCGGGGTGCCCGGCGGCCAGCGCGGCGGTGAGCCGGTGGGCGTGCACGTCCGGTCGGGTGCCGGTGGCGAGCCACACCCGGTCGGCGGCCAGCTCCGTGGCGTCGGTGAGCTCGAGCGCGAGCCCCGAGCCCGTCGGGCGGGCCGTGCGCACCTCGGTCGGGGCGTGGATCTCGAGGACGCCGTCGGCCGCGAGGGCACGGAGGCGTCGGGCCATCCAGGGTGGGATGCTGCCGCCGTCGCGGGCGGCCAGGCACTGTCGGAGCCGCTCGCGGGGGTCATCGATCGCGTAGTAGGCCCGCAGGTTGCGGGGCCCGAGCCAGCCCGGGTCGGTGTCGAACATCGACTCGCGCAGCGCCCGGCGGGCCACGAGGTGCACGGTGGCGCCCCGGGCGGCGGCGCCGACGGCGAGGTGCCCGGCGGTGAGCCCGCCACCGACGACGACGACCACCTCGCCGTCGAGGCGCAGGCCCCGCAGGTCGACCTCCTCGGCGTGGGCGAGCCGCTCGGGGGCCACCCCGGCGGTGTCGGGAACCCAGGAGGGGAGCTGGCGGCGGGCGGGGTCGACGGCGAGCACGACGTGGCGGGCGGAGACGGTGGTGCCGTCGTCGAGGCGGGCGACGCTGCGGACCGCACCGGCGGCGATCGCCTGCACGCCGACGGGCGTGACGGCTTCGGTGAGGCCGGCGGTGGCGACGAGGTGCTCGCAGTAGGCCCGGAACCCGGCGGTGGTGGGGATGCTGTAGGGCAGGTCGCTCGGGTGGCCCCGCCGGCGGCACCAGTCGGTGAGCTCGTGGGGGTCGCAGCCGGGGTGGTGCACGCCGGGCGATCGCAGGTGGGCGATGTCGAAGCGGGCGAAGCGGTCGTTCCAGCGGCCCATCCACCCGGCGGGGTCGACGACGAGCAGGTCGTCGGCGCGCCCGGGGTCGCGCTCGAGGAGGTGGAGCACGGCGGCGAGCCCCTGGGGGCCGGCGCCGACGACGAGCACGCCGACGTCGAGGTCGGGGCGGGTCACCATCGGCCGAGCTGGGCCGCCTGGCGCATGAGCGCGGGTGGCACCGGGATGCCGGGGGTGAGGTTGGCGCCGGAGCCGGGGTCGACCACGGCCCGGCGGCCGTCGGCGAAGTCGATGCGCACGCTGCCGTCGAGCTCGAGCGTGAGCGTGTGGCTCACCCGACCGGCGCAGTCGTGGAGCAGCACCTGGTGCAGGTATCGATCGAGTCCCACGGCGACCTCCCTCGGCAACTAGGAATGATTCTCAACTCTAGCAGGGGTCGCAACGACGGAACCCGTCGAGGGCGGTGGGATCAGACGAAGGCGTCGACGAGCAGGGCGATGCCGAACGCGGCGAACAGCACCGCCGCCGCGATGCGCACCGCCCGCCGCGGCAGCCGGTCTCCGAGGACGCTGCCGACGCCCACCGCCAGCGCACCCGAGGCGGTGATGCCGGCGGTGGCGCCCGCCCAGGTGAGCAGGGGCAGCTCGCGGGCGGCGAGGGTGGCGGTGGCGAGCATGGTCTTGTCGCCGAGCTCGGCGAGCACCATCGAGCCGATGATGGCGAACAGCACCGAGCGCCCCCGCAGCTCGGGGTCGTCCTCGCCGGTCTCGTCGCCGGAGCGCAGGGTCCAGATGGCGAACCCGAAGAAGGCGATGGCACCGGCGATGGAGATGGCGGTGGTCGGCAGCGCGGCTCCGAGCAGGCCCCCGACGATCACCGAGACGCCGTTGGTGATGGCGTAGGCGATGGTGATGCCAGCGAGCACGGTGAGGGTGTGGTAGCGGGCGGCGAGGCTCATGGCGACGAGCTGGGTCTTGTCCCCGAGCTCGGCGACGAACACGACGGCGAAGGCGATGAGGAAGGCGTCCACGGCGGGGCGGTTCGGGAGGCGGGCGGGGCGGGTGTCAGGGCGCACCGACCTGAGCGGCCCGGAAGCCTCTCACTTGGGATCGGCCGTGTGCCAGCATCACCCAGGTTCGCTGTGGTCGGCGTGGCAGCCCGCCCGTCACCAGCCGGTGCCGGGACCCGACCTGACGGCAGGGGACGGGCTCGCAGCGTGACCGGTTCGAGGCCGTAGCTCACAAGGAACGCCGTAGCTCACGAGGAACCCGGTTCCCGGCATCTTCGTGGCCCTCCGTTTGGCGGCCCTACGCGATGAAGCGGGGAGTGGTGTCAGGGTGAGGGTCCACCGCTGAGGCGGAGGCCTCCACGAATCTCGTGACTGTTCGAAGGTCCAAGATTCGGGA
>Ga0308417_1002115_pt1 | contig 13230 bp, 12 predicted proteins | sample HotsprSampleOS65_FD_203528 | JGI IMG/M metagenome (GOLD analysis project Ga0308417, IMG submission 203528) | Hot spring phototrophic mat microbial communities from Octopus Spring, Yellowstone National Park, Wyoming, United States - 20090730_OS65 ... | reverse complement strand
CGGGCCGAGGGCGCTGCGCTACTCGAGGGCTCCGCGCCCTCGGCCCGATCCACCACGGCCCCGGATAGGGGCAAACGGAGAACAGGTCCAAGTTATCTGCGGTAGGAAAGTGGGGAGCACGTCAGCCACGCGTATCGGAAGGCAAAAGCGCCGCAAGGCGCCGCATCTGCGCCTCGCTCAGAGAGACACAGATCACTCATCCCAGTTCCCTTCATCACCGCCAAGGGAACCACTCCGAACTCACACCATCCCCCGTCCCATCCCCAGCCGCTCAAAGACCTTTATGGGTCCAGACCCTAGTACCCGATCTTCAGAGCGGGCGAGCGAACGGAGCGAACGCACGAGCAAGCGCCTCGTAGACTCCCCGTTTGAAGGAGACGGCAAGACCGGGCAGTTCGACAAGGTCTGCCCAACGCCAAGCATCAAACTCGGGATTGGGATCGGCATCGAGGCGTATGTCCGCCTCAGTGCCGAGGAACCGGAGCGCGAACCACTTCTGTTTTTGTCCCCGGTAGCGCCCACCTAGGGCTTTACCGAGGAGATCGGGGGGCAAGTCGTATGTCAGCCAGCCGGGGTATTCCGCCAGGATTTGGGCTCGGTCTGTGCCGATCTCCTCGGCGAGTTCGCGAAATACGGCGAGGCGCGGGTCTTCGTCCTCCTCCATTCCTCCTTGGGGCAACTGCCAACCGCCGGGTGCCCCTTCCGCATTCGGCAGATCGGCCCTTCGGCACACCAGCACTCGACCGTCAGGGCCAAACAGGACCGCGCCGACGTTGAGACGGTACGGCAGCAAGGCAGCGTCCACGGCCACAGGTCCTTCGTTACGGTCGCGCCTGCGCGGTTGGCCTGACGACGACAGCGCTAACCGGCGCAAGCACAGCGCCTCGAAACTCGACCCCCTTGCTCCAAGCCGCGAGCCGCTCCAGCGTCAGCAGTGTGGGGCCGGCGATGCCCAGGGCGACGCCCCGCTCCTTGGCGAGGCGTTCGAGGTCGGCAAGACGGCTCTCGATTTCTGGCCGTGACATCCGCTCGTCAACGACGACATCCGCCGCCCGTGAGGGCAAAACCGTGGGCGGACGCTCGCCCGGGCGGGCCTCGATGAACAGAAGTCCCCGTTCGCGTAGTACCTCAAAGACTGGCCGCGTCGCTTCCTGGGAGGCCATGAACCGCTCGCCTCGGAGTACGGCCGAGGCCGCGTTGGTGACACCGACATAGCCGCTACCCCGTGCCAGGATCCACGCCAGCCGTGCCATGTTCTCTGACTGGGGGTTTCCGGTCATGAGCGCGCGCGGGCCGGGATCGTTCAGCGGGAAGTTGGCAGGCTCCATCGGGATGCCGAGGAGCACCTCGTGTCCTGCTGCGCGCGCTGCCGCCATTTGGGTCTCCAAACCAGGCCCATAGGGCGAGAAGGCAAGGCTGATCGGCTCCGGCAGTTGCTCGATGGCAAACCGAGTTGCCGTTTCATTCATTCCAAGCCCGACCACGAGCACCGCCAGTCGCGGTCGGCGGTCGGTCTCGTCGAAGGGGCGGGCGAAGGCACGCCAAGCGGGCGGGGCGGCGGCAGCGTCCCGCGGCGGCTCGACCAGCCGGTTACCCCGCCGATCGGCGTCTCGCCGAGGCTCGTGGCTCGATCCCGCCGTTGCCGCTGGCGGCTCGGCTAACCCCGGAGCAGGGCTGCCCCCCGTGACCTGCGATGGGGCATCGGGTGCGATCGGTGGGCTCGAGCCCAGTTCGGCCCACAGAGCGAAGCCTGCTGCGACGACGACAAGGAAAGCCCAAAACCCTGCGAGGGCTCGCCAGCCACCACGCCCCCGACCTCTCGACACAGACGGGCCCGCCCGATTGCTCCGTAGCCTTCTGCTCGGTTCGCCTGTTTAGTTGGAAGCCCGCCGCATGACGGCCAGACCGCGGACGAGTTCCACCGCACGTTGCAGTTGGTAATCCCGCGTAATGTCGCCGAGCTGGATTGGCGGTTGGCCTTCGGAGGGGCGCGGCGGCGGCGTCGAGGACCCGTCGACGAAGCCCGGCGGCAGGGCGGGCGGCGGCACCAGGCTTGGCCGCGCGGTCTGGCCTTGGTCGTTGCGAAGGGCCCGATTGAGGTTGGCTTCGCGGTCGCGCGCTTCCGCCCGCGCCTCGCCCTCGAACAGTTCGACCAGAACGTCGGGCTCGATCCCGGTCGCCTGGATGGAGCGCCCTGACGGAGTATAATAGCGCGCCGTGGTGAGGCGGATTGCGCCGTTGCCGGGAAGCGGCATGACCGTCTGCACGCTCCCTTTGCCGAAGCTTCGCGTACCGATGACCACCGCGCGGCGATGGTCCTGCAAAGCGCCGGCAACGATCTCGGACGCGGAGGCGGAACCACCGTTGATCAGCACGACAATCGGGTGCCCCGCCGCGATATCGCCCGGCCGCGCGTTGTACCGCTGCGCATCCTCAGCCCGCCGGGCGCGGGTAGAGACAATTTCGCCCTGCTCAAGGAAATCGTCGGAGACTGCAACCGCCTGGTCAAGAAGGCCGCCTGGGTTGTTGCGCAAGTCAAGCACCAGACCCCTCAGCCTCGTTCCGGCCTGCGCGCGGAGCTGCTGAACGGCGCGACGCAGGCCCTGATCCGTCTGCTCGTTGAACGAGGTGATCCGGATGTAGCCGACATCCTCGTCGATCAGGCGCGCCCGCACCGACTGGATGCGGATGACGTCGCGCACGATCGTGAGCTGGATGGGCTGCTGCACGCCTTCACGGCGAATGGTGAGGCGGATTTCCGTCCGTGGCGGGCCGCGCATCCGCTCCACCGCCTCGTTCAGCGTCAGCCCTTGCACGGTGCGTCCATCGATGTGGGTGATCAGGTCGCCCGGCCTCACGCCGGCGCGCGCGGCCGGCGTTTCGTCGATTGGCGAGATCACCTTGACGAACCCGTTCTCCTGCGTGACCTCAATCCCGAGGCCGCCGAACTCGCCCCGCGTCTGCACTTGCATGTCGCGGAAGGTGCGTGGGTTCATGTAGCCGGAGTGTGGATCCAGGCTCTGCAGCATGCCGTTGATTGCGGCCTCGATCACCTCCCGGTCGTTTACCGGCTCGACGTATTCGGCGCGGATCCGCTCGAAGACGTCGCCGAACAACGAGAGGAGCCGGTAGGTCTCCGCGCGCGAACCCTCCTGCGCCTGCGCGCCGAGGCCGACACGGTCGCCGAGCCATGCCCCGGGAGGCCCGTTCAAGGCCGTCCCCGCCCCGAAGGCGAGTACGGCGGCGAGAAGCGCGCTACGGAAACTGACCTTCATGCCGGTCCAGTCCTTGTGGCGCGGGGAACCGCCCGCGCGGAAATCCTTTGGTTAGGTAAGCTATCGCCCGCCCGCCGTGCCGATCAAGGCGGAGAGAGCCCAGGCCGAAACACGAACTCGGCAAGACGGTACCGCGTTGAAGGGCCCGCCGGGTCAGGCCAGGCCTCAGGCTGGGTTCTCGGCTCAAGGAAGCGGCTAAGGGTTGGGAACAAAGGGGCGGCTTCTGGTCGCCGACATCTGGGCCTGCGCGATCCACGCCTTCTCGCTCAACGGCGAGCATCTCGATGCGTGGCATCTCCCCTCGGAGGTCGGAAGTCTCGGCCTCTGCCAATCGGGACGCTGGATCGTCGCGCTTCGGCACGAGGTGGTGCTCTTCGACTGGCGTCGGCGCCGTCTTGAGCCGTTCTGCCGGCCCGAACCGATTCCGCCCTTCGCCCGCCTGAACGACGGCAAGGTCGGGCCGGACGGGGCGTTTTGGGTCGGTTCAATGGATGAACGGTCGCCGCGACGGCCCGTGGGCCGCCTCTTCCGCATCGCTCCGGACGGCTCCTGGCGCGAGATCGCGGACGGGCTGCTCACATCGAACGGCCTCGCCTGGACGGCGGACGGTCGCACCATGCTGCATTCCGACAGCGGTGCAGGCTGGATCGACGCCTGGGACTTCGACCCGGTGCGCGGAGAGGCAAGCGGCCGCCGACGCATCGCTGACCCCGACCCTGAGAGGCAGGGCAAGCCCGACGGTGCCGCCTTCGACCTTTCAGGCGTCTACTGGTCAGCCGGCGTGCGGCTCGGTCGGATCAACCGGTTCCTGCCAGACGGCACGCTCCTTTCCTCCGACCCCTTCCCCGTTCCCGGTCCTACGATGCCTTGCTTCGCCGGCGCTGATCTTCGCACCGTGGTCTGGACAACGCTGCGCACCCCGCTTGGCGCCGAGGCCGTGGGCGAGCATCCCCTTTCCGGTGCCCTGTTCGCGATGCGCGCCGAGCACCCTGGCGCGCCCGTCGCGCGTTTCGCCGATTGAGGCCCCGGAAACGACCGGCCCCCGCCCGACCCGTCTTGCTGGACAGCGCCATAGGCGCGCTCGGACGAACCTCGCCCTCCGTCTCGCCGGGGCGCGCTGGCGCCTCGTCTTCACCGATAGCGCCCCCTCCCCGGGCCGGGATCCGCCGACGGCGTAGGTTGTTCCGCCGGCGGTGATGGCCGCCTCTTGCGACGCCCTCCCGCGCTGCCAACCTCGATACGGTGGGCAGAGCCACGCACGAAGACATGACCTTCCTCGCCGAGGCCCGAGCAGAAGACCGTCTCGGCATTTGCAGTCTGCCGACTGTGCTCGTCGTCGGAGGGTCTGGTTTTGTCGGCCGACACCTCGTGCCCCACCTCGCCGCCCGCGGTTTCCGCGTGCGCGTGCTTGCCCGCAACACCCGCCGCGCCGAGGCGGAAGGCTGGCGCGAGGTCGCGGTCCTGCGCGGGGACGCGACCGATGCTGGCTCGCTCGCCCCTGCCCTCGCGGGCGTAGAGGTCGCCTACTACCTCGTCCACTCGATGACCGCCGGCAAGCGGTTTCCCGAACTGGACCGAACGGCGGCGGAAACCTTCGCTCGGTCGGCCCTCGCGGCGGGGGTGCGTCGCATCGTCTATCTCGGCGGCCTCGCCCCACGCGATGTGGACACCGTGCATCTTGCGTCCCGCGTCGAGATCGGCGCCATCCTGCGCCGGAACCATCCCGACGTGGTCGAACTCCGCGCCGGAATCATTGTCGGAGCGGGCTCGGCCGCCTTCGAGGTGATGCGCGATCTCGTCGCCAACCTGCCCGTCATGCTCACACCGCGCTGGGTGCGCTCGGTTTCGCCGCCGATCGCACTCGACGACTTGCTGGCGCAACTGGAGGCGCTGGCGACACTCGAAGGTGTCGCCGGGGCGGTAATCGAGACGGGGGGGCCCGACCGCCTCTCGTACGAGGAGATGATGCTCAGGCTGGCGGATGCACTGGGCAAGCGCCGCCCGATCATCATTCGCGTTCCTTTGCTCACGCCGGAGCTCTCAGCCTACTGGATCGAGCTTGTCACCTCGACGCCGGCGCCAGTCGCGCGCGCACTGATCACTGGGCTTAAGCACAATCTCGCCGCTGCTCAGGATCCGCGTCTGGAGGCGGTGGCTCCGGCGCGCATCGGCTTCGACGAGGCTGTCCAGCGCGCCTTAGCGCGCGAGCGCGAACGTCTGGCCGAAGCCGGCTGGCGCGAAGGCGCCTTCGACCTGCGGGGAATGAGCCATCATGTCGCCTATTACGGGGTCGCAATGGGTCATACCCGCCAAACCCTCGCTCCGGCGGAGGCGTTGTGGCAGTCCCTCGCCCGGTTCGGCACGCCCGAGGGCGCGGCGCTCTCCTTGGCTCCGCTGTGGGCGATCCGGCGTGCGATCGAACGGCTGCTCGGCGGCCGGGTCGCCCCGTGGCGCGAGCCTGGCCCCTTCCGCCGCGGAGAATGCTTCGACGTCTGGCGGGTCCACAGCGCATCCCCGCCCTCCTCGCTCGTCCTGCTCTCGACCCTGCGCGCGCCAGGGGCCGGCGGGTTCGAGTTCGCGATCGAGGAGCAAACGGGGCAGCGCGCGGTCTCTGCCACCATCCACTGGCACCCGCGCGGACTCTGGGGCCTAGTCTATTGGTACGTCCTCGCCCCGTTCCATCACTTGGTCCTGCGCAGCCTTACCGCCGCGATCGTGCGCGGGGCGGAACGAAGCGGCTGATGGCGCTGCCCCCTCAACCCGCCAGCACGTCGCGCACCGCTGGCCCGATCTCCGGAAAGCGGAACGCGAAGCCGGCGACGGTCAGACGCGCAGGAATCACGCGCTGGCCGTCGAGGAGGATGGTGGCGCCGTCGCCAAGTAGGCCCTCTAGCACGAAAGACGGCACCGGAAGTCGGAACCGGGAGCCAAGCGCGGCGCCGAACGCTGCCGTGACCTCGTCCATGCGTACAGGGTTCGGCGAGGTTACGGTGTAGGTGCCGTGCATCGTCCTGTCGCGCACCGCGCGCAGGATCGCCGCCACCGCGTCATCGCGGTGCACCCAGGAGGCCCACTGCCGGCCCGACCCGATCCGCCCGCCGAGGAAAGGCCGGATCCTGCCCAACGCCTCGCGGAACCGCCGCGTCATGCCAAGAGCGATCGAGAACCGAAGCGTCACCCGCCTCAGGCCGAGCTCTTCGGCGCGCGCCGCCTCGCGTTCCCAGGCGACGCAGACCTGGGCGAGGTAGTCCCGCCCCGGCGGGTGGTCCTCGGCGTCGCTGAACACCCGCTCGGCATCGGGGCCGTAAAAGCGGCAGGCGGAGGCCGAGACGAACACAGGCGGCGCGGGGTGGGCGCGCTTCAGCCCCTCGACAATCGTGCGCGTACCGACTTCGCGGCTGGCTAGGATTTCACGCTTGAAGCTCGGGTTCCAGCGGCCCGCGATCGGCGCGCCGGCGAGATGGACCACCGCGTCGACCCCGGCCAGGGCCGAGACCCAGGGGCCGATAGCGGTCGGTGTCCAGGCTTCGATACGAACATGCGGAAAGAGTCGCGGAGGATAGAGGGCTCGCCCGCGTGCCGGGCTCCGGGTCAGCACCCGGACCTCGATCCCTGCGTCACGGCAGGCCGCGATGAGTCGTTCGCCGATGAAGCCCGTGCCTCCCGTGACGGCGATCGCGCGCACCCCCTCCACCGCCTCCTCCTCCCGTGCTGGCGCTTGATCCACATCAGCCCCGCCGGGGAGCGCTTTCCGTAGCCTTCCTGTGTCGAAGGCATCGGCCGCGCCGGAGAGGCGTCGGCCCGCCCGGAGAAAACGGATGGCGACAGCGACAGCAGACGAGCATCTACGATATCCGTATCGGGCAGGGGGCGAAGCGCGAACCCCAGCCCGGCCCGAGACGGTTTGGCAGGTGGTGTGCTCGATCGGGGGAGAGAACCGCTACTTCGCGCTGAATGCGCTGTGGACAGTGCGCGAGGCAGTGGACGCGCTCCTGGGCGGCGAAGGTTTGATCCGCCGTCGACCGGCATCTAGATCGTTGCGTCCGGGCGATCGGATCGATTCCTGGACTGTCCTGGTAGCCGATGCTCCGCACCGGCTCGCGTTGCTGTTCGGCATGAAGGCACCCGGCTGCGGCGTGCTCGAATTCACGATAGGCCGCGACGCCGACGCGACCGTGGTCTCCGCTACCGCCTTCTGGAGGCCGAACGGGCTTTCCGGCATCCTCTACTGGCGCGCCATGGAGCCTGCGCACCTGGTCTTGTTCCGCATGATGACGCGCGAGATCTGCCGTCGGTCGAAGCAGCTCGAAGCGGAACTGGGCGCGACCGCCATCCGCTCCCAGGCGCCATTGGCGGCAGTGTCGCGCGCGCCCTTCTCTCGCCACCCCGCACCTGTGCTGAGCGGTGCGGCGCATTACGCGAGCCAACCGACCGAGAACAGCGCGGCATAGAGGACGAGCAGGCGGCCTGCGCTCGCCACGCACCCATCGAGCGCGGTCGCATCGTCGCGCGTGAGCACGATGCGCAGGGTGGGGATCGCTGCCGCCGGAAGGACCAGGCCGGCGGCAAGGATTGCGGGGCCTGCCGCGCCGGCCAGCACGAAGGCGAGCGGCAGGGCAGCGGCGAGCGCGATCGATGCGACGATTTCGACGCGCGCGAAGCGCCTCCCCAGCATGACCGCAAGTGTGCGCTTGCCTTGCGCTCGGTCGTTGTCGATGTCGCGGAGGTTGTTCACCGCCAGAATTGCGACCGAGATGAAGCCTGGGCCCAGCCCTGCCAGGATGGGGCGCCAGTCCAGCGTCAGGGCCTGCACGTAGTAGGTTCCGGCCACCGCCACGGGGCCGAAAAAGAGAAGGACGAACACCTCGCCCAGGCCGCGGTAGCCGTAGGGAGCGTGCCCACCCGTATAGAGGATGCCCGCAAGGATGGAGGCGAGGCCAACGACAACGATCGGCCAACCGCCCCGGGCCACCAAAAACAGGCCGACCAACACGGCCAGACTGAAGCTCAGCACGGTCGCAGAGAGCATCTGCTTTGGCGTGACCAGACCCTCGGGCAGGACCCGCCGCCGCCCGCCGGCGCGGACATGATCCACCCCGTTTGCGAAGTCGGAATAGTCGTTGGCGAAATTGGTGCCGATCTGGATCAGCAGCGCGCCGAGAAGGGCAGCAAGGGCGGCTGCCGCATGCGCCATTCCATCACCCGCGGCCAGAGCGATACCCATCACCACAGGGGCGACGGAGGCGGGCAAGGTGCGGACCCGGGCGGCATACAGCCAGACGACGAGCGGCGAGGGGATGGGGGGAGGGTGAGAAACGACACGCGCCGGGCCGGCCGCGGGACGGCTTTCCGTGTTCGGTCTGCTCATGCGGATCTCCGGCCGACGTCGGAACCGGCGAGGGCAGCGATACGCCGGGGGCGGAAAACCCTTGCCGCGCACAAAGCGCCGCTGCAGATCAAGGCGGTCGCGACCGTGGTCGGCAGCGCCGGCGAGAGTGCGGCGAGACAGGCGATTCCGCTGGCGATCGCAGCCGCACGCTCACCCGCACTGAGGGCCGCGGCGGCCCTGCCGATCGTGCCCGCTGTGACCAGCATCAGGGCAAGGGCAGTCGGGGCGAGGGCGGAGAGCAGAGCGAGCGGGGCGGCGGGTTCGAGGAGGGAAGGGGCAAGGGCAAAGGCGAAGGGCAGCAGGACCAGCCCGGGCCAGAGCGGCAGGGTCGCGATTGCCGCCCGCCACGCCGAGCAGCCGGCGATCGCCGCCGCCGCGTAGGCGGCAAGCGCGACGGGAGGCGTGATCATGGCCAGCACGCCGAACCAGGTGAGGAAGAGGTGGGCCGCGAGCGGGGCTACGCCGGCCTCGGCGAGGGCGGGTGCCGCGATCCCCGCCATCAGCACGTAGACGCCAAGTGTGGGCAGACCGAGCCCGAGCAGAAGCGCAAGTGCTGCCGCGGCGACCAGGAGCACGACGGGGCCGTGCACGGCCATCGCGGAAAGGCGCAGAGCCAAAAGGGAGCCCAGGCCGTTGACCGCAAGCAGCCCCAGCAGCACGGCCGAGGCAGCGGCGAGCAGGATCAGCCCAGCCACACCCGAAGCGGCCTCGACCGCAGCCCGAGCGAGCCGCCGCCCGGCCCGAGCGGGACGCGCCAGGATCGCGCCAAGGGCGACGGGAAGGGTCGCCGCGAGGGCGGCCTCTCCCGCCGGGGTCGCGGTCGCGAACAACAGCCACAGAAGGACGAGTACGGCGGTTATCGCGCCGGCGAGCTCGGCCGGCCGGACGGGACCGCGACGGACGCGCGCGATCGGAGGCGGGTAAGGCGCGGCCGCAGCCCGACGTCTGGCCGCGAGATCGACCGCAAGGAACAGGGCAGCGAAATACAGCACGGCCGGAACGACCGAGGCAGCGGCGACGCGCGCGTAAGGAATGCCGAGCATATCCGCCATCAGAAAAGCGGTTGCGCCGAGCATCGGCGGCATCAGCTGGCCGCCCGTCGAGGCGGCGGCCTCGATCCCGGCCGCCTCTTCGGGCGCGTGTCCGGCCCGGATCATGGCCGGGATGGTCATGGAGCCGGCCGCGGCGACGTTGGCGACCGCACTGCCCGAGAGCGTACCGAAGGTCGCCGACGCGAGGACGGCAGCCTTGGCGGCTCCGCCGGGCGTCGTCCGCACCCTGTCGGCGATGGTGGCGACCAGACCGCGGAGACCGCCCAAGTTTTTCAGCGCTACGCCAAGCAGCACGAACGGGGCGATGGTGTGCAAGGCAAGATCGAGCAGACGCCCGAGCAGCGCGTTGCCGTCGAAGACCAGAAACACGGCTAGCCGTGCGAAGTCCACCTCCGCCAGCCGCCATGCCGGCGGAAGGGCCGGGGCGAGCACGGTGACGAACAGGCCGATAGCGACCGACCCGGCCGGGAGGACCGGACCGAAGGCAGCGTGCACGGCGATGGCAAGCGCGGCGAGCAAGGAAGCCGCCGCAGCGACCAGCCACACTGGCGGGTTGGCGAGAAGGGATTGCGCCGGCACGGCGAGCCAAACACCGGCGGCAAGCGCGAGGCTTGCGGCGGCCAGCGCCGACCCGGCCATGCGCGGCACTCCCGCTTTTCCGCTCCGGCCGAGGGCGACAATCAGGGTGGAGGCTGCGAGCGCCACTGCGAGCAGAGGTTCTGTCGGCAGGGCAAGGCCGAGACGGCCCGGTAGGTCGAGTGTTGCCGCTACGATTAGGGCGAGAAGCGCCGCCGCGATTTGGAGTTCCGGCCCGCGCGCGCTCACGGCGGGAGGTCAGCAAGGGCCGGGTGGAGCGCAAGCGTCGTGCGCGGCCGCGCCAGGGCTGCGGGGTCGAGGTCGCGGAAGGACGGGTGGCGGGCGGCAAGCAGGTCTCGGCCCTCGCGCAGGGCGACGAAGACGCGCCGGACCACAGCGGCGTCCAAATCGCCGCGGGCGAGCAGCAGATTGTCGAAGGCGAGGGCCGGCACCGGTTCAGTGAAGGCGACAAGGCCTGGTCGTGGAGCGACCGTTTCGACGTAGGCTTGTGGAGCGAGGCGCTGCAGGCGCGCCACCGCCTCCGCGTACTGCGGGACCGGCAGAAGGCGGAGCCGGACAGCGGCATCGACCTCGATCACCTTCGCTGCGCCGATGGCGAAGAAGAATGCATCCGCCCGGCCTTCCAGGAAGCGCGTCGCGCCGGCGACGGGATCGGAGACGACGACCGGGCGGATGTCGCTGCGCGCGAGCCCGGCCGAGGCGAGCAGAGCGTCAAGCAGCTGGGCGATCGCGGGGCTGGCCGAGAATCCAGCAGTGACCCGCCTGCCGGCGAGGTCGGCGAGGCGGTGCAGCGGCTGTTCGGCCCGCACATAGAGCCCGGCGCGCAGCGGGAAGAGCCGCGCAACGACGCGGGGCTCAAGCGCGCGTTCCGCCGGCTCGCCGCGTGCGGCTTCGGCTTCGAGCGCATTGGCGATGGCAAGATCGAGCCGGCCGGAGCCGAGCAGGCCGATCAGCACCGCCTCGCCGGCGTTCGGCAGCACGCGTGTCTCCAGACCGGCTTGGCGAGTCAGCAATTCGGCGATCGCCGAAGCAGCGGCGTGGCTCACTGTGCCGGGAGCCATCGAGCCCAAGCGCAAGAGAGCGGCCTCGTGTGCCGATGCCGTCCGGCGCGACCATGGCCCCATGAGCAGAGCGGCGGAGGCCATCATGGCTCGCCGTGTCAGAGCTCCACCCAGCGGTGCGTTCATCTCGCCAGCCACCTCCGGTCGTCCCTCCTCTGAGCGGCGTAGATCCGCCCTGGTCCCTCTCGTCGTCCATGCGCCGCCGGACGTGACGCGTTCGGAACCGGCGCCGGGCGGGACTTTGCCTTTGCAGGCTAGGGAGACAGAGAAACGCCCTCTTTGCTCTGCGTCAAACGCAGCCCTCTTCGGGACATGGCTGCTGCCCTGTCTGAACGGCCCTTGGCGAACGGCCGGACCCGGACGTAGCTTTCGTCTCGGACCGACGGATTGACGACTTGCGCTTGCTGGTTCGCTGCCAAGCCCCCCACTTCGCCACGGCAAGACCTGGGCAGATGACGTCGTCCTTGCCGTCTGCCGCACTTTGGCTTGGGGTCGCCGGCCTCGTGCCGTTCCTCGCCGGCGCGGTGGTCGTGCTGGCCGGCCTGCCGCCGGGGGCCGAGGCAGCGGTGCCAGCCGTGATCGCCTATGCCGCCTGTATCGTCTCTTTCCTCGGCGCGGTGCACTGGGGCTTCGCCTTGCGCGCGGCGGAGAGCGAAGCCTGGGCGACTGGGCGGCGGCTGGCGTTGGGCGTCGTGCCAGCGTTGCTTGCCTGGGTCGCGCTGATCCTGCCGCAGTGGCTCGGTCTCGGTCTGCTGATCGCAACGTTCCTTGCGGTTTGGGCGGCGGAGGAGATCGCTGCGAGGCCAAGGCTCGTTCCCACAGGATATCTGTGGCTGCGCCGGGGCCTTACGCTCGTCGCCGTGGTCGCACTGTCGGCGGTGTGGGCAACCCTTCTCATATGATCGCGTTCTTCGCCACGCTGCATAGGGACACATACGGACGCGGGGATTGCTCTCTCGGTTCGATTAACCTCTTATTAATTTCTGGAACGCTGAGGGGAGAGGGCCGATGGCGGAGCGGACCGGTGCAGTCGTGATCCAGTTCCCCCGCCGGGGGCAGGCGCGGACTGGGGCAGAGGCTGATCCTCTGGCAGCGCAGGAACGAATGGCGCGGGCGCTCTCTGCACTCGAGACGGCACTCGCCGAACAGCGTGCCGCGGTGGCGGGGCTGCAGTCGGCTCTGTCCGAGCTCAGTGACGCGACGGCAAGGCTCGATCGCGGTTTGCGTGGGTTTTCGACCGGACTCGACGGTCTAGCGCAAGGCGTGCAGGGGGTGGGCCGCAAGGCGCGCGATCTCGAGGCCTGGGCGGACGGGGTCCTCGGCCACACCTTCCGCCTGACAGCAGCGCCGCTTCGCCATGCAGGGCCGACTGACCCGGGATCTCCTGCTCATCGGGATGCGGCCGAACCTCGCGAAGGGCCGGACGTGCGACGCTGGGGTTATAGTTGACCGCGCTGTCGACGGAACGTGATGCGAGCCTAACTTCGCCGCGAGCCCAAATTGTCCCCAAATTGTCGCTGCGGCGATGAACGGGCCGCTCCGTCTCAGTCCTGAAACAAGTCTGACCGCATCGAGAGGGGGTTGTTGCCGCACCGAGGTGGCCCCACGAGGTCATCTTCGGCTTTGGCACGTGAGCGGGTTAAGAGGCTGCCTTCGGGAGGGGAACAGCGGAGGGCTCAGCGATTGCGCAGCCTGGCGAAGTGGCCATGCCCAGGGCGGGTCCCTGGTACACTAGGGTTCGGACCCATAAAGTTCTTTGAGCGACGCGGGATGATGTGATTCGGAGTGGTTCCCTTGGCGGTGATGAAGGGAACCGGGATGAGCGATCTGTTCTGGCTGAGCGAGGCGCAGATGCG
>Ga0308417_1002112_pt1 | contig 13234 bp, 12 predicted proteins | sample HotsprSampleOS65_FD_203528 | JGI IMG/M metagenome (GOLD analysis project Ga0308417, IMG submission 203528) | Hot spring phototrophic mat microbial communities from Octopus Spring, Yellowstone National Park, Wyoming, United States - 20090730_OS65 ... | reverse complement strand
AGCGAATGGTAGTAACCACCGGTGTTGACGAACTCGAACTTGCCCGTCTTGTAGTACTCGCGTTCGGCATTCAAACCCTTGAACAAGAAGCCCTCGATCTCGTTCGCGGCGTTCATTGTGTAGCCCTTCTCTTCGAACATCCGCTGGGCGAAGCCTTTGAGGATGCCGCGCGTATCGGCCACATACGGTCGGCCGTCGCGCTCCATCACCTCGCCGAACACGAGCACCTTGCCCGGCCCGAAGACATCGGCAGGCGCCCAATAGAAGGCCGACCAGTCTATGCCCAGGCGCAGGTCGGATTCGCGCTGAGCGGTGAAGCCGCGAATGGATGAGCCGTCGAAGGTGAGGTTGTCGGCCGACTTCAACAAGAATTTCTTATCGTAGTCGAGCATGTGCAGACGGCCTTCCAGGTCGGAGAACAAGACCGTGACGGCCTTGATGCGCTTCTCGTCGGTCAGATACTTCATCCGCTCTTCCTGAAGCTGATGCATCGGCACGCGCGCCAGGCGTTGCGCCTTGGCCTGCAGGTTCAGCTCCTCGAGTTCTGCGTAGGGGATTTGTAGAAAATCGCGCAATTCGGTTGTCATGGCGTTTCGCAATGCTCCTTCGGGAAGGGGAAAAACTTACAGGACGCGACGCTCCTCGCGGAGCATCACGTCCTGGTGATACCCTGTCTACCCGGGCGAGATTATACGAGGCAAAACGAAGGCCCGTCAAGGCGGGTGGTTCACGCACGGGGGCATTTTCTTGTAGGGGCAGGCCTATGTGCCTGCCCGCGTTTGGCACATATGGGCGGGCGGCCACGCAGGGCCGCCCCTACATTACACAACACACCGCCGCCCGTTGTAGGGGCGACCCTATGTGGTCGCCCGCGCAACCAGGGCAGCGACAACCTTCGCGCAGGTCTTGGCTGGACTCAAGCAAGCAATCTGCGGGAGGTTCTTGCCCCTATTCGTGAACGCACCCGTCAAGGCAGGGTGCCGGGGGCATTTCACATCAGGGGCGAAGCTGGCCGCAACGACCAGCCACATCTGCGCCCTGGTCACCCATATCGCTGCATGAAGCGGTGGATGCGTTCGAGTGCCTGCTCGATCTTTTCGTATGACTGCGCGTAGGCCATGCGCACGAAGCCCGCGCCGCCGGCGCCAAACGCATTGCCCGGGACGACGGCTACCTGCTCTTCGGCCAGCAGCTTATCGGCAAACTCGTCGTCGCTCAGGCCCGTCTTGGCCACCGAGGGGAAGGCATAGAACGCGCCACGCGGCTCGAAGCAATCCAGCCCCAGCGAGTTCAGCCCGCTCACGATCAGCTTGCGGCGGCGGTCGTACTCGGCCACCATGCGCTGCACGTGCTCCTCGCCGCACTTCAGCGCAGCCAGCGCAGCATGCTGGCCGGTGGTCGGCGCGGACATGATGGTGTATTGGTGAACCTTGCGCGCGGCCGCCAGCAACTCCGCCGGCGCAGCGATATAGCCGATGCGCCAGCCGGTCATGGCGTAATCCTTGCTGAAGCCGCCCAGCAACATCGTGCGCTCCTTCATCCCCGGCAACGAGGCGAAGCAGGTGTGCTCGACGCCATAGACCAGCCGATCGTAAATCTCATCGCTGATCACGAGCAGGTCGTGTTGCTCCGCTACGCGGGCGATCTCGCCCATGCGCTCCCGGGTGAGCACTGCGCCGGTCGGGTTGTTGGGATAGCCGATCAGGATCGCTTTGGTCTTCGGCGTGACGCGCGCTTCAATTTCTTCGCCGGTCACCTGAAACTCGTTCTCGACCCGCGTGGGGATGGTGATGGGGACGCCGCCGGCGAAGATCACCTCCGGCGCGTAGGCCACGAAACATGGCTGCGGCACGATCACCTCATCGCCCGGGTCAACGATCGCAGTCATCGCCAGATACATCGCCTCGCTCACGCCAACGGTGATCAGCAGTTCGGTCTCCGGGTTGTATTCCACGCCGTAGAGCCTGGCCAAATGATCGCTCAGCGCACGGCGCAGCTCGATTGTGCCGGAGTTGCTGGTGTAGGCTGTCTCGCCACGCTGGAGCGAAGCGATGCCGGCGTTCAAGATGGGCGTAGGGGTGACGAAGTCCGGTTCGCCGATGCCGAGCGAGATCACATCGGGCATGGTGGCGGCGATATCGAAAAAGCGGCGGATGCCTGAAGGCGGGACAGATGCGACACGTTGCGAGATGAAGTTACGCATGATGAAAACTCAAAGCGGGATTGCGCCAACGCAGCAGATTATAGGCTGCCGCCCCTCTCCCGCTCTCCAGCGCTCATCCCCTCCTCCCCCACCCTAGGACGCCCAAGGCGGCCGCAGCAATGAGCGCTACGGCGGCCAGCAGGCGCTGCAGCGTGATTGGCGCAAGCGGGCTCGCCATCGAAGGCGGCGAGGCATCGGTGGCCTCGGGCTGGGTCGCCTGCAGAGCATCCTGGGGCAAGAATGCCGGCTCGCCGGTCGGCAATGCGGTCGGCGAGCCACTGGCTGCACCATTCGGAGACATGGCCTCGGCCTGCGCCGGCGACGCCTCGGCTGCGCCCAGCGCATCGCGGGCGGCCGGCGCCGGTTGCGCAGGAACAACGGTTGGTTGCGATGCCTCCGGCACGGCCGCAGCGGACATCGGAATGGCCATCTCTGGCTGCGCAGCGGGAGCAGCCGGCTGCAGCACCTCCAACGCCACCAGTGCGGCAAACACAACGGTCGCCGCGACCGAGCCAAAGCGAAAGATCCAGCGCGGGAACGACGCCTGGGGTCGTTCCGCCTGCGGGAGCGCTCGGCCGGCATCGAGCGGCAGGATGAAGTTACGCGGCAGGGCAACCGTCGGTAGCTTGCCGGCCTCACGGACGAGCAGACGCGTTACCAGCACGCGCCGGCGCAGGGCAGCATCCTGCGCCAGGCGCGCCTCGAACGCGGTGCGCTCCGCATCGCTCATCTGCCCATCCACGTAGGCCGAGATCAGCTCTTCCTCATTCATCATCGGTGTCTCATTGACGAAACTCGTCAGGCAGCAGTTCCTCGTGCGCCAACAACGCATCGCGCAACCTGGCGCGCGCGCGGCTCAGCCGGCTCTTCACCGTGCCCAGCGACACGTTCATTGCCTCGGCGATCTCCTCGTAACTCATCCCTTGCACATCGGACAACACGAAGGTGACGCGCTGATCGGGCGATAACTGCAACGCGGCGCGGGCGATGAACCGGCGCAGGTCGCTGCGCTCGGCAGCGTCGGCGGGATTTTCATCTTCGGCCGGCAGCACATCGGCCAGGCTACGTTCGTCATCATCGGCGGTGGCCTCAAGCGACTCGGCCGGTCGGCGCTTGTGATAACGCAGCGCGTCGTAGCAAGCGTTCGTCACCGTCCGCAGCAACCAGCTCTTGAACGAGCCGCCGCGATAGTCTTTGATATGGGCGAAGGCGGAAAGGAATGTCTCTTGAGTCGCATCGGCCGCAGCGGCTTCGTCGCCCATGATGCGATAGGCGACGTTGTAAATCTGCGACTGGTAGGCCAGCACCAGCTGATTGAAGGAGGCCACGTCACCGCGCTGGGCCGCGCGAATCAGAGCATCTTCGTCCATGCGTCAAGGTCACGGCGAGGCAAACGTGTTCTGCGGGTGAGGTGCGTCATCGGCTCATGACCGGCTGGCGCACTGTTCATCCAGCGCGTCGAGTAGCGCCATCAGCCCCAATGTGTAGCTGCGCCAGCCAAAGCCGGCGATTAGCCCCAGCGCCACCGGGGTGATGAACGAGTGATGGCGAAAAGGCTCGCGCCGATGCACGTTGGAAAGGTGCACCTCCACGCATGGCAAAGCCACCGCGCTGATGGCGTCGCGCAGGGCAACGCTGGTGTGGGTATATGCGCCCGGGTTGATCAGAATGCCGTGCGCCCACTCCCGTGCATCGTGGATGGCATCAATCAAAGCGCCCTCATGATTCGACTGGGCGATGCGCAACGCGGCCTGGCGTTGCGCCGCCAGCTCGCCCAAGCGCTGGTTGATTTCCTCGAGCGTCACGCGACCATACACATTTGGCTCGCGCAAGCCGAGCAAGTTCAAATTCGGCCCGTGCAGCACGAGCACCCGCCACTTATCAAGCGCCTCGCTCAATGGACAATCCTCCCCAGAATATTTTTGGCCAGCATTTCTGGCACCTCATCGTATACGAAGGCATCGCCGGGCGCGCGCAACAACACGAAGCGCAACCTACCGGCGCGCTTTTTCTTGTCGCTCATCATGTAGCCCCAAACGCGATCCACGTCAAAAGAGCAGCCGGCCAGGGCGTCCGCCGCCTCGGTTAGCGACGTGGGCAACCCCACCCCGCGCAACAGCGCGATCACCTCGTCCACCAGGGCTAGGTCGCAGAACCCCATCGCATGGGAGAGGCGCACCGCGCACACCAGGCCCAGGGCCACCGCCTCGCCATGTTTCAATCGAAAGTCGCTCCATGCCTCGATGCCGTGGCCGAAGGTGTGTCCCAGGTTGAGCAGGGCGCGCCGGCCCTCCTCAAACGGATCCCCTTGCACAATGTCGCGCTTGAGCAGGATGGCATCGGTGAGGACATCTACGAGCGTCGGTGCGCTGCGTTCCTCCTGTGCGATGAACCCGCGCAAACGGGCGTAGGGTTCACCGCCGCTCAGCAAGCCGGCCTTGATGATCTCGGCCAGGCCGCAACGCATCTCGCGCGCTGGCAGCGCGTTCAGCAGGCCAACGTCGGCCACCACCAGCTCAGGCTGCTTGAACGCGCCGACCAGGTTCTTGCCGAAGTCGGTATCCACGCCCACCTTGCCGCCGATGCTGGCATCGGCCATCGCCAGCAGCGAGGTGGGCACCTGCACGAAGGGCACGCCGCGCAGAAAGGTGGCCGCAGCGAAGCCGGCTGCGTCGCCCACCACCCCGCCGCCCAGGGCGATCACCGCGCTGCGCCGCTCCATGCCATGGGCGCTGAAGGCGCGATACATCGCCTCGACGCTGGCCAGGGTCTTGTTGGCCTCGCCGGCGGGCATGGCGTGGACGAACGCCTCCAGGCCGGCGCGCTTGAGCGCGCGCAGCGCACGCCCGGCGAAGTGCTCGCCTACCACGGCATCGGTGACGACGGCCAACGGCGACGCCAACCCCCGGCCGGCGATCATGAAGCCCAGCTCGTCCAGCAAGCCGTCCCCAATCACCACGTCGTAGCGCGCACCGGCGGCGGGGATGGCAACCGGGATGCGAGCGCACTCGCGCGCATATAGCTCGGACACGATGCCGGCCACATCATCCAGGCTGCGCTGCGATGTATCCACGTGGTAATGCAACTGGGCGTACTTTGGCGCGCGTTCGCGCAACAATTGCGCAATGCGGCCGGCTACGTCGCCGCCGCGCAGCATGGGGCGCGCCTGGGCCGCCGCCTCGCCGCCCACGCGCTGTAAGATCACCTCCGGCGCAGCGGTGAGACAAACGACCGTCCCGCCGGCGAGCAAGGCGGCGCGATTCGCATCATCCACGATCATGCCGCCGCCGGTGGCGACGACGCAACGGCGCCGCGCGCGCAGCTCATCTACCAGCGCGCGCTCGCAGGCGCGAAAGTAAGCCTCGCCGCAGCGCTCGAAGATTTCCGGGATGGTCATGCCCTCGCGCCGCGCGATTTCTTCGTCGGCGTCCACGAAGTCCATACCCAGCCGCTGCGCGCACAGCCGGCCAACCGCGCTCTTGCCGCTGCCCATGAAGCCTGCCAGGATCAGGTTTCGCTCACTCATAGCCAAACCGCCACGGCCGATTGTCCATCGGCAGATGATCGAGCCGCAAGCGGCGCAGAGCCTCGAAGCGCGGGCGCATCTCGTCCAGCGAATCACCGCCCAGCTTCTCAATTAACGCGTCGGCCAGGACAAAACATACCATCGCTTCCACAATCGGCACGGCGCGCGGCACCTGGCAAAAGTCGCTGCGCTCGTATCTGGTCTTCACCGGCTGGCCGGTGGCCAGATCCACCGAGTCGAGCGGGTTGAGGGTGGTGGCGATGGGCTTGAGCGCGGCGCGCACGACGATGGGCGCGCCGTTGGTGATGCCGCCCTCCAGCCCGCCGGCGTGGTTGGTGCGCTGCCTGATCGCGCCGTCTTCGACGTAGAGTTCATCCTGCACCTGCGTGCCCGGCCGGCGAGTCTCGGCGAAGCCGTCGCCGATCTCCACGCCCTTGACGGCATGGATGCTCATCACAGCCTGGGCCAGCCGGCCGCTCAGCCGACGATCCCAGTGCACGTGGCTGCCCAGGCCAGGCGGCACATTCAGGGCCGCCACTTCGATCACGCCGCCCAGTGTATCTTTTGCCTCGATGATCTGGCGAATGCGCGCGCGCATGCGCTCGCCGGTGGCTTCGTCGTAACAACGCACCTCGCTTGCCTCGGCGCGCGCGAAGCGATCCTGGTAAACCGCCGCCTCGGCTGCCGACGCATGTTCGGGCACGCTCACCTCGCCGATGCTGAGCACGTAGCCGCCCACAGCGATGCCGAACTGCCCCAACAGCGCGCGGCAAACAGCGCCGACGGCCACCCGCATGGTCGTCTCGCGGGCCGAGGCTCGTTCCAGCGCCAACCGCAGCTCCGGGTAGCCATACTTCACCGCGCCGGTGAGGTCGGCATGGCCGGGACGCGGGATGGTCATCGGCTCGATGTCGCGATCGCGCCACCTGGCGTGGTCGAGGTTCTCGACGATCAGCGCGATCGGCCCGCCGGTGGTTTTGCCGTCCATCACGCCGGCGGTGATGCGGGCATGGTCACGCTCGATCTTCATGCGCCCACCGCTGCCATAGCCCTGTTGCCGGCGGGCCAGGTCGCGGTCAATCTCAGCAGAGGAGATCGGCACGCCGGCCGGCATGCCTTCCAGGATGGCGGTGAGGGATGGGCCGTGTGATTCGCCCGCGGTGAGGAATCTAAGCATGGTTCAACGCTTCGCGCATGATGGCCGAGGCGCGCGCCGCAGAAATGCCGGTCCACTTCTCGAAAGCTGCTGCGCCCTGTTCGGCCAGCATGCCGAGGCCGCCGATGACGCGCGCGCCAGATGCGCTCGCCTGTGTCATGAGCTTGGTTATTTCGGGTTTATAGATCAAATCATAAAGCACCACCTGATCGGGGAAAGGCACAGCGTCCGGCCAGGGAGAGGCGTCTACATTGGGCCACATGCCGACGGAGGTGCAGTTGACGATCAAGTTTGCCATCCGGCAGACGGGGTCAGCGAGCGACGCGACAGTGATGCAGTTTTCCCGAACCTCGCGCAGGTAAGGCGAGTTCGCCAGCGCATCCAGCAGACTGCGCGCGCGTTCGGGCGTGCGGTTGTAGATCAGCACACGCGCGCCCTGCGAGGCCAGCGCGTAGACGACCGCCCGCGCCGAACCGCCGGCGCCCAACACCAACGCGCGCGTCCCTTCGCCCACGCCGACGCCGTGAAATTTCAAGTCGGCCAGGAAGCCCGTCCAATCCGTGTTATCGCCCAGCAGATACCGCCCGCGCTTGAAGATCGTATTGACCGCGCCGATGGCGCGGGCGTGCTCGCTCACTGCATTGAGGTAAGGCATCACCGCCTGTTTGTGCGGGACGGTGACGTTGCAGCCGGCGACGTCATCGCGCTCGCTGACTTCGCGCATGCGCGCGGGCAACGCCTCCAGCGGCGTATCCCACAGCTCGTAGCGCCAGTCCGTCAGCCCAACATGCGCAAACGCGGCGTGTTGCATGTGCGGCGATTTGCTGTGTGCGACGGGATGACCAATGAGTCCGATGATCATGGTGAAAGGCAGAGGGCAAATGACCAGCCGCGGGTGAAGAACCTACGGCGCGCGCAGCAGTTCCAGGTCCCGGAAGAACATGGGATATGTCTTCGCCACGCAGTCGGCGCCGAGGATGGTCGTCGTCCCTTCGGCCACCAGGCCGGCGATGCCCAGCGCCATGGCCACGCGATGGTCGCCTAAGCCATCTACCACCGCGCCGCGCAGCGGCGATGGACCTTCGACGACGAAGCCATCGGCCGTGGCTTCGATGCGCGCGCCCAACTTGCGCAGCTCGCCGATGAAGCCCTCCAGCCGATTACTTTCCTTTACGCGCAATTCCTCGGCGTCACGGACGACGGTTACGCCGGCCGCCTGCGTGGCCGCCACAGCGAAGATGGGGAACTCGTCAATCATCCGCGCAGTAAGCTGCCCGCCAACTTCGACGGCGCGCAAACCGGCAGGCCGTACTTCGAGATCGCCGATTGGTTCGCCAGCCTCGTCGCGCCGATTGGCGATGGCGACCTGCGCGCCCATCGCCTGCAGGGCGTCGAGCAGCCCCGTCCGCGTCGGGTTCAACCCCACCTCAACCAGGCGAACGTGGGCACCCGGCACGATGGTCGCTGCAACGAGGAAGAACGCCGCCGAAGAGAAATCGGCCGGCACCAGCAGGTCGAGTGGATGGAGCGAGCGCATGGGCGGCAAGACGGTGATGATCGCGCGACCCTCCGCATCCGCCTGAGCGGTCACCTCTACGCCGGCCGCGCGCAGCATGCGCTCGGTGTGGTCGCGCGTGGGCGCCGGTTCGCGGATCGTCACTGGGCCGTCGGCATACAGGCCAGCCAGCAGCAACGCGCTCTTCACCTGCGCGCTGGCGATGGGCATGTCGTAGGTGATCCCTTGCAGAGCGCCGCGCCGCCCGTGAATGCGCAAGGGCGCGCAACCGTCGGTGTCCTCGACGTGCGCGCCCATCGCGCGCAGCGGCCCGGTCACCCGCCGCATCGGGCGCCGGCGCAGTTGCGCGCTGCCATCGAGCGTCGAGTTGAACTGCTGCCCGGCCAGGAAACCGGCCAGCAGGCGCATCGTCGTGCCAGATGAGCGGCAGTCCAGCGGCCTGCTGGACGCCCTCAGACCACGCAGGCCCAGGCCGGGGATGCGCAAGCCAGGCGGGTCACACGGGCTGCTGAGCGGCGCAATCTGCACGCCCAGGTCGGCCATGCATTGCAGCGCAGCGCGGGTGTCATCGCTATCCAGCGGCTCGCGGATGCGGCTGACGCCCTCGGCGATGCCGGCGAGGAGCGCTGCGCGCACAGTGATGCTGCGGTCGCTGGGGACGCGCAGCGTGCCGCGCAGCGTTTCAGGTGGCGTGAGCGCGTAGTCCATCGGATTTCAACAAGGCTAAAGGTTTCAATGAACCCGGCCTATTCAAGGGAGCTGGTTTGTGGCCGGATTGGTCTCTTTGACGAAATGCGCCCGGCGCGCGGCCGCGGTGGCGCTGACGAATGCTCTCAAGCCGGCTTCGTCGCGACGCTCGATCAGAGCGACGAGCTGATCGAGGCTGAACTGAAAGTCGCGGATTGCACCGGCAATCGCGTCGGCGTTGGTGAGCAGGATGTCCAGCCACATCGTCACGTCGCTGGCAGCCACGCGCGATGTGTCCCGAAAGCCGCCGGCCATCACTGACCACACCTCCGGATGACTCAGCCCGAACTGGTCGGTGGCGTTGACCAGGGCGAGCGCGACAGCATAGGGCAGGTGGCTGGCGAAGGCAAGCAGCGCATCATGTTGTTCGACGCTGATTTCACGCGGCACAGCGCCGACCATCTCGGCCAGCCCCTTGACCACAGCCAGCGATGCCTCGTCCGTGCGGCGGGTGCGGGTGAGGATCCACGGCGCGCCTTCATATAGCGTCGCCTCGGCGACGTCCAGCCCGGAGGTCTCCTTGCCGCACATGGGGTGCGAACCGACTGCCCGCAGGTGATCGGGCAGCGCATCCATTGCGCGCACGATCTCGGTCTTGGTGCTGCCCATGTCGGTGATGATCGCGCCGGGTTTGCACAGCTCGCCCAGTTGTCCGAGCTGTGTGATCAGCAAGCGCACCGGCGTGCACAGCATCACGACGTCGGCATCTCCGACGAGGCGGAGATCGGTCGCCGCTGCATCCACGATGCCCCGGTCGAGCGCTTTGTGGCACGTCGCCTCGCTGCGGGCGACGCCGATGAGCCGGCCGTGATAGCCGCGGGCGCGCAAGGCCAGGGCAAACGACCCACCCATCAGACCAAGGCCGACGATGCAGATGGATTGCGCGTGTGAAGCGGTCATGGATGAGCAGCGATTGTATTCAATCGCGCCCTACACCGTCCGATCCACCGCTTCGGCCACGCGACGCACCTGGGCAAACAGCTCGGCGTAGCGTTCAGGGTTCAACGACTGGGCGCCATCGCTCACCGCCTTCGCCGGGTCGGGATGCACCTCGATGATCAGCCCATCGGCGCCGGCAGCGACGGCGGCCTTGGCCACCGCAGTGACGTATTCCCACTTGCCGGTGCCGTGGCTGGGATCCACAATGACCGGGAGATGGCTGAGTTCCTTCAGCACCGGCACGGCGTTGATGTCCAGTGTGTTGCGGGTGTACTTCTCGAAGGTGCGAATGCCGCGCTCGCACAGCATCACCTCGTAGTTGCCGTGGGAGAGGATGTACTCGGCGGCCATGAGCAACTCTTCCATCGTCGCGCTCAGGCCGCGCTTGAGCAACACTGGCTTGTGACTTTCGCCAGCAGCGTGCAGCAAGGCGAAGTTCTGCATGTTGCGCGCGCCGATCTGCAGAATGTCGGCATAGCGGGCCACCAACGGCACCTGCTCCGGCGACATCACCTCGGTGACGATGGCCAGGCCGTAGGCTTCACGGGCCTCAGCCATCCACTTCAAGGCTTCTTCGCCATGTCCCTGGAACGAATAGGGCGAAGTGCGCGGCTTGAAGGCGCCGCCGCGCAGGATGGTCGCGCCAGCTTCTTTTACCACGCGCGCGCTCTCCATGATCTGCTCGCGGCTCTCCACCGCGCACGGGCCGGCCATCATGGCCACGCGCGAATCGCCGATGGCGATGGCACAGTTCTTCACGCGCAGTTGAATCACCGTATTTTGCTTTTTGAAGTCGCGGCTGGCCAGCTTGAACGGCCGCAAAATCGGCAAGGCGCGCTCGACGCCGGCGAGCAGCTCCAGCGAAGAGGCGTCAATCGGCCGCTCGTCGCCGACCATGCCGATGATGGTGCGCTCTTCGCCTTCCGAGAGATGAGCGCGCATGCCCAGGCTTTCGACATATCTGATCACGCCGGCCACTTCCGCTGCCGACGCGCCGGCTTTCATCACGATGACCATGCTTCCCACCATATCCGCGGAAACCGACGCGGGGAGCAGAACGCGCATCCCGCGTTGGACTTACTCTCTACATCACCACGCCGTTCGCCAGATGACCGTTGAGCGTCGCCAAACGCGAGCTGCGCCGGGCGCGCACGGCCTGGGCCAGCCGGTCCAGGACGCGCTCGGTATCCTCCCAGCCAATGCAAGCGTCGGTGATGCTCTTGCCGTATTCCAGCGGTCTGCCCGGCACGATGTCCTGCCGACCGGCGCTGAGATTCGATTCGAGCATCACACCGGCGATGGCCGGCTCGCCTGCCTCGATCTGACGCGCGACATCCTCGGCTACGCGAATTTGATTCTCGTGATGTTTGTTGCTGTTGCCGTGCGAACAGTCAATCATCAAGCGCGGCGAGAGGCCGTCGCGCGCCAGGGCTTCGGCTGTGGCGCGCACGCTGGCGCTGTCGTAGTTGGGCGCCTTGCCGCCACGTAGCACGATGTGGCAATCGTCGTTGCCGGCAGTGTGCACGATGGCGCTAATGCCGCCCTTGGTGACCGACAGAAAATGGTGCGGCTGTCGGGCTGCTTTGATCGCGTCTATGGCAATCTTAATGTTGCCGTCGGTGCCGTTCTTGAAGCCCACCGGACACGAAAGGCCGCTGGCCAGCTCGCGGTGGACCTGCGATTCGGTGGTGCGCGCGCCGATGGCTCCCCAGGCGATCAAGTCGGCCACATACTGCGGCGAGATGGTATCGAGGTACTCGGTGGCAGCCGGCACGCCCAACTCGTTGATGTCGAGCAGCAACTTGCGCGCCAGGCGTAACCCCTTATTGATGCGAAAAGAGCCGTCCAGGTCGGGATCGTTGATAAGCCCCTTCCAGCCAACGGTCGTGCGCGGCTTTTCAAAATACACGCGCATAATGATCTCCAGTGCGTCACGGTGTCGTTCGCGCACCAGCTTCAACCGGCCAGCGTATTCGAACGCCGCTTGCACGTCATGCACGCTGCACGGCCCCACCACGACGAACACGCGATTGTCGCTGCCGTGCAGGATGTCATGCACAGCACGGCGAGTCTCGTACACCAGCCTGGAGACCTCGGGTGTGATGGAGAACTCGCGCATGAGATGCGCCGGCGGCGCCAGCTCTTTGATCTCTCGGATGCGGACGTCATCGGTTTGGTAAATCATCGTGTCATCCCCGGTATAAAAATCAAAAGCGCGGAGCTTACCAGCTCCGCGCTTCTCGACCTGACCTGCGTTTGCTACTTTTGGTTATTCGCCGGTCGTCTCAAGCCCGTGCGCCAGTAAGCTGCCTTTGCCCACGGCAAAGTAGCCAAACCAAAAGTAGCCAAAAAAGCGCACGGCTCTCATCAGATTGACGACGGCGTGCATGCTAAGCGATCACGCGCAACTTGTCAAATCGCCTTTCTGAGTGGCCATGCAAGCCCGCCCCTGCGTCACACCGCTGCCCGTTTGTAGGGGCGACCCTATGCGGTCGCCCGCATGATCGCGCGCATCCGCGAACGGGCGGCGGCACAGGACCGCATCACACCGCTGCCCGTTTGTAGGGGCGACCCTATGTGGTCGCCCGCATGATCGCGCACGCGCAAGCTGCGCTTTTAGATACAATTCCCTTCATCGGGCGAACGAGGGCATCCGCCTTCCCCGCTGCCTAACTCAAAGATCGCACTCCGGGACGAGAAAACCATCCGTAAGCCAATTCGAGTTCACAAGGAGGTTTCGCATGATCAAGAAGTTCGCTTTGTCGTTCGCCGTCGCCGTGAGCGTCGCAGCCTGTGCCACCCTGCCCGCTGCCCCGCCGCCTGCCGGCCAGCAGCCGGCTGCCGCGCCACCGGCCAAACCCAAGGTCACCCACATCCGCTTTGCGCTGGACTGGGCGATCGAAGGGCCATCGGCGCCGTTCCTGATCGCCCTGGACAAGGGCTACTTCGCCGAGGAAGGGCTGTCGGTGGTGATTGACCGGGGCACCGGCTCGGCCGGCACCGTCACCAAGATCGCCAGCGGCGCCTACGAGATGGGCTATGCCGACATCAACTCGATGATCGAGTTCAACGTGAAGAATCCCGACAAGGCGCTGCAGGCCATCGCCATCCTCTATAACAACGCGCCGATGACGGTGTTTACGCTGA
>Ga0308417_1002111_pt1 | contig 13236 bp, 11 predicted proteins | sample HotsprSampleOS65_FD_203528 | JGI IMG/M metagenome (GOLD analysis project Ga0308417, IMG submission 203528) | Hot spring phototrophic mat microbial communities from Octopus Spring, Yellowstone National Park, Wyoming, United States - 20090730_OS65 ... | reverse complement strand
GCATCATGCGCGTGATCGCACCAGCAGTCATTTTCAAAGCTGAGGCGATTGTGCCGCCCGACAAACTCATTCCCTATCTGGGCACGGACAGGGCCGCTGGCAAAGAATGTGAAATTGCCTATAACAATCAACTGATGGTGCTACTGTGGAGTACGCTGGCTACCCATAAAGTACAACTGCTAACGCATGTGCTACATACGATGCCCGCGCCACCCGCCGGTACGACCTGGATTACCTATGTGCGCTGCCACGACGATATTGGCTGGGCGATTACTGACGAGCATGCGACCGCTGTGGACGAAAATGCCTTTCTGCATCGCCAGTTTCTCAACAACTCCTATAGCGGCGCGTATCCGGGCACCTTCGCCCGTGGGGATCTGTTCCAGTGCAACCCTGCTACCCGTGATGCACGCATCAGCGGCACAACCGCCGCGCTGGCTGGCCTGGAGCAGGCTCTGGCGACCGATGACCAGACTGCGCTCGACCTGGCGGTGCGGCGCATTTTGCTATTGCACAGCATCATCCTGGCCTATGGCGGTATTCCGCTGATCTATATGGGCGATGAGTTGGGTCTGTTAAATGATTTCTCATTCTGTAGCGATCCGCTGAAAGTCAACGACAACCGCTGGATGCATCGGCCACCAATGAACTGGCAGCAAGCAGAGCAACGCCACCATCCCACCAGCGTTGTCGGGCGTATCTACAGTGGCCTCCAGCGCATGATTGCGCTGCGTGCCGCGACTCCTGCGTTCCACAGCGCCAGCAGCACCCAGCCGATGTGGGCCGATAATCCGCATGTGTTTGCATTCTACCGCCAGCACCCGTGTGGACGAGTGCTGATCCTGGCAAACTTTCACGAATACGAACAGACGGTCGCCGCCGATATCATGTGGCATAGCGGTCTGCGCGGGGAGATCCGCAACCTGCTCAACCCGCACGGGTTTCGTCCCACTGCCGACTACTACCGTATTCACCTCGGCCCCTATGAGAGCATGTGGCTGGTTGGCAGTCAGAGTGGGTAGGGGCGCACGAAGGAGGAGATGGGTATGAGTTTGCCTACCTACCAGGACATCCAGCGTCTCGCGTACCAGGGGGTGCGGCTTGAGATCACCGGCGGCATGCCCACCTGGGAGGCTATGCCCGGTGCGTTATATAATGGCGTGGTCGACGATATACGGCAGAACCTCACCCGGCATAATGCCCCAGATGCACCCTGTGGTTGCCACCATATCGCCGCTACCTACATCGAGTTTGCGCCCGGTCTGCTGCGCCGTCCGGATATCGCCATCTTTTGTACAAAGCCGCCTCGCCCGGACGGAGCGATTACCGGTCTCATCCCCGGTGCGGTGATCGAGGTACTCAGCGTGGGCTATGAACAGAAAGACCGCGACGCCGTGGCCCTCTATCTGAATGCGGGCGTCCACGATGTGCTACTGGTCGATCCGCGCCAGCAGACCGTGGCCTGGCATTGCCGCACACAGGTCGCCCAATTGCTCACGTTACTGGCGACCTGCACGCTGCAGATGGGCTGCCTGTTGCCGATTGACCGGGCGTAGGCGATAGCCATCCTACCGGTACTACTACCACTCATGCAGGTGAGCCGCGTCTGTGGTATACTCTATGTACAATCATGTCATATAAGCATCATGAGAAAGAGGAACCCATGAGGAAGGAGTATACCATGCGTCTTCAGCTTCTACTGGTTATCCCGATTATTCTGCTGGTTGCCGTCGCATGTTCCAGTCCTCGCCCGGCCCGTGTAGTGGATGAGACAAAGGTAGCCGAGATTGGTGAGTCTGCTGCGATGACGCTGATCCAGGGCTTGATCGGGCGACTGACTGCGGCCATGGATCAAGGTACCGTAGCCGCCTTTGAGTTTTGTGCGCTGGAGGCACAATCGCTGACAGCGACGATTGAACAGGAGCTTGATACAGGACTGCGAGTCAAACGCACCAGTTTTCAATATCGCAATCCGGCCAATGCACCTGATGAATACGAAACAGCAGCGCTGCAATACTTTCAAGATGCCCTGGCCGAACGGGGCAGCCTGCCCACTTCGTATATTCAAATGGTCAATGCCAACGAATATCGCTACTACAAACCGCTGGTTATGGCCGCTATGTGCCTGAATTGTCACGGCGACCCGGCCAGTTTTGATCCAGCGCTCCAGCAACAGCTCCAGGCCACCTATCCTGAGGACAAGGCGGTGGGCTATAAGGAGGGTGACTTCCGCGGTGTGGTGCGCGTCTCGATTCCAGCCTCGCTGGTGCGCTGATCAGGTGTTGTGAATGCGGCAGCATGGCTGCCGCACTCCATATTTACTCCGCAAGCACACCAAAACAGTTGACACCATGTCCATCCGGTTCTATACTCTGCGCCGATGAGATCATTTTCACGTCCACAGCGCGCCCACTACCGAATCCTGCTCCTATTGATGGTAAACCTGGCGCTACTACTCGCCTTTGTTGCCGTTATCTGGTTTGACAATGCGTTCAACCGGGGGATTACCTATACGCCCGATCCAACGCCGATTGCCTGGGCCGATGGGCCACAGGTCGGTGTGAATGTCTATAACCTGCACCTCGAACCCGATCCGGCGCTCGTCACGCGCACACTCGAACTGGTGCGCGATCTGGGCGCACGCTATGTGCGCATGCAGATCCCCTGGGAAGATATTGAGATCCACGGGCGCGGTGATTTTGAGGATCGGCGCAATGTGGAAGCGGTTGGGGTGATTTCGGCCTGGGACAAGTACGACCACATTGTTGACACGGCTGAACGGCTCGACCTGGAACTGGTGATGCGCGTGGATCGCGCTCCCATGTGGGCCAGTACGTTTTTCAAGTCGCTGCCCACCTTCCAGGAAGGCCTGGCAATCGATCATACCTCAACTGGCCCGCCGGACGACTTCAACGACTACCTGAACTTTCTGCGCATACTGATCGAGCGCTATCGCGGCCAGGTACGCTTCTTCCAGATCTGGAACGAGCCGAACCTGCTCAACGAGTGGAACTGGCAAACACCCAACCCACGCGATTTTGCGGCGTTGCAATGCCTGAGCTACTACACCGCAAAGGATACCAATCCCGACGCGATCATCCTCTTTCCCAGTCTAGCCCCGACCGATGGCCTGGACAAGCGTGCCCCACTGACCGATCTGGAGTTTCTCGATCAGTTCTACCGTGAGGGTGGCAAGGATTGCTTTGACATTATGTCTGCTCAAGCCTATGGCCTGGGGCAGCCACCCGACGAGCATCGTTATGTACGCCTACGCAGCTTCGACAACTGGAACTGGACGCGCCCGATCGACACACGTACTGACGTTAGCCGCATCGTGTTGCTGCGCGAGGTCATGGAACTGCATGGCGATGGCGACAAAGCGATCTGGATCGGTGAGTCGGGCTGGAACAGTGCGCCCGACCACATTCCCGTCGAGCGACGCTACACCTGGGGCCGACCGGTGAGCGAGCAGCAGAAGGGTGAGTACATCATCGGCCAGGTTGAGCGGGCGCGCCGCGAATGGCCCTGGGTGGGTGTGCTGCACGTCTGGATGCTGCGCCAGGGTGGCTACATAGAGCCAGACCCGGAAGATCCGACACCCTATTTTGCGCTGGTGCAGCGTGACTGGACATTGCTGCCAGCCTATTTTGCACTCCAGGATTATCTGGCACAGCCGGATGTGGCTGGTGTGGGTGCGCATACCTGGCAACACCCGGCGGTGGAAACGATACCGAACGGCTGGCGGATACGCTTTCATGGCAACCACATTGCACTGATCGACGGTCTGAGCGGCAATCTGGAGCAAGTCTTGCTCGATGGAGTACCAACGACGCTCAACCGCGATACCACGCCGGATGGAACGCCGCTGCTCAGTCTGGGTGGCCTGCCGGATCGCCTGCATCTGCTCGAGATCACCGCGCCCCAGGCCGAGCCACCGACGCATTTTGTGGTATCGCGCAATCCGCCGCTGCCCTGGTTCTGGACGCTGGCTCCGGTGGTGTTGATTGGGGCGCTGCTGGTCAGCGGTGCGGCGACGATGCGCACGCTCTTCACTGTGGTCGATGATCTGGTGGCCCGTAGCCCACCCGGACGCAACGGCCTGGCAAGCTGGCTCGTCACGCCTCGCGCCGAGCGGCGGCTGCTGCTGGGAATGCTGCTGGGCATCATCGTGTTCTACCGTGTCTCGCCTGCGCTGCCGCTCACCGTGGTTGGGCTGGCCCTGTTCGGTGGACTGGCGCTGCTACGACCTGACCTGGCCTTACTGTATGTGCCATTGACCGTCCCGTTCTTCTTTATCCCCAAAGGCATCTGGGACACACGCTTCGGCATTCGCCCCGAAGGTCTCGAATTTCCGCTGCACGAGATCGTGCTGCTGGTGGTGGTTGGTGCCACGCTGGTGCGTATGCTGACCGATACTGTCCTGTGGCCTGGTACAAACCTCGTCGCCTTGTCGCCTCGCCGCCTTGTCGCCGCACGCCGCATATCTCGTATTGCACCGATCCTGCTCTTCCTGCTGGCGGGGACGCTCGGCCTGATCATTGTACCCGCAGAAGGACGCGGGGCAGCGCTGCGCGAGTGGCGCTGGTTGATCGTCGAGCCGCTGCTGTTCTATGCCTTGCTGCGCTATTACGCTGACCGTCGGCCATTGCACCGTGAACGGGGAGAGGGTGGGGTACCTCTTCTAGAACGGCTGGTGGGGGCGTTTCTGCTCGGTGGTGCGCTAGTAGGCTTGATCGGCATCTTGCAGTTTCTGGGCCTGAATCTGGTGCCGCTGATCGGCACCAAGGCTGGCTTCAGCGCAGATCGTATTCTGGTCGAGGGGGTACAGCGCGTCAGCAGCGTCTACGGCCATCCGAACCACCTGGGATTGTTTATGGGGCGCGTCTGGCCGCTGGCGGCGGCATTGCTGCTGGCTAACCGCGCTATCCGCCCTACTGCGCCAGTTGGCAAGTCACGGACGATACTGTTGATACTATGCGTTGTTTTCACACTGGTGGGCTTGATTGTCTCGTTCTCGAAGGGAGCGCTGCTGGGCGCGGTGGGCGCGGCGGGCGTGCTGGCCTGGTACTGGCTGCCAACGGGAGCGCTACCCACGCGCTGGCGGCAGAAATGGTTGCCAGGCGGCGGCGCGGCGCTGGTGCTGCTGATGCTGCTGATAGGCATCGGGTTGAGCAGCGAACGCTTCAACCTGCTGGGCGCAACCAGCGGCATTCGGCTCAAAACCTGGGCCTCGGCCCTGGCTATGGTACGCGATCATCCCCTGCTGGGCATTGGCCTCGACCAGTTCGGGCGGCTCTATCCGTCCTATATTCACCCCACGCTGGTAAACACGAACGAAATCAACACCTCACATCCGCACAACCTGCTGCTCGACATCTGGCTGCGCACGGGCATCCCGGGCCTGATTGCGTTCGGTTGGTTAACCGGGCGCTTCTTTGCCACCGGGCGCTGGGTGCAACGCCCACTCGCAGGTGTCGCCCCCCCAGTCTCGCCTCTGCACATCGGCCTGCTGGCGGCTATGACGGCTGCATTACTGCACGGCCTGGTCGATCACTTCTACTTTCAGCCGGATCTGGCGTTCGCGTTCTGGCTGATGGTGGGGGGAGTCACTAACCAGGCAGGTGCAGATACTCAATGGAATGCCGAGTGATGCTGTTTTATTGCATGCTGGTTCATTCTCAGCGGCTCGTTAAAGGGATGTTGGCAAAGTATGAGATGTGCCAGATTGGAAGCAGTATCCAATGAACCTGAAAGTCCTATTCCCAACTGAATGTAGGCGGACATTGCCAATCTGAAAATACAAACCGGCGTTCGCTAATAGCGAAACGTTCCATCTCCTCATTTGTCAAATCACGGCTAACGCGACAGGCAGCAATAGCTAGCAAATCTTCGCGGTTGACTAACCATATCCGGGCTGTGCCATCATCAGATGCAGTGACGATCCGGCTTCCATCGATGCTAAATACGGCTTTCCTGACAATATCTGTATGTCCGGCAAGCACTGTCAGTTCATTACCTTGTAAGTCCCATACACGTGCGGTTTCATCTGACCATCCGGACTGAATGCCGCATACGTTAACCAACGCGAATGTCCGATAAGCTCTGCTACTACATCGCCCTGAAGATTCCATATGCGTGCTGTTCCATCCATTGAAGCCGTTAAAATCCTCTGTCCATCTGGGCTAAACGTGGCATGCGTAACTCTTTCTCTATGCCCAACGAACTGTGCTAGCTCAGTGCCCTGAAGATCCCACAAGCGTGATGTATAATCCTCACTGTGAAAATCCTCTGTTGAGGCAGTCAGAATAGTTTGCCCGTCCGGGCTAAACACGACAATGTCAACTGGTACCGGATTTCCAGCTAATGTTGCCAGTTCATTTCCCTGTAAATCCCACAACCGAACTGTATTGAGTTCACTCGTTACTAGAATCTGCCCATCCGGGCTGAACGTTGAATAGAAATATCCCGTATTCGATTGCTTACTAGGCACAGGCTCTATGGTTCTATCTATATGCCATAGCTGTGCGATTTCATGATACCGCGAGACGATCATTTGTTCACCATCTGTGCTAAACGCAACATTCTGCATCAACCCTGGAAATGGATCGTGCGCCTGCCCGGGAGAATCGGGACGTAAAGACAGTTCATTTCCTTGAATATCCCACAGGCGTATAGTGCCATCCATAGATCGAGTCATAATTGCCTGTCCGTCTGGACGAAACAGAGTTAGGCCTTTTATTCTGCATTAAGGTTCTTCAAAATCTTCTTTGCAAGAGGTTCTTTGATTTCATTATGTCGGGGAACTGCTTCAATAATACCGGTCTTTGGATTAATCCATAGTGCGTGCGACGAGCCTTCTCTTTTGAGATAACAACCAGCTATTCGCAATTTTCTTTCTCAATCTTTGCGTTTCATGCAATCACAACCTTATCCTGGATTGCATCGTCAGGTAATCCACGAAGAATATCTTCCCTTCGATCTTGCAGAATCAGTTCAATTGCCTGTCGCAAATTTTCTTTTGCTTCATCTATTGTTTCTCCTTGTCCATTAGCACCTGGCACTTCTGGACAGATTGCCCAATATCCACCCTCAGGTGCCAGTTCTATAATTGCAGTAAATTCAGCTTTCATATCTTACCTCCATTTTATGTTGGCCTAACGGCTCCGCGTTAGCCGCCCTTGTGGAAACGAGGACGAGATGGATAGTATCGGGAAGCGTTGCTCAAAATCGCTAGCGTTCAAAACGCCCCACCAGGGGCGGTCGGCTACACGCGCTTGTTGGGCGCGGGCACCGTAAGGGTTTACAATTGATATTATTCTTGTTGGATATTACTGCAAAATATATATGTAGCAGAGTCAATTATGCTTGATGTATTTCGCTGTTAGACAATCCCCAGCGTAAACAGCACGCAGCGTTCGACAGCTACCATCGTCGGTCGACTCACGCCACCCAAGCGCCGAATTAAGCGTGTGGTATCCAAGACGCGAAGTTGATGGCATAACGCGACAGAGTCATTACTCAAGCCACCGTCGCCTACGGCGACCCGTACGCACGAAGGCAAGGCTGCACGGCGGAGATTCGTCGTGAACGGAATCGTCACCACGGTCGTCGTGAAGGTGTTGATGGTATCGTTCTGGAAGATCAGGACAGGCCGAATGCCCGCTTGTTCTGATCCACGAATCGGATTCAGATCGGCAAGCCACACCTCACCGCGCTTGATCGTCATTGGGCGTCCTCATCGTGCAGTTGGACGCGATAGTCCTCCAACCCTTCTTCCGCCAAAGCGCGATCCTCATCCGCAAACTCGGCATAGAGCGTCGCGAGCTGGGTCGCATCAATCACCGGCAGTGGCGCGACGTACGCACGGAACCGCAGAAAAGCGATATATTCGGCAACCTGCTGAAGCTCGGCTTCGCTCAAGGTATTCAAGGCCTGGGCCACTTGTTCTTTGACCGACGTGATGGACATCATTCCCCTCCCGTGAACGACGCGAAACGCTTCTGGCGCTTAAGCGGTATTGTACCACCTTTACAGGCGGTCGGCAGGCACCAGGCGTTGATGGCTCGTGCCCAACTATATCATTAGACTGATGCGGCTTTTTATCCCTCCAGGACGGATAAGACGGCTGCAGCCTAATCCGCTCTGGGGTTGCATCTTCCAGCTTTTTACGTGAGAATAAGCTGGCAAAAGATTGAGACTGATGGAACGAATCTTGTTGCCGACTGTCGGTAGCGTGGCACCCTTTCTACCCTTGCGGTCACTCCGTTCATTGTAGCCAGGGACGATGATGGCGATAGCGGAGTTGATACAACATGAGCAGGGGACGCAAGAACCGCAGTGTGTCAGCGGTGCTGACCTGTTTTGTTGGTTCAGTGCATCACGTTCCCACGATATAGATGGAACCTCAGTCGACGCAAGGTCGTTATACCGTTGGAAAGGAGAGCAGGATTTCGATCCTGCAGAGTTTGAAGCAAAGGTAGGGATAACCCCCATAGACATTGCATGTTTCGGCTGGTATCATGCATTCATCAATAAAAATTCCTACGTAACCTCTTGCGATGATCATAAGTACGTACCCATAAGGCGTTATGTGAGATGGGCTGTTATTGGCATAATGACCATCTTTTCCCTTACAGCTATGAATGTTACTAGACACGTCATTTTGCCAGCACATGCTTTGTTAACCATACGAGATATCAGAGTGTGTCACTTTTAGCAGGCTTAGTACAGCATTGTGTACATCCGTGACGAAATGGAGATGCTCCTGCTGGTTATAATAGCACGGAATTCGGTTCCTGAGATCCGTTACGAACGTATGCAATGCTGTACTAAGAGCCTATCTGAATAACTGAAACCGGATAAAATCATGGCTTCGCAAAGCCATAATACTGTAAGCTGCCGGTTATTCGGATAGGCTCTTAGTGACAGGGCTTACGCGGTGCCCCTCGTTTTTCTGCTCTCGGTCGTGTCTGCCGTCCACGCATACGACCACGCATACGACCACGAATGAAGGTACTTCATGCACGAATAGGCCGTACCATCACCCCCAATTGATGGGAATCGATGGGAGCGCTGGCGGTTACGGATGCGCACCGCGTAACTCCTGTTAGTAACAATTCATACAAACCCCCCTGCGCTGATCATTGGTACATACGTGTAAAGCGTTCGTGAGATGAGTTATTCCTGGCATAATGACATTCGGATCGTTGAGCGCTGCAACCTTCGGCGCTCAATGGGCGTTGTATTGCAAGAAACAATGCTCAGGTCTGAACAGTGCAGCAGCAGGCGTGGCCGCTTTTCAGGCACAGGCTCTGGAGAGAATATGATGCTACATACAATCCCATTCTTGATATTGTTCTGATGGTTCACTCGACTGCACGCGCCAGGATGTTATTCAGGAGGTTCCTGTTTAATGCCACAACTCAATCAAAAAGGAACGGACTATGTTCCACTCTGGCATCCAGACAGTGCTGAGGAGCTTTTCTTTGACCAGCTCGCACGATCTATTAGCTTTGGTGGAGTCGGACGCACTTTATAAGAATTGCCTGGATACATAGAGTCCTGTTACGCGAAGATGGTGGCGTGTATAATCGTTCAGGGCAACGTTTGACCGCGAGGATTGCCGAGGCCGCCGGCCCTGCGAAACCCTCTTTTTCGGCTCGTTGTGATGGCAAAGCCGCTCAAATGAACCGAAAAAGAAACGTCGGGATGGGCACGGCACCTCACAAACCACTCCACCTGAACGGTTACTGGTGTGTTGAAGATAGATACATAAGGCACCTTCTGTAACAGCAGATGAAGATACCCGAACAACGAGAAAGGAACGACAGTGATGTCCGGTAATTATACCAGTATCCTGTACAGCATCCAGACTCGACAGGCAGAGATTGCTGACCGTTGGTACCATGCTGTCGCTCGCACCGGTTTCATAGCACAAAACACGGCTACTGTACCCCAATCCTTTCATATGTTAACCGAGCAGATTATTGAGCTGCTGTTTATTGAACCAATGAATCGACAGCAAGCGCAAGCTATTGGATCAGCCCTTGCCAGACTTACCTATGGGCGTTTAGAAGCTTTACGATCTACAAATGATGTTCTTGGCCAAGAGCTTGTAGCAGAACTTCCGAATGGCTTTACGTCTATTGTTCTAACACGTTTAGTGCCACTGCTTGGCGAGATAGCCATTGGTTTTACCCACCAGGTACGCGAAACTGTACTGGCTGAACAGGAACAAACGTATGCGGCACTCATCGATCAGTGGGAACAGATGGCGGTGGCTTTGCAGGACAGTGAGCATCGTTTACGGATGATGCTCACCAATGCCCCGATAGTTTTATTTGCCATTGATTTCAATTGCGTTTTTACACTGGCTGAAGGTCAGGGTTTGAAAACACTTGGCCTGACTGCCGAAAACGTCATTGGACAGTGCATTCTTAGCATGAAAGATACTGCGCCACAGATTGTGGAAAATATTCAACGCGCTTTGACAGGCGATGCGTTTACTGACATCGTTGAGATAGAGATGATGACTTTCGAGACATGCTACGCGCCGCTACGCGACGAACAGGAGCAGGTTATCGGCGTAATGGGAGTAGCGCTGGACATCACTGAACGCAGACAATTACAGGAAGAATTGGAAGCCATTCGGCATTGCCCTAAACACGCAGCAGTCCTACCGTTGCTAGAAGATCCGGCTATAAAACTGTCGTGCCGCGAATGGGATGTCATTCAACTCATCCTGGCAGGAAAAAGCAACCGCGAGATTGCACTTGCATTGTCCATTAGTATAAAAACTGTGGAGAAACATATTAACAGGGTGTACCGCAAACTCGGTGTTCATCCGCGAGTGGCCGTGATACGTTGGGCGCTAGACGTAACTTAAGGTTATGAATTTATCCTGCGGACAACTATGTGACACTCTGTCCTGGTAGATACCTATGACCCGCACAGCCGATTAGCTGGCGGGTAAGCCGCACGGTCTTGTGCAGCGTTGATGCACAGAATGATGTCAAGTAGCGTACCAGACGTTCTACTGCTATGCGGTGGTACGCCTTCCTATCTGTAGCGTGACCAGAGCGAACAAGCATCGTCCCCCTCGCCAGCGGTTCAGCGCTTTAACCACCCGCTGCTTGCCAACTTCTGACTACTGACTGTTAAATCCCTTTGCGCCTCATTCGAAGAGTTTACCCTACGTCAGCATGACATGGCAGGAGCGCTGTGGCATTGCTATGCGGTGAGATGCTTCCTACATCAGCATGACATGACATGGCATGATGGCATTGCCACACCACATCGTCGCACCACCCCACAGCCCCAACAACCGCCCGCACCCCGGCGGGACACGCTACAGCACACTGTGCGCTTTCCACTCTATACCTTTCCAAAGCATTCTGATGATCTGACCCACAAAAGACTATATTGAACCCAAATACCATAAAATGACCCCTTGAAAACCTTTTAGAACCGTGCTATACTCCTGGCAACGGAAAAACGTAAGCCGCACTTGAACAACTGAATAGCAACGCAAGAAACGAAACACTAGTGGTTGACCACTGTAATGTTGTAAGGATACGTAATAACGACTAAAGTCGTTACTATACTCCACATATTCAATATGGCTAACCACTAGACGCAATATGAATTGAGCGGTAACGGCACACATTGGCAGACACTATGTGCCGTTACCCTGAAGTGGAGCAGTAGCGCAATAACCGCCAGTGGTATGGCAGAGGGCTACTGAGGGTGCAAATCCCTCCTGCTCCACCCAATTGTGTGGGCGCTGGCTCAATTGGCAGAGCACTGCACTGTGAATGCAGCCCGTATCGGTTCGAGTCCGATACGTCCACCCACACCATATGATCCCGTGGCCGAGCAGCGAGGCAGGTGGCTGCAACCCATTTCAGCATGATAAATGAGCGAGCGTAGCTCAACGGGAGAGCAGCTGTATCCGAAACCGACAGAGATCCAAATCCTTCCGCTCGTGCCAGTCTTGATCCTCGATAGCTCAATCGGTGGAGCAACTGACTGTTAATCAGACGGTTCCAGATTCGAGTCCTGGTCGAGGAGCCATATCGCCCTGGCTCAAACAGAGAGCGCCGCTGTGCGAAGGCGGAGGTTCCAGGAGCAGATCCTGGGGACGATACCACATGGTGCTCTGGGGGAGCCAGGAGTCCCCGCGACCCTGTCACGGTTGAAATCACGGGTTCAAATCCTGTCAGCACCGCCTTGACGCCGAGACGGCAGCCGTGCTAACCGAAGTCACTGACTGGCGCGTGGCGCAGATGACGCACATTGTACGCCTGACCGCGCTGTTCGTTGACAAGAGCAGCAGTATGACCCAGACGATCGAGGTGGCAAAGGAGATTGCCGCACTGATCAGTGCCGTCTGTGCTGACTTCCGCGTCCTAGCCTTCGACAGCGTGGCCTTTGAGGTTGAGGCACAGGGCGTTGAACGGAGCACCTGGAAGCAGGCCTTCAAGCTGGTGCGCGCAAACGGTTCGACCAGCATCGGCGCACCGCTGGCAAAGTTGACTCGTGAGCGACGTTATGTCGAGCAGGTCGTCATCATCATCGATATGGACGGGAACACGCATCCCTATCTGGCCGCCACCTATGTCGAGTATGCGCAGACAATCGGTACCGGCCCGCAGCTCATCATTGTCGGTGTCGGTGGCAATAGCCTGCGCTTCCTGAATACGCTGCACAACGCGGATGTGCCGCTGCCGGTCTGGGAATTCGGCGGAGACTACTTCTCGCTGCCGAACTTGCTGCCCCTACTGGCGCTACCCAGCCGCGCCGAACTGGTCGAGCAGATTATGTCCGTCCCACTGCCCGTGCGCTCGTGATACCAGCAGTTGCACCACGCAGCCCGCGAAGAGTGCGCAGTACGTCCACCCTTCGTGGGCTGCGTGCCCTTCGTGGTGCAACCCCTGCACCCGGCAGCGGTGTCGGGCGCGTTACGCCGAGGCCCCGGCCTTCAAGGAGCGAATGGACACAGGCTTGCACTGCCTGCGAAGGGGTTCGATTCCCCACTTTCTCGCGGATGGGTGAAGTCCATTTGAACAATTCGTTCTCCGTGTTGGAAGGGCTACGGGGCCTGACATCCATGAGTCCGCCGCAAAAAGGGTATGTCACCGCAGAGGCGCGGCGGGCGCAGAGGCACATCGTGGCATCGCGCCTGCGGCGGCGACGCATGCACAATTTTCACCGCAGAGACGCGGCGGGCGCAGAGGC
>Ga0308417_1002109_pt1 | contig 13246 bp, 14 predicted proteins | sample HotsprSampleOS65_FD_203528 | JGI IMG/M metagenome (GOLD analysis project Ga0308417, IMG submission 203528) | Hot spring phototrophic mat microbial communities from Octopus Spring, Yellowstone National Park, Wyoming, United States - 20090730_OS65 ... | reverse complement strand
GGGCGGTTACGTCCGGTTGTCCAGCGATAGATTAGGCCGAGTGTTTCGGCGCGTCGTAATAGCTGATTAGCTTTCCAATCAGACAGGCCGGCGGTATTTGCCTCAGCTAGGATCACATCGCGTGTCTTGGGTTTATCCGACACGAACGCCGCCACGAATCGGTGCGCGTCCCAGGTGAGCTCAGGTTGTTCTGCTTCATCCGTCGGCTCGACTTTGCGTCTTCGCTTAGCCCGCTCCCCTCGCAACGATGTCGGGTCAAGTGTATCATCGACTGTCCAGACTGGATACGTCCAGCGGAGACAACGCGGTGCGACTGGTGGCCAGGATCGTACCGCAGCTTCAAGCACGACTACGTCATTCTCTTCATGAGGGCGCAAGATAAGGTGCGTATCTGTAGCTCGTGACTGTGCCCCAGCGCCTGCCCCCACATCAGTAATCGCCTTGCCAGATTGGCTCCCTTTGGTGCTGTGGTGAATCAGCACAAAACAGCAGCCTAACAGGTCAGCGTAGCGATCGATAGCGTTGTAAATGTTAGACATCGTGCCGTTATCATTCTCATCTGCATCCCTTGGCATCAGGCGATACATAGCATCGAGGATGACCACACGATAACGCCCCGCCTCCAGCGATCGGAAGTATGCCCCCAACGAAAAGATGTCTTGCCAGTGACCGCGTAGATTCTGAACGTAGACACGATCACCGACTTCAGCTAGATCGATTCTTCGAGCTGTAGCAACCTGAGGAATGCGATGAGCTGAAGTCTCACTGTGGAGCTCGTTATCAATGATGAGGACATTCCCAGGGTCAGTCTGAAAGGTGTCGAGCCAAGGACGACCGGTTGCGATTGATAGTGCTAAGTCAGTAACTAGCCAGGACTTACCGATTTTAGGAGCGGCGATGATATTCATCGTCTCGCCTTGTCGCAGTAAGCCGTGAATCACTGGTTTTCGCAAGTCAGGATAGTTTGTGATGAGGTCAGCGAGACTGACGGGAGCAAGTTGTGGTATCTGCCCTCGTATCAATTGATCCCAGTGTCCTTCAGCCATGGCGGTCGCAATTTGGTCTGGTGTATACTTCGCAACACTAGTAGCGATGCCCTCAACTTCATGCTGTGGTAGTGGTGGTATACACCTGTCTCTGTTGATTTGGCGCAGTGCGGCTGCAATCTCAGCGCGAGTCATGCCGATACGGCGCATGTGTCCGGCTAGACTTGTCAGGGCATCGTTGCGGATGCCTTGTGGGATTGTGTTTCCATCGGAGTCTGACGAAAATTTTTTGTGCGACAGATTGTCTAGCAACGTGGTTAGCCATGCTGACGGCTCAGGGAGACGCTCTGGTGGATCGTCGAGTTCCAGCCCCGGAGCCCAGGTATAGGCCCCGTCTTCAGTTTCTGATGGTGCGACTACGATATAGCCACCGTTGGTGCGAATATCGACACCGGGGGCAAGTTTACCAGTCAAGCACTTCCAGTGCTTGCCATCGGGTCGGCGGAATATGTAATGCCGGCCGCCGCGTGGTGTCATGGCAACAGCACCAGCTTTAGCTAGGTCGGCAGCCCGCTCGGGATCGCCGGGCCAGGGGTTGTCTGCACCGTCGATGTCAACGACTAGCAGGCCCTCGGTCGGAATACCGATGTTGGCTAGTGGGTGTTGTGCCCACCAGCGCTCGATTTGCTCAGGATTAGTCGTGGCGTCTTTGAAGCCGTGCTCAGTGATCGGCTTCTTGGTACCCGGAATACACGGGAAGACGCGATAGCCAAGCTCAGCATAGTAGAGTGCAGCCGTCAGAAGATCATTCGATGCCATAGCTTCCCCTTAGTCAAATATTGATTTCTGATTAGCTTTTGGGTCTCCTGATGGGATTAGACAATGAGGCGATGCCCACAATCGTTCGCGGTGTTGCTGACCACCTGGTGCCGGGCTATTCGTTCGTTTAGTTTTCCCCATGCCGCCTTTAAGATGGCCTGGCTTAAACCATTCGTAGACACGCCAACCGTGCGACTCTAGCTCAGCATGTTCAATGTCATAGCCAGCGAGAACGATACGATATTTGGGGTTGTCGCCCCATTCTTTGCACCATTCATGAACCTCGTATGCTACTAATTTGGAGTCAGCAAAGTAGATATTATCGCTTCGTTTAACGTCTTTAGAATATGGCGGATCAAGAAACACCCCAGCTTGACCCTTTCCTTGCCGGACTGGTAGGGTCCATGCCGCCCCAGTTGTGCATACACGCTTCCAGTCCCCATGCACAATGCGAACATGCCTAAGCCTCGCCGATAACCACTGGAACCATCGAATCAGTTCAGGCATCGTCATCGGATGAAATTCATTATTCGGCGAATCTGACAGCACTCCCGGTTCACGTAGCTGCGGCCTGTTCACACCTAGGCCATTGCTGGTTAGTTGTGGTCGGTTCCTGGCTACACCAAATTTATGCGACTGGTCATTTTCTTGAATATCTCTCCATTTGATAATACGGCCACTTATTGGATCGACTGTCCATGCACCCTGGCCGGTAAACATGCCAATTTGGGCACATACACCCCATAGCCACCAGCCGGCGATTTTTGGATCGCACCAATCCGGCGTACCAGCTAATAGTTCCCAGTGTTTTTCAGTGCGCCATTTCAATACGGCAATTTGTCGTGCGTATTTATCGAGTTCCACCACTGGCCACGACGCGTGGCGTGCAGTCTCTTCGGGGTGAAATTGAATCGCACGCCAGGCATTCACAAGGAAGCCGTCCGCATCACAAACAGTTTCGCTGTAGTATTGACGGTTGCATGGATGTGGCCGATTAAGCAATACTGCGCCCGAACCAAAAAATGGCTCGACATAATGTGCTACATCGCCTAGCAGACTCCATACTAGTGGCGCGGCTTGGCTTTTCCCACCAAACCAAGGAAACGGCGCTTTTTGGTAGTTCACCATGGAATATCCTCCTCTGTGGTAACCACATTGTTACCAAATGGAAAGTTCAGGACATCGTTAGGCTGATCCTCTTTGTGGTCGAAGATGAGGTAGTCTTTATCCTCAGTAACTTCAGATTTCGAAACCCACCGGAAGAATCGGCCACATTTAGCGCACTCTTCCCTAGCCGCATGCGGGCCGTTCCCTCTGACCCACAATCGATGCTCACTACCACACCGAGGGCAAGCATCGCTTAAGAGTTTGTCGTTAGCCGGTTCAGGAATCGGTCCCAGTTCGTAGTCGATGATTCGGTCGAATTCTTCACCGACAACACTACGTATGGTGATCTCACGTGTCGGAGCAAGACCACCAGCACGAGCAATAGCGACCGCCTCATCCACTGTTGATGGTACTGGATGATATGATCTTCGCTTCCACCAGGCGATTGCCTTCTGTCGAGCGTAGCCTTCATGCTCCAGGCATACCCATTCCGACTTCCAGCGGCGCCAGCCGATCTTGTAATCAACCCGTAGCGACTTCGGCGCGCCTTCAGCAGCGCCACGCTTGACATGCACGCTATAGTACACATCATGAACGGTATACTTCTCGATCGTCACTTGGCTAGAGAGCACAGCAGCAGTCGATGCCTTAGCGTCATGATTACTCCGCTCCGGCGGTGGGAACTCATAGCCACAGTCTGGGCACCTCGCATATCCAGCAGCAATCAATGCGTGGCACTGTGGACATTCTTTCGCCGGAGCCTCGCTTGTACCGCCAGTAGTACGAGTCTTTACTCGAATCTGATCGACTGGTCCATGTCGTAGCACATTGCCACCATAATCAAGCACCAAACAGTTCCGCTTGCCCGGATGCAAGCGGAAGCCACGACCGACCATCTGGTAGTAGAGACCAGGTGACATCGTTGGTCGTAGCAGCACTACACAGTCGATGTTCGGCGCGTCGAACCCGGTGGTCAGCACGTTGACGTTGCAGAGATACTTCAATGGCTCAGGAGCAACATTAACTCCGTAGTCAATTTGCAGTTGGCGTATCCATTCTTGATCACGAAATCGAGAAATTGTTCGATTCCGTTCTTCATTCGGTGTCTCGCCAGTAACGAAGCCACACTCGATGTTATGCTTTTCTCGCATGACACGCACAATGTGTTCGCCATGCTTGATCCCAGAGGCAAAGATCAACACGGCACGTCGGTTTTGTGTTTGCTCGACAATCTCAGCACAGGCGGCCTCGACAAGCTGGTCGTCGTCCATCAAGGCCTCAACTTCGCTTGGGATAAACTCCCCGCCCCGGACGTGTAGCCCGCTGGTGTCCACCTTCGTTTTGCCGGCCTTGCTGACTAACTGGCAAAGATAACCACGGACGATCAGCTCCCGAACTCCAACTTCATAACAGACATGGTTGAGGATACCATCTGGTGTACAGATGTACCCACAATCGAGGCGATACGGTGTCGCCGTGAAGCCGATGACGCGTAAGTTCGGATTGATCTTCCTAGCCTCAGCTAAGAAGGTCCGATACATGCCTTCACCGTCAGCTGGGATGAGGTGCGCCTCGTCGATCAAGACCAGGTCAAACGCGCCTAACTCTTCAGCCCGCTGGTATACCGACTGGATACCAGCGATGATGACTGGATGCTCTGTATCGCGTCGCTTCAAACCGGCTGAGTAGATACCATACGGCACTTCAGGGCAAATTGTCCTCAGCTTATCTGCAGCTTGCTCAAGTAACTCTTTGACATGAGCAAGAATCAAGACGCGACCATTCCAGAGCGTGACCGCATCCCGGCAGATCGTAGCAATGACTGGTGTCTTACCACCAGCGGTGGGAATGACAACGCATGGGTTGTCATCTCGTGTCCTTAGATGGTCGTAGACCGCCTCGACAGCTGCTTGTTGGTAATCTCGTAGAGTTATCATGTGGCATCTCCATCGAGCATATCCGGTTTGCGGCGTTTCTCCCCGCGTTGCTTTTTCACCATCGATTCGGTAAGTCCCAGCCGATCATTTTCACTCCGACATGGTGGGCAAATGCGATTCCCGGGGCCGGCCGAGAGGAAAAGTGTACCACACTTCAGACAAGTGCGTGGCTTTTTGCCTGAGGGCACGTCTGACAGTGTGTCTTCAGACTTAGCCGTCTCAGAATTAGGATGTGGTTCGATTCGAACGCGTACTCGGCCACCAGGGATGCATTCACTACGGTGAATATGAAGCTCGTCAATCTGGCCATCGTCCGCATAGGCGCCGCCATGCTGTAGCGCATCCAGCAGTGCCTTCATGACGTTGTCGAGGTCACGTCTACGATTGTCTGGTGGGTGTACATCGATCGTAACTGCTAATCGACCGGTAGTTGGTTTCACGCCTTGGGCAATGAGGGCAGCATGAACTGCCCGACAAAAAGCACGACCATTACGACTTATGATTGTGCGATTTCCGACACGTCGCCATAGGTGGTTGACCGACGGTGGAAATGGGAGTTCGATTTCCATTAAATGTCCTCAGTTTGTTTGAAAGATATGCCCGGTTTGTTGCGAACCGGGCATGTAGAAAATTACCATGCCTCGCCATGCCCGCCCTTGCCCCGCCAAGCCACGCCAGGCCCAGCCCCGCCCCGCCACGTCGGGGCATGCCTAACCAAGCCTAGCCGCTTGGCCGAGCCACGCTCTACCACGCCGCGCCAGGTCCCACCTGACCATATCTCGCCCCGCCGAGCCGCACCGTGCTCTGCCGAGCCATGCCACGTTGATCCGTACCTAGTCGAGGCAAAGTGAGCTATCCATATCTCACCTAGCCTCGACCAGGCCCAGCCCTACCGAACCTTATCCCGCCATGCCCTGTTCTGCTCCACCAAGCCCCACCAAGCCGATCCGTGCCCGGCCGACCCTGGCCATACCGGGCCGCGACGGGCCGAGCCACACCCCGCCAGGCCTTGCCGTGCCGCGCCGGGCCTCGCCTCGTCTGACCCCGCCAAGCCACACCAAGTCGAGCCATACCCGGTCGAACCTGGCCCTACCGCGCCGCGCCAGGCCCCGCCCCGCCGAGCCCTACCGCACCTGGTCAAGGTAAGGCGAGCTATCCTTGTCTCACCTTACCTTGACCAGGCCGTACCTTGCCATACCCGACCCCGCCACGCCTAACCAAGTCAAGCCTCACCTCACCAGACCGCGTCGCACCCCGCCGCGACCCGCCAAGCCACGCTACGCCAAGCCCCGCCAAGCCGGGCCGGGCTACGCCTTGCCTCGACAGCCGTACCTGGCCGAGGCAAAGCGAGCTATTCATATCTCACCTTACCTCGACCAGGCCGAGCCGTGCCCCGCCGTGCCCCGCCTTGCCCCGCCGCGCCGGGCCCGTCCCCGCCTGATCGGGGCAAGACAAGCTATCCATGTCTTGCTTTTGCCTTGACCAGGCCATGCCGTGTCACGCCCAGCCAAGCTATGCCCGGCCTGGCCCCGCCATGCCTGGTCGAGGTAAGACGAGCTATCCTTATCTCGTTTTACCTCGACCAGGCCGCACCTTGCCTCGCCTTGCCTAACCACGCCTTGCCTCGCCTAGTCAAGTCTCATTTAGCCACGACTGACTCGGCCTTACCGCGCCGCGCCAAACCAAGCCGCGCCTTACCACGCCTGACCCGGCCCGGCTACGTCTCGCCCCGCCAAGCCACGCCACGCCAAACTCTGCCACGCCAGGCCTCGCCCGGTCACGCCGAGCCTGACCGGGCCTTGCCTCACCTTGCCTTGTTAGGCCTCGATTAACTCTCAAGCACCGCAAACGAAACGACCTGGAATCGACCATACGTCGGCCTGAAATCGCCGACACCGATCAGTCGGCCAGCATCGGTCAATAGTCCCAATAACATCTCTTGTGAGACATACTCGGGCAAATTGACCATGAGAACAAACGACGCTTGCCAACCAGCACGCATTGCTGGCCGAACACGTGTTACGCCATTGCGCTGCACCTGCACTCGACAGCGGTGTTCGTAGTCCCACTCCGTGACGCCAAGACTTGCTAATGGTGTCAAGCTGACTATCGCCGCCTTAACCAAGTCAACAGCCGATTTCCTCGGTGACCTCGGGTCTTGCCGAAACTTCGCCGCTCCAATTACTGCCTGCCTTACGTATTCTCCTGGTAGGCAGAGCTCGCCTTCGTCGTTGCGGTAGACGTAGGATTCGACGTCGTCGGTTTTCTTCGCCGTCGATCCTTTGGCAGCTTTGGCCTTCGCTTCGACTGCCTCACAATTCCATCGGTGGAACAGTAGGTCAGCCTCACCACGAATAGTCACTTCGACGCGGTAAGGAATCGACCGCTCGATCTCTACCGCCGCACCATTGGTCACTTCGGGCCCGATAGCTATAGTTTTCGCCATGTCATGTTCTCCTATCTATGTAGTTATCGCTTCTTCCAGGGTGGAGTAACATTACTTGTGGACGACTTAGCAGGTAGCTCTTCAGCCTCTGTGTTCCTGGCCGAATAGCCTCTGATGTCATTGACTAACTCGCCGGTGTCTGGTCGCTTCCGACACCGGACATGGATTACCAACGGGATATCGTGTAGTTCGATCGAATCATTGGGAGTTAGCACGTTGACGGCTCGACAGATAGATGCCAGCTCTGCCTTAGCGATTTGCACCGCCACGGCGTTGGGATTGTCGAGATTGAGCCGTGACCACAATCGCCGCCCTTGATATGGCCCCTCAACAATTTCAAACGTTAGCTGCAGATAGCTACCAGTGCCAGACTTTGTCGGCCTCATTTCCGACTCGATGATGACAGCCAGGTAGTTGCCCGCAGGGATGGGGGCATAGTTGATCACAGGATCAACTTCATTCGCGTCGAATCCTCTCAAGTCAGCCATTGTTACTCTCCTTTCGGTTAGAGTTACGAGTAAGGGCAGCCACAAATGCCGCCCAGGACAAGGGAAGTTCCTCAGTGATTCCGTAGCGATTTTTCGCTACACACGAGGGACCGCCCACACAACGAAGGATGCGATCACCACCATCTTTGCCGATGGCATGAGCAATGGTCCGCTTACGACCAAAGCCGGCATCCTCAGTCTGTGTTCGCATGCGACGAGTCGCAAACAACACCGCATCGCACCATTCCGTAATGAGCGAGGCGGCGTATTTATGCAGCCGAGGCGTGTAGCGATCATACGCCGTAGCCTCGGGGTCCTCAAATCGCTCTACCTTAGCGTGGGCGATCAGCAAAACTACCATCCCGCGATCGTTACGGAGCGAGTTTAGCTGATCGACGACCTCAAGCCAGTGAGTGAGGGCGTACATATAGCCTTTGCCGTAGCCACCATCGACCTTTTCGATCGACCTCGCCCCGGCTTCCTGACAGACACGATCCCAGATCAGGCGTTCGAGCCAATCGAGCGAGTCGATGACTATAGTTTCGAAATCATGCGGTTGCGTCTTTAGCTCCGTGAGGGCTGAGGCCACGTCCTCATAGGATGTAGCGAGCGGGAATTTAGCACAGTCGATTCCGTCGAGCCCGTCTTCGGTCGGAATGAAGACTGGGTTCGGAGCCTGCGATCCGAAAGTCGATTTGCCGATGCCTTCGGTGCCATACACAAGAATTCGTGGTGGCCGTGCTACTCGACCACGCTGAACCTTAGTGAGCATGTTCAAATGTACACCTCTTTCGTTGGAGTAAGTTGCAAAAAAATTCCTGGCTAGAGCAGACAACATCCGTTCTAGCTGGGAATAGACACGTTACCGGATGGCCTCTCCAAGGGCCGACTCCGCCTTGAACACAAGGTCGAAATCAGCCCCCTCTGTAATGAGGGGATCGATGTGCAGACTCAGGATGTGAAGTTTGCGTTTACCGGGCCCCGCTCGGCCCTCAACCCAGGGGCCGTAAATACGACCCGAGGGAATATGGCGATGGACAAAAGTTCGCCCGATGTATCGAGCGACTCTACACGCCCAATCGCTACGACCACGGAGCAAGAATAGCCGCAGGAGTGCGAAGTAGGGAAGCGATTTGCCCCCCACATATTCACGCCCCTGATATGTGGGGAGCGGAAGATTCCAGTTTTTTGTTACCCGGTTGATTAACCGGATAGCCCGTGAAGTGAAGTAAGGGGTTCTGATAAGGTCGTAATATTCCTTATTTTCTTTCTCCCAGGTAGATACCTGGAAGCTCCCATCGACCTCTCCGGCACACCTTAGCCATTCACGCTGGAATGACGAGAGGTAGCATATCGGGAAGCGGTCACGATGATATGTGTCAGAAGCTACAATTTCCCAGCCCCGGGGTTCGAACCCTCGTCGGTACGGGGGCTCAGTTATTTGCTGTGTATATAGATGCCACCACGCCTCGACGTGGCGCCAGTTTGGTTTCTCTCCATTCCAAATTATGTCGGCGAGCCGATTGGCTAAATGTACGTATAGTGGGTCACGATATACGTACATTGGGTCACGCCCACCACGTGAGGGGGTGAGAATAGTTCGAGCTGCCCAATCACGGAATCCCGTGTAAAATGCGTCCGATGCGACCTCAATTGCAACGTCGAGCCGACGCTGTGCTTGCCCTGCCTTAGCAAGCGGTGGCAATGCGGGATTATACCGCCGTAGCAGAACCATCACGCCCCATTTGATGTTTACATCCATAATAATCTCCTGAACGAATAACATAAAAAATACCCGACTAGGCAGACAGCGTCCGCCTTAGTTGGGTTAAGTAGACATCACGCGATCGCTCGTGCCAGGACGTTATAGACATCGGACACGAGCCATTGATCAGCCCCCGCTGTGATGCGGGGGTCGAGCTCAAGACGGAGAATTTCCTTTCTTGTGTCCCAGGGGCGAGCTTGCCCCTGGACACCAAAACCGTAAATGTGGCCGCTCGTCATCGAGCGGGTGATGAAATGGTTTCCGATATACCGAGCTGTCCGAGCAGCCCAGTCACCACGGCTGTGCAAGAGGAAATAGCGAAGAAGTGCGTAGTAATAGAGCTCCTGCCCATCTTCGTACTCCCGCCCCCGATATGTTGGGATTGGGAGTTTCATGCTGGCGAGCCTGTTGATTAGTCTGACGGAACGACCCGTCAGACATGGAGTCGGGACTATGCCTTCATCCTGCAGCGCAAAACTCCCGTCAATCTCTGCTGCGAGTTTAAGTAGCTCACGCCGGAACTCTGAAATACCATTCAGCTGGATGGTATTTGTTGTGGGGTTAGTCGGAAGGATATCGTCCCACTCTTTTGGCGCAAATCCACAATCAGTAGAGAGATCGATTTTTGTGTAAAGGTGGAACCAGCAATCAGCCAAAAGTTCATCTGGCTGCTCATGCCAGATGGCACGAGCTAGACGTTGACAAAGGTCCTTGTACATTGGGTCCCCCTTCTCATACGAGGGGGAAAGAAGCACCATGGCTGCCCAGTCTCGGGGATTCCGATCTCCCGAAAACGCGACCTGTGCGATCGCGATGGCGGTGTCTAGCCGCCGTTGGTGTGTACCTACTTTAGCTTTTGGAGGGAGCGATGGATTGCCCCTCCGAAGCTGGGCCATGACAGCCCATTTGATTCGAGCGTCCACAACAATCTCCTCATAATAGTGTGTAAAACCCGCCCGAGCTACTCACCCGGGCGAATGCTATCACCAATCATACGTTACTTCCATCGATTGAATATGCTCCAGCAATGGGTGCCTTCCGACGTGGAAGGCGTACCCTGTGTGCTTATTTTTCGCTCCTACCATTGCGTATAGTCGATTCAACAAAATCTCGACTTCGAGCCAGTCCCATTGGCGAGCGCTGCGCCAGATTTTGCCAAAAATCCGACCTTCCCTGGTCGAATCGTCCCAGACAATATCTGGGCCAATTCGACCAATACCGGCAGCCTTAACAATGCGTTCTTCTGGGGATTCCATTGTTAACCTCCTACACGTTGTAAAATATACTCACACTGTCGTTCGTCGAGTGGACCAATTCGCCAATCGACGAGAATACGGCCCTCCTCAGCGGCTATTGCCGCTGCGTCTTGTTCAGCGAGCCGGTAGCTCCGACGATCAAGTGTAGGACCACCCCCTACCGATCGATGAGCAGGGATACCATCACGTGATAGCTCAATTTGATACCGAGATGCAGCCCAATACGGATACCGCTTAGTTTTTCCGCGTACTGACGAAACCCTAATTGTCCGTACTGGCCCGTGCTCTCTAATATAATTAGCCAGTCGGACTCGTGCATTAATACCAGTTGCAATTGCGGTTGTCATACTCTTCCTCCCTCCCATGCCATGCGTGCCGCATCATCGGCTGCGGCTGCCATCACCAGATCACTGATGACAATATCAATCTAGCGTACTGGTTACCGCCTGTCAACCCCTGGAGCAAAAATTTTTTAAGTTTTTCTGTGCCGGCTTGTGGCAAGCCGGCACAGGTCGGTTGAGGCGTGCTATCGCACCGATTGCCTAGCCTGGTGGTTAGCCATAGATTTCCGGCGTGCCTCGATGGCTGAGCGCGGAATCCACCACCGGCCATACGCTAGCTCTGCACCTGGCAGTCGCCCTCGCTGACAGAGCACTACCACTCGCTGGCGAGAGACGTCCAATAATGTTGCTGCATCACGGGCGCCAACGTGAGTTTCCATCAAATATGCAAGAGTGCTTTTGACCATACGTTCTCCAACAAGATAGATTATGTACACGTGTAGCTAATGTCGAGTATAAACTTTGCGCAGTGTAACCGCAACCCCAACGCATCATTTTTGCAGCCACAGCGTCCAGTGCTCTTGTGGCTGAGCAAAGATCGTATTTGGATCGGTCAGGACAATGTCGCCCTCATAATTAATCGCGCGGAGTGAGTAGCCAGCGTGGCTGATCTGGTGTAGTAGACTTAGCGTTTGCGGTGGGTCACGTTGCAAATGTAGCTCTAGGACGACGGCTGCGCCTGGGAAGCGATGCAATGTCTGCTGCATGCCTTCCCAAACGAGAGCTTCTGCGCCCTCGGCGTCAATTTTAATAAGGTCAAGCCGTGACCAGTCGGCACAAAGTCGATCGAGAGTGATCATAGGGGCTTTGATGGTCTGTTGGCGGTGAGTATAAGCCCAGCGCTCCAGTGAAGACGTAGCGTAATCACCTTCGCTCAACACAAAATCGACCATCTGGTCGTCTAGGTTGCCGATCACCTTCGGGCAGACTTCGACAAAGCGGAACCCGTTGAGGTACAGTGTCTGCGGAAGGTATGTTTCGGCTAAGAGCGGGTTCGGCTCGCAGGCTACAACCCGGCCTTCAGAACCACAGCCAGCGGTCATAAGCAACGTATAGTAGCCATAGTTTGCTCCAACATCGACACACCACATACCAGGTCGCAGATATCGAGCCATAGCTAGGGTGACCCATGCTTCCCAGTAGCCATCTAATACCAGGCGAGGGCCAAACATCAAGTCTCGCGAATCCACAAAGGCCGGGAAACTACCAAGCAGCCGACAAAGTAATCGATAATTACCATAATAGACACCAGTAGCACGACGTCGGCTGAAATCTTCAAGTTCTCGCCGACTAGCTAACAAAGGATGCTGTAACGCCATCTTTAGCCCTCATGTAGGTATTTGTTATAGCCAAGTTGATCTACAACCCACTGGTCGGCATTACGAACGATAGCAGATCGGAGTTCATTGGTGTATTCGGCTAGATACTGCCGCTGCATGTAGTAGCCGTAGTTCATTGGCGAGGGCGTCAATGCTTGCGTGTTATCTACACGATTCGTAAATACGTGAACTCGGTCGGATCGTAGCCATAGCGAGAAGTGAGCACCAATACGTAAATACTGCTGGCATGCGCTCTCAATGGACATCATATCTTCACTCCGTACAGCAATACCACGCTTCGGGTGAGCATGAAGCCACTCTAGATAGTGTCGATTGATTTCATTCCAACGACTGAGTGGATTCGGCCAGTCGTAATGCCGGTTGACCAGGAATTCTGCGAACGACCACGATTTATCGAAATGAGGGCACCCGTGGAGATCGTCGGAAAAACTCCATCGGTACATCGACACTAGCCAAGCTAGTGGCTCTCGGAAGCAACAGACAATAGCCTGGATGTCTTCACCAGAGGGGCCAATTTTGCCATGCTTCCATTCGCGGCCTTGCTCGCAGCTGACCACAAAGAAATTTGTTAGCAGTCCCTTGAGGACAACATTAGTACATGTCCGCTGTAGACCGAACATCTTAAGAGTAAGTGCAGCATCATGCGACATGAGGTCAGCCCTCTAGTGGGATGAACTCAATCGGCATTCGTTCATGCTCCAACCACTGACCTCTCCAGACGTTGTCGCTATCGCGATGCAAATGACATGTTGGCCGATCTA
>Ga0308417_1002103_pt1 | contig 13261 bp, 10 predicted proteins | sample HotsprSampleOS65_FD_203528 | JGI IMG/M metagenome (GOLD analysis project Ga0308417, IMG submission 203528) | Hot spring phototrophic mat microbial communities from Octopus Spring, Yellowstone National Park, Wyoming, United States - 20090730_OS65 ... | reverse complement strand
TTCTTTTCATGACGGAACGCCATTCCCAGCACGGGGATGTCTCCCAGCAGAGGGACCTTGCTGTATTCGTTCTTGGTGGAGTCACTCATCAATCCACCCATCACCAGGGTGTGCGAGTTGGGAATCAAGACCTGGGTTTCAATCTTACGGATGTCGTACTCGTCCGCCTCGTTGACTGTGTCCACGACGCGCTTCTGAACAGTCCGGAAGATACTGGAGACCTCCGGCACCACCTTGAGGAAGATGTGGTCGTTGGCGGTAATCCGCGGGGTCACTTCCAACACGGTCCCGAGGTTGGTGTAGTTAACCTCGGATCCGCCGGTGGTGTTTGGGGTGCTGGCCTGCACGCGGAAAATGGGGACCGCACGCGTCACGGCCAGGCGGGCTGTCTCGTTGTCCAGCGTAACTGCCCGCGGAGTGGAAATCACCTGGGTGTCTGCATCCTTGTTCAGAAATGACAACACCGCACGCACACCGTCCGCATTCAGAAAGGCAATGTTCGGGTTAAAGCCATTGAAGGTGTTCAAAGAAATACCGCCCACTCCGGACAGCGTGGTCATCGTGGTGGCACGGCTGTAACGCGGAGCGGGTCCACCGCCTGCCGGGGGCGCACCTGGAACGGTTGTAATGGTTTCGGCGGTGGTCAGGCCGTTGCCAAAGCTCACATTCTGGCCCTCTAGGGTATTACCCCAGTCGATCCCCTTGATCGTGCTCGGGCTTCGGGAAATTTCCATCAACCGCGCTTCGATCAACACCTGACGAGGCGGTATGTCCAGGCGTTCGATCAACTCTTCGACCGCCCCCAGTTCCTTCTCCGTTGCCACCACCACCAACTGACTGGTGCGCACGTCGGCTAGCGCCTTGCTGCGCCGGTCCGTAAAAGAACTCTGCACCGCCGCAACCAGGTTGGACGGGTTCGCATACTTAAGCTGCAGGATCTTGGTCACCAAAGGATCGGGCGCGGCAGGGTCCTTGACCGTGATGCGGGCAATGCCGGTCTTCGGATCTTGGATCAACTGCAGGTCATAGTTGTTCAGCAGGGCTTCCAAGGCCTGTTGGGCCGTGACCTTTTCCCAGCGGATGGAAACGCTGGGCATGGGGACCACCTTGCCGTCCGGCCCCGGAACACCAAAGGCCACCTTCGGATCCATCAGATAGTTGATGCCTGCCTGACGGGCCAGATTTCGAATGGCATCGGTCAAGGGCAGGTCATCCATCACAATCAAGGGAATTACCTCGGCCGTGTTGACCGCCACGCCCGAGGAAGCGCGGGCCGTCGCCTGACCCCCGTCACGGCCCGGCGGTGCACCACTTTCAGCTGCCACAGCAGCGACGCGCTCGGCTTCCTCTGGAGTGTCCTGAACCTGGGCCGCCGCGCATGCCAAGGCCCACAAGAGGACCATGGCCCCGGCGAACAGGCGAACGAATGACTTCGCTTTCATAACTGGATGGACTTATGGATGGGCCCTGACTTCGTTGGTGCCACAGCGGGCCCGTTGGCTTGCTTCTGATTGTATGTGTGCGTCTGTTTCATTTCGGACTTGCGCACGGACTCGGTCTACCGGGCCTGGTCGGTTGCGAACGCCCTTCAGCCCGCCGATCCCGTTGCCTTGGGAGAAGCAGTCTCCGGGCCAACTGGGCAGGACCCAGTAACAGGGCCTTTGCTGGCCCAGTGCAACCGGGCCTAGGGGACTGCCGCTCGGGTTGGCCGATTCCTGCGCATCCATGGTCCCTCAGAAGCCCTCTCTCAGCCGGAGTTCCTGTCTCACGCCGTTAAGCTCCACCACGACTCGGTCGTCTTGGATCTGGACACAACGGACAAGAACCTGACCTCCGGGCGCGGGAACGCTGGCCTCTTCACCTTCACCCAGGATCAGGGTTCGAGGAGGATTTCCTGTGGTACGAAGTGTCGCCAGTCGATTTTGGGCCGGGCCGGCCAAGCCACGTAGGAACACCTGCAACCGGGCTGCCGGGGCTGTATTGGTCCCGAGGCTCTGCCCGGCAAACAACCGCGTGGAACGCGGAAAGAACGGGTCCCTACCCTGCTCGGGATCGGTCGGGATCTCAAAGGTCGAGAGAGGGATGGGAGAAACCTCCATAGGGTTCTTGGCCTGGGTGTCGGCTGCCGCTGCCGGTCGACACGCCACAAGAAGCGCCGCAACCAGCGTCACTAATGCCCGCCTCACGCTCACAAGGATTGTCAGCGATCCATCCATGCGCCATTCCCTCCTTTTAGGTCCCGGGCCGGGCCAAGGTGACAATGGTCATGCGGAAGGCCAGGCGTTCCTCCGCAGTTTCGCCAGGTCCCGAACCGGTCGCTTCCAACTCCACATTCCGAATCTGAGAGTAGGGAAACTGATTTTCAAAATCGGCGATAAAGCGCCCAATTTCATGGTAGTGCCCCGTGCCTGCGATGGTGAGGCTGACCTGTTGATAGGGAAAACTGGGCAGCATATCCACCGCTGCGGGCCCGGTGATGGTGCTGAACTGCGGAATGTCCAACTGATAACCCAGCCGGAACTGCCGGATGCGGTTGATGAGAAAGGCGTAGTAATCGCCGCTGGCCATCTGGTCCTCGTGTTGTTCCAAAATCGCGGCGACTCGATCGAGCTCCTCCTGCACCTGGGGAGCATGGCTCAGGAGTTTCTTGGCCTCACTCAATTGGCGCTCGTGTTGTTCGATCTTCCGAGCCACCTCTTCCAAGGCCAACCGTTGCGGCCGCACCAGGCCGAACCAGACGCCGGCCAGAGCCGCCGCGGTACCCAGGGCCACCAGTAGGAGTCGCTGTTTCTTTTCACGGCTCAACGGTTTCATCGCACCCTCTCCGGAAAACGACACTCCAAGGTGAAGCTTACATAGGCCTTACCGGACTTCGGATCATGGACAGGGGCGGAAAGGTTCCTCAGAACCACTTCGCCGTTGGTGCTCAGCCATGCCTTGAACTGGGGAACCGCCGCCAGACGCTGGCGATAGGAGGTGATCATATCTCCCGGACTGGTGCTTTCGTCCCGTGCGTCCAGCGTTAGCAGGATGCGTTCAGTTGCGGAGGCGGGTTTGGCCGGCTGGGTGACTCGGCCGGCCGCGTTGGTCCGCGCAGGAGTCGGTGGGGTCACCACATAAAATTGCTCCACGCGGAGTCTGGTAAGGGAAACGTCGGGCAGGGCCGCCTTCTGCAAAACGTTCAGGAGGTTCCCATGCAGAAAACGATTGGTGGCAAACTGCTGGAGGGCCGTCAGTCGTTGGCGGGCCTCTGCCAGTTTCTTTTGGTTTTCCCGGGCCTGATCGTGGTCCTTGCGGAGGAGTTGCCACTCGGTTTCCAAGCGGGCCAATTCGCTGTTTCGCACCAGCAGTTGGGAATAAGAGAGGAGACTTCCCAGCAGACTGGCTGCCACGATACAGATAGCCACCAAGATGGCCCGCTTGACCGGATCCTTGCGGCGTTCCTCTTCACGCGCCAGGGTTTCTGCCAGCAGGTTGAGTCGGATGGGCATAGCCTCAAAGGGTGGCCAGAGCGGTTCCCACCGCCACGGCCAGATGCGGTGCCAGTTGTTCCAGCTCCGCCAATTGTTGCGGAGGTAGGGAGCGTTGCAGACCGGCGGTGGGATCCCAGGCCCGGCATTCTGTCATCAACTCCGCCTGGAGCACTTGCAGCATGCACTCGGAGAGGGCACTACCCCCGGAAACGAGCACCTGCCCGACGGGCCGATCGTTCTGATGCTCGAAAAAGTCGAGCGAAGCCTTCAACTCCCGGCCCAGAGGGGCCAGAAGGCTCTGGATCTGTTCGCGGACTTCGCCGGGCATTCCCACCTTGATGCCCTCGGCCTCGGCATAACTGATCCCCATCATGTCCGCCAGGCCCTGCGTTACATGATCGCCGCCGATAGCCAAGACGCGGCTGAGAACCAGATCGCCCTGCTGCAAGATACAAATGCTGGAGTGGCGGAATCCGAGGTTCACCAGTGCCACGGTCTCTTGCTGGTACAATTCCGGACAGGCCCTTTCCAAGGCATTAATGGGCGCCAATAACCCCGGCAGCATGTGGCTCGCCTGGCAACCGGCCTGCTTGACGGCCTCGTACAGGGTCTCCACCCAGCTCTGCCGCGCCCCGGCCACTAACACCCGCTGCTTGGGCAGGCCGGCGGTCCTGCTCTTCTCAGAAGGCCCCTGCTCGGCTTTCCCGTTGACCGGCCAGCAATCAAACACGTAACCATTGAGCTCCTGCTGGAGATAGATCTTGCTGCTGGTCTTCAACACCTGACGCATGTCGGGCAAGGGCATCTGGGGCAGTTCCGCATAACGGACCACCGCGTCCTGGACCCCAAGGGCCAGCGAGACAAGTCGGGTGCGTGCCTCCAGTGCCTCCAGCAACGCCCGTAAATGCTCGGCCAAAAGGTTTGCCGAGGGTTCCTTATCGGCAACCGGCGCGTCCAGAAAGGCGTATCGCAGCAGCGCGTAGCCGTCGGAGCGGGCCTGCATCCACACCGCCTTGGAACAGCGTGTGCCCAGGTCCACGGCCACCACTTGATCGCGTCGCCGAGAAGCAGATTGGAAAAACGCCAGCGCCATGCTGTTTCCCCGTTCCCATCCATTGCCGGTCCCTGTCATGAACCGACCGGTTTCGCAAGAAGCAGGTCGCAGGCCAAGTCGGGCTGAGGATTGGAAACCCTGCAGAGGATCACCGGACAAAAGCGGGGGTGGGATCGGCGTCGGGCCTAAGACCTGGGCCGGCCAAGGATTAGCAACAGACCGCCTCGTAACACCCACAGCGCCAAGCCGTGTGCGTGCTTCGTAAACTCCATCTTGTCTTTTGCATCTCCCCACTCCATCCCATACCCGGTGCCCAAAGCTCCGAGCCAGCACCTTCAGGTTTTCAGCGTTCCCGGCTACTCCGCGCCGCTTGGGTTCGGACGATTCGCCATCGGCCTCGAATCAGACGGCAACTTTTTCCTCCACACGATTCTCACTCCAGGAGATTGCGGCAAAAGCTGCCGGCAGCCCGCTCCATCCGGGCAGAGAAGGATCCCAATAGATAAATGGCCCGAGCCGAAACGACCTGCCGAACCGGACAGAAGCGATGGCCCGGTGCAAAGCCGGGCGATGAGCTTCCTCGGAAAGAAGAAAAACCACACAGGCACCAAGTACGGAGCCGAACCGGCCAAGGCCCCCCACGGCAAGAGGTCAAGAGGCTGGCCGAAGGCCGGCGCCAAAGCCTGGGAAGCCGGGCTCTGTCAAGAGGAAGCTTGGACGATTTGGCCGAGTGTGAGCGTAGCATGGAACGCCCACGCCGCAGGCTCCACAGGTGCGTGCCGGAAGGTCAGCCGACTGCCTCAGCCGGATGCCGTCAGCCATGAGGAAGCCCGCATCCGCGAACGCACTGGGGGCTCGATTGTACCGAGCGCGGATGCGAGACTGATGGTGAAGCGGTTCAAGCGTTTGAACACGATCTGTTCGTCGCGGCACACGGGCGCCCCACGGAACCCAGTGTTGTTCCCGGCCAATAGACGGGCGGCAGTACCCAAGGAAACAAAGAGCCTGATCGGCCCGTTCACCTCGATGGAGGCCATCGCCCTACGGGCCACAAGAAGTGCCCTTCTGCGTGGGGAATGAGCCGGAATCTTCGGAGCTCGAACCGTGGTCATATCGAACTGCCGACGGAAATCGCAGTTTGGAGACAGCCCGTGCACCTCGCCGGCGTGGAATCGGGAGGTCAGGATATCGTCCCGGTGGAGCCAGGGAATCCCATCATGACCAAGGCCGCGAATCCTGCCGGTTCCCGGAAGGGATTGTCTCCGACTTTGCATGCTCTGTCTTCGGCTGCGCTGCAACTGGTGGAGGTCCAGCCCCGCACTGGTGGCGCCGCCGCCACACATCGATTCACTCACAGCGATACCAGCGCGGTCATCGGCCTGAAAGTTGCACAGGTGTGCACCCTGGTGGAACAGGGGGAATGGTTTCCGTGAGCGGATGGGATTTCGCTGGGTTTTTGTGGGTTGGCTCGCCGGCCGTCGGGAAATCGCCACGTCTGTTCCCAGACCTCCGGTGCGGAGTGGTCAGGCGGGAAACAGTGTGCTGTCCAAAAGTCAGACAAACTCCGAAGCTGCGAGAGGGCACCGGTGGCCCTGCACGGCAGCCAGCGCCCGGGCGCAGGCAGTGCGCCTCTCTGCGGCAGCCCTGCCTCTGGCCTCCCAATGACTGAGCGTGCCGCCTGGGAGTCCGGACCCGATCCGGAGCCAACTGGCGCGCTGGAAAGCAGCCGGAGTTTCTCTTGCGTGGGGTGAGCACCGTGATTTGCTTCCCCGGGCGCGAAATGCTTTACTGAAGGCCGGATGAAATTCCTTTGGCGGCAAAGCGAATGGAAAGAAATTTACGACAAGGTCGAGGCCGGTCGACGTTTGGACGAGGCTGAAGCTTTGCGGCTCTGGCAGGAGTGTGATTTGCACGCTTTGGGGGCGCTGGCCGATTCCGTGCGGGCGCGCAAGGTCGGCCCGCGCGCGACCTACATCGTCAACCGCTACATCAACTATTCCAACTACTGCATTCTGTCCTGCCGGTTTTGCTCGTTTGCGCGGAAAAGGCGGGACGCGGACGGCTTCGAATTGACCTTGGAACAGATCGTGGACAAGGCGCGCCAGGCGCTAGCCTTGGGGATCACGGAGCTCCACATCGTCGGCGGACTGCATCCTACCCTGCCCTTCTCGTATTATACGGAGATGCTGCGTGCCCTGAAGGCGCTGGACCCACGACTGCAGCTCAAATGTTTCACCGCCATCGAAATCCTGCATCTGGCATGGTTGGCCCGAAAATCGGTCGCAGACACACTGCTGGAGCTTCGGGAGGCGGGACTGGATTGCTTGACGGGAGGGGGCGCGGAAATTTTCGGACCGACGGTCCGTCAGGCCATCGCGCGCGGCAAGGAATCGGCGGAGGAATGGCTGGACGTGCACCGGACGTGGCATCGGCTCGGTGGGCGCAGCACCTGCACCATGCTCTATGGGCACGTCGAGACATTAGCGGATCGCGTGGATCACTTGCGCCGGCTGCGCGAACTGCAGGATGAGACCGGCGGCTTCGTGGCGTTTATTCCGCTGCCCTATCAGCCGGAAAACAATCAATTGGAAGTGCACCACCCGCCCACCGGATATGACAGCCTTCGCACCCTGGCCGTCAGCCGGCTTTACCTGGACAATATCGATCACCTCACGGCCTACTGGGTGGGACTCGGGACAAAGGTGGCCCAGGTAGCACTGAGTTACGGGGCTGATGATCTGCACGGCACCATCGTAGAGGAACACATCTTCCACATGGCCGGGGCACGATCGCCGCAGCACCTACCGGAAGCCGAATTGGTTCGGGTGATTCGCGAGGCGGGTCGAATCCCGGTCCGGCGAAACACCTTTTACGAACCGTTGCCGGAAAGCTCCTTGCCGGAATCGCGCCCGCCGGTCGCCGGTCCGCCGAAGGAGGCGGTCACACAGCTGCGCAAGGTGTCCGTCGACGTGCCTGTCCCTTGAAAGTCGGCTTCCACTGCACGGAAGGGTTCCACTACCGGTTTTGTGGGCGGCTCCGCGCCAGGGTTTCAGCCACTTCGGGGCGAAGGTTCGAAAACCGCGGGGCTGACACTGTGGGGGCCACCGCTCCACAAGTCGGGCACTGCAACCGCACCACTGAGCCCTCGAGTCATCCTCGCCCCGCCTGTCCAAGGCACAGATGAGCCCCCGGCCGGAGGGCGAAAGCGTTTGGCAACCGACCAGGTTGATGGTTTGCTGGGGCCATGCAGGTAAGGGTGGGCGGAAAACCGCGGCCGTTTCGAAGCGTTTCGTTCGATGCGTCTGCCAACGCGGTTTGTTTGATCGATCAACGTCTGCTACCCCACCGGTTCCGGCTCGTGCGGACGACCTCCTATGAGGACACTGCACTGGCCATCCGGGAGATGACCGTCCGTGGAGCTCCCGCCATTGCCGCCACGGCGGCCTACGGATTGGCGCAGGGCGTACGGGCCTTTTCCGGCGAAGACCGGCGGACATTTTCCCGGTATGTGCGGCAGGTGCATCGCACGTTGCTGGAGGCACGTCCCACGGCAGTGGACCCTGCCCATTCCATGGCCGAGGTCCTGGCGGCCATGAAACAGGGGCGAACCATTGCTGAAAAACAGGCGCTGGCCCTGGCAGCCGCCGAGGAATTCGCCCACCGGAGCGCAGAAGAATGTCGTGCCCTCGGCGAGCAAGGACTGGCCCTCGTGCGTGAGGGCATGGGCATTCTGACCCATTGCAATGCAGGCTGGCTGGCGTGCGTGGATTACGGCACGGCCACCGCTCCCCTCTACCTGGCCCACGCACGCGGCCTCCGCTTTCATGTGTACTGCACCGAGACCCGACCTCGGTCCCAGGGTGCCGCCCTGACCGCTTGGGAACTGGCACAACAGGGCATTCCGCACACGGTGATTGCGGACACCGCGGCCGGCCTGCTGATGCGTTCCGGGCGTGTGGACATGGTCCTGGTAGGCAGCGACCGCGTGCTGGCCCGAACTGGCGACGTCACCAACAAGATCGGTACCTACAACCTGGCCGTGCTGGCTCGGCACCATGGCATTCCTTTCTACGTAGCCGTACCGTTGTCGACGCTGGACTGGTCGCTGGATTCGGCGGAACAGATTCCCATCGAAGAACGAGCCCCTTCAGAAGTGTTGGGCGCCTGGGGCGTGCCGCAACGGCCAGACGCAGGCCAAGGTTCCCGCCTCCGCCCGTCGCAGGCTCGGCGGCTCTACGTGCGCGTAGCCAATCCCGGCAGCCCCGCGTGGAACCCGGCCTTTGACGTCACACCAGCAGCACTGGTTACGGGGATTCTGACCCCGAAAGGGCTGTACAGGCCCGAGCAATTGTGGCCGCACCGCCCAGTGTTGGAAGGGCCGTTTCATCTTTAATCGGCCGCAGGACCAGCCTCCGAGGTCCAAGACCTGGTCCGGTTTGCCTGCCAGGGCCAACCCCGGGGCGCGACAGCGTTGGGCCCAGGCCCAGTGCCATGCAATGCGGGCAAGGCAGCCTACTCCGCCGCGAGGAACACCTGGTGCATCGGATGCGTAGGCACCTTCCCCACTCCGGCCCCACAACCACACCACCCCAGTGGTCCGGAGGATACGACCGACACGGAAGAAGCTGCGCTCTCTTGCACACAGAGGTTCCCCAGTAACCGCACCCCAAGCGTGCCCTTTGTTCCGCCAAAGTTGTTCCGCCAAAGAGCCCCCCCGCCCCAGCCGTTAAGCCTGCGGAGTCAGCCGATCCATCGCCGCATCTCCAGCCCACAGAGGCCGCGGACCAACCTCCAGGCAGCCTCCGGGCAAGCCCAAGGCACCCAGGCACCATGTGCCAAGCGCCGAACGCAGCCAGGCAACGGAATCTCGGCTTTTCAGAATTCCGCTTGGGCTGGCTCCAGGCTCGGTCCATACTCACGCCCCCCGGCACCTTTGCGACCGGGTGGGCGGTTCGTGCTCCGGCAAAAACTGGAGGCATCTTCGGCTGATGCGATTCTTGATGTTGAACTGGCGAGATCCGGAAAACCCTGAGGCCGGTGGGGCTGAGCGGGTCTCACTGGCCTTTATGCGCGCGCTTCGCCAGCGTGGGCACGAGGTGTTCTGGTTTTCGAATGCGTTTCCAGGCGCCAGCTCCGAATACGAGCGGGATGGGATTCGTTTTGTCCGTGGTGGCGGGAAGGGTTCGTCCATTTGGGCGGCCTGGCGCTGGTACCGGCGGCAGCCCCGGTTTGACCTGGTCATCGACCAGCATCATGGGATCCCCTGGTATGCGCCCTGGTGGTGCCGGACACGTTGCGTCGCCTACATTCACGAGGTCTTGGGCCCCATTTGGCATGTCTTTTATCCGGGGTTGCTGGGCTGGATCGGTCGTTGGCAGGAACGTTGGACCCACTGGCTGTACCGCAACGTACCGTTCTGGGTGCCCTCGGAATCCACGCGTCGCGCGCTCCGTGCCCACGGGGTCCGGCAGGTCGTCGTGTGGCCCAACGGCTGCGATACGACCCCGTTACCGGAGCTGGAACCCAAACCGTTGAAGCCACCCCTCCGCCTGGTCGTGGTCTCCCGTCTGGCACCCAACAAAAGGGTGGCTCACGCCGTGCGCACACTCCAGGTCCTGGTTTCCAGCGGCGTCGACGCCGAACTGACCGTGGTCGGAGGGGGGGCCGAGGAAAGGCACCTGCGGCAACTGGCACAGGAGCTGGGCTTGTCCCAGCGCGTCCGATTCACCGGACCCCTGCCCGAGCCTTTGAAAAACGAGGAGCTGCGTCGGGCCCATTTTCTCCTGCATGCCTCGGTGCGCGAGGGCTGGGGCCTGAACGTGATCGAGGCCAATGCCATGGGTACCCCGGCCGTGGTCTATCCCGTGGCGGGTTTGGTGGACTCCACCATACACGGGCAAACCGGATGGGTGGTGCCGCGCGAGACTCCTGAGGACTTGGCCGAAACCGTTCGCTCCCTGCTCCAGCAGCCGCAAGTCTACGAGCAATGCCGCCGCCAGGCATGGGCGCGGGCCCACGAGTTTCAATGGTCCGTGGTCTTGCCCCGGGTGTGCGACTGGCTCGAAGCACAGGCTCGCCAGCCTGAAGAGGCTGCCCCAACCGTTGCGGCCGAAAAACCGGCAGGCCGGTAGCCCTGAACCGAGCCAAGCCCCTCCCGCCAGAATGGCCCTGCCCATGGCAATCCCGGGCAGCGCCCGAACCTCAAGCACTCCCTCAACAGTCGGGTAAAGCGGGCTGGCCCTCGCAGCTTCAGCCTTTTTGGCCCTGACCGCTTGCTTCGCCAACCGGCACGGTTGACTAGTCCTCCTCAAGTCGACCCAACACCCCGCCGATACGTTGCTTGGAGCGGCCGGCATTGGATGGGGCGGGCTGAGACCGGGTGCCTTGCCTCCAGGTGGCCCCGCGCGCGTCTCCAGGAATCATGCACAAGAAGGTGCATAAGCCGGACGCTGCTTGCGATCCGAACCACAGCATGGCGGACGAGCAAGGATCCATCCTGATCATAGACGACGATTCGGCGCTGCGAGCGTTGATTCGTAGGGCCTTAACCAGGGAAGGTTGGCAGGTCCACGACGCTGACAACGCCGAAGCCGGGCTACTTCTGGCCAGCGAACGCACACCGGATCTGGTGTTGTGTGACGTGCAAATGCCCGGCAAGGACGGGTTTGACTTTCTGTCCGAGCTGCGCCGGCGCCCTGCGCTGGCCCACGTCCCGGTGATTCTGATGACCGGGGACGAGACCCTCAAGGATCTGAACGGTCAACGGCAGGCCATGGATTTGGGGGCCGATGACTTTCTGACCAAGCCGTTCAGCGTGGAAAAACTCATCCAGGCGTGCGCGTTCGCTTGGAGCGGCAACGCGGGCAACGGCGCTGCTTTGCCACCCACGAACACCGCTGGCGCGCCATCCTCGAGGCCACCAACGATGTCATCGCCCTGGCGGAAGCGCCCTCCCTGCGCCTGGTCTATCTGAACCCGGCCGGTCAATACCTCCTCGGATGGCCGGCCGACAGCCACGCCCGGCGGCGCCTACCTGAACTGTTCAGTGCAGAGCTGTCCGAACCCTTTTTTGCCGAGATGCTCGCCTCCGTGGCCTCCTGCGGCCTTTGGCGAGGTCGTCTGCCCCTCCGCGATGCCGAGGGCCGGTCCGTCCCCGTGGCGGCCACACTGTTGGCACATTACTCCGAAAGCTGCCAAGCTACCTTCTACGCCTTCATTGGCCATGATCTGCGCGACCAGGTGCGCATCGAAAGCGCCCTGCGCGAGAGCGAGGCCCGGTTTCGGGCGATCGCCACCGCCGCTTCCGACGGCATTTTCCTGCTAGACGCGGATGGCTGCGTGCTTTTCTGGAATGCGGCCGCCGAACAAATCCTCGGTTGCAAAGCTGCCGAGGTGCTGGGGCGTCGTCCCGTCCAGATCCTGCGCGCCGATAGCCAACAGCCGCTGTTCGATTGGCTCCAGACCTGGAGCCAAGACGGCGCCCAGCAACTTACCGTACGGTGCCCGGACGGCCGTCGGATCGAAATCGAACTCCGGATGAGCCGCGTGGTGCTCGAAGGCCGGGTGCACTCCGTGGGCATCATTCGCGACATCAGCCAACAACAGGCCCTAACACGCCAACTCCAGCAGGAACGTATCCTTCTGCGCACCCTCATCGATGCCCTGCCCTACAACATCTACGTCAAGGACCGCCTGGCCCGCAAAACGCTGGCCAACAAGGCCGACCTAAGAGCCCTGGGGGCCGCTAGCGAGGCCGAAGTCCTGGGCAAAACCGACTACGACCTGCTGCCCCGACACGTGGCCGCCACCTGCTATGCCGATGACATGCGCGTGATCCTGCACGGAGAACCAGTCATCAACCGACAGGAGCTGATCGTCAACGCCGCCGGCGCCCACCAGTGGTTGGAAACCACCAAACTTCCCCTGCGGGACGAACAAGGCCACATCATCGGCCTGGTCGGCATCGGTCGCGACATTACCGCAGTCCGTGAGGCTGAAGCTCGCCTGCGCATGCTGTCCCAAGCCGTCGAACAGTCCCCCGCCAGCGTGGTCATTACGGATGCCCAAGCACGGATCGAGTACGTCAACCCGCGGTTCACCGAGTTGACCGGCTATACGCTGGAGGAGGTGCGGGGCCAAAACCCCCGCATCCTCAAGTCAGGCAAGATGGATCCGGCCGTGTACCGGGATTTGTGGGAGACACTGGCACGCGGCCAGACCTGGCGCGGAGAACTGCTAAACCGCAAGAAGAACGGCGAGCTGTACTGGGAGCAGGCCATCATCGCTCCCATCAAGGATGACCAGGGTCGTGTTACCCACTACCTGGCCATGAAGGAAGACATCACCGAGCTGCGACGTGCCCGGGAGGAACGCGATCGCATGGAGATCCAGTTGCGCCAGGCCCAGAAACTGGAAGCCATTGGGCAACTGGCCGCCGGGATCGCCCACGAGATTAACACGCCCATGCAGTACGTGGGCGACAATACCCGCTTCCTCCAAAACTGCTTTCAGCAACTGGCTACGCTGCTCCGTGAAATTCAAACGCTCCAGGTGGCCCCACAGGCCGGCCAGCCTTGCGAAGAAATCCTGGACAGGCTTCGTCAGGGCGCTCAAGAGGCGGACCTGGAATATCTCCTGGAGGAGATCCCGAGGGCCATCGAGCAAACCCTGCAGGGTGTGGCCCGTGTGACCAAGATCGTCCGTGCTATGAAAGAGTTCTCTCACCCGGGCACGG
>Ga0308417_1002101_pt1 | contig 13263 bp, 10 predicted proteins | sample HotsprSampleOS65_FD_203528 | JGI IMG/M metagenome (GOLD analysis project Ga0308417, IMG submission 203528) | Hot spring phototrophic mat microbial communities from Octopus Spring, Yellowstone National Park, Wyoming, United States - 20090730_OS65 ... | reverse complement strand
GCAGAAATTTTTGTTAATTATACTTCATTAGATACTGTCAGCCTTCGCAATGGTTTCTATTGCCTAAGTCATGTACCTATGGGTACACACGAAATTGTTGTAACAGCAACAGGATACATGCCGCGCTGCCTACTCGTTAAAGGAACGCCCCCCCAACGCCTTGCCGATACCATTCGCTTGTTGCCTTACCAACCGCCCTCACTTAACGACATGATAGCACGAACGTCGGATAAGCGCTGGCTGGCTTTGTATCAACAATTTAAGGAACATTTCATAGGTGCTACCCTATGGGCTGATGAAGTTAAAATACTCAACCCTTGGGTCTTGCGGTTCGAGGAAATAAGCGATAAAGAATGGAAAGCTGTAGCCGATGCATTGTTGCTTATTGAAAACATGGCATTGGGCTATCGGATGAAGTGTTATCTCCAACAACTAGCAGTAGCCAAACAAGTAGCTGTTTTTGACGGTTGTCTTTTTTTTGAACCTATCAAAACGCTTGACCAACGCCTTGCCGAACGATGGCGCAATAACAGACTGGCAGCTTATCGCGGTTCGCTGATGCAGTTTCTACGCCGCTTAGCAGAGGCAGATACTGACTCCCTTTACAAAACTTTTCGACTGCAGGGCACTGAAACTTTTTACCACACTGCCGAACCTGCCAAAGAGTTGATGTGCACTTTCAATGATTTGAAACAAACGGTTACTCCGCCTTATGAGTTTACGCTTAAATTTGCCCGTAACCAATTGCAAATCAACTATTACGGTGCAGGTGAAGATATGGCTTACAGAAGGTTCGTGAAGAGGATAGCTAAAATTTACCGCTTACCTGAGCGGTTTCGCTCTTCATGGCTTGCTTCCCGCCATTGGGCGGTAACTTTTAACCGTCTTGGCTATTTTAACCATGCGTTAGACGTAGAAATATACGGTTACTGGGAATTTCAGCGCATAGCTGACCGTCTGCCAATTACTTACTTCCCTTAGTCCCAGATTCTTTTTGCTGCAAAGGGTACAACAACCAAAAAAATTTTATCTTTCGGATGAAACAATCTCACTCAAAATACCAGTAAATATGAATCAATACATTAACAAAAACCGATTATTTCTTGCCAGTTGCCTAGCGCTGATTACAACCGCTATGGCATTTGCCATCCGTGCGGGCATTATGAACGACCTGACTGTTACGCTGGGTTTTTCGGATACAGAAAAAGGCTGGATTAATCAAATGGCATTTTTGGGATTCCCCATTGCCACTATGATTGGCGGCCCGCTCTACAACAGTCTCGGACCGAAAAAGTTGGGATTTATTGCTTTTTTTGGGCATCTGCTGGGCATCACTTTTACGCTACTTTCCAACAGTTTCTGGCCGCTGTTTCTTTCTACCTTTCTCATCGGGTTTGCCAATGGCATGGTAGAAGCGGCTTTTAATCCGCTGATTGCCAATATGTACGATGAGAACAAAACTACAATGCTGAATCGCTTTCACGTGTGGTTTCCCGGAGGAATTGTCATTGGTTCGCTTATTGCCTTTGCACTAACGCAAATGCAGATGCCTTGGCAGGTAAAAATTGCAACAATGTACCTGCCTACACTGATTTACGGCTTCCTTTTCTTCGGACAGCCGTTCCCTGAACAGACAACAGGGGCTATTTCCTCTTCTAATGCCGAAAACTTTAAAGCTATCTTCACCTCGCCGCTGTTTTGGTTTATGATGATTTGTATGACCATGACCGCCACCACCGAACTTGGCACCCAACAATGGGTAGAACGCATTTTAGGTAATTCAGGTGCCGAGCCACTGTTAGTATTAGCATTGGTAACAGGGTTGATGGCAGTAGGTCGCTTTTTTGCCGGTCCAATTGTCCACCGACTCAATATTACAGGTGTACTTTTATGTTCGGCTATTATTTCTGCTACTGCTATCTATTTGATGAGTTCCGCCACAGGTGCAATGGTATATGTGTATGCAGTGCTGTTTGCAATTGGCGTGTGCTATTTCTGGCCTAATATGATTTCGTTCGTTGCAGAATACATGCCTAGAACAGGCGCGCTGGGCATGTCGCTAATGGGTGGTGCAGGTATGTTTGGTGCTTCCATTTTCCAGCCAATTATTGGCAAATGGCTAGATGAGAATCGCGCCGCGGCTCTTGCCAAAGGCGTTGCTTCAACTGATGTAGATTTAGCAGCAGGTCAGGCTACGCTGGCTAACATTGCCATCATTCCTGCCATTTTAGTTGTTGCCTTTGGCTTTTTATTCTTCACTATGCGCAATAAAAAACCGGTTTATGCCCATCATTGAGCCCATTGATTTACTTTCGTCGCAGCATATTTGTTCTACCTCATAGAGGTAGCAAATCGCAAAACCAAAATTGGCTACGAGTTTTGCTGTTTCGGTATTCTTTTAAAACAGTTTCACCGACCGAGAACTCAACAGGATGCTTGAAAAAAGGAGCATCAAAGCAAAAGGTATGAAACTCACCATTTTCGCCGCAAGGGTCTATTCCTTGCGGCAAATTATTGACAAAATCTCGGTCGAATACTCTGCCTACGAAAGATTTATCCATTAAATCGGCATTGATGCAAACAACAATTGCTTTAAAACCGCCATCAATCAACTCATCAGCCAAGCGTTGAGAATTTTTTTGCCATATTGGAAAAACAGCTGATATATTAACAGCCTGCAACAGTCTTTCGCGATATTGTCGCAAGTCTTCCAAAAAGATATCTCCAAAAGCAGCACATTGAAAACCTGCATGTTTGAGTTGTGTAATTTTTTGCACCATGAGCGTTTCATAATCGGCATTGGTAGGATTTTCAGGCAGTTCAATCATTCCGCCGGCAATGCCGATGGATTCCCATTGTTTGAGCAGCAGCTCCACTCTTACGCCATGCATGGTTACTCGTTGGTAAGGCTTATGAATGGTTGTGAGTAAATATTCCACGCTGTAAAGTGGATTTTGCAACAAGCGTTGTAAAGCTAACGCCGAGTCTTTGCCACTGCTCCAATTGAAATATGTTTTGCATGTAAGCATGTTTTGCCCAAATAAAGTTTATGCCGCTGCTTTTGCTGTTTTGTGGGCATAGAAGGCTTCAAGCAAGGGAATAATTTGCTCATATTCAACCAGAAAACCATCATGCCCAAAAATAGAATCTATCTCTGCGTATGTTGCATTAGGAATATGACGCGCTATGAGTTGCTGCTCCTGCAGAGGAAATAATATGTCTGATGAGATACCAATCACCAGTGTTTTGGAGCGAATGGCAGCTAGCACATCGGCTATTTCGCCGCGCCCGCGCGCGATGTTATGGGTATCCATTGCCTGTGAAAGGCGCAAGTAGGCTACCGCATTAAATCGTTTGGTCAGTTTTTCGCCCTGATACTGCACATAACTTGCAGCTTTAAAACCATTCAATTTTTCATTAGTGTCTTCACACTGACGCAATTTATAAGCCTCATAGTTCCGGTAGGAAAGCAATGCTGTGGCACGTGCGGCTTTCAAACCATTTGAACCTGCATCGGGGCGAGGTTCGTTCCAAGTAGGGTCTGCATATATTGCCATGCGTTGCGCTTCATTGAAGGCTATGCCCCAAGGAGAATGCTGGGCATTAGCGGCTAATATCACTAGATTTTGAATAAGTAAGGGTTGCATTATTGACCACTCTAAGGCTTGCTGACCGCCCAGAGAACCACCAATACAAGTATGAATCTGCCTGATATTCAAATGCTTGCGCAACAATTCATGCACACGTACCATATCGCGCACGGTTACTTCTGGAAAATTGGCATAATAATGTCTGCCGGTCAGTGGATTAACCGAAAGCGGTCCTGTGCTGCCGTAACACGAGCCAATCACGTTGGCACAAACAATAAAATACTCCTGTGGGTCATAAAAGCGCCCCTCACCAACCAGTCCCGACCACCAGTCTGCTGCATCTGCATTACCAGTCAGGGCATGACATACCCAAACCACATTGTCGCGCGCATCGTTGAGTGTACCCAGAGTAGTATAAGCCACTTGCAATTGCGGCAACACAGCCCCTTGTTCCAATACAAAAGGCTGATTCGATTCAAAAATATACATGGGCGAGTTTCCTTTCATTGGTTTGATTGAGTCAATGCCGGAGACGGGGTCTGCCTTGCCTTATCCACTTTTTTGCAAACCCCGCGCCTATTGCATTTGAATTTATAAGTACAAGAAAAATTTACACAAGAACATCTGATGGCTCGGTTACTTTGACAAGTGCTTGCTCAATATCGGCAATGATATCGTCCACATGCTCGATACCTACTGAAAGGCGCAACAGCGTAGGATGTATGCCAGCAGCTAACTGCTCAGCATCGGATAGTTGCTGATGAGTAGTAGAAGCTGGATGAATAATCAGTGTTTTGGCATCCCCCACATTAGCCAAGTGGCTGATGAGTTGCAAGTTATTAACAAATTCAGCAGCACGACTGCGGTCACCTTTCAGGGTAAAAGTCAGTACACCACCAAAGCCTCTTTTGAGGTATTTACGGGCAATCTGATGGAATGGGCTACTTGGCAAACCGGGATAATTGACAGAAGCCACTTGGGGGTGTGCTTCCAGCCAACGGGCAATTTTCAAGGCATTTTCAACAGTGCGCTCCACACGCAGCGAAAGCGTTTCCAAACCTTGCAGCAATAGGAAAGAATTGAAGGGGCTTAAAGCTGGCCCAAAGTCGCGCAGCCCTTCTACCCTTGCACGGATGATGAAAGCAATGTTGCCAAACAGGCTGTTACTACCGAAAACCTCCCAGAAGTTCAAGCCGTGATAGCCTTCGGCAGGCTCTGAAAATTGCGGAAACTTACCATTGCCCCAGTTGTAGTTGCCGCCGTCTACAATTACTCCGCCAATGCTTGTGCCATGTCCGCCAATCCATTTGGTTGCGGAAGCCACCACTACATTTGCGCCGTATTCAATCGGGCGAAACAGATAACCGCCCGCGCCAAAGGTATTGTCTACAATTAAAGGTAAATCGTACTTGCGTGCTAGTGCAGCTACTTTCTCAAAGTCAGGCACGCTAAACGCGCCATTGCCAATTGTTTCAACATAAATGGCTTTAGAGTTAGCGTCTATTTGTGCTTCTAAGTCTTCCGCACTATCACTGTCAGCAAATTTGACCGTAATACCAAGTCTTTTAAAAGCTACTTTAAACTGATTATAAGTGCCGCCATATAAGTAGGGACTACTGACAAAATTATCGCCTGCCTGCAAGATGTTGTTTAAGGCAATAAACTGTGCCGCCTGCCCTGAACCGACCGCCAAAGCCGCTACACCACCTTCCAAAGCAGCGATACGCTTTTCAAAAACGTCGGTCGTTGGGTTCATAATGCGAGTGTAGATGTTGCCAAACTCTTTGAGCGCAAATAGGTTGGCGCCGTGTTCAGAATCCTTGAACACATAAGAGGTGGTCTGATAAATAGGAACCGCCCTTGAACGGGTGGTAGGGTCAATTTCCTGCCCCGCATGGAGCTGGAGCGTCTCGAAATGAAGTGGTTTTGACATAGTTTGTGAATAATTAAAATGGAACAAAGAAATTTCAGAAAAAGCACAAAGATGCAAATAACCGCTTGATTAGCAGTAGTTTAATACTGGAAGATTACTTAAAGCAACGGGGGGCTAACAGCAACAGCTACGCATTCGGCTCAAGGCACTGTTGGTAGGAAAACAAATAAAAGAATCTGCTGACAATATAGCAGCTGATATTAAAAGAAATGTGCGGATAGTGTTTTGTGTGTTCATAATAGCAATCAATTTATATTTCCCTATTCGGGTTAGGAATTAGCACCTTGAAGTTTCAGGTTGCTAAGGGTTCACAGAGCCTAATCTCTCCCCCTTTCTCTATAAATCAATTGCCTAAGCAATTGACTAATATTGCAAAGTAACAATGCATATTTTTTAATTCCAAATTTTGCCGATGTTTTTTTAAGAAAAATACAACAATCAGTACCAACTATTGCTCGGATAAATACTTGTGGATTTTATTGTAGATGTAGTCAGCGTTTAAGTCTGTGCCACTGACTGCCACCTCTGCCTGATTGTAGTAAGGAAATCGCTTTTGATATAGCACTTTGAGCCTTTCGAGCATATCTGCTGCATCTTCGGTAGCTAATAAGGGGCGTTTTTGCCGCTGTCGTTCTATCCTGCTAGCAATCATTGAAAGTGGAATGTTGATAAAAACCGCCAAACCGTGTGAATTGATTTGCTCCATGTTATCGTAAAAACAGGGTGTTCCTCCGCCAGTAGCCACCACGCAACGCGACATTTTAAATGTGTGGTGCAGCGCCAGTTTTTCTTTTTCGCGAAAATAATCTTCCCCTTTTTGCGCAAAAATATCAGCAATACTCATTTGCTCTTGTTTGGCAATCAACTCGTCAAGGTCGGTAAATTGGTAAGCGATGCGATCGGCTAACAGTTTGCCCAGTGTAGTTTTGCCGCACCCAGGCATACCTATCAAGTAAATACGTGAAGGAATCATTCTTTGTCAATCGGGCTCATATTTCGGTAGCAATATACAAAAGGCTTTCTAACAGAAAAGTCATACATTTGCTAATTGCATTTTCTGCATGCTATTATGAGCGTATTCAAACTGAAAATCCTGATATATTGGTGCTACGGCGTGGTTGCCACGTTGATTTTTTCTGCCAAAATTGTCGGCTTAGCGGCTTATCAGTATGATATCGACAGCACTGCTATACAAAATATCGATTTGAACAGGGAACTTGCTACACTAGCAAGCGGACTACTGTTTGCAATGATTGTACCTGCCTTAGGATTGCGCAAACTTCTGCCATCTTGCTTTTTGTTTACAGCCGTTGTCTCATTATCTGTTTTTATATATCCTTCGGCAATTACTTTTCAGACACTCTATATCAGTTTAGGATTTATTTTTGGCGTGCTTCAAATCGGTTTTCTCAACGAACTTGCAAATGTTAATAAAGTAGAATCGGGTCTTTTGTCCGACACTTGCCATCTCGAGGCAGTATATACGACGGGTATTATGGTCATAGTTGTTGGTTCGGGTTTGCTTATGCAATTTCAGCAATTTGAATTACATTATTTATATTTAGTCATTGGACTATTTTGTGTAGGAGTTGGACTGCTTGCTATATTCAAAAAGCAATATTATTTTGTTGATGAATCATCGCTAACGCTACGCGAAATATTGCGTCTTGGCATTCGCACCTTACCAGAAATATTAAAAGCGCTGAGCAAAACCATGGTCTTTCTCGCAATTTCGTGCATTGCTCTAACCGTTTTTGTAACCACGTTTGTACTGAACTGGATTAATCTGTTTAACACTAGCGAGTTACAAATGAGCGACAGTTTGCTTTGGCAGTTTTCCATCCTGTTAATCAGTTCTACTATTAGCGGAAGGCTTGTTGTCGGTGCGCTTGTGCATTATGTTCCTTTGTTAAATATTCTGCGCATTATTACCGCTATTAGTATTTTGTGCATTATGGGGTTCGTTATTAGTTTTTATCAACAAAAATTTGCTGTTATTCCCGATAGCATGGCAGAGATACCTGCCCCTATGTTGCTGATTATTCTTATGGCTTTTACCAATGGAGGAATTGTACCGCTGCTCATCGGTACAGCAGCCTATCACACATTGGCCGACAAACGAGGCATAATATTGGGAGTTATCACTTCCTTTATGTCCTGCGCAACACTGTTAAGCAACCTGTTTTTCCGTTGGGTCAGTAAGTTGTTTACGGCTGGTGTACTGTTAGCACTGATGACAATTCCACTGGCTTTCATCCTGGTTTTGAGTACCTTATTTATTACTGACTTACGAAAAAGTACATCTTCTGTTTCCGAATGAAAAACTCTAATCAACGCCCTCTCATACTCATTTGCAACGATGATGGTATTACAGCCAAAGGCATTAGAGTGCTTGTAGAAGTGATGCGCCCACTGGGCGATTTACTAGTAGTAGCACCTAACAGCCCGCAATCAGGCATGGGGCATGCTATCACCATCCACTCGCCGTTGAAAATTCATCGGTCTTCGGTATTTGAAGGTATTGAAGCCTATGAAAGTTCAGGTACACCGGCTGACTGTGTCAAATTAGCCAAGTATTATATACTGAAAGGTCGCGTACCTGATTTGGTAGTCAGTGGAATTAATCACGGCAGCAATACCTCTATTAGTGTCTTGTATTCGGGTACGATGTCTGCTGCCATCGAGGGGGCGATTGAAGGGATGCCGGCTATTGGCTTCTCGCTTTGTGATTTTGAGAAAGATGCAGATTTTAGCCACGTAGTGCCTTATGTATCGGCTATTGCCCAACAGGTATTGCAAACAGGCTTGCCGCGCGGCACGGCACTGAACGTCAATTTCCCCCGAAAACAGCAAGAAGCCATCAAAGGCATCAAAATATGCCGTCAGGCGAAAGCTCGCTGGAAAGAAGAGTTTGACGAACGCACAGACCCTTACGGCAGAAAATATCTATGGCTGGCAGGCAGTTTTGAAAACCCCGACAAAGGCGAAGATACCGATGAGTGGGCTATTGCCAACAACTATGTTTCAGTAGTCCCTTGCTTGTTTGATTTGACTGCTCACCATGCTATTGCTATCCTCAACGATGAGTGGCAGATTTTACAGCAAACAGGGGCGCGCATTATTAAAGAACACTACGACAATTTTTAATCTGGCTATGATTGCTGTTATTCAACGTGTTACAGAAGCATCTGTAACCATAGAAGGACGTGTGCATAGCAAAATTGCAACGGGCTTTCTAGTGTTGCTGGGCATTGCTCATCAGGATACGTTGGAAGATGTAGAATGGTTGGCAGGGAAAATTGCAGGCTTGCGCATTTTTGGAGATGAGGCAGGCAAAATGAACCGCTCACTGGCCGAGGCAGGCGGTAATATCCTGCTCATCAGCCAGTTTACGCTTCATGCAAGTACTAAAAAAGGTAATCGTCCCTCATTTACCGAAGCAGCACCGCCGCCTGTTGCCTTTCCGCTTTATGAAGCGATGATTCTGCGCTTACAACAACTGATAGGCAAAAAAGTTGAAACTGGCATATTTGGTGCTGACATGAAAGTCAGTCTGCTGAACGATGGCCCTGTAACGATTATTATCGATTCAAAGAACCGCAAATAAATCATCAGAACTGCGCCTCCTCTGTTGAACCTTTCAGGGCGGCAGTAGAGGCCTGTCCGTTCATAACGGTATTTTGTACAGCATCGAAATAACCTGTGCCAACGAAAGCCTGATGTTTCACGGCGCGGAAACCTTTGGCTGTGAGGGCAAACTCTTTTTGCTGCAATTGTGAGTAACCCGCCATGCCTAGTTCGCGATAGGCGCTTGCCAACTCAAACATGCTCGTATTGAGCGAATGAAAACCTGCCAATGTGATAAACTGGAACTTGTAGCCCATATCGGCGATTTTTTCGCGGAAGGTGAGCATTTCCTCATAACTTAGTTTGGCTGCCCAGTTAAATGAAGGAGAACAGTTATAAGCCAGCATTTTATCGGGATATTTTTCACGGATGGCTTGGGCAAACTCGCGCGCTTCTCCTAAATCGGGGTGGGAAGTTTCGCACCAGATTAAATCGGCAAAAGGCGCATAGGAAAGCCCTCTACTAATAGCTTGCTCTATACCGTTGCGCACTCTGTAGAAACCCTCAACAGTTCGTTCACCATAAATAAAGGGGCGGTCGCGCTCATCTATGTCGCTAGTAAGCAGATTAGCTGCATCGGCATCTGTACGTGCTATAAGAATAGTAGGTACGCCCATTACATCTGCTGCAAGCCTTGCTGCGATGAGCTTATCTATCGCCTCACGAGTAGGCACTAACACTTTCCCACCCAAATGTCCACATTTTTTGGCGCTAGAGAGTTGGTCTTCAAAATGTACGCCCGCTGCACCTGCTTCAATCATGGCTTTCATCAGTTCAAAAGCATTCAGATTTCCGCCAAAACCTGCTTCAGCATCTGCTACAATAGGAGCAAGCCAATAAATGTCGTTGTTTCCTTCCAAACTGTTAATTTGGTCAGCGCGCAACAAAGCGTTGTTAATTCTTTTAACCACCATTGGTACAGAGTTAGCGGGATAAAGACTTTGGTCAGGGTACATTTCGCCTGCCAAATTGGCATCTGCTGCTACCTGCCAACCGCTGAGATAAATAGCCTTCAAACCAGCCTGTACTTGTTGTACGGCCTGATTGCCTGTTAGTGCGCCAAGAGCAGCCACATAGTTTTCGCTATGCAACAGATGCCAGAGCCGCTCTGCGCCCATGCGGGCGATGGAATACTCCAGCGTAAAATTACCTTGCAAATTAACTACCTCTTCGGCAGTATAGGGACGCTCAATGCCCTTCCAGCGTGGATTAGTTTTCCAATCAGTTATCAACCGATTGATACGTTCTTGTTTGTTTTGCATAATTGACAAAAATTTAGGTGATAAAATGCTGTAAGGTTGATAAATTTTAAGGTAGTAGCCGATAGGCTTGCAGGGTTAAAAACTCTTCGAAATTTTCGGACAACACCTGTTTATCTAACAACTCGGCAGCAGCGGTAAGCTTGTCGGCAAAAGTTTCAGGATACTCTTGCAAGAGTTGATTCAAGATTTGTTCACGCAAAGTACGATAAGCAGACGCATCAAATCGCAACCCATCCGCTGTTGTAACATCGTGATGCAGCCACTGCCAAAGTTGAGCGCGAGAGATTTCAGCCGTCGCTGCGTCTTCCATCAGGTTGTTAATTGCTACTGCCCCCTGACCTTTGAGCCAATAAGCCGTGTAAAGGATTCCCACGCGAATATTGGTTTTAATGCCTTGTAAGGTAATTTGTCCGGGTGTAGCTTTAGCGTTGAGTAGTTGTTCAGCTGTAACTGCTACATCTTCGCGTAGGCGGTGTTTTTGGTGTGGGCGTTCGCCGAGATATTGGTCAAAAACGGCTTTTGCTACAGGTACTAATCCGGGGTGGGCAACCCATGTGCCGTCATAGCCTTGTTGGGCTTCGCGCTCTTTATCAGCTTTTACATTGGCAAAAGCACGCGCATTGATTTGCTCATCTTTGCTGGGAATGAATGCCGCCATCCCTCCAATGGCATGTGCGCCGCGTTTATGACAAGTAGCCACCAACAGTTCGGCGTAGGCACGCATGAAAGGCACGTTCATTGTAACATCCGAACGGTCGGGAAGTAAAAATTCGCGATGACGATGAAATTTTTTGATAAAGCTGAAAATGTAATCCCATCTTCCTGCATTTAAGCCCGCCATGTGTTCGCGCAGTTCGTAAATAATTTCGTCCATCTCAAAAGCTGCTGTAATAGTTTCAATGAGCACCGTAGCTTTAATACTGCCTCGCGGAATGCGGAGATAGTCTTCAGCAGCCGTGAATACGTCATTCCAAAGGCGGGCTTCCTGATGACTTTCTAACTTAGGTAAGTAGAAATAAGGTCCTGAACCTTGTGCAAGCAGCTCATGCGCATTATGAAATACATACAGCCCAAAGTCGAAAAGCGAGGCTGAAGCCGGCGCATCGTCGATGAGCAGATGCTTTTCGGTTAGATGCCAGCCGCGTGGACGAACTTTCAGCACGGCGGTTTGGTCGTTGAGTTCATACCGCCTGCCATCAGGCGAGTGGAAATCAATGGTTTTGCGCACAGCATCATAAAGATTGATTTGCCCTTCTAAGCAGTTTTCCCAAGTAGGGCCATTGGCATCTTCAAAATCTGCCATAAAAACCCTCGCACCTGAATTAAGCGCGTTAATGATCATTTTTCTGTCCACAGGGCCGGTAATTTCCACACGCCGGTCTTGCAGGTCGGAAGGAATGGGAGCTACCCGCCAGTCTGCCTGACGAATATGTTCGGTTTCGGGTAAAAAATCGGGAAGTAACCCCTTGTCAAATGCTTGTTGTCGTTCGCGACGTTTGGCGAGCAGTGCCAGCCGGCGCGCATTGAAACTTTTGTGCAGATAGTGCAAGAACTCTAAGGCCGCTGGGCTAAGTATTTCCTCTTGTTGCGGCGTTACGGGGGCTAAAAATTGAATAGCGGCATCCGTTTGCATGGCTTCCATACGGTTTAGTATCTGATTGATTGATGATACAAATTTATAGAAGAGAAAAATATGAGTCAAGCAAAAATTCGCAAAAAAACTATTTTCGCAATATAGAATTTTTGAGCGAAACCTCAGCGAGTAGTTATAAAGGCAGTTGTTGCCTTGAAAAGGCCGAAAAAAATTTTTAGCTTTGCCGAAATTCTTTTTTTAGCGAAAATTCGCTATAATTAAATAAACAATTCCATGTCTCGCACACCTATCCGTGAATCGGCAGTAAAAATGCTTTTTGGTCTGAAAATCAGACAATTGAGAATGGAAAAAAACATTTCACAAAGCCAATTGGCCGAAAAGGCAGGTCTATCGGTTTCTTATTTGAACGAAATTGAGAAGGGGAAAAAATTGCCCAAAATAGAGAAAATTGCCATGCTTGCCGAAAGCCTTGGAGTAAGCTACGACTGGTTGGTCTCGCTGCAAGCTCAAAAAAGTCTGACACCAGTTGCCGAGTTGCTGCGCACCAACTTATTAGAAGAGCTGCCACTGGATTTTTTTGGGATAGACAAATCGCAACTGTTTGATATTCTGTCAGTTGCCCCTGTTAAGCTCAATGCCTTTATCAACACTATTATTGAAATTAGCCGCAACTATGGTATGAAGGTAGAGCATATTTATTTCTCTGCTTTGCGCTCCTATCAAGAAATGCACGAAAATTATTTTGAAGATATCGAGCAGCAAGTGGAGGCTTGCAAGCAAAAGCATGGTATCCGCACCACCCCTCTACAGGCAGGTGAGCTCATTCGAATTTTAACCGAACAGTACAACTACCGCATTGAAGAAGATGGGCTTAGCCAGCAACCTGAACTACAAGAACTTCGGTCGGTAACGCTCAAAGGTAAACAGCCGCGTTTGTTGCTTAACAAAGACTTAAGTGAAACGCAAAAGTGCTTCATTTTGGGGCGTGAACTGGGTTTTCAGTTCATGAACATTAGCGACCGTTCTTACACAACTTCGTGGGTAGAAGTCAATTCGTTTGAGCAGGCTGTGAACAATTTCAAGGGCTCTTATTTCAGTTGTGCGCTTTTTCTGCCTCGTGAGGAGTTTCTATCCGACTTGCGCATCATTTTTCAGTCAAAAGCCTTCCAACCCGAACAACTTTTAGCCTTGCTGGATAAATATGGTGTCGCTCCGGAATTGCTTTACCATCGGCTGACTAACCTTTTGCCCCGATTT